>Ga0315288_10011011_pt1 | contig 11393 bp, 10 predicted proteins | sample YL17G11_20_MG_FD_203454 | JGI IMG/M metagenome (GOLD analysis project Ga0315288, IMG submission 203454) | Sediment microbial communities from Yellowstone Lake, YNP, Wyoming, USA - YL17G11_20 | ecosystem: Environmental > Aquatic > Freshwater > Lake > Sediment | place: USA: Wyoming | collected... | reverse complement strand
GTGGACGGGATTACCGCCGATACCAAGGAGCACATACAGCTTCTGGCGGTCGAAGTGACCGAAGGCTCCGTCGAAGTCAGTAACGCCAAAGGCGCCAGCATCCTCAAGGAGCAGCAGAAGCTGGTCGTCGAAAAGGACCAGGCCCCGTACAACGTCTCACAAGACGGCAATGTCCCGGCCCGACTCAAAGAGCGCATGACCGCTCTGGTCGACGCAATGGAGGCCGGCGACGCCAAAGCCTACACCGTCAACTACAACTTCAATTACCTTTACAAGCTGATCAAAGGCGAGGTTGAATATGACTCGAACCTCTTTGGCGGCACCGAAGAAGACGCCAAGCGGCTCCAGCAGAACCTCGGAAACATCGAAAGCGCCAAAGCGCTGGGCGAGGCCTTCGTGCAAGCCGTAAACATCAAGGAACCGACAAAAGTGTATCTGCGGGATATCGAGATTTCCGAAGATGGCAAGCATGCCAAGGCCAGACTTCTCACGGGTAAAGCTCCCATCAGTATGAAGGGAAGCTTCCCCCAATGGCACTACTTCGACAACGACTGGTGGCAGGTAGACGACTAAAAGCACCAACAACAGCAACCTTACCAGCCGGATCCATACGATCCGGCTTTTTTTACGCGCATTTTTCGAAGAAAACAGTATTTTTTATACCCAAAGCTCCTGCTAAGTTGTGTTATAAGTAGTGTTGATCCTAAGCTTGGGAAAGTAAGTTACCGATGCTCGAAGATAAAGTGCTTATATGGAAGTTCAAGTCCGGCAGCAGTGATGCTCTTTGCCGTATCTATGAAAAGTACAAAAAAGACCTGCTGAGGCTGGCAGCGGTTCTTTCGAATAATGCCAGCGATGCCGAAGATATAGTGCACGATGTCTTTGTCTCATTTGCACAATCGGCCGAGACGCTCAAGCTCAGCGGCAACCTTAAAAGCTTCCTGCTGACCTGCGTTGCCAATCGGGCCCGAAACAAAAACCGGGCAAATCAGTGTCGGCAAACCGCCGGGCCGGATGAAGCACAAGCCGTTGTCTCACAGTCGAAGACACCTGAGCAGTGGATGATATGGAGCGAAGAATTGAGACGATGGAGCAGCACAATGGCGCAACTTCCATACGAGCAGCGAGAGACCGTCATCCTGCACCTTCGAGCCGGCATGAAGTTCAGACAAATCGCCCAGTTGCAGGGTGTATCGGTTAATACAATCAAAGGTCGATATCGATACGGATTGACTAAGCTGCGGTCGATCTTGAATGGTGAGATGGAAAAATGAAATCTGCAGAGAATATAAAGAAGGTCATTAAGAACCTGGATTTAGAGATCGATACCAACACACAGAAGGATCGAATCATTCTAAGTGAATTACTCGAAGCACAGGAGAAATCCAAGAAAACAAATTCGGCTTTTGCTCCGCCGAATATAAGGAGACAAATCATGAAAAGCCCGTTAACCAAAATTGCTATTGCCGCGGTTGTTACTATCGCGTGTGTGATCGGTCTATCTCTCTGGAGGATGACCGGGTCAGGGATTGCCTTAGCGGACGTGCTCGCCCGCGTTGAGCAGGTCAAGGCCTACAGCTTCAAACGGACTCTGCATTTCTGGAGTGAGAAGGTGACCGGCGAGGATCCGAACAAACCCTACATACGTGGTACCTTTTTGATATCACAAGAATATGGCTGGAAAGGTAAAATTGAACGACTCGACCCCAATGGTGGAGAGAGCACGTTCAACGAATCTTGTATTTTACCACAGAAGAACACCACGATTGCCATCTCGCATAAAGAGAAGAAATACACGCGCACACAACAGGACGATGGTTGGATTGAACGGGTACAGAAGGCAAATATCGATATAACGGATCCGCACACGTTTCTCGAACAAATGCTGAAAACTAAATACGAGAGCCTGGGCAGGTCAACTATTGACGGCATTGCAGTCGAAGGGTTCCGGACCACAGATCCGAACTCTCTCCTCGGAACCAGCAGCAGTAATTCAGGACCGTCTAAAAGACTCGACCAGAAGTTATGGGTAGATGTGAAGACACGGTTGCCTGTGCGATGCGATGCCACATGGGTTGACTTTGATCAGATGGAAAACAAGAAGAAGTACGATCGCCACGTGCTGTACGATTTCCAGTGGGATGTCCCTGTTGCGGCGGCCGACTTTGAGCCGGGCATACCAGAGGGCTATGCAAGTTGGGTGGTCAAGTATCCCGCCCATATCACTGAGGAGAACGCCGTCCAGGGTCTAAAGGTACTTGTCGAGTTGCTCGGCAAGTATCCAGAGAATATCTATCACATCGTGCCAGAGAATATCAACGATAAGACTCCCATAGTTCTACGGTTAGCAGAGAAGAGTGAAACCCCCGCCGCCCTGCGATTACAGGAAGAGATAAAAGGGCTTGCGGACGACGAGATAAACAACAAACTTGTGGATTTCCTGATGCCCATACGGGGGCTCGGTAGGTTCTACAGGTGGCTCCAGTTCGACAAGAAGGACCCCGCATACTACGGCAAGACCGTTACCCCCAAAGACGCGGATAAGGTCCTGATGCGGTGGAAGGTCTCGGATAATGAATACCGCATCATCTTCGGAGATCTGCATGCTGAGACGGTCACCGCCGACGCACTGGCTGAGCTTGAGAAACTGCTGCCGGAATGACAGCAAAACTACACATTTTCAAGGCCGAGTTCGATTGGCTCGGCTTTTTTTATGCGCCTTTCACAAGAAAAACAGAGATTGATGGGTCCGCCACAGAAAACAACAGAAAAAATGACCTTTGTTTATGTAAAAATATGTCGCTCATTCGTTATTATATATGGACGATCGTCAATTTGAAAGCAATGAGGCAGGCCTTAAATGCTGGAAGACAAGCTGCTTGTTTTGAAATGCAGGCACGGCAACAAAGATGCGATGTGCCGTATCTATGAAAAGTACAAAGACTACCTACTGACGCTGGCAAGAGGATTTTTGGGTGAGCAAGCCGAGGCGGAAGACATTGTGCACGACGTTTTCGTCGCTTTCGCCCGGTCGGCCAGGCAATTTCGACTAACGGGAAGTCTCAAAGGCTACCTGGTCACCTGTGTGAGCAATCGTGCCCGGGACCGAATACGGGCCAGGATGCGCCAAGCCGAAGCTTTGGACTCGACAAGTCCGTTTGCCGCCGTCTCACGTAATCCCGAGCAGCACGCAGCAGAGGTAGAGGAATTGACGCGACTAAGACGTGCAATGCGTCAAATTCCGTACGAGCAGCGCGAAGCCGTCCTGCTGCACGTTAGAGGCGAAATGAGGTTTAGGGAAATCGCGAAGCTGCAAGGCGTCTCGGTCAGTACGGTTCACGGCCGATATCGTTACGGATTAGACAAGCTGCGGTCACTATTAAACAGCGAGGTGAAACAATGAGACCGGCAGAGAATATAAAACGCCTGATTCAAAATCTGTCAGACAAAACCAGTGTTCAGATGGACCAGCGGGTGCGAGAAGACATGCTGCGTGCACTGGCCGAATCCGAAAAACCATCGGTCCTGATGCGGCTGAAAATAGGAAGAACAATTATGAAAAGTCCAATCGCAAAGTTAGCAGCCGCGGCCATGATAGCTATTGCTATCGTTCTGCCGCTGGCAATTCTGAACTATACGGCCACACCTGCCTGGGCGATCGAGCAAACCATAGAGGCAATTGAAGGATTTCACGCAATTTACGGTTCAGGAGTCACGGTTGATGAGAACGGCAACGAGTATGAATTCGAATATTGGGCCAGACCCCGCAAGGACGGCACTGCCTCCGGCGACCTCAGAATGGAGACAAAAGGCGGACAGGTAATCGTAGTAAACGAGCAGAAGAATGTTACATACAAGTATGATCCAGGCCACAGTACCGTGTACGTGGAAAGCGGAATCACGTTCTATAGCAGCCCATGGATTAATGGCGAGTACTTCCGGAAAATGAAGGAAGACTGCACGGACTGGCACGAGGAATACCGAAGAGACGAGTTAATGGGAAGAGACTGCGTTTTTGTAAGAGCAAGTGATCGGGATCCAGGAAACAACTGGTCGTATGTCTTCCAGTTTGACCTGGAAACCAAGCTGCCGATTCGCTTAAAAGTGTGGAACAATTCGGATTTCAAGGGCAAGCCGTACGTCACGGCCGATAAAGTATTGTACAATCCTGAGCTGCCGGAGGGAATCTTCGATTTCACGATTCTCGAAGGAGTACAGGTAATTAATCGCTGATTTTTCAAGCAACCGTTAAAGAAATGTTTTGATCTAAAAAGCATATATTTATGGAAGGAATTCTTATGAAAACACATATAGGTACCACTCTAAAAATATCCTTTGTTTTGATTATCGGCTTAGCACTCCTTATTGCCAATTTAAGTCAGTCCGGGGCCAAGGCCGTATCTGCTCAAAGCTCACAGGAACGAACGGGGAGGGAACGGGCTATGGATCGAATTGTCCATATCGAGCAAGGTATCATTCGTGATATCCCGCAAGTGCCTCGACTGTGCGACAGCATGGCGATCCAAAAGGGAAAGATCGACATTGGCGGCTGCAACCTCTACCGCGAACAGGAAGGAGAAGGTGTACCGCTCGTTCTAATCAACGGCGGCCCCGGAGGTACGCATCATTATTTTCATCCACATTTTTCCCGCGTGAAGGATTTCGCCCGGATAATCTATTATGACCAGCGGGGCTGCGGGCTTTCGGATTATAAGCCGGACAAGGGCTATACAGTTGCTCAGGCCGTCGATGACCTTGACCGCTTGCGCCAGTCGCTGGGCATCGATCGATGGGTACTCCTCGGATTCTCTTACGGCGGGCTTCTGGCCCAGTGCTATGCGACAAAATACTCACAGAACACCAAGGGACTTGTGCTGGTCGGCTCCAGCATGGGATTCCTCGATTTGTCGCCTTCCAGAGACCACGAATTCATCTCTGCGCAGGAAAGGCAGAAGTTAGACCAGATTAGAGCGACTCCCGGCTTGTCTATGGCCCAGGCGGTCTATAATCTGCACCTCAACGGCGACTGGAAACGGCAATCTTACTACCGGCCAAGCCCGGAAGGACTTGCCCGGATGGCCCTGTACGAATGGGTGCAAGACAAAGACTTCGGGCGTTCCGGACCATCAGAAAACGAAGTCGATTTACTGGGGGCCTTCGAGGGCTGCCCCATCCCAACTCTCATCCTGGAGGGCAAGTGGGACATGAGCTGGAGTGCGGATAAGCCCCAGCGGTTTCATAAGAACCATCCCAATGCTCGGCTCGTCATTTTCAACGAATCAGCTCACAGTATCTTCGAGGACGAGCCAGAAGCCTTTTTCACGGAATTGCGGCGGTTTCTGAGCGGACTGGCGGACGTCTCAGACGAGGCCATCGCGAAGTGGAAACAATACCTGGCAGAGTATGAAAAGGCCAAATGGGAGGAATGGGAGAATATCCCGGAAGGCCCGATGACAGAGCAGGAAAGAGCCGCCATCGAGGAGTTCCATCAGGTAAAGGTGAGTATTGAGAAAGGCGAGAAGTACAAGGACGCATCCACACCCCTTCATTCGCTGCTGAGCCTTATCTCGGCCTGCGCGAGCAAGGACATGGAAGCCATACGACGCATTCGAGTTTTATACAATCCGAATAAGAGCTATGATTTCGATTCAGAGTTACGAGAGTTTCGTTCGCTGCAAATATTCCGAGCACCGATGCCGCCCGATAACGCCAAAGAAGGCGACATTTGGATTATTTATACGAAAGAGCCTGACGCATCACATTTGAATGACGCTCTCATTTTTATTTTGTGGAAAGGCAACTGGATGCATTGGGGAAATGTTGGCAGGGCTGACGCCGCCGTCCAATGGCAGCTCATGGCCGCAGAGCTTAAGAAGCAGGTCCTGCCACTGCTGAAAGGTCAATGAGAAACATAACTCATTCTCTTTTATCATCTCCGGCATAAAACCGCACAACTCTTATCAGAAAACATCCAAGAAACCGATTTTGATTTGAGTAAAATGGCTACTTGAGTTGTTATATAGGTGATGATCGATCAATCCAATGTTTTAAACAGGTGCTGATCAGTGCTTGAAGACAGGTTGTTAGTGTGGAAATTCAAACATGGCAGCAAAGATGCTTTCTGCCGGCTCTACGAAAAGTACAGAGATGATTTGCTCAGGTTGGCGATTTCTTTGCTGAACGAGGCGGATATTGCCGAGGACGTTGTGCACGATGTCTTTACCTCGTTCATACAGAATGCCAATCATTTCCAGCTCACGGGAAGCCTCAAGAGCTATCTGGCAACGTGTGTAGCTAACAGGGCAAGAAATGCGAATCGGGCATACCAACGCCGGAATAATCCCGGTTTGGATGCTTCAGCTCAGGCGTCGGATTCGAACAGGCCCGAGAAATGGATCATATGCAGCGACGAATTCAGACAATTGAACAAGGCGTTGGCACAACTGCCATATGACCAGCGGGAAACCGTAATCCTGCGAGCGCAGGGCGGAATGAAGTTCAGGCAAATCGCTAAATCGCAGAGCGTTCCGATCAAGACGGTCCAGAGTCGATACCGAATCGGGCTGGATAAATTGCGGTCAATGTTGAACGGTGAGGTAACAAAATGAATTCACCAGAAAATATAGAAAAGCTAATAAAAAATGCGGTGATACATTCGAATCCCGACGTAAACCAAGCCGTTCTCAAGGAGCTCCTGCAGCAATTCGACAACGTTCAAGAGCAGAAACCGGCTGTTACACAGCCTAAAATAAGGAGAACAATTATGAAAAGTCCAATCACAAAATTAGCCGCCGCGGCGGTGATTATTACGGCGATCACCCTGGGATTATTTGAATTCATCGGCCCCGAAAACACTTCCGGCGTCGTCTGGGCCGACGTCGTCAGGAAAGTGGGAGCCAGCCGGGGATTAATCGTCCGATGTTCGGATTCCACTGCCTCCAATGAAGATGACTATTCAATCACATACACCTCTCCGACATACTGCCGAAAGGACTTCTACAAAGACGGACAGATTATCCGGACCGGCTACGTAGACTTCACAGGCTCCGACACATATACTCTCATAGACGTCTTTCACATACACAAGTTATGCATGACTACCAGATACAAGAAAAGCGAGAATGGACTCTTCCTGGAGTGGCGCGATGACTGGACGAATCCCAGCTTCCTGGTACAGAAGATCCTGTCCTGTAAGCACAGTAAACTCGGACAGAAAACCATCGAGGGGGTATTGTGCGAAGGTATCGAGACTACCGACCCGGCTTACCTTGGTCCTTTGCCGGGACCGGTCAACAATCTTCAAGTGGAATTCCGACTGTGGGTCGGCGTGGAAACAGGGTATCCCGTTCTGTATGAAAGTAAAATGAGTGGCGAGTATGAAGGAGAGTTGTGGGAATCAGAAAGCGTAATGGACCAGTTCCAGTGGGATGTGGAGCTGGATCCGGGCACCTTCGAGCCGAACATCCCCCCGGACTACGAGGGGGTCGAAAGGCCGGGGGTCGTAGGGCTATAGCAGACAAAACCAAACGCCATATAATCCAAAAGACCGGGCTGGTTTCAGGCTCGGCCTTTTTTTGTGCGCGGGTTTGTCATTTGGGTACGGACTGAGCAATCTGCGAAATCTGCGGTTGAAAAATCTGTTGCAAATTTCCGTTCCGGCTTTATAATATATCACAATATTATTCCCTCATTTTTCTGATTAGGAGTAAAAAAATGAAGCGCTACGGATCGATTCTGGTGTTTTCGATTTGCCTGGTGCTAATCGAAGAGTGTGTGGTTAACGCTGCAATGAAAAGGGCCGTTTTGTCGGGAGGGGACCTTAAGAAGTGGCACACAGTAACGCTTACCTTCGATGGTCCGCAAACCAGTGAGCAGGCCGAGCCGAATCCGTTCCGCGATTATCGCCTGGATGTCACCTTCACCAAGGGGGACAAGCAGTATATCGTGCCCGGCTATTATGCGGTGGACGGCAGAGCTGCGGAAAGCAGTGCGACATCAGGCAATAAATGGCGGGTGCACTTTGTACCGGATGAAGAGGGCCGGTGGTCCTTCCATGGCTCTTTTCGCTCTGGACTCGATATTGCACTGAACTCCGATCCGGCAGCCGGCGTGCCTACGCCTTTCGACGGTGTCAATGGGAGGTTCATTGTAGGACCAACCGACAAGGCCGGCCGGGACCACCGCGCCAAAGGACTGCTCAAATACGTCGGCAAGCGCTATCTTCAGTTCGCCGAGACGGGCGAATATTTCATTAAAGGCGGCGCCGACAGTCCCGAGAACTTTCTCGGCTACGCCGACTTCGACGACACGTACGACGCCGGCGAGCTGAAACGCGAAGGCGAAGCCGCGGGCGACAAATTCATCCACCACTACGCCTCGCACGTCAAGGACTGGCGGCCGGGCGATCCGACATGGAAGGACGGCAAAGGCAAAGGCATGATCGGGGCGCTGAACTACCTGGCTTCCAAAGGTATGAACAGCGTTTATTTCATCCCTTACAACATCGACGGCGGCGACGGCAAAGACGTCTGGCCCTGGACAAACCCCAAGGAAAAATATCGCTTCGATTGCAGCAAGCTCGACCAGTGGGAGATCGTCTTTTCGCACATGGACAAGCTCGGCCTGATGTTCCATATCGTTACACAGGAGACAGAAAACGACCAGGGACTCGACGGCGGCGACCTCGGCCCCGAGCGAAAACTCTACTACCGCGAACTCATCGCCCGCTTCGGCCATCATCTCGCCCTGACCTGGAACCTCGGCGAGGAAAATACCAACACAACCGACCAGCAAAAGGCCTTCTGTAAATATATCAAAGATCTCGATCCATACGACCATCCTGTCGTCTGCCATACATTCCCGGGCAAGTATGATGAAGTTTACGAGCCTCTTCTGGGATACGAATATTTTAATGGCCCGTCGCTGCAAACCAACGATACGCATAACCAGACGACGAAGTGGATCGACAGTTCCGCCGCGGCGGGCCGGCAGTGGTTTGTCAGCCTGGACGAGATCGGCCCTGCTCACACCGGCGTCAAGCCCGATGCCGACGACTACTGGCACGATGAGGTCCGGCACAAACACCTGTGGGGCCATCTAATGGCCGGCGGCGCAGGCGTCGAATGGTACTTCGGCTACAAATTCGCCCACAACGACCTGAACTGCGAGGACTGGCGCAGCCGAGACCATCTCTGGGACCTGACTCGATACGCCCTGGAGTTTTTCCACGAGCACCTGCCCTTCACTGAAATGGCCCACCACGATGAGCTGACTTCCGCCAAGGACGACTATTGCTTCGCCAGGCCCGGCCAAATTTACGCCGTATACCTGCCGACCGGCGGTACGACGAGTCTGGACCTGGGCAACCACTCGGCAACCTTCACCGTAAAATGGTACAATCCGCGCACCGCCGGCGAGCTTCAAACCGGCACCAAAACCGAGATAAAAGGCCCCGGCTTAGTAGCCATCGGCCAGCCACCCAATGACACTGACCAGTCCGGCAATTCCGCACAGGCATCGAGTAGCCTGACGGGCAAAGACTGGGTCGCCCTGATAAAGCGCAAATAACTCCATCACAAGCAAGTAGAGAGGGTATTAAAAAATTTTTAACGTTAATCGGGTTCGAATTGGGTGTGTTTTTTAAAATAGACTATTAGCCACGGAGACACAAAGGCACGAAGATATATAAGAAATAAGGTAAAATTCTTCATTCTCCATTCTACCTGCTTCGGGACGCAGACATCGGCTGGAATTAAGTAAGGTGTCCCCGGAATTTGGGATTTCCACGAGTCTACTCTATAATGCAGCTACTTGTTACTACTACCCGCTCTCACCTTCGCGCCCGAGTTGGTGCACCTTACGCATCGTTTAACACTCGCCGGTTGGCGATTTGCCGGGGATCGACCACTTGCCTGGCTGGCACAGCGGCCCGGGCAAGAACGAGTTCTGCCCAGCGTGTGTTGCCCAGTCCCGTGCGATGGTCGTGGTTCACTCGGATCGTCTGTTGCGGCGGCGTTCCGGAAGAGACGTCGGTTTGGGCTGGAATGCTTCGCGCCGTGCTCCATGGTGCCGTGACCGCGGTCGCCGCTACAGAAGCCCGTAGAAACTCCCGCCGAGTGGAGATTGCCATGTTCCGGCCCTTTCATAGAGAGTCAGCAAGCAACTCATCGTCCAATATGTTCACGTTTCGAACAACCAGGCCTATAATACCGACCTATAGCCTGACCGAAGCCATTCTACCGGCCACATAGCGTCCGGTCAATTGTAATGGTCTGCAGATATGGAGGCGTGGCGCACTGCTGGTAACGATGCTTTGCCTTCCTTCGGCATGCAGGGGCATTGCTCATCAAGACAAATGGCAAATATCGGTTAAGACCTTTTGCAGGAGTTCAGTTGTCCGAGACATCAGAAGTGTTCGTGAAGCGGGCGGGTGTCCGGACCCGGTCTAATAAAGGCACCGCCCCAATGGGCGGTCTCGGGCTGATTTCTCTCCTTGAATCGTTTTCCCCTTTTAGTATAATGATTTCTGTCGGCAACATAAAGAAACAGATATTGTAAAGATTGCTGACAGCATTCTTCTTTTTCAGCGTGAGAATGAAGGGTAGCCTGAAGATGCGATATGCAGGCAATTTTAGCCGACGGGCAAGAGATAAAGTTATTGCAGTACAACAAATTTCTAAATGATTGAGTCCTTAGCTGTTTCAGAAAGTGGGAATTTTACTATGAGAACAAATCGTCGAAACTTTATAAGCACTGGTCTTGCCGGTGGTCTTGCCGCCGCATTGCCGCTGCCATCCGGCGGATCCAAAGCTCAGGGGTCCGGCCCAGGAGCCCGGAAACCTGATTATACCCGGCTCGATGAAATACTTAAACAGCCGGTACTGAAAAAGGAGCTGTTTACTACTCCGGTGGTCATCGAAACCCTCGAATTGCTTCGTTATAAGAATAGTTTTTTGTGCCGGGTGCGTTCTACTGATGGCGCGGAAGGTATCTCGGTCGGTCATAGCACGATGAATACGCTCTATCCTATTTTTACCAATACGCTGCAAGCTTTCTTTATTGATAAAGATGCACGCGACCTGGACCTTCTGCTTGAAAAGGTGTACATATACAACCTCAATTTCAGATTAAGCGGCATGGCTTTCGGGATACCCCTGGCCACCATCGAGTTTGCGATTCTCGACATGCTGGGACGTATCGCCAACAAGTCCATCGGCCGGTTGATCGGAGAAATACACCATCCGCAGGTTGCCGTATACCAGGCCACGGAATACCGTGAAAAATCCGTAGAAGAGTCGCTGGAACTGATAAAAAGAGATGTCGCGGAATATAACGCCCACGCGCTTAAGATTAAAGTCGGCGGACTTATGTTCATGACGAAGGACATTACAGCC
>Ga0315288_10011009_pt1 | contig 11394 bp, 11 predicted proteins | sample YL17G11_20_MG_FD_203454 | JGI IMG/M metagenome (GOLD analysis project Ga0315288, IMG submission 203454) | Sediment microbial communities from Yellowstone Lake, YNP, Wyoming, USA - YL17G11_20 | ecosystem: Environmental > Aquatic > Freshwater > Lake > Sediment | place: USA: Wyoming | collected... | reverse complement strand
TTTGCAGGTAGTCGCGATTGGAAGGATTGCGTGTGGTTGCGCCCATAGTGTTCTCCGAGAGGCTATGCTCTATTTAGACACAACAAAAAGGGGCGGAGATTTCTCCCCGCCCCTGAGTCACTCGGTCTTTCGACCTATTTGTTTTTGTTAGCTATTAGCCGATCAGGTTGATGACCGAGAACTTACGGTAGTAAGTATTCGTGTGGTCAGTCAACGTGCCGGAAACAACTGTTTCTGCGCCCACCTGCGAGTTACCGAATGGGTTCTGTACCAGACCATAACGTGTCTTGAAGCCGATCTTAGGCTGGAAGGTGTCAGGGTCGATAGCACGGACCATCTGCAATGGAACGTATGGGCAGTAGAACACGCCTGCGTCGTAAGGTGTTGGTCCCTTGTATCCGACGATTACGAAGTCCGATCCAGTGATGGAATACGGATCAACGTAAACCTTTAGGCGACCGAACAGCGTTCCTGCGAACGTGTTGCCCGTATCGTCAACGGCTAGGTTGGTGTTGTTGGTGAGCGCACTCTGGTAGTCGAGCAAGCCGGTCATCGACAGAGCCGATGCAACGTCCGTGCTGACGATCAGAATGTTACCCTTGCCACGGCGCGTGTCCTTGGCGATCTTGTTGCAAGCCTTTTCGACTGCGAACAGGAGTCCCTTGAACTTTTCAACTGCCCAACGACCGGACGTATCCGAAGCCGACGAGAGGTTGAACGTGTTTGTGGTAACGCCAGTGTAACCGATGTTAGCAACAGCGTAGAGGGTACGAACGACTTCACGGTTGATTTCCGAGAGGATTTCAGTCGAGAGAATGTTCGAAAGCTCGGCTTCTGCGTCAAGACCGTGAATTGCCTTCAAGTCCTGTGCGAGTTCAAGCGTGTACTGAGCCTTGAGCGCACGGCTCTTAGCGACAACAGATACGCGCTCAATGGTGAAGCCCATTTCTGCCATTGTCGATCCGAGAGCTTCGGCAGTTGCCGTAGTCATACCCGTACCGGTGTTAGCAAGAACGGTGTTAGCCTGTCCACCTGCCGACAGCAAGTTTCCAAGACCACCCGATGCGCCGACGCCTAGCATCGAAGTGTCGTGCTTGCCGGTACCGGACCATGCGGTGTTGGATTCGTTGTAGAATGCTTCTGGTGTCGATGCCGTGTTAAGGACAGCGTTGCCAGTGTTAGCATACTTAGTCTGCATGGCGAAGATAAGACCGGTAGGACCAGTCATAGGCTGGACGCCGCAAACATCATACGCCATCAGGTTAGGGAGCGCACGGCGCACCAGACCGATGAGGATAGGGTCGAAACCCTTGATGTTGCCTGCGCCACCGACGCCGCCCATACCACCGCCGACGCTGTTAGGAACAGCTTCGAACATGTTGCCATAGGCATTAGCTTCTTCCATCATCGCCTTTTCTTGATTCTCAAGAATGACGGCGGTGACTGCCTTACGATACGGATCCTTGATAGGTGCCATATCGGAGTGGTCTAGGACAGGTGCCCACTTCGTTACGAAAGTTTCTGATAGATACATTTGATTTTCTCCGTTAGAGGTTGAGTTGAAGTCGCGCTTTACTTGGCTGCGATCTTCGTAATTGCGTTCACATAACGATCCATATTACCACTTACCGGTGCTACCTCAGTTTCGACAATCGAAACAGGAGCCTCATTCACTTTCTTGCCTGATGGGAAGTAGTTCTCGCGAATCACTGCGAGCTTTTGCGAATACTCACCCTCTGTGGTGAACTCGACGCCCTCTGCGAGCGACTTGATTTTTGCGACCTGAATTTCAGTGAGTCCTTCACAAATCTTGCGTAGCACTTCCTGTGCCGTGGACTCATTGAGCTTCTTAGTCAATTCCTTGTTTGTTGCGACCTGTTCTTCAAGTGCTGCATCTGCTGCGGCAACCTTGTCAGCCAGTTCGTCAACAAGCGATACCTTGTCTTCTGGAATTTCGATGTAGTGTTCAAGGAAGAGGTTCTTCAAACCAGCCATGAAGTCTTCGGCAATTTCTGCACGTAGACCAGTTTCAACGGCTAGCTCGTTATCTTCCAACCACTGCTCGACTACGTAGTTGAGATACTCATCAACCTGCTCGGTCAACTGAGATTCAATCTCACCAATCGTTCCTTCCAGAATGGTCTCATTTTCTGCGGCAATCTTCTCCGCGATTGTCTCGACGCGAGCGCGGACGGCTGCTTCGAAAATCGTGGTTGCCTTTGTCTTGAATTCTTCGGACAGCGACTCGCCTGAGAACAGGGCGTCGATATCTTCCTTGCATGAACCCATGTTGTCAGTAACCATCTTCTTCATGGCTTGCTTACGGGCTTCTGCAATCTCTTCTTCGGTGAGGACAGGCTCATCAGATGCTTCGACGGACTCATCCTTCTTGGACTTCTTTTTGTCGTCGTCCTCGTCTTCATCATCCTCGTCTTCGTCTTCATCATCTTCGTCTTCGTCTTCATCGTCCTCATCTTCGTCGTCTTCATCGTCCTTCTTTTCATCAAGGGACTCGACTTCGGCAGCGAGGGCTTCTAGCTCTTCCTCAGAAAGAGAATCGAGATACTCGTCCATCTCTTCTTCGGTGAGTTCGACTTCATCTTCCTCAGTCTCTTCGTTAGCCTTAGTTCCCTGATCAGCAATTGTGGTGCCGGGGCGAGGAGTAACAGTACCAACATCATTGGTCTGCTTCTTCTTCTTTACAGGGTCAACGGCAGGAAGCTTAGGAGCATCCCCCTGACCGGGCTTAGGAGCTTCGGTTGCCTGTGCGGACGCAACAGCACCATGCGCCGTTGGGAGAGTCGTTGGGGTCTGACCACCGAGGTCAGTGATTTGTGCGCCGCCAACTGGCATAGCGTCCTTCTTGGCTGCGCCAAGGGAAGCATTTAGGATTTCAGCGGCAGATTCGGATAGAGACTTGCTCATGTGTAAACTCCTTAACAGGTGAATTTATTTAGTGTTTTCAAACTTTTGACATGAAGTTTTCGAAGATTTTTAGTGAAATCTCTTCGATCTGCTTCGACCTTGCCTTCTGCATTTCGGTGTAGTATCCGACAACATCGACCTCTCGGACGATTCCGTTGTCCCATACCCACTCCTTGCCTTCCATAATGCCCTGAACAAAGGCACCGGGAGCCGAAGGGTCAGCCACGATATCTGCTGCTGTAGCTAGATAATAGTCATCTTGAACCATGTTCACGCCATTGACTTCCTTGAGGGAACCCATTCCGCGCGAGGAAACACCCAAAGTGGCACCGCCGTCGAGTAGAGACTTGGCGATTTTGCCCATTGGAGTCTCTAGAATCTTGGCTTTACCAATAAAGGACGATCCCTCTTGCTTGAGGTTTACGATCAGGTGTGAAACACGGTCCAGATTGATTGATGGGCTATCTGGATGCCCAAGCTCCCCGAACGCACGGTTCTTGGAGATATATTCTTCGTTGTATCGCTTCGCTTCGCGTTCTAGGATGTGACTAGAATACATGCGACCGTTGCGATTCTTTTGTTCGCCCACTAGGAACGGACCAGTGATGTATAGGCTCTTGACACCGTTCTTTTCTTCGGTTATTACCTTCACATCCTGAATGTCTTCTCGTATGAGTTTCATTTTTGATACCTTTACCAGTTTCCGTTTCTTCGTTCTGTGCTACGACCTTCTTCCCAACCATCATTTTGTGATGAACGCTTTTGAGCCGTTTTATTGCGCTGCTTTGCATTCTTTTCGAAGTTAGGATGCTTCATCATATGCTGTAATAGTTCTTCCTTGGCATCTTCATGAGCCTGTCGAAGCATGGCAATTTTATCATGTAACTTTTCAGTTTTGATATTATGTCGCTTAATTAGTGAAACTTTTGCCGCTTCGTGAAGTTTGCTCATCTTCATACCCCTAGTGACTTTCTCTTTCTCAATGATCTTTTACGCTTCATCATGGAACGAGCTAACTTGGCTTTACGCTTAGTCTTGCCCTTTCGTGCGCCGCGACGACGCTTCATGCGCTCTGCCGATGACATACGAACCAACTTCCCACCACGAATCGTGTAGCCGGGACGGGTAGAAACCTTCTTCTTGCGCTGGATCTTACCACCACGAACCCTTGCTTTCACGATCCTGAAATTGGCTTCCGAAAGCGCAATGCTTACAGCCACTTTCAGGGCTTCCAGCTTGCCTTCGGCAACCTCATTCAACATTTCCAATAGATCAGACATTTCCATGCCTACCTTGGAGCGGACCACTTGTTTCGTTGCCACCGCCATAAGGAACAGTGAATGTCAAATTGTATTTATCATTTACGTAAAGTGCAACACGCTTGCCATCAGGGAATATGCGGATTCCCCGGCGACGTAGAACGAGCATAGGTGCGGGGATGGTTTCGCTGTTCATCCCTGCATTCTCATTCAACTTAGAGCGTAGTTGCTTGAAGTCCATTAGTTGAATCTCTTTACGCGCTGCAATGCCTGATTGTACTGCATAGGATCTGCATCCAATGCGCCGCCGACAGGCATTCCAGACTGTGTGAGTGCCTGCATTGCCTGTGCCTTGTTAGGGGAGAGCTTACGCAGGAGCATGTAACCGGGAGCCTTTGGATTCTTCGCTACCAATCTTGAGTAGTCCGCGTGTGCGCGTGACGCCACAGCCGGATTTACACCCTTGAGCTTGAGCGCAGCAATTCCACGGCGGATATTGGTGATGACGTTACGTGCCGATGGTTGAGCAGCTTTTTCTGCTGCCTGCGCTGCTTCATCAACTGATTCAGTTACACCAGCCGCCGACATGAACTTCGCGCGGTCGAACCGTGGATTCTGCTGCTTGAAAATGCCTGCGTGATGCTGTGCGAGTTCCTTACGCTTGTCAGGATGTTCGACATTCTTGATCAGGTCTGCGACTTGCTGGAAGTGCTTGCGAGTGGGACCACCTTCTACGATAGCTTCCTCGGTTGACATATCATGTTGAGCGTATCTTGCAAATTTCGATTTCTTTCCTTTTTGCGCCGCTCTTACCAGAGCCTTAGTTTTCTCCATTCCCTTTTCGAGAAACTTGTCTGAACGCTCACGCTCAAATGCTGCGGCATTTGGTAGGTCTGCGAGACTAGCCAATTGTTCTCGCTTCTTTGATTTCTCGGAAGCCCTATACAGAATATCAGGAGTCAACTCATTGATGGTTTCTTCCTTGTTGAGAGTATGACCGGTAGATTTCCTGAGACTTCTACGAGCGCCCTTTACCAGATCGGCTGCACTCTGCATATACGCTCTATCATCACCCCACTTCCTGAGAACTTTACGAGCATCAGCTTTTAGTCCGGTGCGATTGGTCGAGCGAGGATGATCAGCATAATACTTTCCAACAGAGGCAACCTGTCGTACCCATTGACGTTGTGCTGTAGAACCGGCACCTTCGTTGACTTCCTCTTCTTGGACACCAAAGATAGATGATGCAAGTTCGACCTTGCGAACCTCAAGGGCATCTGTCACCCTATCTTGAATCAGGGTTTCAAAAGCACTCTGAGCCATTTCTTTGTTGTCAGCCGCGATTGCGTTTAGGAATTCGTTTGGAGTCATTTTCATGGTCCCTGTTTTGGTGGTGGTGGAGCGCCGCCCGGTGCTGGTGGTGCGCCACTGGTATTTATGTTTGTAGAGGTTCCCATCGCAATTTGCTGCTTTGCTGCTTCAATCTCAGCAATGCGCATCATCTCTTCCTGCTCTTCTATCATCTCTTCATCCATCTGTTCGATTTCTTCCTCGGTCAGATGTAGCACGTTCTTACGCACGTAGCTCATTGAGTAATAGACGCCGATGAACGGAACCATGGTATTGAGCAACATAATTCTGTTACCCATCAACTCCGCTTCTTTCAATTCGGTGAAGTTGTTGTCCTCAAGGAAATCGTAATATATCACTTCCTTAATCTGTTCCCACTCTTCATACGATGCGATACCCTTGAGGGCTAGCTGCCGCTTCATGAGTTCATCGAAAAGAGTGCTGAATTTAGCGCGAATTCGCTCAACGAACTTGTTGAAACGCAACTCGTCGCGAGTAATTTCACCAGTGCGTCCGAGTGTGAATCCCTGCTGTGGCTCCAAACGTCCGAGTGGAACGTTCATGCTCTTGTAGAGTTTCTGCTCGAAATACTTTACGTCGGTGAGTTCACCGAGGTTCTGACCGGCAGGCAGAGTAGTGATTTCCGTAGACTTGCCTTCCCCGCGTCTTGGGATCCAGAAGTCTTCGATCATCGAAGTGAAGCGACGATCATCCTTGACTTCGCCAGTATTGGCATCATAGACAATCTTGTTACGGAACTTCGTCATGATATCGTGCATGTACTGGTCTGCCTTCAACTTCGGAAGGTTGCCTACGTCGATATAGAATACTCGACGTTCAGGTGCGCGTGACAGACGGTAGATAACTACCGCGTCTTCGATCATACGCAACTGATTCAAAGGCTTGATAGCCTTGTGTAGATAGCTGAGAACCATATTACGGCTCACATCCATCAGACCAGAATTGATGTTGACGACGGCATCTTCGGCAATCTTGACCGATGCATCCACAGGGGATGACATGACCATGTTGCCAGCCGTCAGTGCCTTATCGTTGAATACGTAGAAATCTGAAGTACCCTTGACGAATTCGATACCAGTACGGGCATCCTTCTCCTTCACAACAGTACGAACCTTGCGGATCTTACGTGGGTCTAGGTACACAAGTCCCTGAATTCCGAGTCTTGGATTAGTCTCGTCAATCTGTACCTGATAGTATAGACGACCATCGACATACCAACGGCGGAAGATATCGTGACCGGAATTATCCCAATCCAACATGCGCAGGAGTTGTTTGAACTCGTCGCGCAACATGGTCTTGATGTTTTCGTTTTGCTGTAGTTCGTCTAGGACGATTTCGACAGAGGATCCCTTGTCATCGTGGACGATTGCTTCGTTGACAATTTCATCGACTGCTTGCTCAACTTCTGGTTGCATTGCCATAGTACGATAGCGAGAGATTAGCTCGTTTTCGTTCTTGAATGCTGATTCTAGGTTGAGATATGTGCCATAGTACCCGCCGAGGGAACTGGCATTGATTGTAAGCGCACCATCGTCCGTTTGTGGCGGCGCAATAGCGGCTTGCTGCGGTTGTGGCTTTTCTTCCTTCGCAGCTTTTGTAATCTCCCAACCGAATAGTTGTAAAGCCATATATTACTCCATGTTATAGAAGGGGTGGAGGATTTACTCTCCACCCCATGTTCAATCAAGCCGATGGATTAGCTGATTGGGTATCTTCAGTTGTCCAATACTGGTACGAAAGCGTTACGGTGAACTCTTCGACTGTATCATTCGAACCCCAATCTAGGTCGATCTGACCCAAATCGTTAGGGAACATGCCTACGAACTTGTACTTCTTGATTGGCTGTCCACCAAGCTTTGCGTACTGATACACTTCTGCATCAACCGCATAGGAAGTACCCGGTGCTTTAGGCGAGGTTGTGATTGCGCCGGGGCTGCGAAGGTTGGTGACGTTACCATTGATTCCACGATGCCACTGCTCGAAAGCGTTGCGGATTGTGAAGTCTTCTTCGTTGATGATGGTAATGCTCCAATCTTGGAAGGTACGGTTTCCGGCAACCTTGACTTCACGACCGAAGTAAGGGACGGTTACTGCACCAATCGTGCTACCCGGCAGGAATGCCGTCTTGCAGAAGAAGCGAGCCTGTGAGGATGCCTTCGATCCCAAGGATACGAACTGAGGGAATGCGAGAACAACCTCAAAGAGATTGGGACGCGCACCATCATTTGCCATCGCTGTTCTGAATTGGTCTACGTTAAATGCCATGTGTAATTACTCCTTGAGCCTGTGCTTATTTATCAGAACTTGCCGACGACTTCTTCGAAGGCGACACCCGTTCTAACCGCAACGAAGTTCAACTGGATGAAGTTGATGCTTCTTGCTGGCTTGACGTAGATATCACCGACGAATTCATTGCGGTCAATGATTTCTGGCGTGTTGTTGGTTTCGTCGCAGACTACGCGATAGTCGTAGATACCACGGCGACCCTGCACTGTGCGTAGGAATGGCTCGACCAAGTTCACGAACTGTGCGCGAGTGAATTCATCGTTGAACTCAAACAGGCTGGAACGTGATGCCTTGGCAATGCTCTTTTCGAGGACGATGAACAGTCTACGAACGTTGATACGGTCGAATGCTGATGGGCGTCCAAGAAGAGTCTTGTCACCAAACAACATCGTACCTTCGCCGGGGAAGGAAACGACAGGGTTGATGCCATTCTTGTATAGCTCGTCACGGTTAGCCTTCGTTGGATTGTAGGCTAGCTTGATGACATTCTTGATCTGTCCACGGAGAAGACCGGCTGGCGAGAACCATGGGTCACGCTCTGCGTCTGTACGTGCGCATAGACCAGCCATGTCGCCGTTCAGTGGGATCCAACGGTACACATCGTTGTACTTGTCGTACTGGTACTTCCAACCCGAGTCGATGACTGCGTAGGAGGTAGACACGTTCGATAGTGCATTGTTGCGATAGTTGATAACGGCTGTGGTTACATCTGCGGCTTGTACGTTTGCGAGTGCAGGCGAAACGAACGCCAAGCAATCCTTACGACCGGCTGCTACGTTATTGATGAGGTCTAGCTGGACTGTCTGGTTGTGTCCTGCCGCCATGACAAGTTGAATATCAACCTGTTCGACATTCTTCAACAGATCCAATCCGCGAATGTTGTCACCATCTGTGAGAGTTTCGTCGGTGCCGAGAATGAACGAGAAGGAGTTTTCGGTAGCGAGCATGTCCGTGTAGAACGTGCCGTTAGCTGCCGCAACACCCCAACCATTGTCGTTACCCTGATAGTCTTCTGGCTGACCCGCGCCATAGACATACTTGGACTGACGGAACAGAACGTCCTGCCAGTAGATGCTCTGACCCTGCTCGTCGCGAGCATTAGGTGCCTTGGATACGTTAGGGTACTTCTCAAGAATCGTTCCTGCCGAACCAGTGATTGCACCGTCTTCATCGACAACGACCATATGGAATTCGTCGTTCGCACCGGCTTGGAAGTTTTGTGCTACGAAATAGCTAGTTCCCGGCTTCTTGTCAAAGAATGAACCATATTGCCAAGTGGACAGTGCAACGTTGCCGTTTGCCCATACACCAACCTTGAGCGAGTTGCCAAGTGCGCCGGGATAACGAGCAACAAATGCTGTGTTCGCGGTGTATGCTACTGGCAAACCTGCGGAATACGCAGTTTCGTCCTTGATCTGGATGACATGTCCTGCCTGAACCGTTGCTGTGACCGACTTCTGGTTAGCAGTTGCGTTGTTGCTCTTGCTGTTCGCAGAACGGACTACGCGCAAATCGCCTGCATAGGCAAGGAAGTTTGCTGCGGTGAAGAAGGTGAGTGCTGAGTTGGTCTTAGGCTTACCGAACTGGCTTACTAGCTCAAGTTCGTTAGAAACCTGACGGACTGATTCCACTGGACCCCATTCGAAGGGACCGGCGACGGCACCCGTCGATACGGATACGGCAGGAATTACCGTGGTTAGGTCAACCTCAGAGGTGATTACGCCGGGAGATACTTGAAATGTCATTTGGGTCTACTCCTTGATAGGAACTTGGAATCGCTTTGATTATTTAGGTTTTTCTAATCTCGCACTACGTCCCACACGCTGCCATCTTCTACGAACTGAGCGTTTTCTAGCCCATCGTTCATAAGCGGCAAAGGTAGGAGTTCGTTTTCGATTTGCTTCATCTGCTCGCGGTAAAGCTTTTCCTTGATGTTGGTGTTACAGAGGTCAACGAAAAACTGCTGGTTGGTCATCCATGAGAACAGGACAAGGCACATAACGAGGTCGTCGTTTGAGCCTTCATCCGCTTCATAGCTGTTCCGCTTATTTATGAAAGTTGAGAGTTCTGAAATGATGTTGAAATCTTGGAAGATCAGCTTGTGAGACTCAATCATCGACTTCATGAGGGTGCAGCCGAGGCGCTTGACCGACTTGGTGGTGCGGATACCCCGTTCGCCGTGTCTGCCGCCATATTGCCAAGACAGGACAACCCGACCCTTGACCGTGACCGACGAGAGGATGTTTTCATACTCGTAGTCATCAAACAACAAATCAACCACCTGCTGACCGTTATCGTTGATTTCAATTAGAGAGTACGCCTCGTTATACCACTTACCGATCTTAGCAATGATGGAAGGGAAGACGATAGGACTAATATCATTGTCTTTGTAGGTGCAAACGACCTTATATGGAATGTCAGTTACATCTACGATGACAAAAGCGGAATAGTCAAGTCCTTTTCCACGCGAAGTATCCACCACTTGTACGTACTTTCGCCCTTTGATTGGTCGCTCGTAGAAGCACAGTCCGGTGATGCCTTCGAAGGTATTTGGTCTGACGAACGCCAAAGACTTGAGACACATACCTGAAATGAGGGTACCGGTGGAGCCTTGGAACTCGCACTCCATTTCCTGTAGGTACTTGTCATCGCCAAGAACCTTCCTCTGGTTCGCCGCCCACGCCTCGGTGCGTCCCGGCACTTCGCGCCAGCTAGCCTCAATTGGTACGAATCCATTGCGCCCTTGGGTGGCATCTGTCCACATCTTGTAGAAGTGGTTCATACCGTGCGGCGTCGAACTGATCAGGATCTTCGAAGAGTGACCGGAGGTGATGGTAGGATAGACGGAGGTGAAGAAGTCGTCGGCAATGTTGTTAGGGACGAATGCGAACTCGTCCAGATAGACGAAGTTGAATGCGTATCCACGGATAACGGTAGATGCTGTTGAGTCTGCCATGACGCGAGACTGGTTCTCAAGTCCTATATCACCCTTGTTCCACTCGACTACGCCCTGCTGGATCCACCATGGAAGCTCGGCATAGGCAATCTGGATGCGCCCGAGGATTTCGCGAGCCGTCTTCGCCTTGTTTGCGAGGATGGCGACGAACTTGGCATCATTGAATAGGACATACCACAGGATGTAGCCGACGACCATGGTGGTCTTTCCCACCTGCCGACCAGCCTTGATGATGACCGTCCGCTCCCGGTCGATGATTTCGATTGCCTTCTTCTGGAAGTCATAGAGATTGATGGGTACGAAACCCTTGTCCAGAGTGATGATCTTGACCCAATTCTGAATGAAGTATTCAGGACTCTGTGCGCATTTGGTGTACTCGTCCACCTGCGATTGAGTCATTGAAACCTTGACACCAACTCGCTTTAGCTTGGGATTTCCCAAATAATTAAGGGTAACTTCACTCATTGGCGTTGCCGCGAACCTGCTTTAGTAGATCAGAAGTGGATCCGACAAATACGGCTTGCTCGACGTTGACCGATGCCGACGCCTTGCCGCCGCGTCGAACGGCAGCTTCCATCTCTTTCTTGTCCTTCTGAA
>Ga0315288_10011005_pt1 | contig 11395 bp, 7 predicted proteins | sample YL17G11_20_MG_FD_203454 | JGI IMG/M metagenome (GOLD analysis project Ga0315288, IMG submission 203454) | Sediment microbial communities from Yellowstone Lake, YNP, Wyoming, USA - YL17G11_20 | ecosystem: Environmental > Aquatic > Freshwater > Lake > Sediment | place: USA: Wyoming | collected... | reverse complement strand
TTTGATTTTTTGATAGGGTCGGTATCGGTATGCCCGACAACATCTATTTGTCTGCCCGCATATTTATCCCGCACCACCGACTGAATATGGTCAAGCTCGGCAATACTTGCCTTTTTCAACTCTGCTTTGCCGGAGTCGAACAGTATTGCGTCCGGCACTGTTACCGTAATCGTTCCTTCAGCAGCGTTGAATTTGACGTCGTAACCTGGTCCGAAACCGGTGGCCTCAGCAGGCGACTTCTTTAGCACCCCAATCTGTTTCTGGAGCTCGTCGATTGTCTGCTGATTTTGCGTAACCTGCTCAGCGAGCTGGCCTTTTTCCGTCCTCTCCCGGTCGAGCAAACCTCTCGTATTCTCGTTCTCCACATTCAGGCCTTCATATTTTTTCTTCCAGTTTGTGCACCCGGATAGAAGAGCGAATGATACCAGGCAACTTAGTAGAACAAGTGTCTTTTTGTTAGTGACTCGCATCTGAAATCTCCTTAATTCTTCCAACATCTTAACGATAAAACATAAAACTTATCCTATCACGAATCCAGTCGTGTAAAATCATAACAGCAAACACGCCTAAAGACAAGAAGGGACCGTAAGGAATTTGACGAATTTTTTTAAAAAACATTTGAGAGCCTGCCCAGGCCAATCCGAAGAATGGTGCGATGAAAAATGCCACGACGACAAAAAGCGGACCTACTACCGCCCCTGCAGCCCCCATCAGATGCACATCGCCCAGCCCCATCGCCTCCTTACCGAAAGCTAATGTTCCGAGTATCCGCACCACCCAGACAATGCCGCAACCCACAAAATAACCCCACATACTGCCCAGAAGTCCAGCAATGGCAGGATGTTGTGTCGGAAAACTGTTTCGCAACGCTATCGGAACCGTTTCTCTGATAATCCAGAAGGCCGCCGCCGAGCACACGAAAACCGGCAGTAAGAAAACTATCTCCCAGCAAATTTCCAGCCGGTGGTTAAACTGCGGCTCTGCTGATTTTTCCGGCTGGTCGGTTTCGGATTTCGAATCCTGGCTGTCGTCAGACAAGTTTCGGATTTCAGATTTTGCATCCACGGATTCATAACTTCTTTTTACTAAACCAGTTGCCACCAGCACCCAGGATATGGCCAGTCCTATCGCCGCTCCGATGGCCAGTGCACCGGCGTCAGCGGAGGCGCTTGGCAAAAGCGAATATGCACGAACCAGAGAGGGATGGAGTATATAAACGCCAACCGATGAGGCAACCAGCCCTATGCCTGTAACAAACCAGCAGATAGATAACGGGATAACCCAGTGCTCCAGGTCAATCGCTGAAGCGGCGATGAAAGCGCCTAATAAAACGATGGAAATCAGGTAAATAAACCAGCCGCCTGCCGGAAATGGCCTCATATCCGGTAACAAATCTGTCCGAAAATACAAAATGAATAGCCCCAGAAAAACTGAAGCCGTCAGCAACTCAATAATAAAATAACGTGCTGAGATTGGCACCTTGCAGAATCGGCACTTTCGGCCAAGAAGTATCCACGAAACGAGCGGTATATTGTCATAGAAACGGATACGCTGACCGCAGGCAGGGCAAGATGAACCAGGGGTTATTAAGGACTTGTCTCTGGGTAAGCGGTAAATGACAACATTCAGGAAGCTGCCGATACAACAGCCGAATGCAAAGATGAATATAAACCAAATCCAGTCCGGTACCGCCACAATGCCTTCCTTCGCTTATGCTCTTGTGCTCTTGTGCCCTTGTGTCCTTGTGTTCCTGTTGACTATGCCGGCCACCTTTGCAGGCAGGCCGAACAAGCGTATAAAGCCGGTTGCATCAGTCGGGTTGTATTCAGCACCCATCTTGAAACTTGCCAAATCAGCCCGGTATAAGCTATTCGGGCTTTTTATGCCAGCCGGTGTGCAGCGGCCCTTAAACAATTTCATTCTGACCTCGCCGGTAACATTTCGCTGCGTAACATCAACGAAGGCATCAATCGCCTCGCGTAACTGCGTGAACCACAGGCCGTAATAGACCAGCTCGGCATATCTTAAAGCAACCTGCTGCTTGTAATGCAAAGTCTCCCTGTCGAGTGTAACGCTTTCCAGACAATCGTGAGCAGTTACCAGTATCGTTCCGCCCGGCGTCTCATATACGCCCCGCGACTTCATCCCAACCAGCCGATTCTCGACTAAGTCCACCTGGCCGATTGCGTGTTTGCCGCCAAGCCGGTTCAAAGTTTCAATAATTCCCACGCCGCTTATCTTTTTGCCATTAAGTTTTACCGGCACTCCTTCGTTGAAACCAACCTCCACGTAAGCTGGCTTATCAGGCGTCTTTGAGACCGGCCGGGATATGACAAACAAATCATCCTTCGGCTCGTTGGCAGGGTCCTCAAGGTCGGCCCCCTCGTGGCTGATGTGCCAGAGGTTGCGGTCGCGGGAGTAGATTTTTTTCTTTGACTGTTCAATCGGAATCTTGTGCTTCCTTGCGTAATCCACAGCCGCTTCACGAGATGTTAGCGTGAAATTCGGGTCTTTCCAGGGCGAGATAATCTTTAGCGATGGGTCGAGGGCCATATAGCTTACCTCGAACCGCACCTGGTCGTTGCCTTTGCCTGTTGCGCCGTGGGCGACGGCTGTTGCGCCTTCTGCGTGGGCGACTTCGACCTGATGTTTGGCGATTAAAGGCCGGGCGATGCTTGTGCCTAATAGATACGTCTTTTCATAAACGGCCCCTGCTTTCAAGAGCCGCCACAGGTAATCCTCCACAAACTCTTTTCGCAGGTCCTTAACTATGCATTTGACCGCACCACTTTTGAGGGCCTTTTGTTTAATGCCGGCCAGCTCTTCACCTTGCCCGAGGTCTGCTGCGAATGCAATGACCTTGTAGCCGTAGGTCTCCTTAAGCCACGGCAGAATCACACTCGTATCCAGCCCGCCGCTATACGCCAATACTACTCTTTCACTCTTTGCCATTTTTATCCTCACGAAACTGCTATTATTCAAAGCAGGGATTATAACTATTATCTGAAGACGAGACAATGGAAAGGCAATAATCTAACCGCAGAAAACACAGAGGACGCAGAAAATCAGCACAATTTTAGGTGCGGTTTGCTGCCTGTGAATAAATTGTCTCCAGCGACTGCAGGATGTGCCGTCGCCTGATATAGTTCTCACTTTTTTCTACGGATTGACGCTCAACGAGGTCCACCTTATGGCCCAAAATCTCGGATAATTCCATTTCCATCGCAACTATTTCCATCAATCCCGGCTCCTGCCCCGGCTCAAATTCCACCAGAACGTCAACATCGCTGTCCGGCCGAAAATCATCCCGCAAGACGGACCCAAAAAACGACAGACTACGAATATGATTTCGACGACAAAACGCCGCAATTTTTTCTTTGAATATCTGAATTCGGACGCCCATATTCTCACCTGATAAGTATCATCACCTCTTTAACAAATATTTTCCCAATACCGTCGTCTTTAATATACCAAAAACCGCCCTCCCAGAGCAACAGTTAAATATAATGGATCAGAATAAACACTGTAACCTATGCTTTGTTACAAACTCAACAGCATAAACGTGACATTTTCAGGTAAGATTAACCTTTTTGAAAACGCATATATTCTTGCCCCACCACAGACTCTCAAGGCCAAAAGATTTAATAGAGCCAATCGGTGTGTGATTTAATTTTTCGACCATAATTTCGTCATCCGATAGCACACAGAAATGATACAAATCCCCCTCATATCTAAGTGTCTTACTCATTAATCCCTTTTGTGAATTAAAGAGCCCTGATTTTTGTGCGTGTTTTATCAACTCATCTTTTTTGGCTCCATCAATTTGAGCATACTCGAGATTCACACATACGTTAAATTCATTGTCAGTTCTGTAAAACACGAACGCGTCGCGGCTACAGAATTCATATTCATCAGTGAATGTATAGCTCCCTATAACGTATCCATTAGGAATCATTTGCTTTTTAATTGTATCCCAAAAAAACTGTTTGCGTGCAGTGTCACCGGGGTTAAACTCAAATACTAAGAAAAGATAAACTCCATACACGGATTTGAAATCAATTTCATCTATTGATTTCGTAGTGAAAATTATCTTTTTCTTCCTATGGTTTAGTATGAATGTCCATTCACCTCTATTGGAAGAAAGGTGGGAGATATATCCTTCGGATTGCAAACTTTCGAGCTTCCTGAATATTCTTGCTTCGCATGAGGAATCACAGTCGCTAAAGATATGTGTATGTATGTCATTTTTCAGTATGGTTACAATATCGCAGCCACATCCTTGATAAAAGCTGCACAACGGTTTCTTCCGAATAGACCCCACATAGCACTTATCAAAAGCGTCGAGTATCTCATCCTTACAGTTATGAGATGTAGTGTCCCTGAAAAGAATCTCGTCCCTCCCGCTTAATTCATTTCCGGCCATAGACAATTACCTCTTATTTGTTAATCTCCGCTATAAGAAAGCCAATTCGAAATAGTTTTCCGCATAAGGTCGGGGTTGGCTTCCTGGCTGGTGAAGAGTTTGAACTGGGCGAGGGCCTGGTTGATGAACATTGACAGGCCATCGATTGTCTTTGCCTTTTTTTGCCTGGCCTGTTTTAGCAATAAAGTTTCGGCTGGATTATAAACCGTATCGAAAACCACCATATCCTTTTTTAGATACTCCTCAGGCAACGGTGTTTGGTCAACATTCGGGTGCATTCCGATACTGGTGCAGTTTATAACCAATTTTGCATTTAGGTTCGCCAAATCGTCCAAAGGCGCAAAACCGCAATTAAATTCGGCTCCAAGTTTTTGGGCCTTTTCAACGGTGCGGTTGTAAATTTTTATTTTAGCCCCTGCATCACTCAGACCTGCCACAATCGCTCGCGCTACACCGCCCGCACCGATAATTGCGACTGGAATCTCCCTCAAGCCAGATCTTGTGATACCCAGGCCCAAAGTGATTGAATCGAGCGAAGCAGAATAATCGGTATTGTAGGCCTTCGATTTCCAATCTCTGGTAATAACTATGGTATTGACCGCACCGATTTTTTTTGCTAACGGCTCCACAAAACCCTGATTCGCCTGCACGAATTTGAGAGCGTTTTCCTTGTGCGGGATTGTTACGCTAAAACCGCCGAAGTTCAGCCATTTTCTCGAAAGGATATTTCGCATAAAAAGGTCAAATTCGCCCCGTCCGCCTTTCACCAATAGCGGCAGATACAGCTTGTTCATAGCCGCATCGGCGAAGCAGGCGTTGTGAATTGCTGGGCTTAATGAATGGCCTACGGGGTCGGCAATCACCCCGTAAAGCTCGGTCGCAGCATCTATGAAATCATAACGGTATAGTTCTTTTAACTGCCCAATCGTCAACTGGCCGGGTGCAGTTGCGGTTTCCTGGTCGATACTTGCGAAGGTAACGAAGGAGTTTAGCTTCTTTGCGATGATTCTGCTGATAATGCCCGGCTCACCCATACAAAAGATGATTCGCTCGCCGCTGGTTTGATGCAGCAGGTCAAATGCCTCAAAGCAATCGTTGATATGATTTGCAGTATAAACAATCTTTGGTATCGCAACCTGACATACAGATAAGATGCTGCGATACAGTTTGCTGATGCCGGCAAATTTCGTCTCAAAATTGTGGGCCGACAGAATCAGCCGCCCTCTCGAACTGCCCGACAGCGCTACCCTTATCCGCTCCTGGGTTTCTGCGGAAAGGAAATTCTCGTATTCACAGTCGATAAATTCGGCGCCGGCTTTCAAGGCGGCGGTAAGCACATCGATTCGCAACTGCTGCGGATAGGCAATCGCACCCCCCTGCCGGTTATCGCGACAGGTTACGATGACAGGCAGCCGCCTGCCGGCGATGCTTTTTACGGCGGCAACCAAATCTCTGGCTAAATCGACACTGAGGTTTTCAAGATAGTCGGTTCGCAGCTCAAGCATCTCTGCACCTGAGGCCAGAGCCGCTTTGGTTTGCTGCTGCGCCTGTTCAATATTTTGGGCTGCTATGGGAACTGCCAAATATGTCATAGTTAGTTTGCAACAGGTCAATCGACGGGTGTCATTGCGAGCGAAGCAATATCTGTTATTTAATACGATTAGATTGCCACGGCCTGCTCCGCGGGCCTCGCAATGACAACCAAACAAATCATATATTACAGAGCAATAGTAATTCAAACATATAGCAGTAATTACCCGGTAAGGCAAGTGCAAAAGTGGGATGTGTCAGCGACAGCGAATTAGTTGGTTGGTATCTATCTGGAGGTGAGGCAGATGCGTTTTCAAGTCCTCTATAAAACGCAGGCCATCTTTCCAGTAGCCCGCCGTTGGCCGCAAGCCGGAGTGAAAACCCGCAAAATAGCGGTTCATACAGCCAATCAGAAGCTCCCTTATGTATTTGCTCACCATCGAGGCCAGTGACACCGGCAGATAGTGATTGTCTGCACCAACCACAAAATGCAGACGCATTTGTTTGCCGCCGGTCCCCAGCTCGTAACTGCTGATGGTTTGGCTCTCACGGATAATCTTCAGCTCCATATCTGGAAACATTAATTGAAGGGCCTTGCGATAACGGACACGCCCCCCCTGCCTGTCGATTATGATTTGCAAATCGTCTCCCGCGAAATTATCGAAAACGTTCTTTATAAGCACCGACGTGGCGGTGAACAGCACACTGGCTTTATTCTTCACGGTGTTCACCATTTTGTTGTAATGTGCAACCTCCAGACAGTAACTTTTCAGCTCCAATAGTTTAATACCGTTTGAGGCCAAATCATCGGCCAGCACCGATGAGGCAATCGCCCTGTCGGGGCAATCAGTCGGAAGACGATACCCCCCTGCATCTTTGTACCAGGGATAATCGCTTAACTGCTCAGGGAGATTCGGACATAATAGCTCCACAAGCTCTGTTAATGTGCCCGGCTCCTTGCCAAGGCATCGCAGGCACGCCAGCACCGAACGCTCGAGGTGCCTGATGCCAAGCGATTTACTGTAAACTTTTTTGCTGTCGGCGACGAGCAGCCGGCCCGCAAGATGCTTTCGCTTGTCGCTGACGCTTTTTCTCAGAACCTGCCACAGGTCAGAGGTCAAAAGATGATGTGGAAGCGAAAAGGCACTCGACGATACGACCAGCGGCCCCAGAATAGGTCCAAAACCGGCTTCATCAATCCCTGCCAGAACTACCATCCCTGCAATCCTCAATCATCTCTGCCTGCCTTTATTCGGCGGCCCCCCTGCCATTCACGAATTCATTCTATCTTAAGCTGCATTCTACAAAGATATAAAAAAATATCCACCTTTTATTCCCGCTAATCATACCGCTGACACACAGATTTTCGGTCTCCAAACGCGGGTTTGCAAGTATTTGGGAGGACGGTTTGTATTTGTTAATTAAAGACCTATGATGCCGACCGAAGTGCAGCCGAATCGCAACAGAAGCCGAAATAAACCTAATGTTTCTATTGACTTTCCGGCGTTGTCGCATAGCATTTTGGGAAACGAACCGTTGATGTTGCTGCTCTGTTAACTTACTGGAAAGGTCAAACGATGTATCCACAGGAGAGAAAAATGCATTTTATAACATCAAAACGTCATGCCGCACAAATGTGTTTGGCCATTGCTTTTGCCATTTGCATAAGGGGCACGCTTTCTGCTCAGCCGCCAACAAAAGCATCGAAGGTAATATTAGCGAACGATATTGTTCGTTTCGAGTTCGAGCCGGAGTATATGGGACTGATTGGAATGACGGACCTTGCAACAGGAGTTAATCACATCCAATCAACAGACCAGAAAAGTGCGCTCTGGGAACTGGTCCTCTGCCGCGACACCGAAAAACGCAGCATCTCAAACACCCTGATGCCCTGCGGCTCTCACAAGATTGAAAAACTTGCAGATGGACTTGCCCGGGCGACTTTTGAATGGCGTAAAATAGATTGGGAAAATGAAAAAGGTGTCGTTAGTGTGCGGGTGACCGTGGACCTGCCTAAAGATTCCGGCATTGCTTCATGGAAAATATGGGTAGATAATGACTCTAATAAATGGGGGCTTTATGACGTTGATTTCCCGAAGTGCAGCGGATATCTGAAATCCGGAGAATACGATATCGCTGTCCCCACAGGTAATTGGGGCAAACTTTTCAAGAATTGCCGCGAAAGACTATCATATAAATATCCACACGGCTGGTCGATGCCGATGCAGTTTCTTTGCGCGATGAAAGAGACGAGCGCAATCTATATGGCCACGCACGACCCTCGCTCGTGGGACAAGACATTTATCATGGAACCGGGCAAGGAATTTTATGTGGAAACGAATGTTGAGAATATGGCCGTTCCCGGTTCCGACCACAAAGACCCGTTCCCGGTGATGCTGGGCATATATCGAGGAAGCTGGCTGGAAGGGTGCAAAATTTACCGAAAATTCGCAATCACTGCCCCCTGGACATCCGAAGGTAAGGTTTCGCAGCGAACGGGTATGCCGCAGACGCTTAAGGATATCGGGCTATGGATGTTAGTACACAACTACATCGGGCCGGAAAACGGTGCTCTGGAAGAAAAAAATAAGCCGCTGATTGATGCGCAAAAGTTCTTTGATGTTCCCGTCGCCGCACACTGGTACAACTGGCACACCATCCCGTTTGACACACACTACCCACACTATTTTCCAACCAAGCCAAGCATCCCTGACCAGGTGCAGGACCTGGTCTCAAAAGGTCTTGTCATAATGCCTTATATCAACGGCAGAATTATTGACATCTCAAATGATGACTTTAACGACTATTTCCCTTATTGCGCCAAAGACCAGGCAGGCAAATACTATGTAGAAACATACGGCAACGGCGTAAAACAGGCCCCTATGTGCAGCTATACACAATTCTGGCAGGACAAGATTACGGATATTGTCAAAAGACTCGGGGCAGAGGTCGGCGTGAATGCGGTGTATATCGACCAAATAGCCGCCGCAGGCCCGGTTCTTTGTTTTGACAAGTCACATGGGCACCCACTCGGCGGTGGTGGCTGGTGGGTGGACGGTTATAGGAAAATGCTAAAGAAAGTTCAAAACGTTGCGCACAGCAACGGCAGAGATATGATTATTACCACCGAATGTGCCGCAGAGCCTTTTATGGACGGCGTCGATGCTTTCCTTATATGGATAAAACCTGACGACAGGGAAATCCCGATGATGACGGCGGTTTACTCAGGATACAGTATCTATTTTTCCAGCCCGGCGTGGTTTGAACATGGCGACCGCGCATGGATTATAGCTCAAGGTCGAGCATTCCTCTGGGGATGCCAGAATGGATGGATGGGATTCGAACTGTTTAACCCAGAACATGCCAGGAAAGCTGCCTATCTGAAGAAGGTCGGAAAGTACCGCATTGCAGGAAAAAAATTCCTTACCTTTGGAGAATTAGTTGACCTGATAAAGCCCACGAACGATGTTGAGAATATTACAGAACGCTGGCCCGACCACAGCAATAACCCCCGAAACGCAACCCTTCCAAGCATACAGGGAACTATCTGGAAAGCAGAGGACGGGACGCTCGGCATTTTCCTTGCAAATTACCTCGAAAAAGACAACACCATTGAGCTCACAATTGACGCAACCAAATACGGGGCCAAGTTTCCATCTGATAAATTTGTAATCAGGCAAGTCACTCCAGAAGGAAATCATCCCGATGAAACGGCTCCCGCAGGGGTTATCCGCCGAGCTGAAACTTTGGGTCCATGGGAAATACGCCTATTGGAAATTCGTTGGCCATCCTGAAACCTTTATAAGCGACTATGGAGCCGAATTTCTCAGGTGAATCATCGCAACAGAATCCCGGATGAACCCGACATTTTATTGACCTTCGACATTGTCCCGCAGCGTTTCGGAGGATGCACTGCGGGCAGGCGTGATGGTAACGCAGACGAGAGCATTTGTTACGGGACTGGTAAGAGCGATGCCTAATCTGGTTGGTTGTTTGTTGGCTCTGACGTCTTCGCGGATGGTCTCGGACCGTATCTTAAACTCGGCGCCGGTAACCTTTATGTCCACTCGCAGGGCCTGTTCCTGCTCATAAATCATCACAGTTGAAGGAGATAGTTGCTTCCACTGGCTGAACGTTACCAGGGCAGTGCCAAAATCACAGGGTTGTGAGAAAACAACTTCATCGGTTACGCTTAAAGAACCAGAACCGAGCCGGGAATAGACAAATTCACGTTCGAGCTTTTTGAGTTCCGGCACATCATAAGCGGAAGAAATATCCAGGACCAGGGTGTCGGTGCTATCGGTAAAGCTCTGGCGGACCACGCGACCGCAGGCCTGTCTGCCGCTTCGTTGCAGCTTGCCGGCGACAACAGGGACGGGATGGCCGAAGGAATTGAGAACGTTGCTTTCGTAACGGCGACTGCTGAATGTGCGGGCGGTATAGACTTCTGATCCGGGGTCAAGCAACAGGGGCTTATCGCCCAGCACGACGACGAAAGAGCCGACGTCGTTATGATTGTGATGTTCCTGGTTGTGGCCGCCTTTAAGGGCAACAGCCAGGTGTGAGGATGAATTTGGCTCTGGTCGGCAGACCAGAACGCCGCCCTGGTCAAACCAGGACCGGATGCCAGGACCCCTCAAGACGCCTTGAGCGGATTCGGCGCGGGAAGCGGAATTGGGAAAGGAATACATCATATTTTGATACAGCGAGCCGCCGGCAGAGGCAGGGTCGATTTGTTCCCAGGAGCGCAAAGCCAGGCCGAAGCGACGGCTGACAAAATACATTAATTGTGGATTAGGCCTGGCATCTATAGAGCAGTCGGCGAAGGCAGGATAGACGCCATTGAGGATTTCGATATTTGCGCCGAAACCGGCGGCCTGCTTTGCCCTGGGGTTTTGCAGCAGGTCCACTTTGCCGTTGGTTGCCTGATAAATCATTTCGCCAAGCATAATATAATGGCCAAAGCCGTAGTTCCAATAGCCAAGACCTTCGGAGCAGTAGCCATCGTCGGTGAACCCTTCAAGGAAATTTGTCGAGTATTTCTCTGCAGCCGCAACGAAAAAGGCCCGGGAGCGAGGTGAATCGATTACAGCCAGCGCCGAACCAGTTACACCAGCGAGGCAGACGGCGTTCCAGTTGTTGGTTCCGGTCATCCACCAGTTTTGCTCGCGCCTGCCCAGCACCATATCCCGGTAGGGTTCAAAGATGCGCCTATCCAGGTTGTCACGAATGAGCTTGCGAACTTCGGGACTTAGTCTGTCAGCCAGGAGGTAATCGGCGGTGGCTAAGGACCAGGCAATCTTAGAGGAGCCGAGGTCGATGTCGATGATTGTCCCATTGAAGTTGGTAAGTTTCGAGTCATGAGCCGGCATGACCCAGGTGCGTTCCGAGCACAGCACCCCCACAAGCTCTTCAAACGCCGGTATGAATCGCCCTTTGTTT
>Ga0315288_10011003_pt1 | contig 11398 bp, 8 predicted proteins | sample YL17G11_20_MG_FD_203454 | JGI IMG/M metagenome (GOLD analysis project Ga0315288, IMG submission 203454) | Sediment microbial communities from Yellowstone Lake, YNP, Wyoming, USA - YL17G11_20 | ecosystem: Environmental > Aquatic > Freshwater > Lake > Sediment | place: USA: Wyoming | collected... | reverse complement strand
CTGACTTTGTCTGTGGTGTCATTGATGGTGTGCCAGTAGGGATAGTCGAAGTCTATGATGTCGATGGCTGGAATGCCGCGCTTTGCGAATGGGATGTGGTCGTCTATTATCTGCCAACGCGCTTGAGGGATGAAATGATCACCATATCCCAGCTGTGCGGCGACGCTCCAGATCCTATCCGAAAGCGCACGATCAGAATTCACCTCATAGTAGATCTGCTGGTCAGAATCACCGATCATGTCGAGCAGAATCATAGCTTCGGGCTGTACGCGTAGAGTCTCTGCCATGTAGGTCGATCCGACCAGCCAGTTCCATCCATCGATGTCGCCATTGTCCTCAGCGTCAAAGAATGCCAGCCAGATCTCGTGGTGAACCTTGCTCAGGTCAAGTACTCGTGCCAATTCAAGCAGAACGGCCACGCCAGAGGCACCATCGTTTGCGCCTGGAACAGGATCCATCGGATGTGCAGGGTCTTGGTCGGCCCAACGTCGAGTATCATAGTGTGCACCCACGATGATTACGGGCCCTTTTCCTAGGTTCGCGCGGCCAACTATGTTGCGAATTGGAGTATTCATGTATCTGAACTCTTGGAATTCCAATGCCCACCCTGTTTGCTTCAGTTGCTCGGCAATGTAGTCGCCTGCCTTACGGTTGCCCTCGGTGCCGGTAATCCGTGGACCAAACTCCATCTGCGTGATGACATGGTGAAATGCGCGTTCTCCATCAAAGGCGGCATCCTGCGACGGAGCGTAACTGCCCAAATGCCAAACTAGGATCGAGACCAATACAACCGCAATCAGTGAAACCGCCAACATCCATGGCAGTCTTCTCTTCACTAGAGTAACGGTGGTCGTCAATTCCAACGCCCCGATCTGTTCACTTCTCACTGGCTCACAGAGCCTGATCGATCAATACATGTGTCTATCCATACGATTAGATGATCAAACTTCAAATGACTGATTGCCATCTCAAATGCGAGCGTACAATATCGACAGCGCGTTTTGCGTATACGCGACTCGAAGGGGCACGCCTTGGCAACACCAGAGAAGAGGGATGAGAAGTGGTTGTGGGTTTTCGTCCCAATTAACGCAGTGTTCTATCCCCTGACATCTGTCAGTCTGTCTAGGTCTCTGAAGTATATGTCTGCCGGGTAGAGGTAGCCTATTCCTTGATGTGGCCGCTCGTAGTTCCAGTAAGAGAGAGATAGCCTTCGATGCGGCATGGTCTTGTTGTAGTATTCTCTGAATTGTGTGGGACTGTTGAATCTGGGATAGTAGGCTGTGAAGGTTTGGAAGAACCGTTCGATCTTGCCCTGCGTGGTCGGTTTTCCAATGGAACCGAGGATGTGCTCGATGCCATGCTGCTCGCAGATGGATAGAACACCAAAGCCGCGAAGCTCCGAAGCTTTATATAGGCACGCGAAGACGCCGCTCCTGCGGATTTTGATTGGGAGAACGTGAACGTATGGGTAATCTCTTCAGACCAACTGAATACATGATACCTAACACGCTGGAAGAGGCGATATCTATTCTCAAGGATAGGGGAAAAGACGCTAAAATCATGGCAGGATGCACGGATGTCTTTGTGGATAAACCACCCGGAACAAAGACCCTGGTTGATATCTCAAACCTTAACTTGAACTACATCACCAGAACAGAAGATGGAATTCGCATTGGAGCTACTACGACCTATGCTTCATTACAGGACTCGGAGCTCCTTAGGGTGCACGGACTCAAGCACATTCTTCTGCAGGCAGTTGACAGCGTAGGGCATCCTATGGTGAGAAATATGGGAACAATTGGCGGCAATATATGCAGCGCCGTTTCTTGTGCCGATATCCCTCCTGCCTTAATGGCTCTCGATGCGAGCCTCGTTATAGTTGGACCGACGGAAGAGAAAACTGTTTCTGTTAATGATTTTCTCGTCGATAATAAGAAGACCATACTGAATTATGACGAAATCCTTAAGGAAATTCGTGTCCCTGACCTACCAGCCGACAGCGGGGGAAGCTTCTTGAAGTTAGCTCGGACAAGCGTGGATCTGGCTCAAGTGAACGTGGCGGCGTGCGTCACACTCGGAGAAGAAGGACTGTGTAAAGAGGCGAGGATTGCTCTCGGTGCAGTTGCTCCTACTCCTATTAGAGCCAAAGGGGCTGAAGCTTTTCTCAGGGGTAAGAAACTTGATGATTCGGTCATCGAGCAAGCCGCCAGCATCGCGTCCCAGGAGACGAAACCCATATCAGACATCAGGGCCTCGGCGGCCTATAGAAAAGAAATGACCAAAACGCTCGTAAGACGTGCACTTAATCAGGCCGTTCTCAGTCTCATCGGGTGAGAAAATGGACAAAATCCCGCTAACCGTAGACGTAAATGGCGTAAAGTACGACTTGAAGGTCAAACCACACTGGACTCTATTGCGAGCCTTGAGGGAAGAACTGCAACTCACAGGAACAAAGGAAGGCTGTGGAAAAGGGGAATGTGGATTTTGCACTGTGATCATAGACGGCATAGCCACCATGTCCTGCCTGACGCCAGCCCTGCGTGTCCAAGGAAAGAAGATTACAACAATAGAAGGACTTCCTCGTCAAGGAAAGCCGCATCCCGTTCAGGAGGCATTCTTGGAGGAAGGTGCCGTAAACTGCGGCATGTGTATCCCCGGCATGGTGATGGCAGCCGTCGCCTTCCTAAACAAGAAAGCTAACCCAACAGAGGGGGAAGTTCGAACCGCGTTGTCGGGAAATATCTGCAGATGCGGGGGTTATGCTAGGCCCGTTAAGGCCGTGCTGATCGCTTCGCAGAAAATCATGGAGGCAAAAACAAATGAGTAAGTTGGCTGTAGTGGGAAAAGACTATCAGAAAACGGATGCTTTCGACAAGATCACCGGGGCGGCCAAGTTCTGCAGCGACATGACTGTTCCGCGCATGCTGCATGCAAAAGTGCTGCGAAGTCCGTATCCCCATGCCATAGTTACGAAGATAGATGCAAGCGACGCCCTAAAGCTACCTGGAGTCAAAGCCGTTTTGACACACGACGATGTTCCAAAGATTCTCTATAACAGAGACTATCATACAGTATGGGACACCTTGGAAAGAGACAATTACATTCTTGAAAAGAAAGCACGCTACGTCGGCGACAAGATAGCAGCGGTAGCCGCCGAGGACCTTGACACCGCCGAAGAAGCGCTCGATTTGATAGACGTACGATATCAGGAACTTCCAGCAGTGTACGATCCAGTGGAGGCAATGCAAGCAGACGCGCCGAAGATCCACGATGAGATCATGATAGGCGACAGACGAGTTCCAGTTCGCAATAACGTGATAAGGAATACTTCTCTAGAAGTTGGAGATCTAGAGAAGGGCTTCAGCGAGGCTGATATGGTATTCGAGGATCGCTACGCAACCCAACGGGCGCAACAAGTCGCATCAGAACCACATTCGGTTCTGGTTATTCCGGAGGCGAATGGCCGCCTTACCGTGTGGGCAGGTACGCAATCAATATTCGGACTACGTATGAAACTGGCCGCCGCGTTAGGAATGCCAGAGAGCATGATCAAATGTGTTAGGACCCATATGGGCGGATCCTTCGGATCTTACCTCGACATGAACATCTACGAGCCGATCACAGCCTTGCTCGCTATGAAAACAAGACGCCCGGTTAAGTATGTGAATACCAGAGAAGAGGAATTCATTTCCACGGCTCGCCACCCGGCTGTCTCATACATTAAGACCGGGGTGAAAAGAGACGGGACATTAACAGCAAGATATCTTAAGACAATGATGGATGGAGCAGCATATGCTGCTCACTCTGCGGCGGCAAGCTATTGTGTGGGCGGATGGTTCTTGTCGATGTACAAAGCTCCCAATATGAAATATGAAGGCTGCGTTGTGTACACCAATACTTTCCCCTGTGGAGCTTTTCGTGGATTCGGCCATCCGCAGCAGAACTTTCCCGTTGAGTCACAGATGGATATGATAGCCGAAGAACTGGGCATAGATCCGGTTGAAATAAGGCTGAAGAACCACGTTGGCCTAGGTGACGACTTCTACTATCAAGGGGTAGCGCGACATGGTCCGGTTTGCAGTTGTGGCGTCCCGGAACTCCTCGAAAAAGGTGCAAAGCTGATAGGCTGGCAGGAAAAAAGGCTAAGGAAGCGTGAAATCTCACCTACTAAGAGATACGGCATAGGTGTTGCAAGAGGATTCCACACCAGCGGCGCCGGTGATAAGAGGTATGGCGGAGACACCTACGAATACGCCAGCTCTATAGTCAAATTCAATGAGGATGGGGCTGCAAACGTAATAACCGCGGGGGCGGATACGGGCTGCGGCGAATGGCAGGTTTGGTGTCAAATAGCTGCAGAAACACTAGAGATTCCTTTTGAAAAGGTGATTATGTCGAGCATGTCGGGTATTACCACCGACGAAGCTCCACACGATCTCGGAACGCATGCGACCAGAGGGACCTACGCCATCGGCATGGGAGTTAAAGCTGCGGCGGAGGATGCCAAGAAGAGAATACTCGAAGTCGCTGCCGGTATCCTTGAGGGCAAGGCAGAGGATCTAGAGGCAAAAGACGGAAAGGTTTACCCCAAGAAGAGTCCTGACAGGGGACTCACGTACGCTGAAATAGCAAGAGAGGCCATAAACTTGGGCTACGGTCCCATAATTGGCACATCAGCCATACGTCCGTCCTCCGCACCGCCCGCTTTTGGCGTGAAATTTGTGGAGTTGGAAGTGGATCTGGACACGGGCAAAGTAAACCTGCTAAACGTCGTCGCCGGACATGATTGCGGTAGAGTGGTCTATCCTGCAGGTGCGGAGTGCCAGCTAGGAGGCGGAGTACAGCAGGGCCTCGGTTTTGCCCTAACAGAGGATTTGGTTATCGATGAAGAGACAGGAGCTACCGTAAATGGCAACCTCCGCGACTACAAGATACTCCGTACGACTGACATGCCTCCGGTACAGTTGTTCTTCGTAGAGGCACTGGAGCCAACAGGTCCGTTCGGAGCCAAGGGTATAGGAGAGGCCCCAATCAACGATATGGCGTCTGCAGTAGCCAACGCGATATACCACGCCACCGGAATGAGATTCAAGGAACTTCCGATCACCCCCGAAAGAATACTGAGAGCTCTTGGGAGAATCTGAAGACATCAAGCTACAGGGCCGCCCGCGGGATCCCAGATGTCAGAGATCCAGAGCCCAAAATCGACGAAGGCGCCGGAGAGAAGGCTACGGGACCAGATCGCAGCGCTACGTACTCGCCTCATCGGACAATTCTCTCCGTATGTTCGAGCGACTCACTTTAGATGAAAGATCATGCAAGAGTTTTCGGGCTACAAAGAGGGTCCCGGGCGGGCAAGAATGTTCGTTCAATCCTAAGCCCGTGCTGTGGAATCCTAATGGACTGGCTCTATAACGAGACGTGTGACCGACTCACTGGGACGCGACGCCTCCCGAAGTTCAACTGTGTATGATACTTGCGGTTCAGGTCGACTATTTCGACCCGGAGCTGGTCGAGGTATTCCGAGATGAATCTTCTGTGGCAAGGTCGAGAGGAGTCCTCTCTGCACATCATGCATGTACTATTCTGTCTCGCAAGCTCTTGAGTCCTTTCCGGAGTGCCTCCGCATGCAGAGCCGGATGACCTGAGACGAGAGCGTGGGTTCACGAGCGTCTGATGACGGGTAAGACAATGAAGACGAGAAGCTTGAAGCTTAGCAAAAAGGGGGGGTTAACTTTTAGAGAGCGTCTACGCTTTTGTCTGTTAGGGTTTCCTAGGCCGGGCCAGTTTCTCTCCAAAAGCTTTCCTATATTGTTCAACGATGTTACTCCAAGTAATCTCGGGCCTAAAATCGGCATATACGGAAGATGTAGGTCTTGGTTCAGGCAGCTCTGGCGGTATGACGTCTATTTTCTCTCCATACATCTCTGAATAGAGCTTCTCCGTGGCCGATACAATCTTTTCCCATCTATCTATGACCGTTTCAGCTTGTCTATCTGGCCACTGGTTCGGCGGAAAGATTGTCTTCTTATAGGCATCTGCGTATGCTTCAGTCCAGATCAAGGGTAGTAAGTTATCCCCCAAATACCTTCTCATCATTCTGAGTCTTTCTATGTCAATTACCGCAGCAACCATATTTTCACCAGGAGAGGCCTCGCATAGCACCCGACCCTCGGGATCTGCGATCATCGAGTGACCCGGATCCCACATGCTAGGCATATGAGGAGCGTTCACCCACTCCCCAATGTTCGGCGCGACAACGTAGCATCGGTTCTCAAACGCACGCATACGATTCTGCAATTGCCAGGCTTCGATACCTCCCCAGTGCGATACCCAGGGGTCCATGTAGGCTGTTGGCCGAACTAGCACTTCGGCACCGTTCAATGCTAGACATCTCGTGGGCTCAGGGAAAAAGCCATCGAAGCAGATGAAGCATCCTATGTTCCCGATCCGCGTCTTGACTACAGGAAACAATGTCTCTGTTATTGTCTTACCCTTGCCGTACTTTCTCATATATTCGTCCAGCACTTCGCACGGGCTATCTGGAAGCTCGATTGGACTATTGCTCACGTTAACCTTCCTATACTTCATTATCACCTTTCCTTCAGGGCTGATGACGAAAGCCGTACTGAATAAGCGTTCGGGGCTCCACTCTTTGTCTAGCTCATAGGAGTGCCCGACTACATATGTTCTATTAGCTTGAGCTCTTTCCCCTAGGCTATCCGTCTCCTCTCCCGGTATGGTTATAGCAGTCTTCTTAAAGTCCCTCAAGGTAAGCCTGAGGTCCATACCCATGCCTGTCCCGTGCAGGAAAGCCTCAGGAAATGCGACCAGCCTAGCTGGCAGACCCATGGGGGAGCACCACATTGCTGCCGCATCAATGAGCTCCTCAGACCGTTCAAGATTCTTCTTGATCTCCTTCCTCTGAAAGGTGACGATAACCTTGGGCTGGATTATGACTGCGTTATAAGGTTCGATCTTTTCCAAAACCTGTGACCTCCATCTTTCAAACGAAAATGATGATAATTTCTAGCTAAACTTATTAAACTTTCTACGAGGCACTTGGCTAGGAGTCTTCGTAGATATGGCCGACCGTGGGCACGTGCGATATACTGATGTCCCATTTCTTGAAATGAGAGGGATGGTAAAGAGGTTTTCCGGCGTAGTTGCAAGCGATCACATTGACTTGAAAGTTGAGAAAGGCGAAGTTCACTGCCTACTGGGTGAAAACGGTGCGGGCAAGACAGTTCTCATGAAGCTGCTGTATGGGCTATATCGTGCCGATCGTGGTCAAATCTTTCTGGGAGGAAAGGAGGTGACGATAAACTCCCCAAGAGACGCCATAGAACTAGGAATAGGCATGGTTCATCAACACTTCACGCTCGTTCCTCCATTGACTGTTGCTGACAACCTAATTCTGGGTATGATCCCCTCTTATGGACTGATACACAAAAAAGAGGTTGAACAGAAGATCAATGAGTTGTCCAAAAGATATGGTCTTAAGGTCAACCCTAGGGCGCAGACATGGCAACTGTCCGTAGGAGATCAGCAGAGAGTTGAGATACTTAAGGCCCTTTTTCGAGGTGCCGAGTTACTGATCCTTGACGAGCCTACGGCTGTGCTTACGTCCATGGAGGTGGACCAGCTCTTCGCCACAATACAGTTGTTAACCAAAGACGCGGGCAAGGCTGTGATATTCATTACTCACAAGCTGAATGAGACGATGGCCATAAGCGACAGAGTTACGGTACTCAGAGACGGTAAGGTAGTTACAACCGTCGAAACGAGCAAGACTAACCCAAGGGAATTGGCTAAATGGATGGTTGGTAGGGAGGTTCTGTTCAGGCTTGAAAAAACACCGTTCAAACCAGGTGAAGTCGTATTAGAGGTGAAAGGGCTAACGACCTTGGATGATCTGGGGCTGACCAAAGTCAAAGGCGTCTCTTTTGAGGTTAGACAACGTGAGATCTTCGGCATCGCAGGTGTCGCAGGGAACGGACAGAGAGAGCTTGTCGAAGCCATAACCGGGCTCCGTAAGGTTATCAAGGGAAACGTCATTGTCAACAGAGCCGACGTAACGAACCGATCGGTTGGAGATATCATGAAGCATGGGGTAGGCCACGTGCCAGAAGACCGATATAAGCACGGTCTTGTCGTTCAACTTCCTTTGTATGAAAACTGCATACTGGACAACTACTCTAACCCTGAATTCTTGAATCGGTGGAAGCTCTATGACAAACGAACGATTTATGATTACGCGAATAGAATCGCCAAGGAATACGACGTGGTCATGCCCAGCATAGAAATCGAAACAGAGGTCTTGTCAGGTGGCAACTTGCAGAAGCTCATCCTCGCGAGAGAGTTATCTCGATCGCCATCTCTTCTGATAGTGAACCAGCCGACTAGAGGTGTTGATGTGGGGGCGACGGAATTCGTTCACAGAAAACTCCTTGAGCAGAGAGACGCCGGCCGAGCTATACTCCTAATCTCGGCCGAGCTGGAAGAGATACTGTCCTTGAGCGACAGGATCGCGGTGATATATGAGGGGGAAATAGTTGGGCTGCATGACAGCGAAAACGCGAACATGCACCAGATAGCTTCAGAAATGGGAGGATTTAGGAAGCAATGACGAGTCGATCCTCACTACGAAAAACCGTCGGCAGAGTTATTTTCGGATTCGATTTCTTTTCCTCCATCGCAGCGATCCTAATTGGCTTTGTTATAGGTGGGGTCCTGATGACCCTAAGCGGGGCAAACGCTCTTCTCGCATACGAACAACTTTTCCTTGGAGCCGTTGGTGACTTGTTTGGCGTAACAGAAACTTTGATCAGAACTTGTCCTCTTTTGATCATCGGTCTGGGACTGGCAATTGCGTTCAAAGGAAATGTATGGAACATCGGAGCTGATGGGCAATTCTTTTTCGGAGCAATAGGCGCGGCGGGAGTAAGCCTCTACCTGATGGATCATTTCGGTCGGGATCTCGGAGTGGTGGCGGCGCTATTGACCTTAGCCGTCGCCCTGGCTTCGGGATCCGGTTTTGCGTTAATACCCGGTTATCTTAAGGCAAGGTGGAGAGTAAATGAAATCATAACCACAATTATGCTGAACTATGTGGCTCTGTACTTGACCCAATATCTGGTTTCTGGGCCATGGAGGGACCCGCAAACTATTACCTTTGCGCAGACGCCGCTGCTTATGCCTATGATCCCTAAGATTTTAGCTGGGACTCGACTACATGTAGGTGTGTTATTTGGTCTCGCTCTCGTAGTAGTTGTGTATATATTTATGCAGAGAACAACAACCGGGTTCAGCATCAAGGTTGTAGGTAAGAATCTCAACGCGGCACTCTACGCAGGAATGAGTGTAGGGCGTGTTAGCATATTGGCCATGGGCATAAGCGGAGCACTTGCTGGACTAGCAGCTTGGATTGAGATATACTGCGTTCAACATAGATTGTTAACGGGCTTGGGTATCGGCGGTATGGGAGGATATGGTTATACCGCTGTAGCAGTGGCCCTTTTGGGTATGAATAACGCGTTAGGGGTTTTGTTCTCGGCAATTTTTTTCGGCGCACTGGACGTTGGAGCTAGTGCGATGCAACTTCGAGTAGGAATACCAATGGCTTTGGTATCTGGTATCCAAGGAACTATGGTTCTCGTAGTTGTCGCTAGAGCGTTCTTGGCTCGGCCGTCCGTCATTCGCTGGCTGAAGAGTAGGAGAGGCGAAGCAATATGGTAGAGTTTCTGACTACGGTTTTCGTCATAGGTCTTGGTTCGGCTATGTTGCGAATATCCACTCCCTACCTGTTTACGGGCGCCGGGGAAACTCTTTGTCAAAAGTCAGGCGTGATCAATCTTGGGTTAGAGGGCTATATGCTGGCGGGATGCATGGCAGGTTTTGTGGGCGCGTTTCACAGCAATAGCATGGAAGTGGGCGTGGTCGTAGCCCTCGTAACGGGAATGCTCCTGGGCGTCTTGATGGGGTGGGTATGTGTTGACGTTGGTGCAGACCAGACAGTCGCCGGGCTCGCATTGAACCTTGCCATGCTGGGCATGACCGAGTTCGTCTTCAAGAAGTCGTTCACATTCACCTATGGGACTTCAGTTACTGTCCCTGGCTTTGAAAATATCTATGTTCCATTTCTCAGCGATATTCCAATAGTGGGTCCAATCTTCTTTCAACAGGGTATACTAGTTTACATAGCCATACTTCTGTTTCCGGTGTTTTGGTTTCTGTTGAACAAAACCGGCTTGGGTCTAATGATTCGGGCTTGTGGAGAGAATCCTGAAGCAGCAGATACGGCAGGAACAGATGTGCGGAGAATCCGGTACATGTGTATGATCGTCGCTGGAGCACTAGCCTCGCTGGGCGGGTCTTTTCTATCACTCGCTATAGTGGGCACGTTCACGGTTAACATGACAGCTGGGAGGGGGTTCATAGCTTTAGCGATAGTTATGTTCGGTAGACAAGATCCCCTTCGGGTTTTGGGCGGAGGTTTCATGTTTGGTGCATTGGATGCGCTCCAGCTTAGGGTGCAAATCCTGGCAAGGTATATTCCTTGGCAGCTTATCGCGATGCTTCCCTACGCACTGACCGTGGTCGTGCTAACCGTGTTCGTAGGAAGAGGGATAAAGCTTCCAGCCGCCCTGGGAATTCACTATGAAAAAGAAAAACTTCAAGTTGAGTAGTCGGTACTCCGACCTATTGGATTCAAGGCTTGTTTGAGCGAGGAGCATTTTGACGGACGAACCACAGAATAGCGATGTATGGCGTACGTTGCGATCAAGTACGCGCGTTGGCTGACGTCCAGAATTAGGTCAATCAAAGTCCCGTGATCGACGTCAACTATCGGCACAAGTGATCCACAAGGCACGTACGATGCAGTACGCGAAGAAAGTCGGTGTCTACGAGAGGGAACCGAGTACGGACCTAAATCTCAAATCCTTGAGTCTCAAGAAGTAACCACTAACGGTCCGAATCTCTGCGGATTTCAAAGGGAATTGGACAAGAATTGTTGGGTCCGGTGGGACCCGCAACAGTTTTGTTGGTGGAAATGTTTTCAAAACTCGACGGAGTTCAAATCCTACAGGATTCGAACCCCACCTGCATGGAAATCTTAGAAGTGTTCTGCAGAACGTCAAGTAAACGGTATGCGTTCTTATATGCAAGAGGGCACCTTGTTCTCATGTTGGCGTACTTTTGGCTACTCTGCGATTCACAGTGATCTTGGAACCGGCCGAAGAAGGAGGCTTCATCGCGAAATGTGTCGAGCTCCCCGTGGCCAGCCAAGGCGAGACAAGGGACGAAGCTCTGGGTAACGCAAAGGAAGCGATTGAAGGTTACCTGGAAGTCAAGGCGGAACAACTCAAGCAACGAACCAGAGGAGAAAAGGTCGTAG
>Ga0315288_10011002_pt1 | contig 11399 bp, 19 predicted proteins | sample YL17G11_20_MG_FD_203454 | JGI IMG/M metagenome (GOLD analysis project Ga0315288, IMG submission 203454) | Sediment microbial communities from Yellowstone Lake, YNP, Wyoming, USA - YL17G11_20 | ecosystem: Environmental > Aquatic > Freshwater > Lake > Sediment | place: USA: Wyoming | collected... | reverse complement strand
TCCTTTTTTATCCATTTTCCATCCACCTTTTCCCACATACAATTAACTCTTGGCCTACCCCGCTTCAGTCACGCACATTTCTTATAGCAATATCTGCTATAAGAATAACATTTTTCGTGTACTGTTCCGTGAAATACCTTGCCGTTCTTATAATATTGTTGATATAACATTTATTTCACTCCTCATACTTTCACTCTCGATGTAAGCATTTCGTTTCGTGGAGGTTTTGAAAACATATCAAATGTAGTTTGAGTTCTTAAATTCTCTACTCTATGTCTTGCAATCCGACAATATTTATCGCTTATATCACATCCAATATATTGTCGCACCATATCTTTCGCCATCAAACAAGTCGTCCCTATTCCATTAAATGGGTCAAATACAACGCCGTTTGGTTTTGAACATGATTTAATTATCATACGCGCTAATGCAGATGGCATTACAGCGGGATGCCGTTTATCGGGCTCTGGGTCGATTTCCCAAACATCGCCGTATTCAGCACAGTCCGGATTGAAGTAAGGAGGCCAGCTCTTATACAGCCAGAAGATGGGCTCATGTCTGTAATAGTACCGGACTGGTCGTACCTGCGGACTGTTTTTGAATTTCCGAATGATAACGCCATTGAGTTTCATGCCTTTCACTTTAGTTATCCAGAACGGCCATTCCATAACTCTATCAATTGCTCGCTGTCCTATTACTATAAACATAGAGCCTGTTGGTTTTAGTACGCGTACCATTGCATTAAATCGTAACATCATTTCTTTTCTATATTCTTTTTCTGGAGACTGGTCGTCGTATTTATCGTAACCACCTGTCGCGAAACCACCAACTACACCTCGGCCCTGATTATAGGGGGGAGAGGACAAGATTAAATCTACAGAACTGGACGGTAATTTTTTAATATAGTCCAAGCAATCGCAACAAACTATTTCTGATTCCATTCCAACCTCTATGATAAGAAACTTTGATGTTCGAGACAGGTGCTGCCCGAATACTGCGATTAAGCTTCCAGATGGTACATACACAAAGAGCCCAAAGCAGATACTTTCGTCGCACCGCAGCTTGGACACACGAATTTTCTGGCGTACTTTCGTACTACATGTCCGGTGCAATCAGAATCGGGGCATTTTTTCTTTTTAGTGATTAGATTATTCCGCGTAACTACAAATGTTTTGGTCATCGTAATCCCCACCTATACGTTCATAAAACAACCACAATTTTCACAGATTCTTCCAGATTTGTATTTATAAACTGCTACGCCTTTGTCTATATGAACAAGGCTTTTATGTCCACAATTTGAGCAATACACTTCCGCCATATAATAAGTTCCTTTAGCCATCGATTTCTTTTTCGTCATTTTTTATCCTCCTTTACTTTCTTCCATTTTCCACGTTCGTTCAAACCCATATTCGCAATTATAATTGGGTCGAACTCGTCTTTGTCTATGAATACATACGTAATGCTTTCGTCCAATCCTTCATATCCATATTGGCATTTTAATTCTAGTTTAAGGCTATTTGCAGATTCATAATCAAATACGTACGCATCACAATTCTTCCAGTAATTAGTTTCGATATATGCTTTGGCGGCTTCCTCGCTGCCCAATAGCTCAGCCAACGATTTGCGTTCATCGTGTGTGTAACTTCTATACTTTTGGTATAATCTCAACTTATCTTGTTCTCTTTTACTTAACTTTTTAAAATCTTTGGCTTTTAGTCGTATTTGAAATTCGTAGCCGGGATGCACTTCAAATGGTAAGCATAAATCGAAATGCTCGTGTATGAAATCCATTACTGCCTGTCTTGGATTCGATACTAATATTTTTTTAGTTGGAGGGAAATGCATGTTAATCACCTACACCTACTGGGAGTTCAAATATACATTCTATTTCCTCGTTTCCAAACGATAAGTCGTACACATCTATGAAATTCAAAGAATCACGTTTAATGTAATTTCCAACATGCCAGCATTTATCCTTTACTCTAAACAGATAAGTTTGGCCGTTTACTAATTCGTTCCATTCCACTTTTCTCAGCAGTAAATGCATTTATTCATCTCCATTTCTTCGGCCAACGAAATCTCTTTCCTTTTTCAGTTAATCTATATAGATGGCTGTAATTTGGGTCCGGTGCTTCTATTAACCCCAAAGCCACTAATTTGTTTATATTACCTTTACTAACTTTACTAGAAGAACCTATTGAAGACGTACCATCTCCTATTTGTTTAAAGTAATTTATTATAAACCGTTCTCTTACTGTTAAATAAATGGAAGTCCCGGTGTCTAGAAGTGGAGAGCCTAGACTAATCGCTGCCGGGTCAGCTATCTCCGCGGATTTCACCGCAGGCTGGGAGTTCAACCCAGATTTCTTGGTCATAAATTACACCTCTGCATTAATAAAGCGGCGGGCGACGAGGCAATTCCAGTGAGAGGTGCAAAGCTATCGACCGGAATCGTTTGCAGCCTCGTTGCCCATAAAGAATAAAAATAAAAAAACAAAAAACCACTTCTTTAACAGAACTTCTTGAGGCGCTCAATGAAGTTATCAATAGCGTCGTGGAATCGCTGCTTCTGCGCAGGAGTCCAACCCGTCATTGCTTCTGTATTGAGTGCTTCCATTCCCTGAAGTGACCTAACTAGGTTTGAAGCGACCATGAATTTCGCTTCTTTTAAACTTCGCGGTCCATCAACCATGTAATCACTTCGTGGAATCGACGTGGATGATGATTTCGACTTTGGTCAGAGACTGTAAGTCTCTAACAATGCGCTTTATATTTCGCGCCAAAGCCGCAGCACCCTGTTCCGGTTTCGATAGCTTGCTCTTCTTTCCCTTTCTCTTCCCCTTGCCTTTTGGTCTACCTTTTGGCATATTTTTTACCTCCTATAATTACTATCCTAATATCATTTATACTATTTATTTGTTCTCTTCTTCGGTATTTTCACCGTTGATACAGTTATCGTACATGGCATTAGTTTTCCATTTCCGATTCTGGCATAGGCTTTTATTTTATCTGATTTCTGTATTCGTTTCTTCTTTTTCTTTATCTCATCCCCATTCTTATCGAGGATTTTGCGTTCCTGTAGTTCCTTTATCATACCATCCACAAATTCTCTATGCTCTCCACTCATGATTTCACCTTATTGGGTGGGATATTTAACGTCGCCCACCCGCGACGCCGGGGCAGTGTCTCCCAGACCACCAGCGATTCGGTCGCTGGACCGCCTGTGTTCCGCCTCTGGGACCAACCCGCAATGCAAACCAGCGACTGAGAAGAGAGCAGAATTACAGGGGGAATGGGGTGCTCCAAAAGTAGTTGTTTCTGGGCATTGCGGATAGATTGGCGGAGAGATTCGTACCCGTGCAGGGCCACACTCGTACACAATGGCGAATACTGAGTGTCTGTCACCAATCTCTCCGCTGACATCTTAATCACTCTTATAATATTTAGCTTCATCAATTTCAAATTCAACTGCTTCTTCTTTATTATCAGTCCAATGTAACCACTTATGTTTCTTTTCTTCCATAATTAATTTTCTCCGCCTCCACCTTCTCCTTCACCATCTGAATCGCAACCAACACAGCCAGTTGCATGTTTCATTATTTTAAGCACTTTCTGTTCTTCTGATTTTTGGTCAGTCATTTTCTCACACTCCATTACAATTATCTCCTCTTGCTCGCATTTGTTTAGTTTTCGCTCTAGCATTTAATGTCTCTGCGAACATTCCATTCTTCTCGCACGAAAAGCCATCTGCGCCGCAAGTAATAAATCTGCACGCATTTGGTGTTCCAATCTTACATTTCTCTTTTAACCATTTATCTGATATTTTTCCCATTTACTTCACCTTGATGTTTTTTGGAGTTGGATGTCCTCTCAACTCTACAAACTGTAATTTAATCTTAGTCTTTACTATATCTATTTCCCACGGTGCTAAAATTCTCACACTTACTTCATTGTTTACATCAATATTCATGTCTGGGTTTCCATCATAAACTGAAGCATCTGGTTTTTCTCTACCAACATATATTTTATAATCATCTTCATTTAAACTTAACTCCCACTCAAAAGCATTAAACGGCTTTCTATATCTCTGAAATACTTCACAACTCTTTATATTATATTCTCTCAACGACCGCTTGAAAACATTTTTCGTGAGATGTCTATTACCTCCATACACATACAAAAATACAAGGTCTCCGTTAATTTTTAGTTTGCCTTTCTTTCCGTCATCTTCTGCAGTTACTTTAATTTGCTCATCTTCGTCTTTAAAATGTAGCTCTATAAGTGGGCCTACTGTGTCATCCATTTTCAAGCCAGTTCGGTCCACCACGAACTTGGCGACTTCGCTCTCCACAAAAGGAGTGTTGGTCAAAATCACGGGCACGTCAACTTCAACAATTCTTCGTTCGGCCATTACCATCACCAACCAGCCCGCCATAGCGAGCACTTTTGGACGCTAGTAAATAGGAGTGGAAGTATATAAATGTATTTTTACGGTAAATTACGGTAAATTTGGAAGTTAGGGTAAATTCACCATAACTTAGGGTGAATTTAGGGTAAATCCAAAAGTGCCACTCTAAATGAATTTACTTGAAAATTATTACTCGATAAGGTATAAATTCAAACTCTCAAGCATTTTTAAACTCTGTGTAGGTTTTAAACTCTCTGTGTAGAAATAGGTATAGTTAGGTATAGTTAGGTATTTAATACCTAATAATACCTAATTTTATTTAATAAACTCTCTGTGAAATTCGAGTCGATGGTTTTGTCGAATCGTGCTATCACACACCGCGCTATTATAGTCTACTTATAACTCACTATTAATACTCCCTATTTATAAGTATGTGAATGAAACCGATAATGGGCACATCGAGATTCTCTGGCTTATAGAAACATCTCTATTTTTTAATACCCCCCCAAGTGGAAATTGGAAAGGCGAAGATGGGAACCGGAAGAAAATCAAGTCTATACTGAATCACACGTGTGAGTCTAGTCTATACACGTCTAGACGTGAGTGATTGAGTCTCAATGAGTAACTAATTCTATGAGGGGGGGTACGTAAAAAATAGAGTATGTAACATCTCAACGAATTTATTAGCGCGCTACACTGTGACCATTATCGGTGTGCTCCAATTTACGGTAAATTACGGTAAAAATATATTTAAATACTTGTACGCCCATGTGCTATACACAAGTTATAGGAAACTTATAAGGTGGGACAAAAATGCTAACTGACATTGATAAACGACTAAAAGCAATGCATATAATAAATAAAGGTGACACAACCACAATAAGTATAACACGCGAGCAGTGGATAAAATTACGTATTGTAGCAGACTTAATTGGAATAGATTCAATTGCTAAAGTAACATTAGACTTCTTATTAAACGCATATGAGATGTCGCTTAATATGAGCGATAGAAAGACATATTACGAAAACTACATAAAAACATTAATAGAAATAAGAATGGAGAATCTACAAGCAGGCGTATTAACAAAAGAAGAAGAAGAATTTATTACAAAAGAAATTAAGGATTTAGAAACAGAACGCGTGTTATTAATTAGCGATGCACTTAAGCCACAAGATAAGTCGATTGTTGATAAGATAATAGGTGTACACCAAAGATTTAGAAGAGAGTTAACATTAGAAGATAAAAGGATGGACAAAGAATTAACTGTGGCTGCTGTAGAGCGAGAGGTAGCAATAGAACGAGCGAAGTCACGCGATGACGAGCTTAAAGACGTTCCCGCAGAAGTATATAAGGTTGTACGAGGCAGTCCAACCTTTACAGAAACAGAGGCGTCAGCGAACATGCCACCGCCAATACCACACACAAGACAAACATTAAGTGCAGAAGATATAGTGCGTATTAAAAAACGAAAAGAAGCAGAGGCACAAGAAGTAGAGGACGCTTTTAAATGAGAGACCCAATTATAGAATCATTGGTTGATAATACGAGTTCTTCGAGTTATGATTTTATTACCAATTATGATAGAGAATTTGAGTGGTTTAATGACAATTTAAAAGAAATGGGTGGAGCCAGATTATACAATGGTGTAACAATAGTTCATGCGATGTATTGTAAAGCGTGTAATACAATTTATACAACAAAAGCAAATTTATTACACAAGACACACGCCAAAACATTATTAGGTAAATGTGAGAATTGTGCCAGAACTTCATCTTTTGGTTTTGTTTATGAGAATGGTGGAGAGCCAAATGAGTTTAATATAGAAGCGTGTGCGAATGGTAAGGATTCAGAAATCGAATCACCATTTAATATTGAAATAGTAGAGATTTAGGTGATTAAATGAGTAAAAATATAGGGACTTGGTCACTGAGTTCGCCATTTGCAAAATACTTTTCACAAACATTAGAAGAATTACAAGAAGAATTACAAATATTTAATAAGAATATAGAGGGAATGGGTGGAGCAATTAAGCAGCCAAATGGTGATTTTATAATTTACGCCGCTTTTTGTCCAGAATGTCATACAATTTATACAACGGTTGATAATCTATATGGACATAGTAGAGTTCTAACTACAGGTTGTGAGAATTGTTACAATAAAGATGGACTTCAATATATTTATCATTGGGGTCAAGTACCAAAAGAGTTTGAGCCTCTCGCATGTCCAGAGCCAAAACCAGAACCACCGAGTACACCATTCAAATTAGAAATAGTAGAGATATAGCCATAGTATATAAGGTGGTGCATATATTAATATAGTAACCACGTGGTGTGCATATATCGCTATCGCTACTATTATATAATACGCAAATCAATACACCTACCCGATGGTAGCAATCGGTTTTGGGAATTTTGATTTTTATTATCCTAAATTAAATTTTGAAAATAATTTTCGAGTGGGGAGAAAATTTTGCATGTTAGCGGAGGCGATGTAAATGTCTTGGTGGACAAAGAAAAATAAAAATATAGAAACACGTGCTTTTGAAATGTTGGAAGCAGGAAAAGTTCCTTTAGACATATCCATAGAGCTTGGTATCTCTATCGACGCGGCAAAAGAGCATCATGCCAAATGGTCTAAAGCCAAATCACAGACGCAAGCAACTGCGTTCGCTGCTTTTGGACAAGGCAAGGACTTAATCGCAGTTGCTGCCGAGCTTGGTATTGCCGTCGAAGTTGCAGAAAATTTATATCGTACTTGGCTGAAGATGCAGAAGCGACAGGCCGAGATAAAAGCCGAGATACAATCAGAACAAAATAAAGTAAAAAACTTCACGCCTCCTTATTTTGTAACCAAGCTAATTAAGAATCCATATACAGGACGTGGGTATGTACAGGAGAAAGCACCTGTAACATACGATGAAGTGCCAAAGAGCTGGGTCGAGTTTGAAACATTCGCTCGCACCAATGGAGATGGTGAATATATTATTCTAGATAACGATGGAAAGCGCGCAGGCAGGATATCAGTATTCGGAACAGGCTTCAATGACCCAAGCGAGATATCAGAAGAGCAGTTTGGTCCAGATGGATATCCGCGTCGCAGAGGATTTGGAAGCCGTGGAATAATTCCGGGCATGGGACCAATGGGCGGAGTTGGCGTTGGTATGGGCGGACAAATGTCTGGGTACGAGGATGGCTACCATCGGGAAAGGATGCGTGACCCGTTCCTGCAACAGCCACAGCAATCTTATCCGGGCGGCATGGGTCCGGGGCCAATGGGAGCTTACGACCCAGCCGTCGCACAGATATTAGGACAGGAAGGAAAGCGCAAGGACTTATATTACAAAGTTGCAGAGATAGCTACTAACCGCGGAGACGTATCGACCGCAGTTAAATATTTACAAATGGCTGAATACGCAGATGGTACTAAGCCACCAGCGGGAGATAATGGTGGTAATAAGAAGAGTTTTATTGATGAAGTATTGTCACTGGATTCAGAACCAAAGAAGTTAGCGTTACTTAAAAAGATATTTGGGGCAGAGAAAGAAGAGAAGGATGAGATGCCAGAAGATATGAAACGAATGGAAGCATACAGCAAGATGGCAGAGAAACTAATACCAAGCATTAAGGCAAATATCATAGAACCAGTTATGGATGGGATTAGCGGAGAGAATAAAGGTATTGCTGCATTAGAACGAGAGATAGGCCCACGATTACCAGCACAGTATTATCAGCAAGGGGCTGGGAGGAAAATCGGCCCGGGGTCGGGGTTTCGAGAAGTAGAACGAATTACTAGACCAAGACAGGCACAGCAGCCACCACAGCAACATGCAATTGAAGGACGCAGAGAGTCTAATCCAAGTTATCAAGCACAGGGATACCAACAAAGAGAAGTAATTAAATCACAACCAGAATACCAACCAAGAGAATCAATTAAACCACGAGTGCCTATAGATGGAGATGAAGATGAAGAAAGGGACGTAATGGAGAAAGAGTTACCGCCACGCGCACCTCGTCCTCCTGCACCACCTGCGTCTACAATTAAAGAACGTGTTGAATTAGCACCGGAGTTTGTAAAACAGGGTGGTGAATTAAAAGCAGATGCTGCCTCTGTTGCAGCTACCGATGATGATACGGCAGAGTTGCCAATTAATGAAGCAGACGATTATGGACAGGCAATTACGGCAGACGATTTAAAAGCGGGTGAAGGAGATAAAGTATTTACGCGTATCGAGGAACTTAATAATGCTAAGAAATTAAGTTTTGATGAGAAGTATGTAGTTAATAATTTGTTTCCTCGATTTAAAACAATGATAATTAAGTGGCAACGCTCTAGGGACGATAACGATAAAGGTACAGAAGAGTTATTCTCTCCAGAGCGTACAGCACGGGAAGACTTCCATACAATGACTAAATCATCGTATGCTATCTTTATTGGCAAGAAGAGATTGCTAAAGTCGTATCAAGCAGCCAAGGTTGGGTTCGATGAAATCATCGGTAAATATGAGCCGTTCATAAATCGGCAGCTTGATGATGCGCGTAAAAGCGGTATGGATATGGCCGCTGAAAAGTTAAGAGATGTTGGAGCACGTGAATTTGAAAAGATTTGGGAACCACCGCCGGGTATGGATAAACGCGCTGGTATTAAACAGTTATTAAAATATCTTGCGTTAAAAGAATGCTGGATTGTGTTTAGTACCGAGTACGGCAAGCTATGGTTCAAGCAGTATGCATCTGAGTTCGTAAAAGTAGTTGAAGAAGATTATTTGAAAGATGATAAGCGCGAGAAGATAAGAAAGATGTTATCAAAGCCAGCACCGACTCCACCTGCATTGCCACCAAAAGCACCAAAAGTAGAGATTGTAGAAAAAATGGAAATGGCAAAACCGGCACCACCTAAAGTAGAAAATCCGCCAGTTGCACCTAAAGTAGAAGAGAAACTTAAAGTAGAGGAAAAGAAAGTAGAAGAGAAACCAAAGAAGGAGGGAGTATAATGCCGGAATGGGGACAGTTCAAAGGAAAGAAGAAGAAATTAGTAGAACCGCCACAAGAACCGGAGCCACAACTGGAAGCTGAGCTGGAGCCAGAGCCGGAAGAAATGGTAGGAGAAGGTTCTGGCACTGGTGAGCAAGAAGTTCCGCAAGAAGGAATGGTGCAAGGACCGGGTGGACAGCAATTAAGTCCAGAACAAGTACAAGCAATACAAGTATACTTTGCGTGGAAGAATGCGTTACCCGAATACGAGCGCGCTGATTTGTATAGAATGCTTATGGATGTTTTAAGTGAGTTAATAGCACTTGAGACATACGACCTTGATGATAGGATAGATTTCTTACTTGATACAATAAACGAAACTCGTTTGAAGGTCGGTTTGGAAGAAGTAGAGGAACCAGATGAATATGATGAAGATGATGAAGAAGATGAAGAGGTAGGAATAACGGAAGGAGGCGACGAAGATGTATGAAGATAAAGATGCTAAGTTTTTGTCTAAGAGTTTAACTGATTGTAGATTGTGCAGGTTTAGCTTTGACTGTAATAAGATAACTATGGTACTAAAAGACATTCCCGGATTAGCATTTAGGTGTCCGATTGTAGATAAAGGCGTAGATAAAAGCGAAGAAAAATAATGTGGGTTCAACTCCCACTCTTTATGGGCAGACAGCCCGGAGATACCTTATATGAAAACAGCAACAGTGGAAGAAGTAAAGAAAATGAAGAAGGCAGCAGAAGAAAAAATTGGGAAAATATTAATTGAGTTAGCTGAAACTGGAGTGTATATAGGAACAATTCGTACTAATGTTTTCTCAGTTTATATTGACGAAAAAGGTAATCGTAGTTCCGTTAAGGAAACTCTTATTCCCGCAAAAGAGTATAAAGAGGAATACATGGCTATTGTTGAAATGGCAATACACCTCCAAGAGAAACCTAATTGAGAATGAGGAGTTGAATGCATGAGTCTGGTCGAAATGATGCGAGATGATGATTACATTCAAAATGTTTTACGCAAGGCATTAGATTGTTGGCTTGATGGCGGTGGAAGTTTAGGCGCATTTATGAGCGAGGTTGTTGTTGCCAGCAAAGATTATTTCAAAGAGCGACATAGTGAATGGAGAGGAGCTTTATTATTATATTTAGTAACAGGTGCAGGAATTAAAATATCGAAAGAGGCGAGTATACAAACTAAACTACTGCTTCTAGATTGTTTGAATAATTGGAGCGATGCAGTAAGTAAAGATAATAAGGGAAATGAATATAGTAAAACACAAGTGCTGACTGAGATAAATCGCATACGGGATTATGCGGAGTATAGTTTTGGGATGAAGCAGTTGTGGTGTATTAAACTTCTAGATGATATAGTAAGGGGATATTGCGCCGAGAAGTTTTGGGTTTCTACTGGGGTTGAAGAGAAAGTAAGTAGAATACCATAGACGAGAGGTGAGAGTAAATGTCTGCAAAGAAGGAAAAGAAATCAAAGAAAGATGAAACCCCAAAAGAAGATGTCGAGGAAAACCCAACTCCGGTTAAGAAAGAAGATTTGCCGTTAGGTGATAAAGTATTGTATTCGTTGCTTGGTTTTGGTACTGGCGCAACTATCAATCACTTTGTCGGTTCAATGCGACATGAAGTTGAGGATAAGGTTAATGGTAGAGTGCCAGCAGTACCAAAAGGTGCACAAATAGGAACGCTGGTAACGTTCTTAGGTCTAATGCTACCGGAATCCGAACTACGTTATTTTGTTACGGGCGGTGGCGTTGGCGTAACTGTAGACGATGTGATGTTCCATACCTTTAAGAATTGGGCATATCCGAAAATAGAACTAGCCGAAACCAGCGGCGCTGGTAAGCCCGAAGCTGATTTGATTAAAAGGTATTCATACATGCTTCACATCGATGAGACTTTACCAGTTCCAGATAAGGAAGCAATTATATTACCTGAATTTCCAGCCGCAGTTCACGGTCAGCGTGGGAATCCATTACAGCAAGCTGCAATTCAA
>Ga0315288_10011001_pt1 | contig 11399 bp, 12 predicted proteins | sample YL17G11_20_MG_FD_203454 | JGI IMG/M metagenome (GOLD analysis project Ga0315288, IMG submission 203454) | Sediment microbial communities from Yellowstone Lake, YNP, Wyoming, USA - YL17G11_20 | ecosystem: Environmental > Aquatic > Freshwater > Lake > Sediment | place: USA: Wyoming | collected... | reverse complement strand
GGTGGTCACTTTTGGAAAATTCCTAACAATAGCCTAAGCGTTTGCAGTCTTGGTTGACACCCCTTCCTCCCCAATATATAATGCTGCCATTCACAGAATAGGTTTAGGAAAAAAGTGTTAGACAGCGATACAGAAATGATTGTAACTGCATGGAACAATGGCGGTGCGGGATATGGTGTAAGAATTAGTATGAGTGACAGGAGTAGGTATTTTCAGAGACAATGGAAATCAGTCTTTGTTCGTATCGGCGATCAATCGCATGCAGTTGAGATAAACATCGATAAGAAGTCTTTCTGGCGAGCGGTCTGTGGGGAGCTAATCAATAAAGAAATCGGCCTCTGGTTTCGGCAACATAATCTAGCACCATGGCCCAAGGGAAATCCGCCAAAACTAAAGCTGAGTCATGAACATGACAACCATTTTCACCTGAATAAAAGATGACATGTCCAACAAGGCGCTCCACCTGACCCGCTGCGAGGGGCGGCTTAGCTTCATGTTAAATCCCCGCCAAACAAACGCAAGCAGTTTACAAGCTTAGGCTTTCAAAGAAGCCGAAAAGATCAAAAGGTCTGGGTGGTCGGAGATTTGGGGTGGAGCTATTCAGGCGCTTTTGCTCTGCGCTGCCTTCTCTCTGAGTTTGGCGTACTCCTGGGATACCCTTTGCTGAATCTGCTCAATCAGCTCGTCCGTGAGGTGTCTGAATCTGCCCTGCAGCTTGATATACTCCTTGACTGGTTTTAGCTGGGGCAGCTCCGGCTTCAAAATGTAGCGCCCATTATCTATTTCGTAGAGGGGGAAGACGCCTGTGCTAACGACCAGCCGGCCTAGCTTTATAGAAAGTTCCGGGCCAGTGCGCCATCCTGTGGGACAAGGTGAGTAAATATGTAGATAGGCAGGGCCATTGGCCTGCTTGGCCTTCCGCACCTTCTTTATCAGGTCAAGTGGAAAGCTGGGGCAAGCGGTAGCTGCATAGGGGATATCGTGGGCGGCAGCTATAGCTACCATGTTTTTCTTCCAGGTGGCCTGACCCATTTTGACCTTGCCTGCCGGCGAGGTGGTGGTTGAAGCGCCGAAGGGGGTGGCCGAGGAGCGTTGAACACCTGTGTTCATATAGGCTTCATTGTCAAAACAGACATAGATAAACTTGTGACCTCGCTCCATAGCACCAGATAGGGCCTGAAGCCCGATATCGGCAGTGGCCCCGTCTCCACCCATGGCCACCACCGTTATCTCTTTCTGGGAACGTTTGTTTTTCCTCTGAAGCACTTTAAGCCCCGCCTCTATTCCTGAGGCTACCGCCGCTGTGTTCTCGAACAGTGTATGTATCCAGGGCACTTGCCAGGAGGTATAGGGAATCTGCGAGGAGACGATCTCCATGCAGCCTGTGGCGTTGGCGATAATCACATCGCGCCCCAGCGCCTTGCAAACCAGCCTGACCGCCAGAACCTCGCCACACCCCACGCAGGCACGGTGTCCCGAGGCGAAATTCTCCTCTATGGGCAATGGGAGGGCTACCAGCGTTCTTTGACTGGCCATTATTCCCTCACCCCGATCATCTCATAGTACTCTCCAGCGCCCTGTGCAGCCAGCTTCTGGCCTTTTCTGACCATATTTTCAAAATCAGCCACTGAAATATCACGGCCCCCTAGGCCACCCACAAAGCTGACTATTTGGGGTCGCTCCTTCTGGTGGTAGAGGGCTGATTTCACTTCAGAACAGACTGGCCCTCCGGGGCCGCCCACAGAGAGAGAGCGGTCAAGCACAATAACCAGCTTGGCCATTCTGACCGCCTGATAAAGCTCATCAAAGGGGAAGGGCCGCCACAGCCGCAGTCGCACCTGCCCCACCTTCTCGCCTTGTTGTCTTAAGCGGTCGATGGCCAAGCTGGCTGTCTCAGAGAAGCTGCCCATAGTAAAAAGCAGGGTATCGGCCCCTTCAGTGGCATATGTTTCTACAGGAGAGTAGTGACGGCCGAAACGCCGACCGAACTCCCGCCACACCTCCATGATGACCTCTTTGGTTGACCTCAGGGCGACCTCCTGGGCCTTCTTGGCCTCGGTGTAGATAAAGGGAGGGCCATAGGCACCCAAGGTAACCGGCTTATCCGGGTCTAGGGCAAAGGGGTAGTGGTAGGGAGGCAGGAAAGCGTCTACCTCAGCCTGCTCAAGCGGGTAAAGAGGTTCCACCATGTGAGAGAGGTGGAATCCGTCCAAATGGACCATAATGGGAAATAGCACCCGGTGGTCCTCGGCGATGCGGAAGGCACACAGTACCAGGTCGAAGGCCTCCTGACCGTTCTCGGTGAAGATCTGAATCCAGCCGCAGTCGCGGGTGGCCATAACATCGGAGTGGTCACCCCAGACATTCAATGGGCCCGAGATGGCCCTATTGACCACTGCCATCACCACGGGCAGCCGAGATGATGAGGCTACGTAAAGTACCTCATGCATCAGCTCCAGGCCCTGTCCCGCAGTGGCGGTAAAGGTGCGTGCCCCCACCGCTGAGGAGCCCAAACAGGCGCTCATGGCTGAATGCTCTGATTCTACCGGTATATATTCAGCGTCCAGCTCTCCATCGGCAACCAGTTCAGCCAATCGTTCTACAATGTGGGTCTGTGGGGTGATAGGGTAGGCTGCCACCACTTCAGCCCGGGACAGCTTGGCGGCCTCGGCTACGGCGAAGGATACTTCCATGCCAACTCTTTTGGCCACTATTCCCCCTCCTCGATCATGTGGATGGCGTTGGTGGGGCACTCTTGGGCACAGATGCTACACCCCTTGCAATAATAGAGGTTGGCCTCATAGTAGCCGTCATCTCGCTGATGGACAGCGGCATCAGGACAATAGGTGTAGCACAGGCCACATTTGATGCACTTGGTAAAGTCCCAAACGGGCTGGCGCGACCTCCAGTCGCCGGTTTTGTATTCACTGGCGCTGCCTGGCTCGAGTACTGCGCAGCCTATCTCCAGGTCACGCCAGGTCAATTCTTCGGGGGCTTTCTTAGGCATTTTGCCTCTCCGCTATCTGGGTTTGCTCAAAGGCCTGGCGCATCGCCTGGATATTTCTCTCCGCCATAAGGCCGAAACGGTGTTTTAGAGGCTCCGCCAGAGATTCCAGAGTTATTATTCCGGTGGCCCTGATCAGAGCGCCCACCATTGTGGTATTGGTGATGGGCACGCCCAGCACTTTGCTGGCGATGGCGGAGGCATCAACGACGGCCACCCGGTATTTATTGTCCAGGTTCTGCTTTATCTCTGCCAGCGATTTTTTGGTGTTGACGATGAGGGTGCCGCCTTCCTTGAGGCCAGCGGATACTTTGACGATGCGCAGCAGACTGGGGTCAAGCACTACCACTACATCAGGCTGTCTGATATCTGCCCTGATCTTGATAGGTTCGTCACTCAAGCGGAGGAAAGCCAATACCGGTGCCCCTCGGCGTTCCGGGCCAAAGCTGGGAAAAGCTTGGGCATATCTGCCTCCGCTTATCGCTGCCAGGGCTACCAACTCCACCGAGGTGACAGCGCCCTGCCCCCCTCTGCCATGAAATCTAATCTCAAGCATTTCAAAAATATAGCCCCGGCTGGGGGCCCAGCCACGTGGCTAGTTAATGCTGCCACAAAAAGCTACAAAAGTCAAGTTGAACTGAGCTTGACTTGCCGCCGTCTCAGAAAGCGGCCAACTTGTTCAAACCCGACATAAAGGTAATGTCTCTGAAGATATCACCCCGGCACGGTAGTAACGAGAGCGCCTGCCAGTGGTAGTTCGGGATTCAGCTCTGCTGGCGAAGTCGGCTCAGTTGAAAAAGTGGTCTGCGCAGAGTATCATTATGCTTGAGCCCCTGTAGCTCAGGCGGATAGAGCACCAGCCTCCGGAGCTGGTTGCGGGCGTTCGAGTCGCCCCAGGGGTACCAGACCCAAGCTTTAACTCCTGCTGACTTAAAAATCTTCATCGTCATCTTCAAGCAATCCACATAGTGGAGAAATATGCGACTAGTGTTTAGTTGTGAAAGTCAGCGTCACTATGAGCTTGCATGATCCCTTCGAATTTCGCGCTTCGACAAGCTCAGCGCGAACGGGCTTTGCCTGTTGTGTCCGCTCATCCTGAGCCTGTCGAAGGATGAGGGTCTGCCCGTAACTCATACACGGATTTCTGCAAGCAAGTACTAGCTTAGTTACGGAAATAGGCGTCATTCGCTTTGTGGGGGGGCCGCCTGCGACGGGTGACAGATTGTATAAATGTCATTACTCCGAAAATAGCTCCTTTCAGCCCCCTTAATCCCCCACTCTTGGGGGAATCGGGAGGGAAATTGGGGGGCACCCCCAAACCCCCGCCAAAGGGGCTTCGCCCTCTTTAAAGGCCAGAGCGCCGACAGGGCAAACAGCCACACATTCGCCACAACCTCGGCACTTTGATTGAGCAATGGGCTTGTTAGCAAAGGTGGTGACCATCCGCTGGAAGCCGCGCTGAGCAAAGCCGATGGCTCCTATGCCCAGGCGTTCCCGGCATACCCACACGCATCTGCCGCAGAGAACGCATTTGTTGGGGTCATATACGAAAATGGGACTGCTGGAATCTACCGGAAGTTCCCGTTCCAGCCTCCTGAACCGTTTTGCCTTCAGCTTGATGCCCAGGTGAGCAGCTATTTTCTGAAGCTCACACCTTCTGTTCGCTGCGCAATGGGCACAGTCAACAGGGTGGCTAGCCAGAAGTAGCTCAAAGGCGGTGCGCGTCAGCCTTCGCGCTGCGGAGGACTGAGTATTCACTATCATGTCGTCTCTCACCGGCTCAGTGCAGGCAGTGACTGGCTTACCTTTGCCTTGAATTTCTACAAAGCAGAGTCGACAGGCAGCAGCAGGTTCCCGAGCCTCTCGGAGGGCGCACAGGTTGGGTATATAAATACCATTATCGAGAGCCACCCAGAGCACCTTCTCTCCTTCGCGGGCTCTCACTTCCTTGCCATCGATTGTTAGAGTTACAGTCCTCATACTTCTACTGCTTGGGCACCTTATCAGGAGGCGACAGCTTGATAACAGCGTGGTACTGCGGCGGGCAAGCTGTAAGGCAGGTGCCGCACTTGACACACTTATCCTGGTCAATAACCTTGATTCGCTTCTTATTTGAGAAGATGGCCTCTACGGTGCAGGTGCCGACGCAGGCATCGCAGGAGCGCTCACATCTTTCGGGCAAAATGTAGTAGGCAATGAGTTCAGGGCACATCAGCGCCGGGCATCGCCTTTCCCTGATATGGGCCTCATATTCATCCCGAAAATAACGTAAGGTGCTGAGGATCGGGTTGGGAGCAGTCTGTCCTAAGCCGCAGAGAGAACCTGCCTTTATATCCTTGGCAAGCTCGGCAAGTACATCGATGTCTTTAATCTCCCCTCGGCCCTTGGAGAAATCCTCTAAGATTTCCAGCATCTGCTTCGTCCCAAGGCGGCACATGGTGCACTTACCGCAGGACTCCCTCTGGGTGAACTCCAGGAAATAGCGGGCTACCTCCACCATGCAATCATCCTCGTCAAGCACCACCATTCCCCCGGACCCCATCATGGCCCCGGCACCCTCTAGCGAATCGAAGTCTATGGGCAGGTCCAGAGCCGACTCCGGCAGGCAGCCACCGGATGGCCCTCCAATCTGCACTGCCTTGAAACGCTTACCTTTGGGTATGCCGCCGCCGATATCAAAGATGATCTGCCTTAAGGTGGCCCCCATTGGCACCTCTGTCAGGCCGGTATTGACCACCTTGCCCGCCAGGGCAAAGACCGCAGTGCCCTTGCTTCCCTTGTTGCCGATGCCTGAAAACCAGTCAGCACCGTTCCTGATTATATGAGGTACGTAGGCCAATGTCTTCACGTTATTGAGAACGGTTGGTTTACCAAAGAGACCTCTCGTGGCTAAGTGGGGAGGGCGATGACGAGGGATACCGGGCTTGCCTTCGATGGAGGCAACGAGGGCTGTCGCCTCTCCGCAGACAAATGCCCCTGAACCCTCAAAGACCTTGATGTCAAAGCTGAAATCGCTTCCCAGGATGTTCCTGCCCAGGAGTTTGAGGCTGCGAGCCTGGCGAAGGGTAATCCTTATACGCTGCACCGCCAAGGGATACTCGGCACGAACATAGATATAGCCGTGACGTGCGCCTACAGCATAGCCAGCGATGATCAGTCCCTCCAGCACCGAGTGGGGATCGCTCTCCAGGATAGCCCTGTCCATAAAGGCACCCGGGTCACCCTCATCGGCATTGCATATCACATACTTGGGCCTGCCTGGAGTGTTGTGACAAATGTCCCACTTTTCGCCGGTGGGGAAGCCAGCACCGCCCCTGCCCCTGAGGCCGGAACTCCTGATCTCCTGTATAATCTCGTGGGGCTGCATTCGGAGCGCTCTGGCCAAGGCTTCATAGCCGCTCTTGGCGATATAGTGATCTATATCCTCGGGATTGATGCGGCCACAGTTTTCCAGGAGGACACGCCTTTCATAGGTGAAGCGGGGAAGGTCATAGATACAAGGGATGAGGTCATTCTTCTCGAGAGCACCCAGAGCGAACTCCAGAGACAAGTCCTCGCCAAGGACATAGTCCTGAACCAGGCGGCGGGCTATTTCCGGAGTAACATATCCATAGGCTATGGGAGGATGGCCAGGCTTGTCAATGATGACCAGGGGCTCCGCATAGCAGTGCCCCATGCAGCCCACCTCGATCACGGAGGCTTCTTGATGTCCCTTATCCAGCTCCTCTCTTATTGCCTGGAGCACTTCCAGGGCTCCAGCCGCCCTGCCGCAGGTGGCTGTACCCACCATGATGACCGGTTCTTTTCCAGCCCAAAGCTCCTTCCAGCGGGAAAGGGCATTCTCTTTTATCACCTGGAAAGCTGAACCTACGTCTGCCAAAACGCCCAATGTCACTGGCTTCCCTTTTCTTTGTTCTTTATCTGATATGAAAGCAGGATGCCGTCCACCCTGGTAGGACTGACCTTGCCTTCCACCTTCTTGTCAGTGACAGTGACCGGTGCCATGGCGCAACAGCCAACGCAGGCCACTGTGTCCAAGTCGAACTCGCGGTCAGGGGTGGTCTGTCCACACTCTATACCTAGCCTTCTTTTCCAGGCATCCAAGATGATGTAGCCACCCTTCATATGGCAGGCGGTTCCCAGGCATACTCTCACTGAGTGCTTGCCGGGAGGACTAAGGCGGAACTGGTTGTAGAAAGTGGCTACGCTATAAACATCCGTCTCAGGTATGCCCAGAAACTCGGCAACCTCCAGCATAGCCTCCCCAGGAAGATAGCCCAACCGAGTTTGAATCTGCTGCAAGATGGGCACCAGGTTTTCCTTCTTGTGCCCGAATCTCTTGAGCACTTTCGCTATTCCCCGTTTCATAGCCGCTTCCTTCTAACAAATCCTCTAAGAGAGGTGCAGGATACATCCTGCCGGGGGTATGGGGGTGTCCCCCATCTCCCTCCTGATTTCCCCCAAGAGTGGGGGACTAAGGGGGCTGAAAGAGCTATTTTCATAGAAATGTTCATTTTGCTACCTGAGCCAGCTATTGACGCTTTGACTGCTCCAGGGTCGTTGGCAGTGGCCATAGCCTTGGTGACAGGCCCACACGCTAAACGTGAACCTGGCTATAGAACCTGACGACGCAATCAATCCCCGCAGCAAACCGTGGGTGTTCTCGCTGTATTTCAGTGAATGGAGCATGTACTGATGTTCAAATAATGGCTATTTCAAGCGTCCCGGGCAGACCTTTGGCTCGGTCCCCAAGTTCTCCTGTCATCTTAGGGACTTGCCCATGATGATATGGTTTGGCAGGTTTTCAAAACCCGCAGCTTCGAAGAGCACCTGGGCTTCCAGGTTCTCTTTTGGAACTAGGGTAATAATGTATTCAGCACCTTTTTCCCGAAGCTTGTTTTCCAACTCTTGCAATAGATGCCGGGCGACGCTCATCCGGCGAAGCCTGGGGTCTACCACCACCGAACATACCCAGCCCCGTTCCCCGTCCCAGGTGCCGACAGCGCTGCCTACAATGACACCTCCAGAATCAGCGATAAGGGAGAGCGCAGTATTGGTACGGCACCTCAGTGCCCTGCCTGAAGTACAGCCCGGAGGAGGGGTAAGCCGGCACACTTCCCACAGGCGCCAGACCTGTTCCCAGTCCTCTTCACGACACTCCCTGATTTCCATCGTTCGTATTATAGCATACGTACGCTCAGAAGTGAAACTCCCCGCCTACAAGGCGGGGCATCTAGAAGAGCTTCATCTGCTTCGGTGAGTTCTCTTCCTCATGGTGATACTCAATATACTTCCGAATGGTATCCGCCGTTACTCTATCCCCTACTGTCCGAGCAAAGTACCCGTCTTCCCAAAACTCTCCTCCCCACAGTTCTCTTTTCACTTCAGGGTGTTCCTTGAATATTACACTCGCACTTATGCTCTTCAACATCCCCACTACTCTGGCTATGCTATATCTCGGCGGAAAAGATATAAAATATGTACATGGTCTTCCACTATTTCCATGGTGTCAATCTCAAACCCATGATTTGCGGCTATCTCCTCAAATACCCTCTTCGCTTTCTCCCGAATATCCCCTCTCAGAACCCACTCCCTGTACTTCGGAGTCCAGACCAAATGATACTTCGTATCATATACCGTATGACTGGTTCTCTTCAACTCCATGCACTATTTATATCACATTCCAATGTCTTGTTTCCCTGCTTTCGGCAGGCGTACTTTTCCTCCCCGTTTACAAAACGGGGCATCCAAGTCCGATGGGAGTAAAACCAGATCAAGTCAGGATGTGGCGTGCAAAAAAGAGAGCCCATGACGTGGTCTTCCTATTCATTCAGAAGTAATCTGACCAGACACAACGACTAACAACCCAGTTGCAACGTTATGTTTCGAAAGCCATCTGGCCACCTCCGTATTAATTCTGCGGCTATGTTATCCACCTGGTCACTGGCTGTCAAGGCATTCTAAGAGCCGGAAGCCACCCTCCGCAGCCAGCATGTTCACTCCTGCCGCCTGAGCCACGGACATTGAAAACCACTGATAGGAAGCCTACAATGATGTTATCCAACAGTTGTCTCAAGAAAGCTGATAACATGACAGGCACTAGACCACCTTCCAGAACCGGAATTGCCAACCTGCCTCTGCACCACGGCAAGGCACCTCGCTGGCTTTTTGAGCGCATGGTGAAGCTGTCACGCGAGATAACCCTGACCATAGTGATGGAGTTTGGCCCCGAGGAGATGCTCCGCCGCATGGCTGACCCCTTCTGGTTCCAGGCCTTTGGTTGTGTGCTGGGATTCGACTGGCACTCCAGCGGGGTGACCACAACCCTGTGCGGTGCACTCAAGGAGTCCCTGCGGGGAATGGAACAGGAGACGGGCCTCTATATCGCCGGAGGGAAGGGCCGCACCTCCCGGCAGACGCCAGCCGAGATATTCAGCTTCGAGCCTTTCCTCTCAGCCGACCCAGAGGGGCTGGTCTATGCCAGCCGCATGGCAGCCAAGGTGGACAACACCGCTCTCCAGGATGGCTACCAATTGTATCACCACGTCTTTATGTTCACCAGGGACGGTTCCTGGGCGGTGGTGCAGCAGGGTATGAATGAGGCCACCCGGTATGCCAGGCGCTATCACTGGCTCGGGGAGCAGGTGGCCGATTTTGTATGTGAGCCTCATTCCGGCATCTGCTCAGATAGCATCGGGAAGGCGCTGAACATGGTGGCCAAAGAGAGTGAAACAGCCCGACAAACAGTGACCGAGATTGTGGTGGAGGAGAAGCCAGAGAAGCTACTGGCTGACCTGAAGAAGCTCAAGACCCTTACTCTGCCCACCCGCCACCATCTCACCCTGGAGGACATCCATCCCGACAGGTTGAGCAAGATACTAATTCACACCCATGAACGCAGCCCGCAGAATTTCGAGCAGCTTTTGGGGCTGGAGGGAGTAGGCCCCAAGACCATCCGGGCGCTAAGCTTGGTATCCGAGCTTGTCTATGGTGTAGCCCCAAGCTTCAGAGACCCGGCGCGCTTCAGCTTCGCACACGGGGGCAAAGATGGCCATCCCTACCCTGTGGACAGAAAGACCTACGACAGGAGCATTGAACTCCTGGGACAGGCTATCCGTCGGGCAAAAATAGGAGAGCCAGAAAAATTGAATGCCCTGCGCAGACTTAGCCGATTTGAGCTATAGTATTAGTTATGGGAATATACGCCTTGCTTTGTGAGCAAGAGACCCTTCATCCTTCTTTGGAAGGACGAGGAATCTCGGTTGTTGTAAGGCAACGCACTTGAAAATTATGACTTGAGAAGGGGGATGAAAGTATGGTGTGGAAAGCAAAACCAGAGCAGCTGAAAAGGGGTATTAAATCGGCCAAGAACAAGGAACCCATGACCATTACCGTTATGGTCGAAATACCCAAAGGGAGCAGAAACAAATACGAATACGACAAAGAAAAAAAGATGCTTAGATTCGATCGCATGCTCTTTTCCTCCGTCCACTATCCCAGTGATTACGGCTTTATCCCGGACACCCTGGCTCAGGATGGAGACCCTCTGGATGCTCTGGTGTTAGTCTGGGAACCCACCTTTCCCGGCTGTATTATTGAAGCCAAGCCAGTGGGGCTGTTCCGGATGCGGGATGAGAAAGGCCCGGACGAAAAAATTCTCTGTGTGCCCTTGGCAGACCCACTCTGGAATCACATAGAGCGCCTTTCAGATGTCCCGCCACATCTATTGAAGGAGATACAGAATTTTTTCTCCATCTACAAGGAGCTGGAGGAGAAGAAGATTGGGGTGGAGGGCTGGGAAGACCGTGAATCAGCCATTAAGATCATAAAGGAATCCTATCGGCGATACCAGGAGACAATGTCAGGCCAGTGTAAAGAGAGACCTTGACATTAGTGGGACTGGGTACTATCATTGTCACACGCTGTGTGATGACGATCTGTGTGAAGCAACAGGCGGAATTGCCGCAGAAAGGAGCCTTAAATGAGCGCAGGACTGTGGGCAGTTATTGGCATAGTCATCTTTGTAGTTCTGATTGCTCTCTTTGTCTGGGGCCTTTACAACAGTCTGGTTACCAGCAGGATGCGGATGAGGGAATCGTGGTCGGGCATAGATGTACAGCTTAAAAGACGCTCCAGTCTGATCCCCAATCTGGTGGAGACCGTCAAGGGCTATGCCGCCCATGAGCGGGAGGTATTCGAGAATGTGACCAAGGCCCGGGCTGCTCTTATGAGCGCTGGTGACGCCAAGTCAGCCGCCGAAGCCAATAATCAGCTAACCGGAGCTCTTAAGACCCTTTTTGCCGTGGCCGAGAACTATCCCCAACTACGTGCCTCGGAGAACTTCATGCAGCTTCAAAAAGAGCTGTCAGATATTGAGGCCAAGATCGCCTACGCC
>Ga0315288_10011000_pt1 | contig 11399 bp, 13 predicted proteins | sample YL17G11_20_MG_FD_203454 | JGI IMG/M metagenome (GOLD analysis project Ga0315288, IMG submission 203454) | Sediment microbial communities from Yellowstone Lake, YNP, Wyoming, USA - YL17G11_20 | ecosystem: Environmental > Aquatic > Freshwater > Lake > Sediment | place: USA: Wyoming | collected... | reverse complement strand
CGGCACAATGTCGAAACTCATTTGAGTGGTATTAAAGTATTGATGAAGACGATGGATGGTGTGAGTGAGAACGAGTTCAAAAGAAGGACGAAAGGGTTCAAAAAGAAAGACTCGGTGAAATAATGGGGACAAAAACGATAATTTACAAACCCGATGATGAAGACAAGCGGAAGATGAATGAAGCTTGCGAGCGTATGATTGATGCGATGCGTGATTTGACTTTTGAGCAGAAGGTTACGGTATTGAAGATTGTGACTCAGACATTCACAAGCCATTACAAGATCGAGGGTGTGAAAATTGGGGAAGAACGGGTGAAAGATATTAATGGTGAAGGTTGATTCCTGAATTGTGGATAAAAACTGATAGGGTTGGTTGGGAGGTGGTGTCTGTTTGACGAATTATTCAATTGGTGTGTCTTTTGAGAGATTTATTAAGAAGGCATATGAATCTCAAGGATTCGTTGTTGGAAGAATTGCTGGATCAAGAGGCCCTTTTGATTTGATTGCCTGGAAGGTTCTTGAAGAGGATGGTGAAGAGGAAGTTCATATTATCCAATGTAAGAAGGCGAATACGAAGCAGAGTTACAAGGATGATGTTACGAAATTGCGTGGTGTGTCTGTTCCTGAGAATTGGTTGAAGATTCTCTATGTGAAATTTGATAGAAAAGTGATTGTGAGTATTATACGGGAAGATGGTTGTGATGAGTTGAACGAGATTAGTTTGAAGGATTTGAAGAGGTCTCTGGAATGATTGATGTTAATATTTTCAAAGAAGATTGCAGGAATTTGCATATGGGTGAACTTTCTGAGAAGTATAATTGTTCATGGTCAAAGATTTCAAATAGTTTCAGTTGGAGTGATGGGTTGGCAAAATGATAGATATTCGTTCACTCCCAAAAAAGATTCGTGATATTATTGAGATGCGTGAAGCGACAGATGCAACTTTTGCAAGGTTTGTGGAGGAAGATTATACTGAAATTTTTTTTAATGAACTTGCTGAGCGTGCTGATCCGAATGTTGAGCATTCGATGATTATAAGTTGTGTTGGTGAACAAGGTTGTTTTCTCAAAGGTACTTTGATTCAGACAAAGTGTGGTTTGAAGAAAATAGAAGATGTTGTTCTTGGTGATTTGGTATGGGCGGGAAATGCTTGGCGTTTTTGTATTCCGATTGTGAAGGGTCGTCAGCAGACATTGAAAGTGGCTCTTCGAAACGGTGTTATTCTAAGAATGACTCCAGATCATAAGATGAAAACTGAGAATGGTTGGATTCGTGCGGATTGTTTGAAAATTAGAGATAAATTGGTTGTTGGGAATGTTGTATGGAAAGCTTGTTGGTCGGATTTGTCTATTGATGCGGCATTGGTCGGGATGATTCTTGCTGATGGTCATCTTGCGGCTGGTCGTTATGGGAAGAAAAATCAATTGGTGTGGCAAATAAGAATTTGTAAGGATGATTTGAAGTTGTTGAATTGGTTTAGGATAGTTATTAAGAAAAGATTCGGAATAAATGTTAAGATAAATAGAGATGGGCGAGGACATTATTTTTGGAATACATCGAATAGAAAGCTGTTTGATTGGTTCGTTGGTAAGGGTGTTCCTGTCGGAAATAAAAGTGGACTGATAGATGTGCCTGATTGGATTATTTGTTCTGATGATGCGATGAATGGATTTCTTTCTTCATATTTTGCTTGTGATGGTCATTTTGGTTCTAAAACATCTGGTAATTTCGTGAATATTTCATCAATGTCTGAGAAATTTATTGATAAACTGATGGCTTTTTTCTTGTCGAGGGGATTATCTTGTAGAAAATGGGTGATTTCGAATGGGTGTTTTTATTGCGGTTTGGTTGGTGGTCGTTCAATAAATATTTTAAAAAAGCATATTAGGAGATTATCGAAGAAATGGTTTAGAAAGGTTTCGAATTATCATTTAGAAAAGCAAATGAGGTTGGAATTAAAACGACTTGAAATAATTTCTGTTGAGGAAGGGATCATTGGGGAAGTATATGATTTAAATGTCGAGGATGTTCATGAGTATCTAGCGAATGGGTTAATTTCACACAACAGTGGGAAGTCTTTATCAAGTATATCTATTTGTAGTTTTCTCGATCCATTGTTTAGTGCGAATAAGATTTTCTTCGGTTATAATGAGCTTGTTTATAATCGTCATTTATTGAAACCGAATACAGCTGTGCTTGTTGATGAGCAATCTCAGGCGTTCGGTCTTGACGCGCATCGTGTGAATATTATTTTGTCTTCTTTGAAAGAACAGCTTCGAAAAAAATCGATACATTTTATTTTTTGTTCACCAGTTCTCTATCCGGAAGCGGCTTCTTCAATGTATATTTTGGAAACTATATTTGTGGATTTTGAAACGAGGGAAGTGTATGCTGCTCTCAAGACTCGTGATGGTTTGACGCTTGGTCATGTGCGTATTCCTCATCCGCTCAAGGAATTGGAAGATGGCACCTCGCTTGCTTCGCAAGAATTGATTGATGCATATCAAGATAAGAAGGATGCTGCGTTGGAGAAGTTGCTTGGTAATCGTAATGTGGATATTTATGATGAGCGTGCGAAGGCTGTGATGAAGATGCCTTTGTTTCGTAAGGCTGAGAAGGTTTACATTGAGAAGATGGGTTACATTCCAAACAATACGTTGATTCAGCTTATCAATAAGATTTTTCCCGAGTATCAGGCTGGTGTTGTTCCTGTGGAGATTGCAGGAAGGATAAAGCTTGAGAAAGAGCTCGCGGGTGTTTGGGAGGTTGCTGGGAAGATTACTCGTAAGGATCGTTCTGATTCGAAGATGCCGAAAATGCGTTAGGAACAGGCTTATATACTTGCACAAAGTGAGGACTTTCAATGGTATTGAGATTCAAGCCGGAATATGGGAATGCTCGCAAGACGAAGCTCGGCGAGATTATTGACAAGCAATCTGTAGCTGCGAATCAGGAGAAGAAGAAGGTTCGTTCTTCAATGTATGCATCAGATTATGGCCAGTGTCTCAAACGCTGCTATTTTCAATTTTTTCCTGATGAGTATCCTGCTGATTCTGATATCGATGCTCGTACTGCGCGAATTTTCAGTAATGGTGATGCGGTGCATGAGCGTCTTGGTGGTTATTTGAAGCGTGAGGAGTCGCTCGATTTTCATGATGAGGTGACTGTGCCTCGTGATGATCTTGATGTGCATGGGAGATGCGACGGCATTTTGGTTCTCGATGGTGCCGCGCTTGTTGTGGAGTTCAAGTCTATCAACAAGGAGGAAGTGATTGAGCCTAAGCCTGAGCATATTGGTCAGTTGACGTTCTATTTGGGTATGTTTAGGCAGTTGCGTAGGGATTTGAAGGAAGATTTCGGTTTTGTTGAGGATGAGCAGCTTGATGAGGATGATTTGCAGACGACTTCATTGTCGGGAAGGACGTTCGATACGTTGTCTCATGTTGAGAAGTGGTTGTTGTTGACTCAGGGTGAGATTCGTGGCGAGCTTATATATGAAAGCAAGTCAACGAACGAGGTCTTCACTTTTCCTGTGGACTTTGATCAGACTCGTTTTGATGAAATAAGAAACTGGTTTACTCAGCTTAAGTGGCATGTTGAAAATAAGGAAATTCCGAATGTGAAGTATTATCCTTCAAAATTTCCCTGTTCGTGGGGTCGCGGGAAATGCAACTATTTTAACCATTGTTACGGGACAAAATGCAATAAGCTATAGTTTTTCTAATAGTTGATTGGGTAGAAAATAAGGCAAATAGCAACCTTTATAAAGAAATACTGGTTCTAAGTGTTGTAGGTTGTGCAAGAGGTGTACAAATGACTTATCAGTATGCATTGAAGGAGTATCGGGCGAAGGTTGCTTTGGAGCGGGAGATTGAACGCAATAATCTTGAGAACGAACTTTTGCTGAAGCGTGCAGAGATGCTGCGAGATCAAAGTGATTGGACGAAACGTGGATTTGGTAAGTTCCTATATGTAATGGGATATATCTTCGCATTGTTGTTCGAAGGTCTTGTGATTCTGATGAAATGGATTGTCACGGTTTATCGTGCGCAGTCGAAGAGTCAGCCTGTGCGCAAAGAGTATAAGGGTGTTGTCGGGCAGATTGATGATCTTGGTCGCACACCTTTCGTGACGCAGAATGCGGCGGTACGTTCGAGGAGAAGGCTTTAGCAAAACTGTGCAACCAACATATAACAAGTGTGTGCGTTACCTTTAAATATGTAGCTTCGGGAATAAACGTTGTCTCATGACATCAAAGCGCTATTTCACTAAGTCGCGCGGTATTGGGCGTGGCTTTCACAAGTATCAAGATCCTTCTGGTGCTGTTCATCGAGCAGCGCGTTTTAGCATATCGTCGGGGCGTCATAAGTATGAGACACCTCTTTCTATGAGACCTTCTCCGATGATGTCTGCGTCGCGTAATGTCTTTGCCAGCGAGGAGAGTGCCCCCGTTGTTCCTTTGGCGCGGGAAGAAGTGCCTATCGTCGACCAGGGTGATGCTCCTTGGCTGCGTAAGCAGGTTGTCACCCGTGGTGTGCGGCCATTCAATAATCCGTTGGAGGGATTGCAATGAAGTCTTTCCGTGCTAAGCCGGTTGGTTGGCGATATGAAAGTCAGCGGCATATGTTGGCTGCAAAGGGTGTTAAAACAAGTATAAAAACTCCGCAAGTGCATCGTAAATTAATGTCTCCTGATGAGCGCGAATGGCGAAAGGTTGTTCGTCAGCTTGATGATAAGACTCGGCGTGTGCGTGTGAGGCATTATGGTGATGCACAAGAATTCAATCCTGTTTTTGAAGAATCAAAAGGAGAATTTGAACATTTGGATGATTTGAAAAAGCGTCTTGCTAATGAGCGTTTTGATAATCGGTCAACTGAGTCTGAGCGAAACGCGATAGAAAACATATATGATAAATATTTTGGCGGGACAAATAAACGACGCTATGAAGTGAGAAAATATCCTCAGTCGAGAGTTATTGGTCGCCATAGTTCAGGTACGTTGGCGGGAACTCTTGCGAATATTTATGCAGGTAATGAACGAAAAGTCACAAGAGAGGCTCGAACAGCAGGATATGGGTTGCAACAAGAAGCTCGGGCGAAAAAGGAATTGGCGTACACCCATTTGACACCTTCTGAAGAAAAGTTGCGAGATGAGCGAATTGCTTTGGCACTTAGCAAAGGTAATTTGCAAGGAGAGTATGTTTTGGAAAGAAGGAACTGGAGAGATGCTTCCGAGCAGTATGGTCCGATGATAGAACAATTGGTTTCAGCATACAAGGATGTTTCTGGAAAATTGAAGGGAGAAGATGCGCGTGGAGAGAATGCCGAACGCGAGAAAATTAGAACCGAGATTAAAAAGAAAATGAACAAATTGTTACCAGTGTATGAGCAAGCGACTCATCGTTTGGAATATTTTATGATGCCTGGTGGATATGAAGTTGATTCAGATGTTCTTGTGAAGGCGAGAAAAATTGCACAGGGGAAGAAGAAATGAGATCTTTTCGTTCGAAGCCAGTCGGTTGGCGATATGAATCAAATCGGCACTCTCTTGCGGCGAAAGGTGTTTCTACCAGATATTTTGCAAAGGATGCGAAAGCAAAATATGGGGATTTTACTCTTGCAAGTAATTCTGAATATGAACGTGGGCAAGATGCAATAAGAGAACTCGGGAAATATAAGAAAAATAAAAATGATGTCAAATATTCTGGTGGTAAAGATAGAACTACTTTGGCGAAGGGACGACCAACTTTGACTGCTGAAGAGTCACTTGTGCGAAAATCGACTGATGAAATTATGGCGCGAAGGCCAATAAATCAGGCTTTGTCACTTGTTGAAGCAGGAAGATTTGATTCTGAAGTTCCTATTTATGATGGAGAATCGGATAAGGTGACGAATTATGTTCGAATTGATGAGTTGGGAAAATATTTGAAACCTGCTGAGCGAGAAGCGTTGCGGGCGGCGATTGTGAGTGCGGGTGTAAATGTTATTGGAAGTGGAAGATACAAGAATGTTGATGCATTGCCTAAGTATGTTCAACGAGAGATTGAGCGCGGTCGTGGAAAGAGTTATTGGGAACAATTGAAGGCTAAAGCGACCGGGGCGAAAGAGTTGTTTACGAAAGAGGGTTTGAAAAAAGAAGCGGATTTGTTGAAGGGTAAATTATCAAATCTTGGTCGTGGGAAAACTGAGGCCGAAAAAGAGATTGCCAAGAAGGAAAAAGAGCAAGCTCTTCTAAATGAAGCTCCTTGGCGTTCTGAGTTGCGTGCTTATGGTCGTGAGAAGGTTGTTGGTGCGGTTGAAGGAATTGTCGAAGGTATTGAAGATGCTCCTGGCCGTGTTGGTGATTTTCTAGGTAGCGTATATACTGAAAAGCCTGAGTTCAGATTAGGTGCAGATCAGGAATTTCTAGGTGTTGGTAAACAAATTGATGAATTCGATAAATCGGCCCTTTTTCAAACAAATGCTGCGATTGGTAATGAGGAAGATGGTTCTTTCAAGTTTATGAACAATGAGCCGAAGATTCAAGCAAAGCTCGAAGGTCGTGAGCCTTCTCGTGAGCAGTTCGGTTCGGTTGGTGGGTTCTTTGATAATCTCACGGGTCTTGAAACGGGAAGACCTGATTCGTATGCGAAGAAGGTTGAGAATGAAGTGAATTCTCTTTTCCAGGCGAAGCACAATCTTGCAGATGTTGATCTTACTCCATTCAATAAGGGGACAAAGGCGTTCAAAGAAGGCAAGCGTGAGGAAGTTGTCAAGGCGGTTGCTGATCTCGAGTCTGAAGAGCGCAAGGTAAAGGATCGTTACACGTTGGTGCAGAAGACTTGGCAGAAGATGTTGACGGAGAACAATCAAGATTCGTTGTTCAAGGATTCGCGTGATAGTTGGTCTGTTCTTGGTGCTGATGGTGGTAAGAAGTTGGCTGATGAGACTGAGAAGTTGAATGATGTCAAGGCGTCGTTGACGAAGTCTGCGTCGATGGTTGCTGATCGTAAGTACATTCTCAAGAATCGGCTTGGTCGTATGGATGCTAACGTGCCTTTGGAGACTGGTGCGCCGCAAGGTAGGCAGATTACTGTTGTTGAGGATAGTAATAAGAAGGATGTTGTTACTTCGCTTCAAAAGCCTGGGCAGGTTATTGAAGAAGTGTTCGAGGGGAGATTATCATGAATTTGTCATTTGAGAAGCAGTTGGTGCTGGGTGTCTCGGCGTTTTTGTTTATCACCTTCTTGTCAATGGCTATGTTCATGGAGCAGACTGTTGTTGTTTCGCAATACGGTGCTGGAGTTTCATCGTTTGATGCTACTCAGCCGGTGCAATTGAAGCCCACTGATGAGTATTCTTCTAATCCTCAGAAAGTTCGTGCGATGATAAAGGGTTCTATTTATGAGACTGGCAGCAATATGACTGTGTTTGGTGCGTGTTTCGATGGCGATATGATGCTTCTTCCTGCTGCGAATGCGAGTTTCACTGCTTGGTATCCCAATGGTACGATTGTCACTGGGCCAAACGCTTCTATGGATAAGGTGTATGATGATTTCGATGGGTATCATCCGAATGGTACTGGTCGTTGGAAGATTCATGTGACGATGGGTAGTACGATTGGTACGTATTTGACTGAGATGCGTTGCGATTATGATGGTCAGTATGCGCTTGCTTTTGGTGAGTGGCAGAATCCTGAGTGGGTTAAGAAGATTGGCGATACGCTCACGGCAGTTAATGGTCTCAACGGCTCAATGAGCAGTCTTTCGAACCAGATCACAAATCTCTCGAATTCAGTTGATAATTATCAGAATATTACGCAGCAGAATTTCTCTCAGGTTCTTGGCGCGATCAGTAATGTGACTGCGTCGATTAGTGGCATCAATGTGAATGTTGATAGTTCGACGAAGCTCAAGGAAATGTACAATGCAATCCTTGCCATGCCGACACAGTTCTGGGTTCTCGATAATAAAAATCCTACGTACTCGCTTGGTTCAGGTGTCAACAATTTCCAAGCTGTGGACATGATTGATGAGAATAATGTGTGTTCGGCGTCACTAGATGGTGCGTATCAATGCTGGGATGGTAATGTGTGGACGTACGGCAGCTATCCTGGTATTACTTGGTATGGTGTTGGTATGCTTGAGTCGTCTGCTCCGTATGCTTGGTTTGTCGGTACGAATGGCGTTGCTGGTGTCTATAGTATTAATGGTGCGACGCCTGTGACTTTCACGGATGGCGGTACGACAATGATTGCTGACGTTATGCTGATTCGTGATCCGAACGATCCGAATGGTGTAATTACTGTTTATTTGGCAACAGATACTGGTTTGTTTGAGAGTACTGATTTGGGTGTGACGTGGACTAAAAATTTGAGTGATGTTTATTTTTCGTACAATCAACCTGCTCCGTTAGTGACGCGACCTGGAAGATTTTCAAATGTGATTTGGAATTCGGGAGGGTCTGAAACTTCTCCTCCGGTTGACAAGGGGTTCAGGGCAATTCTTGTTGGTGGTTCCGAGATTACTTATTTCAATGGTACTCAGTGGTTAATGTATAGTCCGGCGTGGTATAATCCGAATCCACCGTATAATGGGTATGCGAATGGTTTGTTTGATGCGACTCTTGTTCATGATGGTGTTGCGTATATAATTGGTGGTTTCAACAATGGTGATGTCGGGTTTCAGAATAATGTGGTTTGGAGATTTGATTATAATAAGACTGCTTCGTATCCGTTGAATACTTCGACTGATGGGCAGGAAATGCTCACTATGGTTTTCCAGTGGAGCAATACGACTGCGAATAGTCGTGGCACGGGGATTGCTTCGTCTTCGATGGATGATGTGTGGGTGACGACGTATGATCCGTCGGTTTTCTATCATTACAATGGGTTTGCTTGGGAGTACACGAGTTTTCCGTATTCGAGATATCTTTCAATCACGATTGGTTTCGGGAGTTTCAGTACGTTGACCGGGCTTCACGACATTGTCATGAGTGATGCTTATCATGGTTACGCTGTTGGTGATGATGGTCTTATGTTGAAGTTCATGAATAAGGAGGATGCGCAGTTTGAGGCTTTGTTGCAGAATCTTACGGCTCAAATTGCGGCGATCTCTGTGAATTTGACGCCGGTGCTCAATGCGATTCAGGAAGTTAATCAGACTGCGACGGATATCTACAACTTTGTTGTGGCGATGAATACGTCTTTCGGTGCTGATTTCACGGCGTTGAATAACAAGATTGATCAGATGAACGCTTCGATTCAGTATAAACTAGACAACGTACTTTCGAACGTCACTTATACGCAGCTTTACCTTGAGACGACGATGTTCCCGATGTTGAATGCGACGTATCAGAACACGATTTTGATATTGCAGGATCTCGGCATTATCAAGTCGCAGCTCAACCAGACGATCCAGTTGCAGAATCAGACGCTGGCTATCGTGAACGCGACGGATATCAAGGTTGACCAACTCCTGAATCAGACGGCGAAGCCGAAGGTCAGGGCTTGGATCCAGCAGTAAACATTTTCCGCTTTCATTGTTAGGTACATTTATATATGAATGTGAGGGGGAGATTGACTATGGTAAAACAAAATCAGAAATTGCGGTTCCCAGTGATTGCTACACTGATCCTGGCTGGCGTTTTCGTGTTCGGAAGCGTTGCCGGTGCGTTCGTCTACGCGACTGGGCGTGCGGTGATTGAAACGCCATATATGCAAATGGTCTCTCACACCGAGTATCGTTATAGTGAGCCTGGTCAGATCATTGCGCGTCTTGTTGATTATCAGGGAGATCCTGTGGTTGTGACTAATTGTACTGCGACGATTCTCTATCCTGATAAGTCGTACTTTGTGAACGCTGCGTTGATGAATGATACTCTTCCTATTGGTGGTGATCATTATTATTTGTTTACGAACCCTGCTGGTCCCGAGGGTACGTATGAGTACCAGGCGACTTGTTATTATGGTGTGTCGAAGCAGGCGAGTGTTACGAATTCGTTCCATTTGAGTTCTGCGCTTGGTAATATCTTGGCGAATCAAACTGCTCAGAATGCTCAATTAGTGGCTATTCAAGGTAATTTGACGAGTGTGAAGAGTACTGTTGAGGGTATCGCGGTGAATTTGTCTGCGGTGAATGCTTCGCTTTCAGGTCAAGTTTCTGTTTTGAGTAGTCAGTTGAATACGAATGTTTCGATGTTGTATGCGCAGGCTGATAATAATCTGGCTACGGTGCAATCGCAGTTGAATGCGAATACGACGCAGATTTTGAATGCGTTGACGACGATGAATGTGAATTTGACGCCGGTGACTGATGCGATTGCTGCGCTTGATGCTTCGATGGCTGCGAACTTTACTTATACGAATGGTCTTATTACGACTTTGCAGTCGAATATGGGTGGTAACTTCACAGTGGTTACGAGTAATCAGGCGGCGATGACTGTGTTGTTGAATAGTATCAATAACACAGTGGTGAGTATGTCTTCGGTGTTTGATGTTGTTAACGTGACGACGCAGAACACCTATACGTATATGACGACTACTTTGACGGATAAGGTTGATTCGGTACTTACGACGCTTGGTGTGATCAATGCGACGGTCAATCGCATCGAAGTGAATACAGTGGCTATCAACGCGACCACGAGTACGATCTTGCAGAATCAGCAGGATGCGGTTCAGATGACTGTTTTTAGTGGATAGATGGAGAGGTGCAAATATGAAATCATTCAAGAAAGAGACGTTCCTTACGAAGTCGTTCGCTAAGGCTTTCAAAAAGACTAGTGGGAAGTGATTTCGATGGGTAAATACACTCCGAAGGTCTACATTCCGAAAGGGGTGAGGATCGCTAATCCGAAGGCGGCGATGACTGCGCGTGAGCGTAAGTTTGCGAATTGGCAGGTTGGTGCTGTTAAGAAATTTGTGAAGGTGAAATGATGGCTAAGCAATCAATGGCGGTTCGGTTTGGTACGAATATTTCGAAGCCGGTGACTCCTCGTCAGGCGAAGTTTGCGACGAAGGAGTACAAGTTGGTTTCGAAGTTTGTTCGTACGAAGAAGTAACTCGGATTGGGGGGATGCGGCATGCAAAATCATAAGATCCTGTGGTCGCTGCTTGTTGTGGCTATGGTGCTCGTGACTGCGCATGGTGCTATGGCTACTTATCCAGGTGGTTTTCTTCACGGTTATAAGTTTGATTCTGATGGTCGTGATGTGAATGGTACTGCGAATTTAACAAATATAGGTGGTGTGGCTTTTACAGGGGGTTCGCACTTGTATTATGGAAACGCTGCAGGGCCATTCGGTGCGGGGCAAGTTCTCTCTGCTTATAGTAATCTCGACATTTCTGGGTCGACTCTTTCAGGGTTTTTCACTGTTTCGTTGTGGGTGAAACCCTCTTCCCTCCCCGCTTCTGCTACGCAAGTAT
>Ga0315288_10010998_pt1 | contig 11400 bp, 17 predicted proteins | sample YL17G11_20_MG_FD_203454 | JGI IMG/M metagenome (GOLD analysis project Ga0315288, IMG submission 203454) | Sediment microbial communities from Yellowstone Lake, YNP, Wyoming, USA - YL17G11_20 | ecosystem: Environmental > Aquatic > Freshwater > Lake > Sediment | place: USA: Wyoming | collected... | reverse complement strand
CTAAATTCCTTTGCCGTTGTTGTGGGAGGATTTCACACGCAGATGTTGTTGGAGCCATTAATTTGCTCAGACGTTCTGAGGACAAACAAATTAATTGTTGTGATGGCACATCTGAAGTGAAAATTCTTTTGAGAGGGCGATTTCGTTCTAAACGAACCAGTTCCTTGAAAGAATTAGAAGTAAACGAGTCTTATGACTAGACCGGAAACTTACTATAAGACAGATTCTTGTATAGTTTCAAATGTCTGTATTTTAGGACAAAGCCACCTGTCTAATGGTGGAATTAAATTTTTACGCTATGCCGGGAAAAGCACTAAATAAGACCATTCGCCTCGAAAGAAGTAAAGGCGCTAGGAACTCTATTGCCACAATTCTAAAAAAAGAGAATGATAAGGCATTTGCTGAATTAGGGGAGATCAAAAAACCCAAGACTAGGCTAGACTGTAAAAATATTGAAAGACCTTGCCCTTGGGTGGGATGTAAACACCACTTGTACCTCGACGTCCACCCTACGCGCCACTACATAATCCTTAATTTTCCGGATATAGAACCGTGGGAACTACATCCTTCTTGCACTCTTGACATAGTGGATGAATTCGATGGCTTAGTTTTAGAAACTATAGGACGAATAATGAACTTAACTCGCGAAAGAGCAAGACAAATTGAGAAACAAGGACTTTTCAAACTTGGGAAAAACAAAACCCTAATCCTAGAGTGGAAAAACAAAGGTTAATATATTTATAGAGTTCTTCCTTGTAAGGATCATTCCTACAGGAGAAAACAATGCTTTCATCTCATATTGTACACCGCTACCTAGCTTCCGTTAATCCCAAAACAGGCCGATTCTACATTGACGCAGACGTTAGATTCCGGCCCCCAACGGATATGTGGGAAGGTGTATGGAAAGGAGAAAAAGACCCCAAGGTCCTTCTGATTTGGAAAATGTGCGTTGAGAAAATACAAGGAGACGGACGGACGCCTTCGGACAAACTCTACGGCGCTGCATTAGCTTACTGGCGAAATAAAATTAAAAAAGAGGGACTTGACCTTCCTTTACCGGCTGAGGCCAAAACCATAGCTGAGACAAAATATGGGCCTTTCCAGATAAAGCGTGGAGATGATATTGACGAGTGGGTCAAAGCTTGTTTGAAATCAGCAAATCTCATTAATGACGTAACAAAAACCGCCGCTGAATGGGAAGTTGGGATCAACTCTTTAGAGACCGCCGTGAAAGTTGCTCAAGAACGTATTGCTAAGCATGAGAAAGGTTTAGCGGAAGGAACCCGAGTAGAGCAACGGAAAAAATGGATTGCTGAAGCTCAAGATGAGTTAGAAAATGTAACCAAAGATTTAGACGCCGCTAGAAAAGCCGTCACAGAGCTTCAAACCACTGTTATAAAGCATGAAGAAGCCAAAGCTCCGGTAATCGAATTTGAGCAAAGTTTCCAACTCTTACTTGCTCAAGCCTGCAATGATTTATCCAAACGTGATGTTTTAGCTAGAGCTAAAGCTGCATTGGCTCAATTTGAAGCGAGCATGAAATCTCCGAAAATGGCTTCGGATAAACATGGGCTTGACCTATGGGATAGCATGAAAGCCCTTTGGTCAAAACTTCTAAATAAAGTCACCGCAGCTTTTGAAGCTGTTAGTGATTGGGCGTCGGACCTGATGTCCACTACCAAAAGACTGAACAAGCTGTTAGACTCCGTCTCGTAGAATGGCCGAAAAAACAAAAGTTATTGATGCCCTATTCCTGATCATCATATTGTTCCTAATTATTGGTATGATGTCTTTTGACTACTGGGCTCCCCGAACTTGTATGGATGTCTGTGCCCGTGTGGATACTCTTCAATGTATCAGCATATATGAAAATCAAGAGACTCAAAGTGCCTGCTTAAGAGCCTGTGAAGATAACTTGTCTGATATCCCACAAAGTACGAACTGTATTACTGCCTCGAACACCTGCTCCGAAATGCTGAATTGCTCAGGTTTTTCATTATTAGACACTAACAAGCCCTGAGCCTCCCCTACACAAGCTCCCATTTGTATGTTCTTGAAAAGTTACTTTTGCAAATAGGGCAATACCATATCTCATGTGTTCTGTCTGCATCTACCCCATTTACAGCAGCGCGGCAGGTTGTGTCAGCACCTCGGTATTCTAGTATCCCTTCGCATCGACCCCAAACGGTACAGTCAATTACCGTTTGGTTCGTGATTCTCGGACATCTAATAGTCATCTTTCTACCTCCTTACTTTAGCATGCCCCTACTTGAGCATTTTAAGCTTGCAGAAGTTTGTCGTACAACTTCTTAATTCGCACGTGATCCACCGCCTCAATATGCTTTTTCACTGAGGTACGGACCTTTTTAACTCTCTTTTCGTCCTCCAAACTCTTTGACATTATTATGATTTCTTCAACCATTATCTGCATGTCTTTGAAATAGCTCATAACTTTCTCCTTTCCCCTAATACAAAAAATTTAGGCTAGAATCAAGTTTTTCCATAAAATAATTGAATTTTCTATAAAATCGGTGTAATAGAGCCTATTTACACGAGAAAGAGACGCTTTAGAAAGTCATAAAAGTTATGCCCCAAAAAACTATACATTCTCGTTTTGAAGTTGAAAAAACCGTCCATTCAGTTTGGCCAGATGAAAAAAGTTTCTTAAGTACCAACACGTCACACGTAGAAAAAGAGGCGACGGAAAGATTGGAAAAAGGTTGGAACTGTATCGCCAGTTCTTACAGTGATGAGACACACGAATTAATCCTATGGTGGTGTCGTAAAGCTAATGATAAAAGACTGAATGAGGACAAGATGAAAGTCCTTGCCGATCATTTAGCAAAACGAGCAGGTATTGTTTTAACTAGTAGCCAAAGTGACGTTGGTGAAACGTGGCATAACACTAGTTATTCTACCCGAGATAAAATAGTGTTCGAGTGTAGTCAAGAAATGCTCAATATTTTAGAACAGTATTTTTAGAAACCCTTCGACGGTATTGGTGAAATGGTCTATCTGGGGCACAACAGTGCCTATAAGAAAATTACCTATGAAGAAACTATTTTACGGTGATAACTTAGATGTGTCAGATTATGCAACTATTGAACGTCTTATGCCCTGAAAGGAAAAAGACGTATGAGATATTATCTAAACAGCGCTGTAATAACCAACCCCGGGACTTACGAGTATCATTTGGTTTCTATCGATCAAGCTAAAGAATGGGACACCAACGGTGTGGTCCAATCTACCATAGGATATGAACAAACCGCCGACGCCCTGAATGAAATTTTGGGGCACTCAGTACCTATTTCGCGCACAACTATTAAAATGCAACCAAAAGATGAAGCCTTAGTTTTTCGATTGGTTTTCCCGCAAGGGTCTCCAAGGATTGATCCTGCAGATAAGGGTCGACTAAAGAAGGAAATTATTGAAGGACACTTCGAACTAGGTATCCTTATTCGGTTATCTTAATTGAAAGCAATTGTACGAGATTAACGCCAAGCAAGACTCGATACCCAAATCTTAGGGGAGTTATCATCTTCTTTTTTGATTTTCCCCCGCGTGCTAAGGCCATCTAAAATTGCCCTGAAACCTCTTGCTGCCTGCCCTTTTGAAAAAGAACTGGGATAGCCGATTTCGTAACTGCCGGTATTTTCTTGCATAATGAAAAGAATTAGTTCTGCCGTACTCATGTAAGGGTCTGGACGCCCTACTTGCCGATCTAATAGCTCAATAACAAGCCCCTCTGCCCTTTCACGCCACTTTTTAATAGCCTCCGCCCCCTCATAGCCTCCCCATTCAATAGTCCTTTTCTTTTGCTCTTGGCGGCTTTGTAAGCGGCTTTTGATTATAACCATAAAAACCTAAAACATGAAACTGGGAAGCTTTATACCAAGAGCATGCGCGGCCTTGAAAATGTTATTCCTCATAAGACCCCTATCCGAACCAATAGTGCCTTTGTTATTAATAACCCAAAAAACCCTACGCAATGCCTCAGTCTCCCCACTACTAAGCGTAAGACGATCTCGAAGTTTATCTAAAACTTCAGAAAAAAGCCGAGCAGCTTCCTCATCTTCTCCCTCTAGACGAGAATAAGTATCCGTAATATCCCTCGGAAGTAAAAGATCATCTAAAACACTGTCCGACGCTGTGATAACCCTTCTGTAATCATAACTCATTTTTGTTGCCCTCTCCTCAATGAACATGTCAATAAAATCATTCCCACTATAAGCATAACTCATTCACTTACATTCTTTACTACCGGATTGAACCACTCGTCTCTGAACTTAAGTAGTTTGTCACCGGAAATCCCAACCGCCTCCAAAGTACCTAGAACAGACTCTATTAGCCCCCTAGCTTCTTCTGTGCTCATCTTCGGCTCTTCAACATCAGGAAATGGACACCAATCCGGAAAAGTCCGAATAATAATAGGTGGTCTCGCTCGCTTCGGATTCAAGGGCCGCCCATTAATGCGACAAACCTCCTCGTATTTCCCAGCTCCACACATTGGACATGCATCACAGGTATCAATTATGCCAGAATAAATTTTGCTCATTTTGTTGTTTGCTCTACTGTGTAGTTTGTGATCATTTTTTCTTTCTCTAAAACTAATACACTTCAAATATGAAAAAATAAAGCCTAAACCCAAAAATAATACACTTCAAATATGAAAAAATAAAGCCTAAACCCAAAAATATGGCTTAAGCGGAATGCCTCAAGATCATGGTTATTGCTAGTCGTTTAGTATTTTCCAAGGTAACTTCACGTAGTTCTTTTTGGGCTACCTAGCTCTTAATTTTAGTTGCCACCCCAAAGACGATGCATATTTTGCCTCTGTAATCTCAAATAAAATAGGATCTAAATTCCTCACTTCCTCTTCCTCTGGATATATCGAATACTTACCAATACCGGAGCTAAATTCGGTTTTAGATGATATTGGTGTGGTGCTTTATGGTAAGCCGGTGATGAGGTTAGCGGTTGTTGAGCGATTTAGTGCAAGGGTTAATGAGGGCAGCGTTAGGGAAATAATTAGGAAGATCGGATCGAGATCATCATCATAAGAATGAACAGTACCAAATTTTTCCATAACTCATCCTTCATTTCAGTCCAAGCTTAAGCTGGGTAATTAACAGCAGCTTGTTTTTCCTTTAGCGCCCTTTTAGCCATATCTTCGGTAGCATATTGATAGTTACCGCAATTGAACATATATAAAAGATTAGATGTGCGTCCTCAGTTAAACGCCCAACATGATTGTTGCCATCCCACACAACCTCAAACCCGTCACACACTTGTTCGGCCTCATTAGTAATTTTGCCCATCAGCCACTCTACCGCCTCTTGCGTCAAATACGGACTCGGTAACGCATACCGCCGTAGCACGCCATTCCATACCGCCATGGGAACCCCATAAAGCTTTGTTCCAAAGACGTTCGTTCATAATATATTGCAATCAATAAAAAGATGTCCAAAATTTCAACGGCCTAATAATTTTCCCAAAATCTATGTGGAAACCAATAAATCAAGAATCCCAATAATTGAGCTAAAAGCTATCAACCTAGCCTAAAGAAAACCCAATAATTGAGTTGTATGATCAATTAGCCCCCGTAGGCGCTTAGGAAGGGTTTTTGAGCATAGAACCGGAAACTATAAGAATGTTTGCCCCGCTGATGGAAATTTTGGAACTTTAATGGTACTATATTAACTAGACTATCAAAACTATTAGGAGGCTAAAATGACAATAAAGATCAATGACATCCTAGAAACTCTAAGTTTAGCGGAAGGACTATCCGATGGAGAATCTATCAGAAGCGGAGAAGGTATGGGTTGGGGAACCCCCAATTTAACCATCAAACGAGAAGGACCCCATATTCGAGTCTACCCCGGTTACGGAATACTAAGTAGCGCCCTATACACAATCACAGAAGACGGATCAAATTATCGTGTGTATGAAGGATTAGGGTTTTTAGGAAGTTGTATATATACAATTAAAGAAGAAGGTAATAAAACCAGAATTTACAATGGTTTGGGTATCTTAGGCAGTTGTATCAGGACAATTACTAGAGGATAACTCGAAATGTAATACCTTGTCAGTTAATAAAGTATCACACTTTAAAAGCCTTGAACTAAAACACCGCTACCATTACCGTTAATAAGAACTTCCCCAAATTTTAACGGCCTAATAATTTCCCCAAAATCTATAGAGACTGCCCTAAAATTTTACGGCCTAATAATTTCTCAGAAACTCTATGCAATAGCCGTACATTTTACCATAAAATTTAGCCCCATAAAAAATTTTGAAAATTCCAAAAATAGAGTTCAAAAGATTTTCCTTAAAAGCGTTCGCATACATTGAATGAGCCACATCCCGCTCATGATATAAAAAGAAAAGGTAATAGAGCGGTTTTCCCAATTTTTGATACCGCTATACACCCCCTAGTCTAAAACCGAACCCTTTGCTTAGACAACCGAAAGTTTCGGTTTTAGAGTCACCCCCCTAGAGTCAGCACTTACAAAGTCAAATTTTCAGTTATGCCCAACTTATTGGTTTACACAACCTATTTCTAGGCTGGATCAAAATTTGATATCCAATAATTGATATGGCTACAAAGTCAAATTTTCAGTTATTTATATAAACCAATAATTGATATGGTCAAATTTTCAGTTAAACCAATAATTGGTTATTCAATAATTGTGTAAACCAATAATTGATATGCAAAGGAAAATTTTCAGTTATTTATATAAACCAATAATTGATATCTGCTAGAACCAATAATTGTGTAAACCAATAATTGATATGCAAAGGAAAATTTTCAGTTATTTATATAAACCAATAATTGATATGGGCAACGCTGTGTAAACCAATAATTGGTTATGCAATAAATCAAAATTTGATCTAAGACCCCAGCTCAACCAATAATTGGTTTATAAGTCAAATTTTGATTTAGGCAGCTCATCGTCAACATAATACTCATAGCGAGCGTTGCCTTGGGCAGTAATCTCATTTCTATTGATCAGCCCTTTATTTACTAGGCAGGTAAGGGAGTTATGCAGAGTATGCGTGTTGAGGCCGGAAAGCCTTGCCATTCCCCTGATATATGACAGGGATAAACGAATGCCACGACGCTTTTTTAGTTCTTCAAGGATTAGCGCAACTTTGGATGTTTTCATACAGGGATTTACCTAGCACAGCAAGGCCGTTATCGTTACTCGGAAATCGTTCTTTTCTTTGATGTAAAGGTACGCACGCCTTCTCGTATAAATGTACGAGAAGTTCTGGATTAGCAACGGAGCGGCCAGATAAACGCGGCAAGTACTGTTTCTTGAGCGTGGCTCCTATGGTTTAGTCCAATAATTGGAACTCGAGTTCCTTACATGCCTGCTGGGTCATTGGCCATAAATTACTCTCCTACCCAATAATTGGAACTCAAGTCATGCTTTATATATCTGATGGACGGCTCAACTAATAATCTTACGCAAGGTAGTTCAAGATTATGCAAAATAGCGCCAATGTAGTCGAGAGCGTTGTCAATGGCGTGTTTGCGTTTTGTTCAAGGTCTATTTCAGCGGTTTTAATAGTGACTCGTTCTACAGTCCCAAATTTTTCCATAATATCTCCTACTCTATTTACTTCTATTAGGCATTTCAGACTTAACATACGTTTAACAGATTGTTTAACGGGTTAAGATTTTGTTCAAATTCTTGCTTCACTGAAAACACCCTACGGCCACGCCGCCTTTCAGCGGCAACGGCCAGAGGTATTACATTTTCTCCACAAGCGTTTAACGTCTCTCTATGCCTTAGAGCGACAGACTTTAAATTCTTAGCAGCATTAACATCGCGATCGTGGACTGCCCCGCAGACGGGGCAATACCACTCACGCTCCGCTAGTGCTAATTCTTTATATATGTAACCACAATCAGAACACGTCTTGCTTGATGGATAGAACCTGCCCGCAAGGGCAACGTTCACTCCACTAAGCTTTGACTTGTATTCCAATTGCGTGCGAGAACCAAGACGCGGTGGGCGTAGCATGGGCATAGACAAAAGATTCATCAGGAACAATTACATTAAATGAAGCAAACCAATCATTAACAGATCTAGAAAGTACCACTGATTTAATCTCGCCCTTAAATCGAAGAGATTGAGCCATTTTAATCGGCTTTTTAAGTAACGGGAGTTTTAAATATTTCCCAGTTAATTTGAAGGAATTTAGCCCAACGTAAAAGGAATCTTTGGTCTTCCCTTTCTTTTTAAATCGAGGGTACTTTGCTTTTTTCTGAAAGAATCTTTTAAAAGCATCACCTAGATCTTGAATAGCTTTTTGAGAAGCCCATTTAGAAACATCTCTAACCCAAGGAAAAGCTTCGTCTTTAATAGAATTGAATTCCTTGACTAAAGAAAAGCCGTTCATCCCTTTTTCACCAGATTTATATTTATTAATCCAAGCTCCGAGAGCCCAGTTATAAGAAAACCTTGCCACACCAGAGGCCCTACGCAGGTAGCGTTCGGCCTCATGGTCAGGGCAAAGTTTGATCTTATGACAAAGTTGAGGCATTTTCTCTCTTAAGCTGTTAAATAAGGTTGTTAAACGCTATCAGTCTAAAATGGCTACTTTGTGGGATATCAGACAAGCTATTCTCACAAGTTCTTAAGCAAGCATCTTGAGTTTCTTGCACCTCATGGGTATTAATACATCGAAGGTTATCTGCTCTAGTACAGACATCCATACAAGTTTGCTGTGGCTAGGAGACGCCGCAAATCTTAATCAAAAAGCCTTTAAGGTCAAGCTACTAATTTTGTAAGCCCTAATACAAAAGAACTGCCTGAAACTCAAGTTTTTAATAAAAATTGTTGACCTTTTCCGTTCGGTGTAATAAATAAAAAATAAGCAAATAGCAATTTTGGGGAGTCAAGGATGCCATACAACAAACTCCACACAGGTTTTGAAGTTGAAAAAACTACACATAGCTTAGCAGTACGACAAAGTTACCTTGATAGTGATACCAGCCATATTGAGAGAACAATAACCGAAAAGCTTGATCAAGGCTGGGTTTGTACCGCCAGTGCTTTTAGTGAAAAAACCCAAGAACTCATCTTGTGGTGGAAACGTGAGTTAAAAGATAAGTTGCTCAATGAAGAGAAAAAACAAGCCCTCGCAAATCATTTCGCCAAACGTGCTGCTGTAGTCCTATCCAGTAGTGAAACTGACGTGGGGGAAACTTGGTTCAAGACATCCTTTTCGAATCGAGAGAAAATTATATCCGAGTGGGCTAGAGAAATTTTAAGTATACTAGAACAATATATATAATTTTCTAATTATGACGCGGTTAAACGCTTGTGGAGAAAATGTAATACCTCTGGCCGTTGCCGCTGAAAGGCGGCGTGGCCGTAGGATGTTTTCGATGAAGCAAGAATTTGAACAAAATCTTAACCCGTTAAACAATCTGTTAAACGTAGGTTAAGTCTGAAATGCCTAAGAAACCGTTGCTCCAACTGAAGTTGCCCGAACTGTTTTTTCTTCAATCTCTCAGGCGTAACAGCCCAGCCCTCATCCGCTTCAGTACGCGATACGGGTTTCCCTGTGCTTATTATATTTATCGTTGGCCCTAAATGACCACGACCAATTGTAATCTTGGCCCCTATCAGATTTGGCTCTAAGGCTACTTTCCAACGGCTATAGTCTAACATAAAAGCCTTATTTGAACCTTAACATTAATGACCGTAACCGGCTCCTGTTTCCCCTTTTGGTGTGCCGTCCCATTTAGACGCACTTGAAAAAGAGTTCAATCTTACATAATGACCCGGAGATACCTTCTTACGAAGCAAGGGTCCTGTAAAGTGATTTGGAACAGGAACAACGTAATCCGTGTGCCCGTTCGAGTGATCTATATCTTTCCCTATTTCTCGGATAGCCACCATAGACGGGCCTAAAATAGTAATAACTTGATAATAGTCGATGTTTGTTTGATCGTACCCCCACGAGGCATAAAGGATATCCCCAACATTAAATTCATGCTTGAATTCTCGACGCTCTTGTTGCCTTTTTTCTTTAAAATCTAAGGTCTGTTTGCGACCTCTAATTGTTTCTTCAATCTTATGATCGCGTTGAGATTCTGACCTAAAACTATTGTACCATAATGGTTTATTCTGTTTTCCCGCAAAGGCAATAGCACAGATACCCCCACGGTCATTTTCAAATTTCCAAATAGCTAAATCAGTATCTTCCGGTAAAATTGGGGCGGTCCCCCGAACCTCCGGAGGTAGATAACTATCTCGTGGAATCGGACCCCTCCCATATACAGCTTCTTTTTTTTCTTCACTAACTTTCCAACGGGTATTGTCTGACATAAAAAGCCTTTCCAACGGAAGTTAGCTTAGATAAAATATAAAAACTTAATGCTGTGCAAGATTGATCATGGATCTTCTTGCACGGCTGCCAGCGCCCTCTTGGCCCTATTGCTTGCGGCCCGCCGTCCATAAATTCTGGCGCACATCGAAGTCACCACATCGATGAAGTCCTGCACCAAGTCCAACTTTTGCTCACCCGCTTCTGCGACGGCCGTTGCTTGAAAGTATCGAGTTACAACTTGTTCTCTCATATATGCCCTTTCTGGCCTTCTACATACCAATTTATATGTGGGGCACCTTCTTGGGGCAAAGGTCGAGGCTTCCAATTTTGAACAAGTTTAGTGTAAGTGTCTATACTACCTTTTGTCCATTTAATATTGTCTGCTAGGCTATGTGTTTCGTGTTCAAATACGTTTTTCCAATTAGGATGATCGGGGGTGATCTTTTTACCTCGTGCATATATTTCGGTAAGTTCCCCCGCCTTTAATGCCGAAAGTCTTTCTTGTGCTTTTTGTAAACTAGGTCTGAGCACCTTTTCCAAATACTTTTCAGTCCCATTTACGGATACCTCAAAGGGAAGAAATCCTGTGCCATAACAATTACCAATAGTTCCGCCTGTCCCCGGGCGTTTATACCCATGAAGGACTATATAAGGTCTAGCTTTGATATTTTGAAAGCAAACAGGGCAAGAACCCGTACTTTCTCTCGTGCGGATTTGGCCGGGTACAAAAGTTTCAAGGTTAAGTTTCTGATTAATCTGATCTAGCCAATCAGTTTCTTTATTAAGCCATATAATAGTATCCCCAGTGTCAGGGATTTTTATGGTTCTGTACTCTCCTTGGTCAGAGCTACCCGATTGCTTACGTCCTATCAATTCATAGGTTCTTGGCAAAGCTTTAAAAGTTTTACCCGTAGGAGACGTGACTTCTATACCATTGTGTCCCATCCAAGGTTTAAAAGTAAATACCCATATATCCTCTGATAAATGTGGGTGCTTTTGTATAGGGGATACATCTAAATAATAAAGCTTTCCATGCTGTGGGTTAGCTGGTAG
>Ga0315288_10010997_pt1 | contig 11400 bp, 7 predicted proteins | sample YL17G11_20_MG_FD_203454 | JGI IMG/M metagenome (GOLD analysis project Ga0315288, IMG submission 203454) | Sediment microbial communities from Yellowstone Lake, YNP, Wyoming, USA - YL17G11_20 | ecosystem: Environmental > Aquatic > Freshwater > Lake > Sediment | place: USA: Wyoming | collected... | reverse complement strand
GGGTGGGTTCTGTCAGCGGATAAGAGGCGGATGAACTGGCGGGTGATCGGGTGGGGGATCGGGCTGCAATTGCTGATTGCGGGATTTATCTTTGTTGTGCCGGCGGGGGCGGATGTGTTCGGGGTGGTCAATGACGTCGTGGTGAAGGTGCTTGATTCGGCGTCGGCGGGGGCGAAGTTTGTGTTCGGGCGGCTGGCGCTCGGGCCGGGCCAGGTGAACGAAGAAGGAGAGGAGTCGATCGGGTTTATACTGGCGTTTCAGGCGTTTCCGACGATTATCTTCTTTTCGGCACTGATCGGGATCCTTTACTATTTCAGGATTATGCCTTTGGTTATCCGGGGCTTTGCGTACGTTTTTACGAGGCTGATGCGGGTATCGGGGGCGGAGTCGCTTGTTACGGCGAGCAATATCTTTGTGGGGATCGAATCGACGCTTACGGTCAAGCCGTACATAGCGAAGATGACAAGCTCGGAGCTGTGCACGGTTTTGACGGCGGGGATGGCGACGGTGGCGTCGAATGTATTGGCGCTTTACGTGCTCAGCTTGAAGGCGCAGTTTGGCACGATAGCGGGGCACCTGGTTTCGGCGTCGCTGCTTTCTGCGCCGGCGGCCCTGGTTATGTCGAAGATATTGCTGCCGGAGAGCGGCGAGCCGGTGACGTTAGGCTTGCACGTTCGGCCTTTTTATGAGAAGGAGAACAGTCTTTTTGAGGCGATTATCAACGGGGCGAACGCGGGGGTCAAAATGATAGCGGGGATTGTGGCGCTGCTGATTGCGGTGTTAGGTTTAGTGGCGCTGGTTGATTTGGCTTTAGGGGGGGTGGGCGGCTGGGTCAATTCGGCCTTCGGGATCGAGTTCGAGTGGTCGCTCAAAGCGCTGTTCGGGTATTTGTTTTACCCGGTGACATTGGTATTGGGCGTTCCGGTGTCGGATGCGGGCGAGATTTCGCGGATAATCGGGGAGCGGGTGATAGTGACGGAGGTTGTGTCCTATCGTGACCTTGCGGCGGCGATGAAGGCGGGGGCGCTGCAGCATGAGCGGTCGGCGGTGATTGCGACGTACGCGCTGTGCGGGTTTGCCCATATTGCGTCGATGGCGATTTTTGTGGGCGGGGTTTGCGGGCTGGCGCCTGAGCGGACGCGCGACGTGGGGCGGGTTGCGATTCGGGCGCTGATTGCGGCGACGCTGGCGTGCCTTATGACGGCGTGCGTGGCGGGGACGTTCTATACGACAGGAGGGTCGATTCTGTTAGGGCATTAGCCACAAAGCCCGCAAGGGTTCCACGGGAGACACTAAGACACTAAGAAGGACAAAAGAGACGGGCACAGATTGCAGGGTGTGTGGGGGGCGGGTCAGAATCGAAGTTGAATCCGGGTGGGCGTAATCCTTATCCGGACTCTGTAGTGTTTTCTCGTTTCAGCGGGGCGGTGATAGTGACTTTGCATCCGCAGCCGGGCGCCGATTTAATCTCAAGATGGCCGCCCATATAGGCCAGTTTCGCTTGAATACCAAAGAGTCCGAACTCAGACCGAGCGGCGGCTTGTGACGCGACTTGCGCAGGGTCGAAGCCGACTCCGTCATCTTCGATAGCGATGCGTATCCGGCGGCCCACTCGACCTATGGAGACTCTTACCTTAGCTGCGTGCGAATGCTTAGCGACGTTGCCCAGGAGCTCCCGCACATCGCGAAAGACAAGTATTCGGACGTCATCATCCAGGGGTTTAATTTCTCCATCATCCGTGAACTCAGTTTCGATCCCGCACTTTTTTTCGATCTCGTCAGAGAGCCACTGGGCGACCGCCGCCTCAAGGCCGAGATCGTAGAGCAGGGGAGAGCTCAGGTCAGATGACAACAACATTGTGTCCGTGATCATATTGGCCAACGAGCGGGAGATTTCGCTCAACGCTTTGTGAAGCTCAGTTCCGGCCACGGAGCGGCTAAGCATGTCCAATTTGGACTTCGAGGCGGCGAGAGACTGGCTGACGCGGCTATCCAGCTCTGAGGCGATGCGTCGCCTTTCGTGCTCCTCGGTCAAGGCCAGTTCCGACGCGAGGGACTTAAGCTGGAGCTGGTATTCAAGAAACTTGAGGTCGGCGCGTTTGCGTTCGGCATTTTTGGCAAGTGTCCAGCGGCCATCCTGTTTTATGAGGGCTAATTGATGGTTATTCAAAGGATCAATGAGTTTGGATGGTCTGCACCCATCGAGGCGGTAGGCGCAGACAGCAAGCATCTGATACTTGGAAATCGTCTCGTTCAAAGCGTGTTCATACTCGATGAAATTCGGCCAGGTCCGCTCGTCAAGCCATGCCTCATTGCCGGACACTCTGATCCCGGCGTAACCGTTGGTCAAGGCTTTGTCGAGCTTGTCCATCCATCGTTCGAAGACGCGCAACGCATCGAAAGCGCCTTGTTCAAGGTACCAGTCGGTGTGCGCAAGGATCTCGATTTGTCCTTTTACGAGGTATTCATCAAAACCGGGGACGGCCTTTTCCATTGCTCTTTTGGCTTGCTGCTTGCTGAGGGGGTCGCAGGTAATCCACATACAAAATTCATTGTTCTGCAATCCGGCCTTGAAGTATGGAACGAGGATGTCAATCAAATCGTCTTTGGTTTCATAGAACAGGCAGAGATGCGTGCCCCAGGGCATCTCCCCCAATAAACCGATTCCCATATCTCTGCTCAATTGTTCAGCTTCGTGCAATGCAACCATGTCAAATATCTCCAAGTGTCGTTTCTCAAACATCTTTGAGCTCACTTGCTCCATCGTGATTTAGAGGTTTATCATAATCTCCATTGTGGATTTGTTTTCCTTTTCCCTTCGCATCTGCGCCTGGTCGCGGGCAGTCACCATTTCTCTGTACAGAGCGATGTCTTTGATGAAGCTGTCCTTGTTCCACCTGTGCATTTTGATGAAGATGCCGTGTTCGAGGAGCTGAGTCTTCAGTCGGGGCAGGTCGTCGGAGGCGAGGCCGGGCTTCTCGGCGATGTAGGCTGCGATGAGCCTGTCGAAGTGCTCGTTGAGCGAATCGAGCCAGAAGTATCTGGCAACAGAGAGGATGAGCAGGGCGACGATTGCGAGCAGGACTAATGCTATGAGCACGGTTCCCGGCTTGCTGTGCCTATTGTTCATATTTCGACCTCGATTTTTCCATTATCTTCCGGGGTTAGTATGCGGCGTTTGGCGAGTCAGGGCAAGGGGAAAATGGGATTTTTTTGTAAAATTTGAGGGGATTGGCGTGAATTTGTTGAAATAAACAGTAACAAATAAGGGACTACCCGTACCTATTATAGTAGTCGGGCGATGATTGCGGCGACGCTGGCGTGCCTTATGACTGCGTGCGTGGTGGGGGTCTCGTTGTCTAACAGATGTTGTTTCTGACTGCAATGGCAGTTCATGTGCCCTTTGGTGGGCTCGGGTTCGTCTGTTGATGCAAAAAAGAGCTGTATTTGAGCCAAATTCTCCTTGACTTTCCTGCCTTAGTCCTTTAGCATTGTTTTGATGAGCCCTCACGTTACCGAACGGAGTCGTCGGGTGGAAACGCGAGGTTGCTTGCGTGCAAGCTGCTCAAGTGCGTCACGCTGATGAGGTTGGGTAATGGCTTTGAGAGATGTGATTGTGTTTGTTTTGCTTGTGTGCGTAGCACCGGTGGCCACGGGAGAGGTTTCAACAAGAGTATGTGTCGCTGATGGGGACGGCCTCCTTCTGCCGGTCGATTTCAACCTTCCAATCATTGAGTATCCGAAGATAATGGTTGGAACCAGGCTGACGATCATCGTCTATTCAAACGTCGCTGAACAATGGGGTGGAGGTCTATTCATTACAGACCCAAACAGAGAGTATGGGGTCCTGTCAGGCAGAGATTACAACGAGGCCACTGGGGATTGGGAAGGCTCGCATCTCGAAGCGGCGGGCACAGAGGCCCTTGTTTACGATTGGGAAGATGACATTCAAAGCGGTTTTGACTTGTACAGCGACAGGACTGCAATTGCGGGCGACTGGTTCGTCATCGACTACACCGCCACAAACGTGGGCAACTGCGTGGTTGAATTCTACGATTACGGTGGTCCCGGCGGCATAGATTTCCCGGAGCGTTACCTCTCTTTTCATCATGTCCCCACACGCGACTTCGATAATGATACGAAGGTGAATTTTGTCGATTTCGCAGTGTTTGCCGCGCACTGGTTTGAAATGGGCTGTATGGAGCCGGATTGGTGTGAAGGAACCGACCTCGATAAGGACAAGGATGTCGATGCTCACGATATAGCGCTATTTGCCGATTATTGGCTCGAAACGACTGACAAGCGCTGTCTGGAGTGAGGGCCAGAGCCACTTGCCCACAACTTGTTGCGGATCTGCCGGGCATTGAGTTGGATTCTTATTGCGAACCACGGTTCAGGATGCCCCATTCCACCCGTCGCCGGTCTAATAATCTTCTGCTTGACCACGGAGAACCAGGCATTTTTCGCTTGTAACGCTCACTCTGGTCAAAATATTCGCAAAAAAAGGTTCAACATCTCATCAGTCACACTCGCCATATTCATAGACAGAGATATATAAGGGTTTGGTCATAGAACACTTTGGCGATTGAGCCGGCTTTTTGAGCGGCTGAATCGCAGGAAGGAGGTGTTTATGAACACGAAGCGCGTGTTGTTCGCAGGTGTCCTCCTATTGTCTGCAAGTTGCGGCGCCCTTGCAGACAGACCTTTGGAGAGAGCGGAGATATTGCAGATATTTCAACAATTGACGAGCCGGCCAAGAAAGACCTGGGTACCGGCGGGGACAATCGAGGCAACACACCAGGAATATAGAGCGCCAAAAACGATAGACCCCAATGAGATTAATCGCCAAATCAACGACAGGATTCGAGAATATCAAGCCAATCCGAACAAGCCTGAGCTGACTGAAAACCTCCAGAAAATGGCGCTCGATGCCATTCCGTTCGATGTTCGCTACAGACTGTCGAACGAATACACAATGAGTTCCACTGTAGTTGTGAGATTTGACGGGGAGAGATTTTATTGGGAAATCAACGTGGACTCACGCACAGACTCAGTGGAGCGGGATGCAGCCTTGTCGAGCAATTATATGACCAGGCACTTTGATCTTGAGTGGAATGCCAGACGTATATTCGCGTGGGACGGAGAAAAATACACTACTTATTCACTGCCCGGCAATCACGCGATTGTTGACGCGGCGGGCACCACTCCACATGTCGTCACCGGCCCGCTGACCGCTGGGCTAATTCCCTGGGGCTATGGCTATTTCACGTATGAAAACCTTGCGGCCACCAAATCTTCTGCGCTTGAGACGTATGCCAATGCCAATGGCCAAACGCAGATACGCCTGACACTGGCCAATTCTGACGGCTCCCAGATGCTCTTTGTGCTCGATCCCGGAAAAGCCTACTCGGCGATGTCTTGCTCGATAACAGGGCCGGGGAATTTCCTTACCTCCAAACAATACTCTAACTATCAGTATGTATCAGGTCATTGGGTCCCGACCACTATCTCGATTGAAAAGTATGACGCAGGCTCAAACAGACTGCTGACAAGTGACTCCTGGACCTTCACGGCAATTTCCGGTGACGCCCCTGCGCCCGAGAGTTTCAACGTTCAATATGAAGCGGATGCGTTGATAGAGTACTTCTCCGACGTTACGGCCAGACCGGCAATGTACCGCTACTCCCGCACTGTCGATACAGACTTGCTTCTATCAGAAAGGTTGGCCTTTGCCGCATCTGAAGGAACGCAGGCCCAAAACTGTGCAACCGCAGCATTGAAGCATGCACTTACTGAGTTGGGTGAGAGCATTACGGATGATGAGCTTGCACAATTGGTGAGGGACCCAAACAAGGACACAAGCCTCCTTCAAATGAAACAGTTCATCCAGGGCCGAGGCCTTTACTGTCGCACCGTTAGGACTGATATCCAGACGCTTAAGAGTCTGGAGGGCTGCGAGATAATCCTGCATATTCCCGGAAAGAAGCATTTCATCGTGGTTGATACAATTGACGGTGAATACGTCTGGACCGTCGATTTGGCAAGCGACAAATTCTACTATCGCACTGCTGTTGACTTCTTTGGAATGGACTGGACGGAAGGAACGGCTCTTTTGGTATCCAGGCAGGCAATCCCGATACAGGGAAACTACACCGAGATCGACGATGAACAACTCGCCTGCATTGTCGGTGCTTTAGGTTACTCCTGCACTCGGCTTCTCCAGGATCACTATATAGTGTATTGCAGTTACGTCGGTGGGTGCATTGGCTGGTACGAAATACACTATCTACGATGGGGTTGCCAGACTGCTGCGAGCGGCAGTTGCAGCAGCTCTGTTATGATCAGATATGTGGAGAGTCCCTGTATAGACAATCCTCAGTACCCCGGCGAGTGCAAGATAACAGGCGAGTGGACGTATTATTATATGCGGGCATGTGCATAGCTAATCCGCGGCGGTAGCTTTGCAGGCAGGTGGAAGGGATTTCCACCTGCCTTTTTGTATGTCCGCAGTCGTCATCGCATAACGCCTGATTGGAAGATCAAGGATAGAAGACAACTGCTCGTCGGCCGGGTTTCAAAAGGGCGGGGGAAAGGCGAAATGTCTTGATTCGCATTGACTCATTGCACTTGTGGCTGTAACATTTGCAACTATGAGACGCTTGGGGTCCACACTTATCGAATTGCTTGTGGTTGTTGCCATTATCACGCTCCTTCTGGCCATCCTGTTTCCCTCATTGCGATACTCACGGGGGCAGGCCAGAACGGTTCTCTGTAGTTCCAACGTCAAGCAGTTGACCTTTGGTTTGGCTGCATACGAAACTGAAAACGGGACTTTCCCACACGCTCTTGATGAGACGCTTTTGAAGCCACCGCCAGGCGGCTTTCCAGGGGATCCTATGCACGATGAAGTGGGGTGGTGGTGGTTCAATTATACTGCCGCTTACTCCAAAGGAGACTCGGGTAAATCGTCAATTGTCCGTTGTCCATCACGGAGGATACTCGATGGCAGGCTAAAGAATGACATCCTATGTGGAAACTATGGTGTGAACCGGTCCGTGTGTAAAGCCGCATGCGATAGATCAGACCGATCTGAATTTGCCGGGAAGCCTTTGGCAATGACAGATGTACGATGTCCCAGCGAAACACTGGTCGTAATGGATAGCGGCTACAACATGATTAACTGGTGGCATGTTACAGATGTTCCCCCCGTTTCCCTTAGCGCCACCATTGAAGATGCCGCTTATGTGCCCGGTCTTGAGATGAACAAGGGAAAGAGTCTGTGGCCCGGCCAGGAATGGGACGCCATAAACGGTCGCCATCCAAACAAGACCGTTAATGTCGGATTCACAGATGGACATACGCATAGAGCCAACGCCGAAGACTTGTTCGTGGAGAAACTGACCGGCGGCTACAGAAACGTGAGTCCCCTTTGGAAACCAAAATGAGACGTTACTGGCTGGGAGAGAACGGCTCGCGAAAAGCTCTCTGAACCTCACTATCGTTGAGATACTTGACTGCTCTGACATATCTCAAGTTGTATTCAAGGTCGGGGGCTGACTTTTGGTAAAACTCCACCCTTTGAGGAAGTGTTGTTCCCCGGTCAACAAAGAAACGGCACATCATTATGATTGGACCACCATAGGTCTCTTGGCTCCAGGTCAGCTCGTAAGTTTCAATGCCCTCAGCAAGAATGGGTAACGTTTTGTCACTTACAGGGCTCCATTTGTGGCCTTTCGGCAGTGAGGATAATTCGTCAAAGGGAACCAGGCCCAAGTAGCCGACTATCTGCTGCTCGATCCCACGAATCCTCTCAGCCGGCACAGGTTCGGTCTCGATGAGACCGTCGTCCAAACGTTTCGTCTTCTTTAGATTGTTGCGAACATCCCATAAGACGATTTCTTCCTTGGTTTTCGTTAGCTGAACCTTGAATTTTCGCGACACCCACTGCTCTTGGATTGGCTCTTTCTTGTTAGGGACAAAGCTTGCAACGTAGGCGCTTCCTATATTCTCTATGCCCCTGTAGATATCAGCGATAGTCAATGCTTTGGCGCTCGGCGTATTGAGCAGTAGAGCAGCCACTATCAATATGCTCGCCGCCACAGCCGCAATTTTGGCCAATGGTTTCACGTTCACTACGAAGACTTTCTTTTTCAGGGCAATAGCAGCACCGAGAGACAAGGCCGGCTGCCCGGGCTTTCCTTGAATCCTGGAATTAGCCGTCTCTACCCTTATCGGAAAACCGGCGTAAAGGTCATCGGGATCGGGTTGCGCGGCCCCGGCAAGTTCATCTATGTGGCACGTTGTAATGACTTCAGAATCGGGACGCTCAACAATCTCGTACACAGCATTGTGTAACTCCTGCATTTTACCCAGACACGTGGGGCAGATAGAGACATGCGAAGCGAGGGACCCACGGAATTCGGCGTACTGGTCGGCAGCCGGATCGATTCCGTATGGAACGCAATAGTCAAAAATGTCGGCAGCCGAGACTTGCTCGCAAGGGAAGTTTTCCTGAACCTCTCCACAACGGAGGAAATCCTCGCGAACACTTTGGCGGTGTTGATATATAGCCTTCCGGCAATCAGGGCATACACAGATGTGTTTGAGCGCTTCTGCCGTAGCCTTATTCAAGGCCAGGAGAGCAGCAGCCATTCTGGAAACGTGCGATTCCGAACACTTCACCGCATCTTCAAGCGGATTCTCCGCAAATAGCCGGCTCAGTCGGCCCAACTGTTTCCGGCTCAGGCTCATTGCCTGAATAGCCTGCAAGTCTTCAGAACACTGCGGGCAGTTGTTCAGATGCACAGTTATTGGCGTCGGCACTCTGACCTGCAGGACAGAATCCAACAACGTGGGTAGAAAAGGCTTTACAACCCGGCAAGTTACCGGTCTGCCAATGTAGGCGAAGTGAAGCCTGAGCATCGTAGCAATAGCAGAGTCAGCTTGTCTTTCCTCCGCGTCAACATTGTCGGCCTGCGACAGCGCAGCTTGCAGTTGACTCAGCTTGTCCCGGCAGCTCCGGCACTCCTCGATGTGGCGAACAATCTCCTCCGGGACAGGTTCTTCGCCCGTGCCTGAGAGAAAATCGTAGTAGTACGGCTCAGCTTTCTCGCACAGTGAATTAGGATTGAAGGCTATCATTCTTGGTCACTTCTCTCAACCGTCAGGTACCGACGGATTTTCTTTATTCCTACACAGATATATCTGCTGACAGACCGGCTCTTTATGTTCATCCTTTCCGCCACCTCACTGATGCTCAAACAGCTCCCGTACCGCAAAGCAATCGCCTTGGATTCAAAACCGTTCAGTTGCCGTTCGATCACCCCCAGAACCTCACCAATTTCTTCTTCTGTAATTAAGGCGTCTTCCGCGCTGGTTGTGTTGATATAATAACTGCCGTATTGTTGGCTGCATCTGCCGACCAGAGCCTCGTAGCGCTCCATCCGGCGGATATGGTCAAAAGCATCGTTTGTGATAGCTCTATAGAGATAGCTCCTGACATCCCTGACGTATTTCGGCACGGGCCTCCAAACAAGATTAAGGAAAAACCCCTGGAACATGTCGTCTGCCTGAGCTTTATCCTTGACTTTGGAGAGAATTACCGCACGGATAAAGCTGCCGTGCTCGGCAAAAACCCTGGCAGCGATGTCCACATTATTTCTGTATTGATCAGTGTCTGTGCTTGGCAAGGTTTCCTAATCTCCGTTGGAGAGCGAGTTTTCGCGTCGCAAAAACAAGAAAACACAGTCAGCTCCGACTCAACATTAGCCATACATGACCCATCTATCCTAAAGAAACAAGGGCGTGTTTGCAACCTGGTCTATGGCAAAGTGTGCGGCGTTTGGCGAGTCAGGGCAAGGGGATAATGGTATTTTTTTGTAAAATGTGAGGGGATTGGCGTGAATTTGTTGAAATAAACAGTAACAAAGCAGGGACTATCCGCACCTATTATAGTAGTCGGGCGATGATTGGCAATAGATGGACGACGGCAAAGACTATGTGGAATTGGTCAAGCAGGCCCAGCTTGGCAGTCGAGAGAGTGTCGAGGTTCTGTCCGAGCGGGTCCGGGGGCGGTTGTATGCGTACGTCTATAGAATCGTGGTGGACAGGGATTTTGCGCAAGACGTTGTTCAGGAGAGTATGCTGGAAATGGTAAAGGCGTTAGGCAAGCTGGAGAATGCGGAGCGGTTCTGGCCGTGGCTGCGGACGATCGCGTTTAACAAGATCAGGCGGACGCACAGCGCAAGGAAAGGGCGCAGGATGCCGGGGATTTCGGATGAGCCGGAGGCCCGGGGCGGGGGCGCGGACGGCGGACTGGCGAAGTTGGTTGCGGATGAGCTGAGGCAGGCCGTTGTTGCGGCTATGGAGGAGCTGAAGGCGGAGCATCGGCGGGTGCTGACGATGCGGTGCTACGAGGAGATGGAGTATTCGGAGATTGCAGATCTGGTAGGGTGCAGCGAGCTGGGCGCTCGGGTGCGGTTTTGCCGGGCGAAGCGGGCGCTGCGGCGGCAGCTTTCTCGCCGAGGATTTGGCAGGGGGATTTTAGTGACGGCGTTGGTATTGTTCGGGAAGCTCACGGCGCCGAGCAAGTCTGCGGCGGCGGGCATTTCCGTGACGAGCGTGACGATGAAGGCGGGCGTGACGGCGGGGCTTGCCGCGCTGGCGGGCGGCAAGACGGCGGTTGTGCTGGCGACGGTGGGCGTGGTTGCAGCGGGGGCGGCGATGGTGGCGTCGGGCACGGGGGGGACGAAGGCGGGCCGGGCGGGGGAGGTTGCGGGCAGTCTGTGGACGCAGGCGGCGAGGGGGGCGGAGGAGCGGTGGTATTACTATCCATTAGGCGCCAACGGGCCGGTGATGATGCGTGCGGTGCTATGGGATTCGGATGGGGAGGAGTCGTATTGTCAGTTCTGGCAGGACGGGGAGGCGAACTACTGCTTCGATAAGAGGAAGAATACTATTTACATCAACAACTGGAGGATTTGGGACAGGGAGCTGGGGGTCGAGCGGCTGCCGACGGATGGGGTGAATATGAGGGACTTTGTCTCGCTGGCGACGGGCCAGATCGGGGATATGGAATACGTGTCGAACGATGAGGCGGGCTTATTGGTGATTGTGAGGGGAGCAGAGGAAGGCGGCAAAAGGACTAGGGTGGTTCGTCATCATAATATGCTGAGCGAGGAGTATTTCAGATACAAATGGCCTGCGGATGCGAAGGTCGTCGATGGGCGCGATGCGATGCACAAGCGGGGGTGGACATATTTTCGGGTGAGAGGTCGGATTGGTGGAAAGGATGTGAGGGGGAGGGGGCGGATACCGTTTGTTTATGCGGCGAACAGGGAGCAATATCCGTGGCTGGAGCTGGAGGTCGGGGACGAAGTAAAGATCGTGGATGGGGGGACG
>Ga0315288_10010996_pt1 | contig 11400 bp, 9 predicted proteins | sample YL17G11_20_MG_FD_203454 | JGI IMG/M metagenome (GOLD analysis project Ga0315288, IMG submission 203454) | Sediment microbial communities from Yellowstone Lake, YNP, Wyoming, USA - YL17G11_20 | ecosystem: Environmental > Aquatic > Freshwater > Lake > Sediment | place: USA: Wyoming | collected... | reverse complement strand
AACTCCAAGGTGATAATCCTATAGAAACTATCTTTGCGGCTGCACAAAATGCTATCGCTTCAAAAATACCCGTACAAAATTATTGCAAATCTGCCGCTTAATTTTTCAAAGATCTAAAGTGTTTCCATTTTATAGATTACATAACTTCCTTCTCACTGAAATGTCTTTCATATCGTTTTTATCAGGCCAAAAGCCTTCAAGGATTTTATAGAGTAGCGCTATACCTTTACGGAAGCTCTCAATTTTTTATTTTGCTCTTACTCAAGTTCTTATTAAAAATCTCCGATATGTTCATAGGGAAAGAAAAGATTCGTTGACCTCCATTTCTTAACCCCTTTCCCGAGGGGAATGATGCTTATTCATCATTCCCCTTTTTAAATTAGATCACCAACTTAAGGATTGCCACAGACTGCTTTCCTTGTTTTGTTTCATACCCTTTTCACACACCTTTTTTTTCATTCATCCAGGTAATTTATCTTTATTCAATATTGATGGCGTCGTAAAAAGTCAAAAAAACTGTCATTGCGAACGAAGTGAAGCAATCTCTGCCATTGTAAGTATTTGAAAAAACGAGATTGCCACGTCGCTCCGCTCCTCGCAATGACACACGCCGGGACTTTTTACGGGAGCATCAATATTCCACTTTAAAATAGCTGCTCACCATTTCCCGTTCCTACTATTAAAATCAAATTCATAAATGATTGCAATATCTTCACTTTCACCCTTACCCCAACCCTCTCCCTTCGGAGGCTGTGTCGTAATGTCATTGCGAGGGAGTAAATTGACCGAAGTAATCTCATAAGGTATTGGAAATATGGAGATTGCCACGCTCATTTGGTAGTATCAGGATCGCTCGCAATGACCAAAAGGTATTGCGACACAACCTATCGAGGGAGAGGGAGTGTCTTTGACCTTTTTAAGTGTTCAATAAATTTTTATTTGTCATTAGCTTCCTAAAAATGTTATCTAGTACAATTAACATTTAACGTAGAAACATAAAATTGTTTGACATACACTTAAAACTATGTAAAATACCGCCCAATTTTTAAACTACATTCAACAGAAAGGAACTATAGGCTATGGAAAAAAAAGTTAAGAACAAAGGATGGATCGTGACTTTTGCCGGGACAGGAATCAATCTCGCCCTTGGAATTCTCTACACCTGGAGCATTTTTAAGGGTGGGATCAAGGCATCAATCGAAGCCGGCGGTGAGAAAGCGTTCAACTGGGATATCGCCGCATTGAATGACCCCTATTCGTTGTGCTGTCTGGTATTTGCCTTTTTCATGATTCTGGCAGGAAAGTGCCAGGATAAGTTTGGTCCAAGGATTACCGCATTTCTGGGCGGCATTCTGGTGGGTCTGGGATTACTGCTGATTTCACAATCAACTGATTATACAATATGGATGATTGGTTTTGGCGTGTTGGCAGGAGCAGGTATAGGGTTTGGTTATTCCTCTGCAACCCCACCGGCACTTAAATGGTTTCCACCTGCAAAAACTGGTTTGATCGCAGGGCTGGTTGTGGCAGGTTTCGGACTTGCCTCTGTGTATATAGCACCTCTCTCTGAGTATCTTTTGAAGATATGGGGTATTCAAAATTCGATGATGTTCTTTGGAATTGCGTTTATGATCGTAGTATGCTGCCTCTCCATGCTTCTGGTAAATCCTCCCCAGGGCTATGTGCCAGAAGGTGCTCAGCCTCAAAGCACAGGTCAAAGTAAATCAGCACCTCTTGCCCAGATTAACTACACTGCATCAGAAATGATGAAAACAGTAAACTTTTATATTCTGTGGGTGGTCTATCTTATTGGTGCAGGAGCGGGATTGATGGTTATAAGCAGCGTAGCAGGAATGGCGAAGAAAAGCATGGGTGGGGCAGCATTTCTGGCTGTCGCCATCATGGCGGTTGGTAATGCCGGTGGTCGTATTGTTGCGGGGATAATTTCAGATAAAATAGGCAGAAGTTATACGGTATTTATCATGCTCCTCTTCCAGGCTGTGCTTATGTTTATTGCTATTCCGGTAGTGGGAGCTGAAAATGCCAATGCGATCATCCTGCTTCTGCTTGCAACTTTTATCGGGTTCAATTATGGGGCAAATCTTTCATTGTTCCCCTCTATCACCAAAGACCTGTGGGGTCTTAAAAATTTCGGAATCAACTACGGTATTGTGTTTACTGCCTGGGGAGTTGGTGGCTTTCTGCTGAGTCGTATTTCCCAGATGTTACAGAAAAGTAGCCAGGGTAATTTTAGCTCATCCTTCATCATGGCAGGAATACTGCTGATTATTGGTGCGATTCTCGCCTCAACACTAAGAACCACAAAAGGTCGTTTGATTAATTCCCAGAAATAGTTGACTCATCAATTTTACGCAGCAGTTATGAGGTGGGAGTGAGGAGTTTTCATCTCATAACTGCGCACCACTCCTTCCTTTTAATTTGAACTTTCCTTGCAGATTCAATCGTTACCATTTCAGAATAGTTCTCCAGATTGTAAAATCTCCCTTGATACTTTAAGGATTGTATTGATTATTTAATATACTTGACAAAACAAGGAAAATATAACAATTTAGGCTTGTTATTTCTTAAACCTTAGTGGATGACTTTTTATGGGCAGGTGTGGTTTTAGATTTATTCTTTCTATTATGTGGCTACTGCAGATTTTCCTCATCGCTGGATGCTTTGGAAAACGAGCTGTCAATAAGCCACTCTATTTCGAGCCACCCCCCATTTTTATTGGCGATTATACAGGAATGATAGAGGATGAGGATGTAAACTGGGCGTGGCTAAGACTTGGGGTGAGACTGCGCAGCTATCCTAATATGACGATAAAGCCATTTAAGAATATTACTCAGGTGAACGATCAGGGCATTGCTGAGCGGCTCTACCAGAGATTGGTACAGTGGTGCAAAGAGAAGAACATAGAACTTTCGGATGAGGGAGAGCTGATCTGCGAGGGAGCCATTGTTGAGCTCAAACTTACCCGGGCATTTATTAATAAGATTAATCCGTTTTACGAGGAAGGGGATGATTTCCTACTTGAGGTTGAGTTACTACTGAGAGAAAAGAATACGGACACTGCGGTAGGTAAAATCAAGCATGGTGCAGTGGTCTCCGAGATCAATACCCTTGAAGAAGAAGTGCTCGCGGGTCTCATCAAATATTTTGAAGCACACCGGTAACAGTTTTTATATTCTTATGATAGCGGAATGGATCTATCACTTTTTATATGTGATTACCTACATCATTGCTAAATCCCTTTTTAGCTATAAAGCAATCGGTGCTGAGTATATTCCCAAGAGGGGGAGCGCCATTTTGGCTTCAAATCACGCAAGCTATTTTGATCCTCCTTTTGTAGGGTTAGGGGTATGGAGGAGAATTAACTACTTAGCGAAAAAAGAGATTTTTAAAAATCGTTTTATAAATTATTTTTTACTCACTATTATTAGAACAATCCCTGTAAATCGTGAGCAGATGGACAAACACACCTTGAAAAAAATTTACCAATTACTAAAAGAGGATGAAATTCTACTGCTGTTTCCTGAAGGAACACGCACCTATAGCGGGGATCTGATGGAACCTAAGATGGGAATAGGCATGATAGCCTATACTACTAAGGTGCCTGTCATTCCAGTGTATGTAAATGGTTCTTACAAAATATTTCCTCGCAACTCAAAACTAATCCGATTAGGACCCTGCAAGGTATTTTTTGGTCCCCCTGTCAATTTAGAAACCTATTATGATCAGAAAAAATCAAAAGAACTTTACAGGGACATAAGCTTAAGGATAATGGAGGGCATCAGAGAGTTGAAACAAAAGTCAGAGGAGGAGTAGAGTCAGGAAATAGGATTGAAGGGATTGGGAGTGAGGGGTTGGCGTCCATGTATTGTAAGATAAAAATATGTGGGGTAACTAATCGAGAGGATGCACTCATGGTTTCAGAGTCCGGAGCTGATTACCTGGGTGTGTTAGTGGAGGTACCCTGTTCTCCCCGTTCACTCTCTAGAGAGATAGCAGGTGAGGTCATTGCCGCTGCCCGCATTCCGGTAATACTTCTCACTTTTGACCTTTTACCAGATCACCTCATTAAGCTCGCAAGAGAACTCAGGCCTTACGGAGTTCAGCTTGCAGGAAATGAAGCCGAGCAAGAGGTGAAAGTACTTAAAAACAGACTTACCGGTGAGGTATGGAAATCACTCCACATTCCTGTGGGAGAAGTAATTAACAGTATAATTAATGAAACTGTAGATAAAATTGTTACGTTCACTGAAGCGGGGGCAGACCGCATTGTACTTGATACCGCAGTAGTAAAGGGTACCAAGGTAGAAAAGGGAGGAACTGGACAGACCTTTAACTGGTCAATGGCACGAGAGATAAAATCAAAGGTTAACGCTTGTATCTTTTTAGCAGGTGGTCTCAAGCCAGATAACATAAAAAATGCACTTCGACAGGTAAACCCTGATGGCATTGATTTGAGCAGTGGGGTTGAGAAGTCTCCGGGACGCAAGGATGAAGCATTAGTGAAGAGTGTGATAGCCGCCGTGAGAAATGGCAAAAATCTTTTTTGACAGATTGATGATTACCGACACTGAAAAGGTATTTAAGAACAAATTAGCTGCGTTCGCTATTGATCTCTACGAAATCTATCTTACCGAGGTGGAGTCAACTTCGGTTGAGGTAAAAGATCAGACCGTTGAGAGTTTTACCTCTTCTCAGAGCAGAGGGTTGTCACTGAGGGTTTTAAAGGAGGGGTGTGTGGGGTTCTCATATTGTACAGAATTTACTGATAGTGCACTGGATAAAGTCATTTCAGATGCGGTGGTGAGTGCTCAAAACTCATCATCAGATGGATGCTACGGTTTTCCGGAAATTTCCAAGCCACTCCCCACACTTAAACTATTTGATTACACTCTCCCTTCAATTTCGAGGGAAGAGAAAATAGCAAGAGCGATGATGCTTGAAAATGCGGCACTCTCCTGTGACAGAAGAATCACCAAGGTGAGGAAAGCGGCATACAGTGATAGCATCGTGACTTCGCACCTCATCAACTCTCACGGTCTTAACCTCTCTCACCAGGGGACATTTACCTCCTGTTCTATTGTGGCGGTGGCGGAAGAAGAGGGTGATTCCCAGATGGGATGGGATTTTGATTTTAACCGTTTCTATTGCGACTTGGATGTTACCAAAGTGGGCAGGTCTGCAGCGTCAAAAGCATTAGGGCTGCTCGGTGCACAATCGGTCACCTCGTTTAAAGGGTCCGTGGTCCTTGATAATAGCGTGAGCGCTCAATTTTTAGGGGTGCTGGCTCCCTCATTCCTGGCTGAGTCAGTACAAAAAAATAAATCCCTCCTCAAGGGGAAACTGAATAATAAACTATTCTCTGATAGCATTGATATTATTGATGATGGACTATACCCAGGAGGAGCTGCGACAAAACCTTTTGATGGAGAAGGTGTGGTACGACAAACTACTCCCTTGGTGGAGCAGGGTGTGCTTACCCATTTTCTCTATGATACCTACTGTGCCAAGAAGGATAACACAATTTCTACAGGAAACAGCTCAAGGGGATCAATAAAGTTCCCCCCTGGTGTTGGGCACACCAATCTCTATCTCAAAAAGGGAGAAGAAACCGTAGATGAGCTCATCTCTTCAGTGGATAAGGGATTATTTATTAACGAGGTAATGGGAATACACACCGCTAATCCAATTTCAGGGGATTTCTCAGTTGGAGTAAATGGCCATCTTATAGTTAATGGAAAGAATTCAACTCCTGTAAAAGGGGTAGCCATCTCAGGAAATATTGTTTCACTCCTTGGCCTGGTGAAAAAGGTGGGGTGTGACTTTCGCTTTTATGGTTCAATCGGTGCTCCCAGCCTTTTGATAGATGAGGTAGAGGTTAGCGGAAGCTGAAAAAGCCACAAAACAAAATTTATAAATAACCATTGTAGGAGTATATAAAGTGCTTGGCGTTATTGTTAAGAAGATAGTGGGAACAAAGAATGAGAGGACTTTGAAAAAACTGTATCCCCTGGTAGAGAAGATTAACGTTTTAGAACCAGAAGTGAGAAAGCTAGAAGATCATCAGCTGAAGGCAAAAACCGGAGAGTTTAAGCAGAGGCGAGAGAGAGGGGAGACCCTGGATGAACTGCTTCCCGATGCGTATGCGGTTGTTCGTGAGGTTGCGCGCCGAACGCTCAACATGCGGCATTTTGACTGCCAGCTGGTGGGTGGCATCGTACTCCACCAGGGAAAGATTGCGGAAATGGCAACCGGTGAAGGAAAAACCCTGGTGGCAACCCTTCCTACCTACCTTAATGCGTTAACTGGTAGGGGTGTTCACATCATTACCGTTAATGATTATTTGGCCAAGAGAGACCGGGACTGGATGGGAGTTGTTTATCAGTTTTTAGGGTTGAGTGTTGAAGTGATTTACCACGATATTGACCAGCATGAGAGGAGAAAGGCATACCAGGCTGATATTACCTATGGTACCAATACCGAGTTTGGTTTTGACTACTTAAGAGACAATATGTCCATCAGGACTGATGACCAGGTGCAGCCCGATCACCACTACGCGATCGTGGATGAGGTGGATAGCATTCTTATCGATGAGGCGAGAACTCCGCTCATCATCTCTGGACCGGTAGAACGTTCAACTCACCAATTCAGGGAGCTTAATTCCCCTGTGCAACACCTGGTACATAGCCAGACAACACTGGTGAATACACTTATTACCAAGGCAGACCAGTTCATTAAAGAAGGGGAGGAGTATGAAGGAGGAGTAAAACTTTTCCAAGCTAAAAGAGGTGCCCCCAAAAATAAGCGTTTGATGAAGATGCTCAAGGAGGGGAAGTATAAAAAGCTTATCGAGCGGGTGGAGCTTGATTACATGCGAGATAAACGGATAGGGGAGCTTGATGAGGAGCTCTATTTCAGCATTGATGAAAAATCTCATACCGTAGATTTAACTGAAAAGGGACGAACCTCACTATCTCCCCACGACCCCAACCTCTTTGTGCTTCCAGACTTAAGCATGATTGAAGAAGAATCTGACCTTGATGAAGATGAACGAGCAAAAAAGACTAGAAAAATGGAAAAAGAATTCTCTGAAAAGAGTGAGAAGATTCAAAATATCTCTCAACTGCTCAAAGCTTATTCCCTCTTTGAAAAGGATGTGGATTATGTAGTGAGTGACGGTCGAGTACTTATTGTCGATGAGTTTACGGGTAGATTGCTCCCCGGGAGACGATACAGTGATGGACTTCACCAAGCTTTGGAGGCAAAGGAAAGTGTTACCATTGAGGGGGAAACTCAAACACTCGCCACTATCACCATTCAGAACTACTTTCGCCTCTACGAAAAACTGGCAGGGATGACGGGAACTGCTGAAACAGAAGCACCTGAATTTATGAAGATTTATAAGCTGGATGTGATGGTTATTCCCACCAATGAATCGGTAAGGAGAATAAATTACCCCGATGTAATCTATCAAACTAAAAGAGAGAAGTATCGAGCTATTATCGATGAAATTAAAGAGATGCATGAGAAGGGAAGACCGGTACTGGTAGGAACCGTGTCGGTTGAGGTCTCGGAGCTGCTGAGCAGAATGCTTCCCAGGACCATTAAGCACTCCGTGCTCAATGCCAAACGCCATAAGGAGGAAGCAGAAATTGTTGCCAATGCGGGCTTGGCCAGAGCAGTTACCATTGCCACCAATATGGCGGGACGGGGTACTGACATTAAGCTTGGGCCGGGGGTGGTAAAGTGTAAAAAGTGTTGCATACTCTGCGAGGTGGAAAAGGAAAAGGGGTGTTCAGCCTGCCCAGACCAGGAAAAGAAAGGTGAGAAGATGACAGGGTGTGTTAAAGACATGCCTTGCGGCCTGCATATTGTGGGAACAGAGCGACATGAAGCGAGGAGAATTGACAGGCAGCTTAGGGGACGTTGTGCCCGGCAGGGGGACTCCGGGTCTTCACGGTTTTATCTCTCCTTGGAAGACGACCTCTTGAGAATCTTTGGTGCAGAAAGGATTTCCTCAATAATGGAGCGCTTGGATATGCAGGAAGGAGAACGCATAGAGCACAAATTCATTACCTCAGCCATCGAGAGAGCCCAGGCGCGGGTGGAAGCACATAACTTTGACATCCGCAAACACCTCCTTGAGTATGATGATGTGATGAATAAGCAGAGAGAGGTGATTTATCACCAACGAAATAAAGTTTTGAGAGAGGAGAGCTTAAAAGATGACATTGCGTCTGCCATTGAAGAGCTTGCCGAGAAGACCGCCCAGAGGTATGCAGAGGAAAAGCTACCCGCTGAAGAGTGGGACTTACGAGGGCTAAAAGATGCGGTGTTTAAGCAATTCTCCTTCTCGTTTCACCTCCCGTCACAGGTGGTAGAGCGGCTCACTGAAGAAAAGTTGACTGAAATAATTATTCAACAGGTAAAAGAAGAATACCAGCGAAAAGAGGCTGAATTTGGTGAAGATGCCATGAGGCATCTGGAGAAGGTGATTTACCTTCAGGTAATCGACAACTTGTGGAAAGAACATCTCCTTTCAATGGATCATCTGAAGGAGGGTATTGGTCTACGCGGGTATGGACAGCGAGATCCCTTAAGAGAGTATCAAAAAGAAGGATATGATTTATTCGTGGATTTAGTGGATAGAATTACTACGGAAGCAATAGAAAAACTTTTTATGGTGAGGCTGGCAAAAGAACCGCTTTTCCAGCATGCTACCCCTGCACGTCCCCAACAGCTGGTATTAAGCCGTGGAGAGCTGGAGGAGTCTTCTAAAGGAAAAACGGTCAAGAGAGAGGGGAAAAAAGTAGGAAGAAATGACCCCTGCCCATGCGGAAGTGGAAAAAAGTACAAGAAGTGTTGTGGGCAATGATCTGATGGTTTTATGGGATAACGACTACACTGATTTTTTTACAAGGAGAAAAGGTTGAGCATGAAAGTAGCAGGTTTTAAGGCTAGTGGAATTGCTTCTGGCATTAAGCAGAATAATAAAAAGGATTTAGGCCTCATCTTTTCAGAAGAACCTGCAACTACGGTGGGCGTGTTTACTACTAATAAAATAAAGGCCGCCCCTGTACTAGTAACCAAAGAAAAGTTAAAAAGACGTAGTGCTCAGGCTATCCTTGTCAACAGTGGTAATGCCAATGCCTGCACCGGTACTCGGGGACTTGAGGATGCCCATGAACTCTGTTCATTAGTTGCAGGGCAGCTTAGCATTCCCGATACCTCGGTGGTAGTGTCTTCAACGGGTATCATAGGTGTCCCCCTCCCCATGGAGAGGATAAGTAAGAATATCCCCCACCTCGTTGCATCGCTTTCCCCCCAGGGCATCACCGATTTTGCGGAAGCTATTATGACCACTGACACCTTTCCTAAAATAGTAATAAAAAAGGGGGTGATGGGGAACAAGGAAGTAACGCTGTGCGGTATTGCAAAAGGGGCGGGCATGATCATGCCGCGAATGGCGACGCTGCTCTCTTTTATTCTCAGCGATGTGGCAGCACAAGCTGACTTACTTGAAGAATCTTTAAAGGAGGCAGTTGATCTCTCTTTCAATCGTATCACCATAGATGGGGATACCAGTACCAATGATATGGTGATAATGATGGCAAACGGCAGAGCGAGAAACGATTTTCTCGATACGCACTCTCCTCAACTTACAGCTTTCAAAACATTATTAATCTCTCTCTGTGTGGATTTAGCTACTCTTATACTAAAAGATGCTGAAGGATCAACTAAAATCATCAATATTCGAGTAGAGGGTGCATGCACTTGCACAGATGCTCAACGCATTGCCTACCAGATCGCCAATTCCTGTCTGGTAAAAACCGCAATCTACGGTGAGGATGCCAACTGGGGTCGTATTATGGCAGCCATTGGAAATGCGGAAGCCGATATTGACCCAGGAGAGATTGATATTCTTTTCGATAATGTAGTAGTTGTAGAAAAGAGTGTAGACAATGGTATGAAATTACAGGCACAAGAGATCATGAAAAGGCCAAAATACCAAGTAACTATCAAACTCCACCATGGAACTGGAATAGCTGAAATTGCAACTACTGATCTAACTATTGAATATGTAAAAATTAATTCTGCATACCCAACCTAGTAACCACTTTTGATTCTTGAGTGTAAAAATGGTTAACTAGTTTATGAAGGAAACCTATTTTTCACTTGCAAATTTATATTCTGTATGCTAACAAAAGAAGCTATTTTAAAATAAAAAACATTCACAATAGTAATTTAACATTTTTGAAAGTGAGGTGCCCTTGACAATATTTAGTATGAAACAACTTTTGGAAGCGGGTGTTCACTTCGGTCACCAAACCAAGCGGTGGAACCCCAAGATGAAACCTTACATTTTCGGAGCAAGAAATGGTATTTATATTATAGACTTACAAAAAACGGTTGCGCTCTTTGAAGAGATATATCAATTTATTGTGAATGTAGTATCCAATGGAGAGAGCATACTGTTTGTAGGTACTAAAAAGCAGGCTCAAGACTCGATAGCTGATGAGGCCCAGAGGTGCAGCATGTTTTATGTTAATAATCGATGGCTGGGAGGAACGCTCACCAATTTCAGAACTATCAAAAGAAATGTTGAAAAACTTAAAGAACTTGAAGCAATAAAGTCTGATGGCAGGATTGAGCAGTGCTCAAAAAAAGAAGCACTGGAAATGGAAAGGGAGATTGCTAAGTTGAATTATAGTCTCGGGGGGATAAAGGACATGGAGCGCCTTCCTGGAGCACTCTTCATTGTGGATCCCAAGAAGGAAAGGATAGCTGCTGCCGAGGCAAAAAAATTAACCATACCGTCAGTGGGTCTCTTAGATACCAACTGTGATCCTGATGAAGTGGATTACGTCATCCCTGGCAATGACGATGCCATTAAAGCGATCAAACTTTTTGCCTCTAAGATTGCTGATGCCTGCATAGAAGGAAAACGGAGGTACGAAGAGAGAATCCAGGTTGAAAGTATAAAACAAGCTGAAGAAACTGATGAGAAAGCATCGCTGGTGAGTGAGGAGGATAGAGATAGAGATGGAGATTAACGCATTATTGGTGAAAGAGTTACGGGAAAAGACTGGTTGTGCCGTGATGGATTGTAAGAAAGCACTGCTTGAGAGCAAGGGAGATTTTGAAAAAGCCGTTACCTATCTCAAACAAAAAAACTTAATGACCGCTGCAAAGAAGTCAAGTCGAGCCACTACCGAAGGCGGCATTGTTTCCTATATTCATCCTGGCAGTAAAGTGGGGGTGCTTTTGGAATTAAATTGCGAGACAGATTTTGTTGCGCGAAATCTTGAGTTTAAAGAGCTTGCTAAAAATCTCACCATGCACATCGCAGCGCTCAATCCGCTCTACATAAAGAAGGAAGAT
>Ga0315288_10010993_pt1 | contig 11405 bp, 7 predicted proteins | sample YL17G11_20_MG_FD_203454 | JGI IMG/M metagenome (GOLD analysis project Ga0315288, IMG submission 203454) | Sediment microbial communities from Yellowstone Lake, YNP, Wyoming, USA - YL17G11_20 | ecosystem: Environmental > Aquatic > Freshwater > Lake > Sediment | place: USA: Wyoming | collected... | reverse complement strand
ATCCTTGCACGTCTCTTCTAATTCCATGGTGCGCGTTCTCCAAAGGTCCTTTGTTTCTCTGGCTTCGATCTCTAATTCTTCCAGGAAGGCCTTCATAGCAACTTCCAGAGAGGCTGGGGTGAGGGCCTCGGCAGCTGTTTGGGACATAGCCTCTTCAACCGTAAAGCCTCGGATTCGTGTTATGGAAGGGCTTATATAGGTGAAGCGAAGATTTACATCCATGGTGAAGATGATGTCATGGACATTCTCGGCAAGGATGCGGTAACGCTCCTCGCTCTCCATGAGCGCTGCTTCCGCCCGCTTGCGCTCCAAGGCATTGGCGATGGTATCGCCAACTATTTGTAGTCTTTGGACATCTTCCTGGGACCATGATATCTGACGAGAATACGATTTGAGTCCGATGCAACCGTTGACAAGGCCTCCCCGGCCGCGGAGCGGTACCTGTAACACTGATTTTGCACCATCGAGTTCAAGATTCTCGCGTTCGAATGCCGCTTCTGGAGGAAGATCATCCAATGTGTTGACCAGGATCACGTCGCCGGCCTGCAATCGTTTCTCACTCCAAACGAATGCCCCCATAGGTACGTTATGGTACTTTTGGAATAAATCTGGAGTGCCCTGGGCCTGCCAGTCATGTGACGTTTTCCAGGTGGCAAAGTCATGCGAGGCCAGGATTACGAAGGCATCCTCGGCCCCAACAAAACAGCCAATCTCTTGCAGGCTGGTCCTGATATGATCGTCAATTTCCTGCCCGGTAGAGCTTGCGAATTGGGCGAGAAGCTTGGTAATAAGGCTATCAAACGCCAACTTTTGCTGGAGCGCAGCTTCCGCCTGCTTGCGCTCAGTGATGTCGAGGACTGTGAAGGTTACCCCGGCAGAGAGATCATCCGCGACAATTGGGGAGGAGCTGAGGATGATATTAATAATCGTGCCGTCTTTTCGTCTCCAGCGCGTTTCTACAGAACCCGTACCCCGCTCTTGAATCTGGCGGTATTTTTCTCTCCCCACAAAGTCGAAATCTTCCTGGGTGGGGTAGAGTATCCTGGCGGATTTTCCCACCAGTTCCTCACGTGCATACCCTGTTATGTCGCAGATGTGGTCGTTGACCTCGAGCAGGATACGGTTGGCAACTACACCAATGCCGGTAGGAGCTGCGCGAAAAATACTATTCAACTTGGCTTGCCGTTCTTTAAGCGCTTCCACTGCCTGTATGCGCTGTGTGATGTCCGCAAGGAAGTTCAACGTGGCAGGCCTGCCCTCCCAGGAGATTAAGACCGCATTGATTTCCACCCACCTAGTATTTCCAGCTTTATCTACAATCCTGAAGGAGTAGACCTCAGGAAGCATCTCGCCTCTCAGCCGTTTTTGGTGACGATCCACAACCAAGGCCCGGTCTTCTGGATGCAAAAAAATTACAAAGGAGTTGGAGGTTAATTCTTCATTTGTATAGCCGAGGATTTCTACGGTTTTGGGATTAACAAATCGAAGCATTCCATCCTGAGCTACGAAAATAGCTTCATTCGCATTTTCCACCAACAAACGGTATTTTTCTTCAGATACAAGAAGTGCCGTCTCCGCCCGTTTGCGCTCACTGATGTCGCGGGTGATTCCCATAAGGCCACTGATTTCGCCATCATCATTAGAGATAAGGTTCATAGTGACCTCGGTCCAGACAGTCGAGCCGTCCTTCCGGACCACCTCGAATTCGTGGGTTTGCGACCAGTCAGGGCCGTGTCTCTGCCCGCTCCTCTCCAGATAGACTTCACTTTCAAACAGCTGCATGGCCTTCCGGTAGGAATCGGGCGTCAGGACCTCCTCGAGACGCTGATGCATAGCCTCTTCCACACTGTATCCCCTGAAGTGCTTAACCGACGGGCTCACGTAAATGCACTCTAGGTTAAGATTGAAGATCCAGATCAAATCGTGAGCGTTCTCGGCCAGGATACGGTAGCGCTCTTGGCTCTCCATGAGAGCTTTTTCCACGCGATTGCGTTCGGTGATGTCACTGATGACTCCGTCGTAGGAGATGAGAACACCGCATGAATCCATATGGAGCACAGGTGTGTTGCTGACCCGGTGCACGCTACCATCCTTACGCCGGATGCGATGCTGGATGGGATCGACATCTTCTCCGGCAAGAATCCGCGCCACATGATCACGGACTCTCTCCCTGTCATCCTCCACGACCATATTGAACCACAGGTTGGGATCTGATGAGAATTCCTCGGTGGTGTAACCGGTGATAGCTTCACTGGCCGGGCTGTGTAAAGTACGTACGGCCTTGCCGTCCACCACGGTGACCGTGTAGATGTAATCCGTGATGGCCGAGGTAATCCGGCGATAACGCTTTTCGCTCTCCTTAAGCGCCTCCTCCGCGCGCTTGCGTTCAGTGATATCGGCCTCCAAATGAAAAGCAAGCGCATGGCTCTTGGTCAATGCAAAAATGAGATAGAGGAGAACAGTATATATCCCCAGATAAAGCAGTATGTTCCATCTGTACCCACGCAGATACTCACTGTAACTAGCCACGACGAGTGCCAGGAATCCAAGGATGGTCAAAGCACGAAGGATGTTCTGAACCAACCGCTGTCGCCAGAGCCGCAGTACCTTGAGAGGGTATTTGTTTTCCTGGGTCGCTGTTTCTTGTTTACCCATTGTTACGCCTCCTCTGCCCGCTTGTGCTCGGAGATGTCGCGGGTGATCCCCATGATCCTAACTTCTTCAACCGAGAGAAGGTTCAGGGTGGCCGCTGCCAGGGGCTTGATCTCCCGTTCGAAAGCCGTATCGCACTGATGCATGCTGCAATATGCAAGCCGAGCGTCGAGACCAATAAAGCTGTTGAGGATTATGATCCGGAATGCGTCGCAGGAAGCAAATGTCGATAAAACCATGATCGATGTAGTAATGATGGCTGTCTTGTTCTTCACGCTCATACGACGCTTTTCTCATCAATCTCTATCCAGCACGCTGTCCACATATATACATGCTCCTTCTCTTTTCCTATTTTTCGGCATTTTTCCCTCAAAACTCCATATAATGATCATTGCGAGTGCGTATATCTTCGATAGTTGTGTCCTTTATGAGGATTTGGAAGTCACTACGAACATGCAGCGGTTTGAGTTTCTTCTTCAGCTGCTTTAATTGGGGGAAGCCCTTCGGGAGGGAGAATAGACAAAGGAGACAAATCTATTGAAGCAATGTTATGGCATGTTTCACTTGGAGATCTGTATGTATCCCATCACAGTTCAGAATAGCAAGAATGGCACGTGATCTATTCTTCACATGGTCTTTATAATCATATTGAACAAGCCCCAACCTTGAGCGTAAGTATTCTTCTCTTAAACGCTTAACTTTTTATAGGAAAAACTTTTGAAACTCCGCGGCGATAGCCATATCCCCTTCCAGCGTGAGTCGTCCATCTATGTACAGATTGACCATGGATGTCTCCCTACTCATGACGCTTCTATAATCCAGAAGCGGCAAGGTCACAGCCGAGCTGGGTTCTCCCGAGCAATTAAAAACAATTTTCCATTGATAAATGGAATTCTCAGCCTTCATGAGCTTGAAGACCAGGGTTCCGTTCAATTTCTTTATCAACTCTATTTTATCGCTGTTCAAATCGGCGAAGGGCATGAGGATATCGCTATCCTTTTCCACTAGCATCTTTTCCATGTCCTGAGAAGAGAGCAAAAGCCTCATCATCGGGGCTTTTAGATCCTTTCTGGAAACAGAGATTTCACGGCCTCTTTTCAGGATATAGCTGTACGGCTTGGCGCCGATATCAATGACCATGGTTATCCCATCGCCAAAAGCGTCATCGGGAACGGCGTTTTTCATAATACTCCTCTGCATCGATTCCACCATGAACCGCTTGAGGAAGTCATCCACCGACGTTGCTGCTTCTATTGGTTTTTGCGAGGCCTTCTCCCTCTTTCTCATCTCCTTAAGCCCCTCATCAAAGCGCTCCTTTTCCAAAACCAGCACCCAGTCCTGGCACAGAGGTACATCAGGCGCCTGCCAGGTGTTCTTATCGTCTGCCGTGATGGTACTGAGAGGATATTCGTCGCCGTTAAGGGGATTGAAATAATAGGCGCGATAGAAGACACCATCCTCCAAATATTTGAGCAATGGCCCGGTCCAATCATAAATCCTTTGCGGAATATAGATGATCCGCAGCTTTTCGGGTATACCGGCCGCATAGGGAAGCATGTAGTTGCGTTCGCCGAATTGGGGCATCGTCCATTCCGGATGCGGCTCCATGAGCCACCAGCGGTACCTTTCGAGCAATCGCCTCCCGAGCCCGAGCTGCCTGGATCCGGGCAGATGCATGGCCTCGTCCCAGGGCGTATTCTCATAGGTATGCGGTGTGGGATGCGGTGTGGGCCCGAAGGGCTTCTCGCGGGTATTGATCTGCCAGATTCCGCCCGCCCCATAGGTATGGCCCGCCGCTCCGCTCAGGACGCAGGACCAGAACATGAAGCGCTGCTCATCCTGCCAGTGCTGTTGCATGTGACCTTCATATACAACTTCAGAGTTTATAACCGGCATCACCGGTGTTCTCGCGTAGGCAGCAGTTATTTCCTTGACGGTGCGCTTGATGGTGATTTCGCGTTCAAAATGCCCCGTCTGGAGCATCTCGAAATCGATCAGGGAGTCATCCTCAATCTCACTCCGTCCATGCATGTGGAAAATTGCCTGCGGATGAATGGTGACAAGGTTCTTAAAGGGATCTATTTCACAAAGATAACGTGCGATCTCCGTCCATCCTTTGCGCTGAGGTTCGCTATCCGACATGTCCCCCGCGATTAATTTCGTATAATAGGGCATGGTCGCCTCCCCTGCCACGCACCATATAACCGGAAGGGCGCCCCATCGGGCTATCATATACCGCCAGTGCTTTTTCAACTTCTCAAGGCCCATAAACATCATGTAAAATCCCCAGGAGCCTAAAATACAGGGCATAAGGCCACATTGGATAAGCCAATCGATTCTCAGATCGGCCATGTCGAAATAGCGCGGATTTATTCGCTCGAAGTTGTTTTCCCAGGGATGGCCGCCTTCATTGGCTATCTTTTCTTCAAAGGGTTTGGCGTCAGGGGGAAGCCCTGCCACAAGTTGAATTACAGAGAACCCCTTCTTCACCCGGTCGTCACAGATGATCTTGAAATCCTTCGGCCATGACCAGCGTTGACACAGGCCATACCACCAGGTATCGCCCAACCAGAAAAAGGAGGTCCCGTCGGAGAACTCGAAAGTGCGTTTTGACTGCGCAATCCTGAGGCTGCCGTGCTTGAGAAGGGGATTATTCCCCTGATATGGCTCAACTTCGAGAATCCCTTTTTGCCCGTGCAGACCGCTGTTGGCTCTATCGGAGCAGGAGGTTTGAAATTCATAGGCCCCCGGCTCAGGGGCCGCAAAACGTACGCGCCAGTTGGTTTCACCAGCCCAGAAGGCTGGTACCTTCCATGTATGTCCCTCTTCATTTTTAATCATTACATCCATTTCTATCTCGTTAAAGGGATCGCGGCATTGCCGTGCAGAATGATAACCCCATTCGATCATCATATGTTGTATGGCATGTATCACACGTGTCATATGATCCTCCGTGTTTTCATATCTCTTGAGTAAGTATTACGTTAAATTTTTCGCTCTCTCTTTCAGCACCGTTTCAAGCGCCTCCACATCCTTTGGTAAAGTAAATGCAATGAGGAAGAAGATAAGTGCACAGGGTATCCAGAAGAAAGGAGTAATGACAAACGCCTGCTGCCTTCCGAAAGCGACGATTATCTGACTGACGATAAATGGCCCAAAACCCCTTCCCAGGTCATCAACGATGTTGTAAAGGGAACTCATCGATCCCCTTGCCTCTGGCAGATTGACGTTGATGAGCATGGCCCTGCACATCGACCCCGCCTGAGCAATGATGATGCCGGTAAGAACCGAGAGCACAATCAGCGGAATATATTCCGGATTCTGCACTTTTGCCTGAGAGGGATAGAGAATAATCATCAAAGTGGGAATGATCCCAACGAGTACCGTCATACCGCAATAGATGGAAACCCATTTCTTGCTCTTCTGATATATGATATCTCCAATGAAACCACCCACAAGCATCCCACTGAGGATTCCTACACCGAAGATCATGCAGATCGAGGTTGCGGCCTGCACTGTATAACCCTTCTCCTGTGCGAGAAAATCGTTTAAATATACCAGCAACACACTCCAGGGAACGACTCCCGGAAGGGTTTGAAGGATCAATAGGATATTGGTTTTATTCTTAAACAGCAGCTTATATTCTGACCAATTGATTTTCGCTGTATATGCTTTACCACTCTCGATGAGCTCTTTCAAACTTTCCTCTGTATTGCCTCGGGGCGGTTCCTTTGTGGTAAACCAGAAAAGGAGTGCCATCAGAAAACCGGGGGCTGCGACAACGACAAACGGAATCCGCCATCCACAGAGCGTTCCTAAACAAGCGTCGGTTGTAAACCCGGCGACCATCTGGCCGATTGCGATACCTAGACCAGACGCAACACTGATTACCCCGACAGCCTTAGCCCTGTTATTGGGGGAAAATAGATCCCCCAGGAGGGAGTAGTTTAACGGAATGACGCCGCCGAGCCCAATGCCAGTAAGCGCCCGCAACACAAACATCTGGGGGTAGTTCTGGGCGAACCCGGTGAGCAAACAAGGTATTTCACCAATAAGGACAACGGTGAGAAAGAGCTTCTTGCGTGAGAGCTTATCGGTCATATATCCGATGAAGAGGGTCACAATCCCACCCAAGAGCCAGAATCCCAGCGCAATTTGTCCACCAAGTAACGTGTCCCTCTCAAGATCGCTCATGCCAAAATCCCTGGCAATCTTGGTGAGGTTCGGCGCCATGAGATTCTGATCCGCGAAAAGGAAAAAATTGATGAGGCACAGGAGCACAACCGTGTAAAGCTCCTTCCCGCCAAATGCTTTTTTCTGGTGCATGCCTTCCCCCCCCTCCGTTTTCATATTGGCCTGCGGACTTTGATACTCATTTTGTACCTTGTTCCCAAACTGGAGCTTGGGAACAAGCAAATACCACTATTGCTTTCCCAGAGCATATTGCCGATACGTTTAATAGATCCTCTGCTCGGCCTTAATCTTCCTCGCCCCGAAGCCAATATCCTATAGCATCTTGGACATTGGTTATCTGTCAAGAGGAAATGTTGTAAGTCTGTTTTTTGCCATGCTTTCCGTTGAAATCAAGGGCTTCCCCAAGACATCGTGGATGGTCCGCCCCTTTATAATGGGTATCCAGGAGGGAATCCTCTCCACGGGCTTACCCTCCAAAGTGCGCATGATGCATTCCGTGAAACCCATACTCATCATAACACTTCGCCCTATAAACTCTATCAATGCTTAATCACCTATGCGGATTTTGGGAACATCAGGATTACCACCAGCAAAATGCTTGAGCATTACCATTGGTTCACTTTGAGAACGGTTTGTGATGCTTACGCCTCCTCTGGCAGCACTTTCGCTCACAAAGTATTCATCATGCGTGGGTTGACCATAACGGATAAGGACTGGGGTTTCGATATCCCAGACACCCATGGTGCCATGTCCTTGCACCATGATCAAGCCATAAGCAGCGCTGTCCCGGACGTTTATTGTCCTTCCTGGCAGCACAGTTAACTCTTTAGCACTGAAGGCATCGGACTTGTAACAGATCCACTTTTCACAAAGCCCTTCCTCTTCCATCTGCTGGACATCTCTGATGGGTATGGGTATCATAAAGCGTTTCGTGTCGAATAACGGGTCAACATTTGCCTCCCAATCTAGGATCCCCATAAGGTAATCATAGTTACCCTTCTGCTCTTCAGGCGTATCTTTCCACAATAGTATTTCGGGAACAATGTGGTCATCTGTCACAGACTGGTACATTGCAAATACATCTGATGCTTTCTGTGGTTCATACGTGCAAAGACTTCCCGGTGCATGCAGTATCCCCGCTGGTACATCCCAGCCTGTCCCTGGCTCAAGACGATATGCCTTGGAAAGGTTGGTGATCTTGTTATCACCTTTGGTGAAGTTTTTCAGACACGCCTTCACTTGCGCCTTCGTGGTACCGGGTTTAAGACCAAAAAAAGTGTAGGGAAACCGCCCCGGGTGGTTGTTTAGTTGGGGTGGAAAGTAGTAGGCCTCTGGCTTCCCTATTTGTCCGACCAATCGAGCATGTTCATCATCGTGGTGGATATGGTGAGGCAAAGGACCGAGGTTGTCAAAAAATTTCGAATAGATTGGCCACCCTCGATATTGATTCCAGAGCCGCTGGCCGATGATCTCGCCCTGCATAGCTTCTATGGCATCACGAAGAAGAAATTTAATCCTTTCCGAACCGTTTTCAAATACAACCAAGCTGAGGCCTTCATCAGCTGCTGTAAGAGGCCCGTTATCAGCGGGTATGGTTGAAGACAACCATCGTTCATCAATTCCTCCCCTCTGGCCGCCAAGGGCATAATAATCATCTGGATGAAGCTTGATCCTTCTGCCTGGTATACAAAATGAACGCGGAACCCAGTTTGGCGCCAGTCTAAGGATTCCCCTTCCCTGTTCAAGCGCTTTTTCTGCCAATGGTTTTACCGACATTGTTTTCTCCCTGTGATGAAGATTTTTCCCCGTAACTTAAAAAAGCCTGCTTAGGGCACAAGAGGGCCTGTGTCCGTCCGGGTATTACCGGCCATTTCACATGCCCTTTCTTCCATCAGCCTGCGCAGGGTTTCACGGTCGCCTGTGATATACTTTGCAACTACAAGGAAAAGTATCCCGCAAGGTATCCACCAGAATATGGCGGAGTTCATCATGAAAAGATAGCCGAAGGGTATGAGCAGTCCGCCGATGGCAGGCCCCAATCCGTTTCCCAGGTTGCCGGTTATATTGATAAGCGAAAAGACCGTCCCCCTGTGTTCAGGCCGGTTGACGTTCATGATCATGGCCGGCCCGTTGGCCGCGGCAACGGAGATGAGGAAGCCGGCGAAGAAGCCCAGGATAAGGTAGACTGTCATGTTGGTGACTGGCATATTGACGAGGATGACGGCTGGAATGATCCCTCCGAGCACCCCCAGGCCGCACAGGATAGGCATATACTTCGGGTTTCTCTTGTAGAGCCACTCTCCGATGTAGGCAAAACCCAGTCCCCCGAGGGTAGTGCCGATGCCGAGCACGAGAAAGATTGTGGTCGCCATCTCCTTTGAGATATGCCGATATACCTGGAAAAAAGTGATGCCCCAGTATGTGAGGATGCCCCAGGGGATGCAGCCTGGAATCCCCTGAAGGAAGATGTAGAGGTTGGTCTTGATCCTGAGGATGATTCTAAAATCCCTGAAATTGATCTTCTGTTTATAGACAATGCCCTTCTGGATGAGGTCCTCCAGCGCATCCTCGGTCCTTCCCCTTTCCGGTTCCTTGGCGTACAGGGCGAAAAAAAGCACGATGGGTACATTGGGGGCACCGATCAGGATAAAGGATATCCTCCAGCCATAGATGTTCGTGAGGTATCCCGCCAGGACCACCCCCAGAATGGTGCCGACGGACCATGCCGTAATCATCCAGGCCGAGGCCGTAGCCCGGTGCTCCTCCTTGAAATAATCCGCAAGCACGGAATAGGATACGGGATAGACACCGCCTAGTCCTATGCCGGAAAGCAGTCGCAAAATAGCGAAGGAGCCCAGCGTTTGGGTGAAATATGGAATGCCGGTCATAATGCAGGGTATCTCGCCGATGAGAATGACGAGGACCAGCATTGCCTTCCGCGAACCCTTGTCGGAGATATACCCGAAAAAGATGCTCATGAACGCCCCAACGAGCGTGAATGCGGACCCGATAAAGCCCAGCATTGTTTCATTCGTCCCGTACTCCCGGGTAAGCTCGGGAATAATGGCCGACATGATTATCTGGTCGGCAAACAACAACAAGGTCATAATGAACAGGAGAGACAATGTGGTGATGTCCCGTCCGCTCATTTTAATTTTGGCCATTACATCTTCCTCTTAGGTGATAAAATAGCTATCTGTACTTTCCGGCTACATCCATTGCTATGTCGGCTACCTCCCAGAGGCGTTTCGGCTGCCTGTTGACGGTGCTGATGTCCTTAAAAATTATCTCGACAGAACAGCCTTTCGTCTTCTCGAAGACATCCTCGAAATAGGCGCGCACTCTTGCCGGATCCCATACCTCGCCGGCAAATATGGCTGGGTTGGGCTTAACCGAAAGCACATAGTCATTCCCGATCAGCTCCACGCCCTTTTCCAGATTGGCCCAGGGGCTCATGGATATCTTCCTCAGGTTGGGGATTGACCGCAGCATGGGTATCCTGTCGTGGAGCGGCTCGCAGCATCCGTAATACTGCAGTCCCATGCGCTTCATGAGCGGCAGTTCGTAGTCAATGGCAAATTCCCTATGCATCCTTGGTGAGACCGATCCGAATATCTGCGCAGTGCAGTGTCCCCAGATATTCTCAAGCTTGACATGATCGGGATCATAATCCTTTCCCGGGAGATCATCGGTATAACCCGGACCGCCTGCACCGGTATAACAATTCGCGTCCCAGGTGAGAACACCCAGGTCCTCATAGATGGACAGGCGTTTCATATAGACCTCGGCATAGCGCTTGATTGCGAGATGCACCAGTTCGGGCCGCTCGATCAGGTCTATCATAAGCTCCTGCGAACCCCACAGCGTGACCAGGTCGTCCCAGAGGGCGAAAGTCGGATTCGCAATGCCATACCTCTTAACTTCGAGAATGTCGCCGACAAACTCTTTGCGCGCCTCATGAAGTGCATTGCTTATCTCCTCGTTGTATGTAATCTGCGGCTCCGTAAGCTTTTCGATGTCCCTTTCATCCCGGATCTGAGGTATATAGTGGTGAGCGCTCACCCAGCCGGCTTCACCCGAGCCCTCTTTCACGCCCTGCTCTATGATGTCCTCTTTGACGTCGAGGCCGAAACCGAGATCGATGATTGCAAGCCAGGAGGGCAGCATCGGCTCAACTACCATGTCGCAGCGCATGTGTTCCCAGTGATAGAGAGTGCACAGCATATGCGTTTCAATGGATTGCGCGAATTTATCAGCTGTTTTCAGGTCAAGCTCGCCATTCACGTTCATTTCAGTCCAGGGGACCTCGTCGAATTTGATAATGACGGCGGTCTTCCTTTTGAGATCGTTCACGCCGCGCCAGAGCTCCCTGTTGTGTTTCTGCACCGGAAGCGATGCAATGCGGGCGATGCGCTCGGCAAGCCCTTTCAGAATTGAGAGATCTCTGTCGTCAATGGTAATCTCCACGCCGGTCATAACGGTTATTTTCTTCATAATTGTACTCCTTGTCTTTTTATAGTCGTACTGAATTACTCCATACATGCGACATTCCGGCAAAA
>Ga0315288_10010992_pt1 | contig 11406 bp, 7 predicted proteins | sample YL17G11_20_MG_FD_203454 | JGI IMG/M metagenome (GOLD analysis project Ga0315288, IMG submission 203454) | Sediment microbial communities from Yellowstone Lake, YNP, Wyoming, USA - YL17G11_20 | ecosystem: Environmental > Aquatic > Freshwater > Lake > Sediment | place: USA: Wyoming | collected... | reverse complement strand
CGCGCGTGACATCACCCAGCGCAAGCAGGCCGAGGAAGCCCTGGCGCGCTCGGAATCCGCCCTGCGCAAGCTGATCGACTCAGCGCCCTACGGAGCCCACCAATACGAGCTCCGGGCCGACGGCACTTTTGTCTTCACCGGGGCCAACCGTGCGGCCGACCGCATCCTTGGCGTGGACCACCGCCAATTCGTGGGGAAGACCATCGAGAAGGCGTTCCCCGCGTTCGCGGGCACGCAGATTCCCGAAACCTACCGCAAGGTCGCCCGCGAGGGCACGCCCTTCGAGACCGATCTGGTCAACTACGAGGATCGAACGATCTCGGGAAGTTTCGAGGTGGCCGCCGTGCAGACCAGCCCCAACTGCATGGCGGTGTTCTTCCGGGACATCACGGAGCGGAAGCGGGCGGAGGAAGCCCTGCGCGCGAGCGAGGAGCGGTTTTCCAAAGTGTTCCACACCAGCCCGGTCGCCATCACCCTGGCGACGCTCAAGGAGGGACGGTTCATTGACGTCAACGACAGCTTCCTCCAGTTGGTGGGGTATCAGCGGGAAGAATTGATTGGGAGCACAGCGCTTCAACTGGGCATCTGGCTTTCCTCCTCCGACCGCGAGAAGGCCGTCGAACAACTCGTTCAGGCGAAGGCCCTCCGCCACATCGAGAGCGAGGTCCGCACCCGGTCCGGAGAAATCCGCCAATGCCTGGCGGCGGCTGAGCTGATCGAGTTGAAAGGCCAGCCCTGCATCCTGAGCCTCATCCACGACATCACGGAACGCAAGCGGGTGGAGGAGGCTCTGCGGAAGAGCGAAGAACGCTTCCAGCTCATCGCCCGTGCGACCAACGACACGATCTGGGATTGGGACCTGCTGAGCAACCGGGTCTGGTGGAATGAAGGCATCCGAACCGTATTCGGCTACTCACCGGAGGACATCGACGGGGATGGCGTTTGGTGGGACCAGCACATCCACCCGGAGGACCGAGAGCGCGTTCTGACGGGGATGAATGAGGTCATTCACAGCGGCGGCCATTTCTGGTCCGGGGAGTACCGCTACCGCCGGGCGGATGGGTTCTACGCCGACGTATACGACCGCGCCTATGTCATCCACGACGCCACGGGCAAGCCGATCCGGATGCTCGGCGCCATGATGGATATCACCGAGCGCAAACGCTTCGAGAAGGAGCTGGCCAAAGCGCGCGACGAGGCGCTGGAGTCTGCGCGCGTCAAGTCCGAGTTCCTGGCCAACATCAGCCACGAAGTCCGCACCCCCTTGAACGGGATCGTGGGCATGACCGTGCTCCTGCACGACACCAAGCTGGCCGAGGACCAGCAGGAGTATGTGGAGACGATCAAAGGCAGCTCCGAAACCTTGCTGGCGATCATCAACGACATCCTCGACTTCTCCAAGATGGAGGCCGGCAAGCTGCACTTCGAGACGCTGAACTTCGACCTGCGCGCCACAGTGGAAAGCACGATCGAACTGCTGGCCGATCGTGCCCTTCACAAACACATTGAGTTGGTGTCGCTGATCAACGGCGACGTGCCCAACGCCTTCCGTGGCGACCCCGGCCGTCTCCGCCAGGTCATCACCAACCTCGTCGTCAACGCGATCAAGTTCACCGAGGAAGGCGAGGTGGTGCTGCGGGTCATGATCGAGAGTGAAACGCCGACTCACGTGGAGCTGTGCTTCGCGGTCAGCGACACCGGCATTGGCATCCCCGCTGAGGCCATGCCTTCCTTGTTCCAGGCCTTCTCGCAAGTGGATGGGTCCACGACCCGCCGCCATGGGGGGACGGGCCTCGGGCTTGCCATTTCCAAGCAGATTGTGGAGCGCATGGGGGGCCAGGTCGGCGTGGAGAGCACGCCGGGAAAGGGTTCGACGTTCTGGTTCACTGTGCGCCTGGAACGGCAGTCTCCGGCTGCCACGGAGGTGGTTGCGCCTCCCGCCTGCCTGTCGGGTCAACGCGTTCTCGTCGTGGACGACAACGAAACCAACCGAGCCCTTCTGGTCCAACACACCACGGCCTTGGGGATGCCAACCTCCGCGGTCGCCACCGCCCAGGAAAGCCTCCGCACGCTGCGGGAAGCCGCGAGCGCTGGACACCCCTTTGCCCTCGCCATTCTGGACCTGCAAATGCCGGATCTGGACGGGCTCGCCTTGGCCAAAACCATCAGGTCCGATCCCGCCATCGAGTCCACGCGACTCGTGTTGATGACGCTACGCGGCCCACGCGGCAATACGGCAATCCTGCGGGCCGCCGGCATTCGGGCGTTCCTGGTCAAGCCGATTCGCCACCAGTCCCTGGTGGATTGTCTGTGCGCCGCCCTGAGCAAGACCGCCCAACATGAAACCCGGTTTTGGCTGGACCGGAAGGCTCCGAACAAGCGGCCCTCTCTCCTCAAGCGGGGCGAGACCGACAAGCCGTTCCATGTGCTCGTTGCCGAGGACAACCCCATCAACCAACGCGTTGCCGTCGCCCTGCTCGAGAAACTCGGATGCCAGGCCCAAGCGGTCGCCACCGGCAGAGAAGTCCTCAACGCCCTCGAAACCGTCTCTTACGACGTGGTGCTCATGGATTGCCAACTGCCGGAGCTCGATGGTTTCGAAACCACGCGGGCAATCCGGCAGCGGGAGAACCGCCGGACGACGCCGGGTGACGCAGAGGCGAAGCGCGTCCACATCATCGCCATGACCGCCTATGCCCTGCGTGGTGCTCGGGAACAATGTCTGGCAGCCGGCATGGACGACTACATCAGCAAGCCGGTCCATCTCGACGCCCTGACGGAGGCCCTGCAACGCACGGTGAGTCGGGCGGTCCCGTCCATCGCTCCGGCCGCGTCGGAATCGCCGCCTCTCGCACCTTCAGCATTGGAGACGCTCCGCACCCTGCGCCAGCCGGGCCAAGCCGATCCGGTAAGAGAGTTGATCGATATGTTCTTGAGCGAAGCTCCTGAACGACTTGAGGAAATGCAGACCGCGGCGGTTCGCTACGAAGCCCCGGTTTTGGCCGTTGCCGCGCATCGGCTCAGAGGTTGTGCCAGCACGCTGGGCGCAGACGGGCTCGCCCGTCTGTGCGGTGAGATTGAGGAGCGCGCTCACGCGGGTGCCGTCCAGGAGGCCGCCTGCCTCTTGCGCCCGCTTCGGGACGAATACGAGCGGGCCAGGGTCGCCCTGGAAATCGAGAGAAGCATCTGAGGGTCTGAGGAGAGAAGAAAACCGGAGGCACCATCAGCGCCCCCGCCTCACCATGCACGGTGCCAATGCTGAAGATCAAGGGCGATGCAGGCTGGCAGAAGCCCCGCAGCGCTCACCACTGCCCGTTCTTCAGAAACTGATAGTAGGAGTAGAGAAGGCCGCCTTCGAGCAGCAGAAAGATCGCGCAACTGACCATCGCGACCAGCCACTCGAACCAGCCCCGAATCAGCCAACCACTCCACCGGTGACTCGACTTCTTCACAGAATCCGAACGAGCAGCAGAAGTGCCAGACCCACTGCTGTTTAAGTCGCAGATCGACGCCATCGGGCACGCCGCCCATGTTCGTCTCCCAGGAAGCGAGTCGGAACTCCTCTTGCGCCTATCGGAAAGAGGTCGCCTGTGCGGGGTGGCTCCAGGAACTTGGCAACCTTGCCAGAGTCTGAGACAAGGACAAGCCTTTCGGACAACGGACCTGGTCGGTGGCGCAGCCAGCGATTCAAGCTGGCCCCGCCCGGAGCAGTGGCAAGGCGCCTCCAGGAGTGGGACTTCATCCGGAGGCTACAATCTCAAGTAGCGCTACTGGTATGGTCATTGCTTGACATACAAGTATGGAAACCGTGCTGAATTTCGCCTCGCGAAGTTTGGTATCGCCGTGCCGCCTTCGTCATCACGGCGAAGGTAAACAGTCCTACCCTAACTCCCCCTTGCGTTGGACCGGCAGTCCTTCGCCCTTCGACTATTGAGTTGTAACCTGGCGGCCTGATTCCACAGGCCGCCAGTGTTCTCTCAGATCTGCAGCCGGGGCGCCTGCCTCACTGATGGAGTCCGCTCCACAGCTCTGCCCAGGAAGTCTGCCGAAGATTGGACCTTGGCCCGACTGCCGATTCCCTTAGATCAAGGCGATGGGTTTGGGGCATTTCACGATGGTCGTCCCGGCAATGATATCGTGCCAGGATTGCCGGTCGCGGGTCCAACTTGCCCAGAAGAAACCCAGACCCGCCGGAGCGAGCGAGACAAAGCACGCCAAGCCCCGGACCAAGGCCACCGACCACTCGAGCGGTCGCCCATCCAACCGGATGCACTTCAGACCGAACACAGCCCCACCCAAGGTGGTCCCTCTCCAGGTCCACATCCCCACGTGATACGCCAACAGCAGGAAGAGGAAGGAATTGCTTCGGCCAAACGTCAAGCTGTTGATGATCGCGATCATCAGCAGATCCAACACGCTCGCACCCAGACGGGGCCAGAACCCTACGCGAGGGAACGAAGCCCACTCCACCGAGCTGAGAGCCGCTGCCGGGGTTGAACCCGTGAGGGGTGGAAGGGGCAGGGCCTGCACCGGGGGAACCGGAGCTTGCTGAAATGCCGTCGGCAGGCCATCCGGTGGAGGAGGCATGGTCGCTGACGCTGCGCATACCCCCAGCCCCTGTCCCGCCGGCACGACCGTTGGCAAGGCAGCGGGCGGTTGGCCTTGGGTCCCTTCGCGCCGGAACATTCCGAAGGCGGTGGCCACGGCCGTTCCCACCCCCAGCGGCGCCACGGTGAACCACACGAACCATCCCAGGATCGGCACCATGTAGAGCAGATAGAAGATGACCGTGCCGAGCAGCCAGCCGATCAACGGTTGATCCAGATGGGCCAGCCCGAGCTGCCGGAACACCTGGCCGCCGGCAACCCGATACACCACCACCCGCCCGATGAGCGCCGCCGCGATCAAGGCACAGATCAGGATCGGCACCGCAATCACCGTCCAGCTCAGCAGAACGAGCAAAGGCAGGAACAGGATATAAACCAGCACCCCCACGAAGAAACAGCGGATCGGTCGCTCGCCCAGGGTCACCGCGCAGGCCTGCACCGGCTTCGGCAGGAGCACGAGCACGAGGAAATGCATCCCCACGAAGATCAGGCCGATCACCCAAACCCAGCCGAGACCCGGCGGCAACGGGCGCAGAAGCACACCACTGAAGAAGTTCTTGTCCAGCCAGTCATAGCCGGGGAGAAACCGTGCAACCACGACCTCTGGCGGCCCGTGCAACTGGGCTGCCGGGTCTTTCTTGAACGTCCCACCCACCACCACCGCTTGGCCGCCCACCTCCGCCTGCGGACCCAGCTCAACATCAGACATAACCGACACCAACTCGCCGTCTACCTTTCCATTCACCTTGGCCTTGCCGAGAATCACCACCACGTCGCCTTCGACATCGCCTTCAATGGTCGCCGAGCCCTGAACAACCACGACTTCCTCTGCGATCTCGCCCGTTTTCAAGGTCACGTCGGTTCCCACGGCCACTTTCGGCCCCACATGCCTTCCTTCGCGCTTCCCTTCATCCATCGGTTCGGAAGCCTCGGCGTTGGCGGCCGGCTCGTCAGCTTCGACTGCTACGACAGGGGGATCCTCCGGCTGGGCGTCTTGCGCCGTCAGGGCAAACGGAGGGGGCAGAAGGGTCAACGACAAGAGGAGCGTCAAGCCCGTCAGCATGCGAAATGAGTTCAGTGTTTTCATGTTCGTTCTCCTAAAGTTTGTTTACCGCCACGCGGTAGCAGAGCGTGCCCAGGCCGACCGAAGTGAGGTAGATCACCGCGACAGTCAGGCAGATCGCCCAGATCAGGAGGGAGCCGCCGGATTGGACCACGAGGATGAGCGCATTGCCCAGCGCCAAGACCAACTCCCAGACCGGCCGCAAGAAGCTGAACCAGCCCGCGAGCGATCCGCCCAGCGACTCCAGCGCAATGCCTTCGCCGAGGAGGCTGAAGCCGTACGCGCATCCTCCCGCCAGGACGACCGACACCATCAGGAAAAGCACACGGCAACTCCTTGGCCAGCTCAGCCAGGAGCATTTCCACCACGGTTGACGTGCGTGGGCCTCCACGGCGGCCATGACCCGTGGCAGCAGGCTGGCCGGCGCTTCGATCAGCGGCAGGCGATCCAGCTCCCGCTGGATGCGGCTCGCCAGTTTCTCTTCGCGTTCGTTCTGCATAACGTTTCCCTGGTTCCCGCTCAGGTCGCCGCCGTGCCCGGCGCCGCCCAGTGCGCCGCCCTGGCGCCGATGGTCCCGGCCAGTTCGCCTTCCAGATCCAGTTTGAGTTTCCGCCGCAGGGCCTCGCGTCCGCGGTGGATGTCCGTCTTCACCTTGGCGAGGGAGACCCGGAGTTTCGCCGCAATCTCCTCGTAACCCAAGTCATCAAAGTGGTAGAGCACCAGCGGGACGCGCTGGGCTGCCGGCAGTTTGTGGAGGGCTTCTTCCAGCAAGCGCCGATGGTCCGCCGTCGCCATCTCGTCTTGATGGGTTTCGGGCGCGGCCCACTCGACTTCCCGCTGGTCGCCTTCGTTGTCCGGGTTCATTTCGGAGAAGAACCGCCAGCGCGCGCGGTAACGGGAGAGGTGGTTCAGGCAGAGGTTGCGAGTCACGGTTTTGAGCCAGCCGCCGACGGTAGGGCTGCCGGACAACTCTTCAAATCGCTCGAAGGCCTTGAGGAAGACTTCTTGAGCAATGTCCTCAGCCTCGGTCGGGCTCCCCAGCAAACGCACCGCCGTGCTGAACACCATGTTCTGATACGACTTCACAAATACCTCGAACTGTTGCGGGTCTGTCATCTCGTGCCCTGAACCGGTTCCGAGCCATCTTACCGGGAAAACACGCCGCCACGAGCCTAAGTTGCAGGAATTTCCGGGTGGGAGAGGATCGGCCGGTGCCGGTGCCGGCCCGGGAGCGATCGCGGCGCGCGGAGCCAGGGCGTCGGGCGGCGGACTTCTGCAATTACGAGCCCTTCAGGATCGAGCTTGACCCCTCACCACTCCAGATCGCAACGGAGCCGATACAAGCTCTGCCGGTCGGTGGCATCTGGATCCTTCAGGCGCTGCAAGCAATTGGTCCCGGGCAACGGGCCTGCCACCGTTTGCCACTGGGCCGTGGAGCCCAGCGCCGAGCTGCGTTCGAGATAAAAAACCCGACCCGGCTCGCCTCCGAATGTCGCGGTGAGCGACTGGCTCTGCCACTCCGTCCAGGCCACCGTGACGCCAGCCTGCCAGTACAGATAGTCAATGTCCGAAGCGACGTGGATCGGACTGCCCTCCGGGCCGTTCGTGGAGGTGTCTACCAACCGGAAGCCCATGGTGTAAAGGCCCGGTTGATCGGCGGTGAAACGCCGTCCCGGGCAGCGCCCAAAGGGGTCCGTGCCCGGAACTCCCTCGTTTTGGCTGATAGGGAAGCGATGGGTGCCGGCGCGTTCGCCCGTGTCCACGGTGAAGAGCGGTCTGGCCTCGTTGGTTTCCCAAACGCTCAGGTGTCCGGCGGGCGGCCCGGTGAGCGACACGACCTGGAACTCGAGGCACGCACCCAACGCCGCATGGCTCTCGAGCGGCCCACCATTGGGAGCGGTCGCAGGCAACGCGATCATCGGGATGCTGCGTTCGAACGGGCCGTCGGAAGACCCGGCGTTCGTGGAGACGAGATTCAGCACCCACTCGCCCTGGGTCACGAAGTGGTTGGCGTTGAGGAAAGAGAGGGGCGCGTTGGTCGCCGAGGCGATGGCGCCGAACCGGAATGGCTCTTCCACCGGTACCGCCGTCCACTCGAGTCGCACCTGGGCGTCGTCCAGATCCAGGAAACCCTCGCGCGAGCCGGTGTTCGCATCACCGAAGTAGATGCGGTACTCGGCAAAGAAGCGGTTTGTGACCGGATCGAGGATCGCATAGGTATTGTGCAGCATCACACCGCTCCACTGCCAGAGGCGGGGCGAATTGGCCGTGCCGAAAAGGGGCGTGTAACTCCCGGACTTGCCCCACCCTTCGTACGTTTCGAGGCCTGGTGAACTGTCAATCTGTTCGATCCAGATGGCAGCGCCGGCGGGAATGGTGAAGAACCCGCCGACGTTCCATCCGTATTGCGCGTTGTACGCCTTGCCCGTGAGGACGGCGAACGCGGTTTGGGGGTCAAAGGCGAGGCCCGGTTCCAGCGGCCGGAGTTGCGGAAGGCCAAAGCTGTCATCGACGCGAGCGTTCAACCGGTTCGCGTCGGCGTCGTAGTAGATATCGATGTGGACCATGTCGGCCGCCACCTGGCCGCCCCCCAGCCTGGGGGTCACGTAGTTTTGGGCGCGAGCGGCTACCAAGGCCAGTTCGCCCGCCAGGATGAGGGTGGTCAGAAAGCGGCCCGGATTCATGGTGGAAGTATGGGGTTACCGGGGGAGGCATGCTCAGGGCACAGTGACGCGCAGCCGATAGAAACTCTGCGCGCTCGCGGCGGCGGAGTCGGTCAACGTCTGCAGGCGACTGGCGCCGGTCAAAGGTCCAGCAACCGTGTGCCAGGGTGGCGTGGGCCCGAGCGCTGGTGCGCGTTCGAGGTAGAAGGACCTGCCCAGTTCGCCGCCGAAGGAGGCGGTGACGGACGGGCCCTGCGGGGTCAGCGAGGCCATGGTCAAGCCGGCTTGGAGATAGACGTGGTAGAGTTCTGACGGCGCATGAATTGGCCCTCCTCCCGGGCCATTGGTGGAGTCGTCCACCAGCCGGAAACCGAGGCAATAGAGCCCCGGTTGGTTCAGCGAAAAGCGCCGCCCTTGGATCCGGCCATAAGGATCGGCACCGGCGGCCCCTCGGCTCTCGCTTAGGCAGAAACGATTCGTGCCGGCGACTTCGCCGACCGGCAGGTTGAAGCGCGCCTGAGTGTCGCCCGCCTCCCAGAAGTTCAAGCCGCCGCCCGACGGTCCTGCCAGTGACACCAGTTCAAGCTCGAGGCACGAGCCCAGCGCCGCATGGTCGGTGACCGGTCCGCCATTGGTTGCGGTGGCGGCCACCGCGACCATGGGCAGGCAGCCCGCGAACTGGGGCGCCCAAGGGCCGGAGGTTGCCTGACGCAGATTCACGACCGACTCCGACCGGCTCGCGCACTGGTCGGCATTGAGGAAGCACAAGGACGCGCCAGGGGTCTGCCCAACCGCGCCAAACAGGAAGGTTGGGGGTTCCACCATCGGGTCCACGGTCCAGGTCAGGGTGACGGTGGCGTCGGTGTAGTTGGTGAACGTGTCGCGCGCACCGGTCTGGGCGTCGCCGAAATAGACCCGGTATCCGGCCGAGAGCACGTTGGTGGTCGGATGGCGAACCGCATAGGCGTTGTGCGCCATGCGCCCGTACCACGACCACTTCATCGAGGACCCAGCCGTGCCGAAGATCGGTGTGTAGGGCCGCGGTGGATTCTCCATTTTGTTGCCGGGCCCGTCGTAGTTCTCCAACCCCGGGGAAGCGTTCAGGCACTGGATCCACACGGCGGCGCCTTCCGGCGGGGTGAAGACGCCCCCGGGGTTCCAGGCGTATTGGAGGCTGTAGGCCGTGCCGGACAGGACGTAGTAGTTGGACCGGGAATCAAACGCATAGCCCGGCGGCAGGGGCGTCAACTTGGGGATGCCCTGGCTGGTGTCCACCGTGGCGTACATCTGGTTTGCCTGATAATCGTAGAAGATATCCACGTGAATCATCGGTGAGTTGGTGTCCAGGCCGCCACCGCGGGCTGGCCGCACCAGGATGTCCTGGGCGCGAGCGTTACCGGTGGCCAAGGCCGCCGCTGCCGCCAGACAGAGGAGGCGGAGCGAGTTATGCGATGTCGTTTTCATAGCTGACTTTCAATCGGTTGGGGGCAAGTTGAGGGTGAATTGGGGCCCGTGCTTAGCGGGCCGTCTCGGGATTCCAGTTGTCGATCTTTCGCTCGGGATCATAAGTTCGTTCGAACACTGCGCTTGCGGCGTGGCCGTCGCCGAAGATGTAATTGGACCGGGTCCCGTGCCGTTTCCGGTCCACCTCCGGCTCTCCGCCTTCGCACCAGAAGTTCGCCATGAAATGGTCCGCCATGGACCCGCCGGTTTTCTCGGCGAAGAGGACGGTGGCCGACGCATTCGGGAGGTCCGGCAGGCGTGACCATGTTGACCCGCCGGTTTCCTGCGCCGAGAGCTCGGGGTAGACGCTCTTGCCGTAACTCCAGTCGGTGTTGCGCCGTTTGTCCACCGGGCAGCGGTAGAGACCGTTGAAGATGTTGGTCCAGAGCGGGTCGCCGGGCTTGCAGGATGCGATTCCCAGGTGGGGCAACAGGGCGTAGCCCCACGGCAGTTCGCCGTGCGCCGTGGCGGAGTGGGTGCTGCGCGGTAAGCGGCCACCGTGGTCGTCGGCATACATCAGCGTAGCCAGCGCGATCTGCCGTAACTGGCTCAGGCAGGAGACCGACCTGGCTTGGCTCTGGGCCTTGGCCAGCGCCGGCAACAGCAGGCTGGCCAGGACGGCGATGATCGCGATGACCACCAACAGTTCAATCAACGTGAACGCTCGGGAGCGTCCCGTCACAACTTCCTCAGATGCAAAGTTCACAGAGTTCTTGCCGGCGCCCGACATTTCCAATACGGGCGCCTGACACGTAGTTTGGGGTTGGGCCCGGGGATACAGGTCCGTTACCTCTCGACTGCGCGGGCCGTGAAGCCGGTCTCAGACGTTCAGAACGGATCCGATGACGGAGGGGCGGCGTGGCCGCCTTCAGACGAAGCGTGGTGGAGGAGAAGGAGGCGGCTCGAACCGGGCGACGGCTTTAAGATCCCCAAGCTCGAACTGGTTCGGAGGAATCTCGGCGAAGACGAAAGCATCGGGAGCTTCACAGAGGAAATCGAACTTCAGCAGGGTCAGCGGTGGTTGGTGCTCTTGGTGTTCGGCTTTCTTGCCATCGGCTACGAAGCGGCACAGCGCGCATGGGTGCTGGCCGTCGAACGTCTGAGCCAAAGCCTCTGGCAGCGTTGCGTGCTGGGAATACCTGATGATCATCGAAACCCAGGCCACGGACTGCAACGCGGCCCAATGCAGTCCCAGGGTCAGGACCAAGACCAGCACCGTGATGATCTGCCTCGTTCTCATCCGTCTCGCCCGCCACGGGAGTCGCCGCGGTGGCCATCGCGCCCCGCAGTCAGACGTGCCGTTCGGTGTGATTCGGCCGCAGATTAGCGAACCACGTGTTGAACGGGCAATAGGGGAATAGCCGTTTCCCTCGTAGGGGAAATTCCCAACGCCTTTGCAGGGTCATCTCCATTACCTCCCCCCGTCGCCGAACACGCCATCGGGCCAAAGCCGAATCTGGCATCGGGGGACCTAAGCCGCACGGCGTGGCCGCTTGGGCGAGGAGGAGATGAATTGTGGCTGCGGAGCCGAAGCGAAGGCGGTGTGGGGCGAAGGTCCGCGGGATGGTCG
>Ga0315288_10010991_pt1 | contig 11406 bp, 8 predicted proteins | sample YL17G11_20_MG_FD_203454 | JGI IMG/M metagenome (GOLD analysis project Ga0315288, IMG submission 203454) | Sediment microbial communities from Yellowstone Lake, YNP, Wyoming, USA - YL17G11_20 | ecosystem: Environmental > Aquatic > Freshwater > Lake > Sediment | place: USA: Wyoming | collected... | reverse complement strand
CGCTCTGGCGCGGCCTGCATCGGCTCAACGACCTCACGGCGATGTGGCGACTGTGTCACGGCCAGAAACGAGTAAAACAATGTGCGCAATGGTAAGCCCCGGGGAGAGGGGGAGGACATCGACCGCCGAGTGGGCATCGCATATCATGGCGGCAATCCCAGTCTCGTGTTCCTCGAACGGTGCCAGAACTGCGTCAGTCACCCGCGCGTCCATCGCACCACAGAGCGGCGAATGCACCGGTCCCCCTCGCCCATCGGATGGGAGAGGGGTCAGGGGTGAGGGCTGCCCTCGCCCATCGGATGGGAGAGGGGTCGGGGGTGAGGGCTGCCCTCGCCCATCGGATGGGAGAGGGGTCGGGGGTGAGGGCCAAGGGCCGGAGTGACGGCGGGCGTCACTCGGCACGATCCGGGTCAGATCGGGGGCTGGGGCGGGAGTTTTCATGAGATTGTTACTGGTAAGCGGCGGCTGGGTTTACGGAAGCCGGATCTGGAGCGCCCGCACGCCTTCGAGCTGGCGTTCGAGCACTTCAATCCGGCGCTGGAGATTGATGCGGCTGACGAGCGCGCGATCCAGGGTGCGGCGCTCGGGCGAGCGAACGCGCTTGCCCCTCGCCAGGGCGTTCAAGGTGTGGATCTCGCGGTTGAGTTGTTCGAGGTCCTGTTCGAGCGACTGGATCTGGGCAGCGAGCGCCTGTTCCTGACGGCGCACGTGGATTCTCGCTGCGCGTCCGTTCTTAGCGGGCGGCGCCACCACGGGCGCACCGACCGGGTTGTCCATCGCCTTCTGACGCTCGTACGCCGCCGCCTTGTCGGGATCGTAGGGGTACTTGGCTCGCAACTCGGGCGGCAGGTCGCGGCGATCGATGGTGGCGCCACCGCCCTCGAACATGACGACGATGGCCGCGGCGTTGGTGGCCACGATCCGCGCGTTGCGATAGGTCTTCTCGCCGATGGTGAGCGATTCATAGGCCTCCGCAGCCCAGCCTCGCGACGCGCCGAACAGGAGGACCAGAATGACCGACAAGGCGAGGCACACGAGGCGGCCGGGCAAGAACGCTGAATTGCGGCCGGAGGACGTCCTCCCTTGCATGTGGTGGCAGCGGACGTCAGTCCACTCTGATCCATCGGACGTGTGGTGAAGTAAGGATGAATTCATGGCAGAGGTATTCAGGGTGGATGAGTGGTTCAGGCGGCAGCCAGTGCGCCGTCCCTTTCGTGCACCGGCGCAGGAGTTACGACCGAGTGGAAGTCAGCCCAAAGGGCTTGCTGGATTCGCGACTCCGCTTCGTCGGCAAAGTGGCGCGACCAGGCCGTGTCGAAGCGGCCGGACACCTCGCTGCCGGCCGATTCACTCGCGTGACGGCTTTCCCAGCATCGGCGCAGCACGCAGGCGAGACACCGTTTGAGCAACTCGCGGTTCTGTCCGCGGAAGAGCTGGAGGCGCCGGGCCTCGTCTTGGTTGAGCTAGGGGAGTGTTGCGAGTGTTCGCCGGCGAACACCTGCAACAGTCAGCCTTGACGGAGCAGGTCAACCACAGAGGACCCAGAGAACTCAAAAAGAAACGGTTCTTGCAGGCGAGAGCCCGATCGCCCGGCTGGTGAGGAGCTTCCCGACTTCAAGTTCACTCCCAAGCCCACTTGCTTGCGCTCTTTGATCTCCTTGCGGTTGCTCAACTCCGGTCGTGAGGGTCGGCGCGTGGAAGGACAATGAGGGCGTGCGCTCGTCTTGAACGCATCACCTCAAACCCGCCGTCACTGACCGGTTACGCGTGCGCCATCGGTGAACCGTGCGGGACGCCGGGTACGGCGTCCCTCCCAGATTCGGAGGACGGCTACTCCGGCAGCGGTTTCCCCTTCGTCTCCGGCGCGAACCAGATGAGGACCATGCCGACGAAGTAGATCAGCGTGACCACCGCGCCGGCTTGCGCGTAACTGCCGCCAAAGTTCGCCACCAGCGCGCCCTGCGTGAGCGCGCCCGCCGCCGCGAAGAGACGGCCGAAGTTGTAGCTCAACCCCTGGCCGGTCGCCCGCACCCGCGTCGGGAACAACTCCGGCAGGTAGAGCGGGAACCAACCGTAGAACGACGCCGTCGTGAGGCTCATCGCGAACGACCACGCCAGGAGCGGGACCCCGTAGGCCGTGATGATTCGGAACGTCGTGGCGCACACGCTCACCGAGGCGAGGCAGAGGAGGAAATACGCAGGCCGTCGCCCAATGCGCGCCCCGATCAAGGGCGCCAGCAGCGTTCCGAGAATGGCGCCGATCCCTTGGATGATCTGCATGTTCGCCGTCGCCTGGCCGGCCTCCTTCTTGACCTGCAGTTCCGCCACCTTCCGCGCTTCACCCGTCGCCGGGGACACTCCGGCGTTGTCCGCATACCATTCCGGATGCTCCGCCCGGAGCGTTTGCGCGCCCTGGTTGGACACCAGTTGGTTCGCCCACAGTGGCAGCCACTGGACCGAACCCCAGGTGCCGATCAACGCCACCGACGCGAACCCGATAGCCAGGAGTGTCCGACCCCGCAATCCGGCACCGAACACCTCGCGCAAAGGGTGGCTCTTGCCCGCCTGGACCGACTGCTTCCACCGCTCGGACTCGGGCACGAACGCCATGATGAACACCACCAGGAACGCCGGCAGCGCCGCCACAACCATCATCCAGCGCCAGGACTCGGGCGTGACCTGGTGCAGGCGCGCGATCACGCCCACGAGCAGGAAACCGACGTTCGCGGCCGCGCCGATCGCACCGGCGAGCAGCGGTCGCCATCGTTCGGGCCAGCATTCCATCACCAACGCGACGCCGAGCGACCATTGCCCGCCCATGCCCAGCGCGGAGAGGAACCGCACCGCGCCGAGTTGCGCCGGGCTTTGCGCGAAATAACCCAAGCCGGTAACCAACGAGTAGGTGAGAATGCTCAGCGCCATCGCCTTCACGCGCCCGATGCGGTCGCCGAGCCAGCCGAACACCAACCCGCCGCCCGCTGCGCCGACGAGGAAACACGCCGTGATCACACCCATCCACTGCCCGATCTGCGCGTCGCCGGGATCGCCCAGGAGATTGCGGAGGGCCGGCCGGGCGACGACCGGGAAGAGGCCGATCTCGTAGCCGTCGAACAGCCAGCCGAGAAACGCCGCCGCCAGCACGAGCCACTGGCCTCGCGCGCTCAAGTTCGTTTTGCTGTTCATGGCTTCCGCCGGTTCAGGCGCCGTCATCCTAGCCGCCTCCTGTTCTGTTGCGCCACTCGGAATTTGTCGCTGGCCTTTGGAGTGTCTCGTCTCGCTCCACACCGATTCGCGTCTTGCGATCGCGTTCCGTACTGCTAGGAAACCTCAACGCGTACGGGGGAGACATGTCGGGGGATTGACGGTCGGGGTCAGTTGTGTGACGCTCGCAGCGGTTTCCGACACCAACAAAGGCACGCATCGTGGATATCAAGAAAGCGGTCATCACCGCCGCCAGCCAGTCGCAGCGCACCCTCCCCCTCCAAACGCTGGTGGATCGCGACGGCACGCCCAAGACCGCACTCGCCATCGTCGTCGAGGAGATCCTGCAGGCCGGCATCGAGGACATCTGCGTCGTGGTGTGTCCTGGCGACCAGACGGCCTACGCCCGCGCCGCGGGCAACCACCACCGGCGGCTCACGTTCGTGGAACAGCACCGGCAGCTCGGCTACGGCCACGCGGTCTGGTGCGCGCACGAATTCGTTGGCGCCAAACCGTTCCTCCTGCTCGTGGGCGATCATCTCTACGTCAGCGGCAAGCCCGAGCGCTGCGCGCGGCAACTGGTCGAGGTCGCCGCCCGGGAGCATTGTGCGGTGTCCGCTGTCCAGGCCACCCATGAGAGCAAGCTGCCTTATTACGGCACGGTGGGCGGCCGGCTGGTCAGCGGACTGAAAGGGCTTTACGAGATCGCCGATGTGCTGGAGAAACCGACGCCTACCGAGGCCGAGCAGAAGCTCATCGTGCCCGGCCTGCGCGCCGGCCACTACCTTTGCTTCTTCGGGATGCACATCCTCACTCCCGCGGTAATGGAGATGCTCGGCGAAGACGTGAAGCGCGCCGGGGACGCCGGTCACGTCCAACTCAGCGCCGCGTTGGCGCGCCTGGCCGGACGCGAGCGGTATCTGGCCTGCGAACTGGCCGGGCGCCGCTACGACATCGGCGTCAAGTACGGCCTGCTCCTGGCCCAACTCGCCCTCGCCTTTGACGGCAAAGATCGGGACGAAGTGCTGACGAACCTGGTTGAACTCCTGGCCCAAGGCGGACGCTGACTGCAACCCCCGACACGACGCTGGCCAAATTCACCTACCTTCTCACCAACGCAACCCCCCATGAGCCGAACCCTCAGCCGGAACGATGCAGTAGGAAAACCACAGATGAACTCAGATGGACACAGATTCCGGAGCGAAGGGAACTTTCGCTCTGGCCCGCCCGGGTCACCAAACCGTGGCGTTCCGAGGGATCGTCCCCATGTGCGACTCCTTCGGTTTCATCTGTGTCCATCTGTGTTCATCTGTGGTTTCGATGGAATGGATACGGCTCAGTGTCGAACATCAAGCTCCGGATTTAAGACGAATGCCCGGGTTGAAGGTTGGAGGTTGAATGTTCCTCCTCTCAGTGCGCCCCTATCCTGTCGGTAATGCTCCCTATGAACCACCACTCCGTTCCCCATCGCCTGCAACGCGTCGGCTTTGCCCTCCTTATTTGTGCCCTGTGGCTCACTCAGACCGCGCCCACGACCTGGGCGGCTGACTCCCGCCCTTCCCGCCGCATCCCAGTCATCCTCGACACCGACATCGGGGATGACATCGATGACACCTGGGCCCTTGGGTTTCTCCTCAAGTGCCCGGAGCTCGACGTGAAGCTGATCGTCGGCGACCAAGGCAAGCCGCTCTACCGAACGCGGTTGATCGCGAAATTCCTCGAGGCCGCCGGCCGCACGGACATTCCCATCGGCATGGCGCTGGACGCGAACGTTACCGGCGACGGTCCGCAGGCGGCGTGGGTCAAGGACTACAACTTGAACGCGTACCGCGGGAAGATTCACCCGGACGGCGTCCAGGCGATCATCGACACGATCATGAGCTCGCGCGAGCCGATGACTTTGCTGGCCATCGGACCGTTGCCGAACATTGCCGCCGCCCTGGAGCGCGAGCCACGGATCGCTCAGCGGGCCCGATTCGTAGGCATGCACGGCAGCGTGCGAAAGGGCTACGGTGGGAGCGCGGACATCCACGCGGAATACAACGTGAAGGCCGATGCCAAGGCCTGCCAGCGCGCCTTCACCGCCCCTTGGGACATCACCATCACGCCACTCGACACCTGCGGGATTATCGACCTGACCGGCGACCGCTACGCCCATGTGCGGGACTCGAAAGATCGCATCGCGGTGGCCATCCTCGAGAACTACCAGCATTGGAGCGTGGCGCAGAACAAGGGCCAGCCCACGAAGGTGGCGGATGAGCGATCGAGCACACTGTTTGACACGGTGGCGGTCTATCTCGCCTACACCGAGGAGTTGTTGAAGATGGAGCGACTGGGGATCCGTGTGGATGACGCGGGTTTCACCCGGATCGACGCCGCCGCCAAGATGATGAACATCGCCACGGAGTGGAAGAATCTGGACGCCTTCCGCGATCTCCTGGTGCGCCGGCTCACTCATTGAAGATGATCCGCGAACGCCAGCCCACACGCCACCGCCCTCGTCCGGTTCGCATCCGCGGCGATCACGACCTGCCATGCATCCGTTGACGCACCTGATCACCTCGGCCGATCCCGCAACCCGAAATCAGTCGCTGGATGCCCTGGCTGCCGTTCTCTCGGCGGAGGAGTTGCACCGTCAGTGCGCCGAACTCGACGCCTTTCGGCGCCGGAGCGCGAACCTCTACGAGCGGGTGCGCGCACTCTTCTTCCTCTACGCGCTCCACCGGTTTCACCTGCCCGCGAAGCTCAGCGCTCTGGGGTCTGGCGTCCGGCCTCCGGTGCCCGGCCTGATCCCCTTCCGCGGCTTCGAGCATCTGCTCGAGCGGCGCTTCGAGGAGGCGATCGACACCTTCCTCGCCGAGCAGGAGCGCCGCGGGCCGAGTGACGCCCTCTGCTCCGCCCTCGCTGCGGCCTATTATCGGCTGGCGTTCCAGACGCTGGCGGATCAGGTCCGGCGCAGCGTCCGCTCGGTGCGCGGCAACCAGTGGATGTTCCGCCTGGGTCACCCGGCGGACCAACCGCTGCGCGTCCGCCCCGAACTCCTGCGACGCGGTCCCGATGGCACCTATCCGATCCTGCGGGAGCGCACGCCGGTCCGCATGGATCTCACCCATTGCGGCTGGAGCGACATCTTCTTCCTGGGGATGGATTATCCGGAGGGCGCCAAGGTGCTCAACGTCTCCATCGACCTCGGCGTGCATGGCCGCGATGCCACGCCGCGCCCGCCGGTCGAGGCGTATCTGCGCGTCATCGAAGAGCCGCGCCTGCGCCTGACCAGTGTCGATCTGGGCGCGACGACCGACATCACCCATCTGGCGGAGGTGTTCGACTTCGCGAAGGACTATCTCGGCTTGCTCAAGGCCGCCGTGATCGCCTCCGGTGTCGTGCCGCCCGGCATCGAGGGCTCCGGGCATGATCTGTCAGAGTTGCTGGCGCAAATGGTCGGACCGGGTCGCGGCCTGGAACTCGTTTCGTGCGTCAACGACATCCCGAAAGGTTCCCGGCTTGCTGTGTCCACCAGCCTTCTGGCCGCCCTGATCAGCGTTTGCATGCGGGCCACGAGCCAGGCGGCGTCGCTCACCGGCCCGCTCCAGGAAAACGAACGCCGGCTCGTGCTCGCCCGCGCGCTGCTGGGGGAATGGCTCGGCGGCTCGGGCGGCGGCTGGCAGGACTCCGGCGGAGTGTGGCCGGGGATGAAGCTGATCGAGGGCGTCGCGGCGGCGGAGGGCGACCCGGAGTTCGGCATCAGCCGGGGCCGCCTCATGCCGGAACATCGGATTTTAGATCGTGCGGACGCATCGCCGGAAACGCGTCGTCAGTTGCAGGAGTCGCTGGTGCTCGTTCACGGCGGCATGGCGCAGAATGTCGGACCGATCCTGGAGATGGTAACCGAGAAGTACCTGCTCCGTTGCGAGGCCGAGTGGGCGGCGCGGCAGGGCATGCTGGACATCCTGGAGGAAATCCTGGACGCCCTGCGATGGGGTGACGTGCCGGCGATCGGCCGGGCCACCACGCGCAATTTCCGCCAACCCATCCAGACGATCATCCCGTGGGCAACCAACCACTTCACCGAGACGGTGATCGAGCGCGTCGGGGCGGCGTTCGGCGCTGACTTCTGGGGTTTCTGGATGCTGGGCGGCATGTCGGGTGGCGGGATGGGGTTCATCTTCGCACCCCAGCGCAAGGCCGAGGCACAAACGCGCTTGGGACAGATCATGTCGGACGCCAAACGCGAGCTGCAGCACGCCCTGCCCTTCGCCATGGACCCGGTGGTGTATGACTTCGCGATCAACGAACACGGCACGTGTGCCGACCTGTTGACCGGCGATGAGGCCCTCATGCCGCCGAGTTACTACACGCTGGTCCTGCCACCGCTGCTGCGCCAGGAACGTCATGCCCTCTCGCCACTGCGACGGGCCGAGCTGGACAAGTTTGGCGCGGCCTGCCGCGCGCGTCCGGAGTTGCGCGGCATGGTGCAGACGCTGTTCGACGTCATGCTCCCTCGCGGAAAGGCCGAGACCGCCAACGGGGAAAGCCTCACCGCCTTGCTGGCACAGAATGGATTCGACCCTGCCCAACACGAGCAAATCCGCGCGGACCTCAAGGAAGGCCGGATTGGCCTGGCCCAGAACCGCCTGCCCGCCAGTGCGGTGATCGAGGATGCGCGGGAAGAGGACGTGACCGATAGTCGGAGGTGGAGCGAGGTTGACGGCGCGATCCAGGACGCGATTGGCAGTGGCTTGGCTAGTAGTGGCGCGGGCGCCCTCGCCCGCGGTAGTCTGGCGAACGCCTCGCTCGCCCCTGACTCGACCCGTTCCGTGTTCACACCCTTCGATAAACACCGGCCCGCCGCCATCGTTCACCGGCGTCTGCCTCATTGGTTCCAGGAAGGCTGCACTTATTTCGTCACGTTCCGGCTAGCCGACGCCCTTCCTTCCCACGTTGTGGAGCAGTGGCGTCGGGAACGCGCCTCGTGGTTCAGTCAGATGCCGGAACCCACCAACGCGGACGCCGTGGAAGAAGCGCACGCGCTGTTCAGCGCCAAGTTTGAAGACCGCCTCGATGAGGGACATGGGAGCTGTCTGCTTCGTGCTCCCGAGGCCGCCGATGAAGTGGAGCGTTGCCTGCGGCACCTCGACGGCCAGCACTACAGCCTGGGCACGTTCGTGATCATGCCCAATCATGTCCACGTCCTGGTTCGCCCGCTGATGGATCATCCGCTCCCGGCGATTCTTCAAGCCTGGAAATGCGTCACCGCTCACAAGCTCAACAAGCGATTCGGCCGGAAGGGGCCTCTTTGGCAGGACGAATCCTTCGACCACATCGTTCGGGACGAACACCAACTGGAACGCTTCGCCCGCTACATCGAGGAGAATCCTCTGCGGGTCAAGCTTCCTCCTGACGCCTTTCGCACCGGCATCGGTACCGGCGGACGTCCAGCCTCGGGATTGCCGCAGGCGGGGCGCCTACCCGACCCCGTGGCAGGCGGGGCGCCTCCCCCACTAACGAGACCCAGCCCGACCAACGTGGCTGAACTCGGCTTGGCCGCTCTCCAGCAGGGCGAGGTCGCGGTCATCACGCTCGCCGCAGGCGCCGGGTCGCGCTGGACCGGTGGCGCCGGCACCTGCAAAGCCCTGCATCCGTTCTGCCGGTTGGCCGGACAACACCGCACGTTCATCGAAACGCACCTGGCGAAGTCACGTCGCGTCTCCCGCGCCGTCGGGTCGTGGCTGCCGCACGTCTTTACGACGAGTTACCTCACGCACGAGCCGATCGCCAAGTTCCTGGATCGTCTGCAGAACTACGCTTACGAAGGCCCGCTCCGTCTGTCGCCCGGGCGCAACGTGGGTCTTCGGTTGGTCCCCACCGTGCGCGACCTGCGTTTCCTCTGGGAAGAAATGCCGCAACAACTGCTGGACGAGCAGCAGCAGAAAGTCCGCGACAGCTTGCGCGCCGCGCTCATGAGCTGGGCCCGCACCAGCGGCGAGGCGAGCGACTACACCGACAACCTTCCGCTCCAGTGCCTCCATCCGGTCGGCCATTTCTACGAGGTGCCGAACCTGTTCCGGAACGGCGTGCTGGCCGGGCTGCTCACGGAACGCCCGCAGTTGAAGTATCTGCTCCTGCACAACATTGATGCGCTCGGCGCCGACGTCGATCCCGCGTGGCTGGGCCTGCACATCCAATCCGGCGCCTGCCTCACCTTCGAGGTGATCACGCGGCGGCTGGAGGATCGTGGCGGCGGACTGGCCCGGGTCAACGGCCGGGTGCGTCTGGTCGAAGGCCTCGCTCTGCCACGCGAGGAGGAGGAGTTCAAGCTCTCGTATTACAACTCCAACACCTGCTGGATCGATCTCGACCGGGTGCTGGCCGCCTTCGGGTTGACGCGGGCGGACATTCTCGCCGCCGGCGCAGACGCCTCCTCGGGCTCAACCGCCGAAGCCTCCACCGCAGGCCCCGCCTCCGCAACGCGCGAGAAAATCGCCGTCGCCATCCGCGCCCTGGCGGCGAAGATGCCGACTTACGTGACTCTGAAAGACGTGAAAAAGCGCTGGGGCCACGGGCAGGAGGACGTGTTCCCGGTCGCGCAGTTCGAACGGTTGTGGGTGGACGTGACGGCGTTGCCGGAGATCGACTCGCGCTTCGTGGTCGTGCCGCGCCTACGCGGCCAGCAACTCAAGGATCCGGCCCAACTCGACGGCTGGCTGCGCGACGGCTCGGCTGCCTATGTCGAGAGCCTGTGTGAGTGGGCGTAATGCGATACAGGTGCCCGGCCTTGTCGCACCGCACCATCACCTGTTGGATCGAACCCGCGTTGGTGGTCGCGGCAAACAACACACTGTCCAGCAGGAGCGTGAGGTTCGGCTCGGCCATGACCTTGTGGTAGAGCAGGAGATCCCAAAGCTCGAAACTCCGGTGCGGATTGTTGACTGCATCGTCGAGGCGGAGTTCCTCGATCAAACCGCCTTCGCGCCAGCCGGGCCGTCCGCCGTGGTGGTCCGCCCCCACGATGTGCATCTTGACCTCGCTGCTGGCGTTGCCGCCCAGCCGAGAGCGGTCCTGCGCCAGGATCACCTGCGCGCCATTCCTCGCCGCGCTCACAGCCGCACAGACTCCCGCCATGCTGCCCCCCGCGATGAAGACGTCGCCAGCCAGATCCACGAAGGTCATGTGCGGTTCCGTTCCGAGGTGGCGGTTCCGGGTGTCCGGAGGCGCCACCGCCTTGAACTGTTTCGAGATCAGATCGCGATCTGGAAGTGGGCCTCTGCTGAGTTCTCCGGCTTTGATGACCAGTCCGCCGGCGTTGCCTTTTTGTGACTGTAGAGGCAACGCCTGGCACCAGCCTCCGATGTCAACCCCGTGGACCCGGAAGCGGCCCTCACTCGAACTTACCGCCAGTGTTTTGAAAGATCGGCCTTTGCTCGTCCGTATAAGCTTGTGGCCGGAGATGCGCGAAAGGGCGCACCGGCGTCTGCAGCGGGCAGTCGCTCTGCGCGCGATAACGGACCGAAACAATGCCAGCCCAATAAAGGAGGCTCAGGTCTATGGACCAAGGCAATCCGACGCTGCGCTGGGGTTACGACCCTATCGGCAATGAGAGCCGTTCCAGGCCGGCCCGGAGGCTGGTTGCCTTCTGCTGGTCCGACCGACGGCTTGGCTGCCCGAGGCTTGGATCACGCGAGTTGCAGGTGCTTGCCCGCCTTGAAGCAGCAAAGGCCTACAAGGACATCGCGATCGAACTATCGGTCTCGGAAACCCTGGTCCATAAACTCGTCCATCGGGTCTTCCTCAGACTGTGCGCCCGCAACCGAACCGAGGCGTTGGCCCACTGGTGGGCGTGTTCTGCTTGCCCCAACGCCGATTGGAGTGCGGCTTGCCGAGCTGTCAGCGCGCTCGGCAGCGAAACCACGCGAGTCCAGCCAAGGCGCCCTGCCAGGGACGCCGCCTCACAAGACCAGGCTGTGCGGCCGTGAGGGAATACGTTGCTTCAGGCCGCGGCGGGGACGACTGACATCAGGGCTTGGCGGCGGCGGCCTTGCGTTCTCTGCCTCGCTTTGTGAGGGCGCGAAGCCAAGCCGGGAGGAACGAACCGCAGCAGCCAACAGGCCAAGCGACCCCGGAGGAGGGGGTACCTTTTGGTACCCTAGTCATCCACTCCTGATAAAAGCTGCATTCGTGGCAACAGGGATCGAGTTGAAACAGTCG
>Ga0315288_10010990_pt1 | contig 11407 bp, 22 predicted proteins | sample YL17G11_20_MG_FD_203454 | JGI IMG/M metagenome (GOLD analysis project Ga0315288, IMG submission 203454) | Sediment microbial communities from Yellowstone Lake, YNP, Wyoming, USA - YL17G11_20 | ecosystem: Environmental > Aquatic > Freshwater > Lake > Sediment | place: USA: Wyoming | collected... | reverse complement strand
TTGATTTTTGGCGTGGAGATATTCCTGAGATATGGGAGAAAATCAAGCCTGTCATAGAAGGGACAAGAAAGAAATCGAGCCAGTCTATTCTTGTCAATACTGAATACCTCTACAATGAAATGAAGAAGAGAGAACAACGACAATAGAACAGTCTTCTATCAGTCCCTTTAAGCCAGCCTGACCAAGTCTATTCCTAGAAGAAAACGGTCATGTGAAGACGGACTTCGGGAGTAGTCCCGAATAGAACTGGAGATATCTATCAAGGATTCATAACAGCTAAGTTCCAAAGCCACAAAGATCTGATCATGCAGAGAGAGGTCAATGAGTTCTTAGAGTCCATTACTTCTCACAATACAAGAAAAGGCTATCTTAGAGGACTTAGTCTATTTGAGGAATTCTCTGGTAGAACTCTACAAGAAACCCTTAGATTGAGAAAGAAGGATAAAGAAAGAAACTTGGAAAGAGAAGTAGAAAGGTTCTACACTTGGATCATTGAAGTAAAGAAGCTCAATCCAAACACAGCATACAACTCTGTTGTAGCTCTAAAGAGTCTGATGACTTTCTATGATGTGTCTCTGAAGCTAAAGAGAGGATCTTGTTCAAGAATCCCAACAATGCCTCAAGACTGGATTCCTAGCATAGAGGAACTTAGACTGATGTTCTCAATTGGAGATCTTAGAGAGAAGTTGATAATCAGTATGGCTAAAGACATTCCTCTAAGAATCAATGATTTTCTATCAATCAGGAAGAAAGATGTGAGCAGTGGACAGAACAGCTTTGTTCTGAGAACTCAGAAGACAAAGACTCCTATGAGATGCTTCTTATCACCAGAATCTAGTGAACTGTTAAAGATCTTCCTGAGTCAGGAAGGGAAGAATGAATATTTCTTTGAAGGAAAACATGGAAGATTGAATGAAGACTCTGTAAATCTGCTATTGAAGAACTTGGTAAAGAAAGCTGGACTATTACCTCAAGGATTGGTTAGATTTCATATGTTCAGAAAGTTGTTCATCTCTGTTGGAGCTAGTCTTGGAATCAATACTGACATTCTGAAGATGTTGACTGGAAAGAGAGTCAAAGCTGATATGAGTCCTTACTATGAAGGAGTCAATCTCCATGAGCAATGGGTGAAGATCAATGATCATCTGCGTCTAACTCAGACTAATGGAAATGGAAGAATCACAGACTTGCAGAAAGAAAATGAAGAACTCAGAACTGTTATGAAAGTGATTGCCAAGTTTGTAGCAGAGGAAATGAGGAAGACTAGACTAGCTCAGAGACCATCAAAGGAAAGTCTCAAAGATCTAATGAAGAGAACAAAAGAAGACCTTGAGATCTTGGATAACTTTGGGAAGGAGGAAGAAGAATGATACCATTTGGAAAACCTTGCCCAGTTTGTAAAAAGCTGCACATCATCAAACCAATAGAAGTCTGGGACAATCTAACTCCAAAAGAGAAAACACAAGGATACAATTCTGGACATCGATTCTTCAGGGATGGATATTATAGATCTCTAGATAGAGGAAATGAAGTCTGGGAGTTCTATCTTCCTCTAACCATTGGAAAGACCTTCATGGTTGTACAGGAAGAAAAGAAGTCTGAGACTCTGGAAGAAGAATACTCGAAATTCGTGTACTATGCAGATGAAGACTGAACTTCTTTCTCTTTCATCTTTTTTCTAACCTGTTGCAAAGTACCAAAGCTAACATCAATATTCTCAAAAACATGCATAGCTTTCTTGATACTTCTAATAGACAATCCTTCCTCACAACATTGTTGAATCTTCTCAACCTGATGAAGAGTCAAAGATTTATGATGTGGATGTCTTTCTGATAAAGGATTCACTGGATGGGTTAATAGACCTCGTTCCTCATATTTACCCTCAGTGGCATTCTCAAAGATAGATTGTTCCTTTCGTTCTGCAATTTCCTTTGTTCTCAATTCTGTCTCTCGTTTCCACTTCTCTGAATAGGCTTTGACCTTCTTATACAAAGAAGTCTCTTCTAATTTCTCTGTCATTCAGATACCTCTTCCCAAGTCATGGTTATTGGGGTCTCCACATTACGTTCTTTGAGCCATGCAATTCTTCCTTGTCTGAACAATCTTTGAAGATATTGAATACCACAGTTATGAGAACAAATTGAAATCTCAAAGTCCTTCACTACGATAATCAAATCTGGATTGGCTTCTCTGCCACAAACCACACATTTAGTATTCAAATTTTTAATCCTTCTCTAAGTCGCCTAAGAACCTCTCTACAAAGTTCCATGATTCTAGGATCTTCACGTTCTCTAGCAGAATTCCAAGCTTCTTGTTCAACATCATTGAGTACGTTTCCTCTTGCATCAGTCAGAGATCTCTTGAACATGATATCCTTGTCAGGATTATCCCACGTTGGGTCTCCTTCAGCATATCCCGATACCTTAATGGTTGTTGCCCAACAGGTATCTCTGAAGATTTCTATCTTTGGAACTGGATAATCCTTCATTTGAAGAGGAATGGCTGAAATCGCCAAGTTCTCTTGGATGAGTCTCTTAGCTTCGTTTGGCTCTCGATCTTTGAAGTAATCTTGAAGCTCATGTAATCTCTGGAAATAATAATTCTTGGATAAAGATACTATGTACCCAGAACGAGTCTTGAAGTAGATACGATTGTCATGTTCATAGTAGTCCTTGATGCTAAGTTCTCTTTCTATCTTCTTTCTGATATCAGTCATTTTCCTAGTCCTTCTTCTTCGTTTTAAGTCCTATAATCACGAACTGAAAATCACAGTCACTGCAAGTCACTAAGCGTAGGTTCTGAAGTAGGGGTCGTTCTTCTGTTGGATCTGATGTGTATCCATCTGTCACAAAATTCTCATCTTTTCGGAGGATAACCAAAGTCTTGAAAGGTTGGTCTTCTTTTGGTTCTACACACAGGATCTTAGCTTCAACGTAGGACTTCCCCACCTTGCACTTTGGACATGAATACCATCCCTCTTGAGAATTAAAAACTGAAAGCGCCCAATTCTGATCAATAATCAAGCGATGATTGCCATCACAAATAGATCCATCCTCAGTGACAAGGACTGGATTTTGTATCATGACACTGGGATCCTCTTCCAACCTTTTTCTCCAGTATTTTATTCTGTTCACAGGGTCAATGCCTCTAGGATAAAATCCCTTGCTGAAGTGAACAACTTTCTTTCTGAATTCAGGAGTAGAGAAATATTCTATGTCAGGAGAAGATTCTAAAACCTTCGTGGGTGTAAATTCTTCTTGAGTAAGATCCTTCTTTTCTTCTATCTTTCTCCAAGTCTTGAACTCTTGTCTCTTTTTTCTATCATTTCTTTTCATGAAATCACCCTCAGGCTCTCCTTGCTGTTGGAAAAGATTCTCTCACATTGAACTCTATACTAAAGGACTTGAGGCAATCTTCACACAGGTAAACTTCTTTCTCAAAGATTCTATGCATCAGTCGAGTCCTCGTTTGACCACAATAAGGACAAGTCGGATTAGTCATAATTGAGTCCTCTTTCTATCAAAATTCTCAATCTTTGTCTCTCAAAACCTTGTCTGCCACATTTTGAACAGTAATTATGAGAGAATTTGGGAATAAATCTCCCGCAAATCAGACAATTATCACAAGTCCAAATTTTGTATTTCCATCTTCTTTTATCATTGATTTCTTTCCAATAATTTGGATTCTCCTGAAGTTTCTTCTTAAGCCATTTATCTAATGTTTCTCTCTCATTTCTTTTAAATTCAGGATTTGTCTTCCGCAATAATCTAGTATATCTATTTTTGTCTTCAGTTCTCAATTCATGAAATTCATACTTAGTTTTCAATTATCCACTTTCCTTGTCTCTTGTATTCAGAAATCAGTTCTTCTCCACAGTTTTTACAATAGTGGTGAACAACAACTTTCTCTGAATTCTTCACTATTCCTAAGATTCTGTAAGCATCCTCAAATATCTCATGACCACAATATTCACATTCCATTTTCAACACCTTCATAGTATTCCAGCCTTGATTATCAGGATGAAAATACCTAAATCTACAAGTCCAATTAGAAGCTCTAACGCTATGTATTCTATCAAAGATAATTCTTCCCATTTCTTCATTTTTCCTTCTCTCCATTCTTAAATTTCTCAATTAACTTGACATCATATCCTTGTGTTTGAAGCAACAATGCATCCTTGACACAGAGTCCGTACTCAATCTCATATCCATCAAAACTTGTTAAGAGGAATGTGCCACAAGCATCAGCATTGCAGAATTTACACTTCATTATTTTCCACTTCCATTTTCTTCTTCCAATTCATTGTCTAAGTCCTCAAACTCTTCAGAATCAGGATCTAGAACTTGCCAGTTCTCTTGCTCACACTCTTCCATTAGACTATGGAACCGAGAAAAACAGTCTTCACAAAGATGAATGATCGTATAATGTCCAGTCTCGATAAGTCCAAAGAATGATATGATCTTCTTATTCTTGGTCTCTACAACAAAGAAATCACTAAGCTCTTTTGAGCAATATCTACAAGTAGGATAAAACTTGCATTTTCTATTTTTTGTGCTTTCTTTGTAATATTGTAACTTTTCCAATTTGTTCACCTTCTAAAAGGAGATGTCAGGATAGAACCAACCTAGCAAGGAGAAACTCAGAAAGATTGATTCTATCAATGACTCGATAACAAGATGAGGCGTAGAAAGAAGAACCCTTCAAAAACCTCACCTTGTTCTAACTCAATCCCAAAAGAGTTAGTTTGATTTCTTTCGAACTAAAGCAGTCAAAATCAGTAGAAGCTCTCTACGCCTTTTCTCACTTTGGCTAAGTTCTTCCATCTTGGAAGATCTCTGTAGAACCTTCTCGGCTTCAGGGCTTCTAGGCATTTCAATGGTCACATCAGATTGTCCACTTGTTGGGTCTGGTTTGTGAGATCCCTTATAGTCATATGCTTCAGCCTTGTATTCCATGAACTTGTTGTAGGCATCCATAGGTACACATCTGATCTCTCCACCAAAATCAACTCTGCAAGTTCCTTCTGGGCATCTTCCCTCTTGTGCAAGAGGCATTGCTCGCATGTACAGAGCATCGAGAGTAGACATTCCTCTTCCCGCCAGACTTAATGCTTCCTTGAACAATTTTCTTCTAACAGCTAGATCCAATGATTTTGGATCTTTCTGATAAAGTCTAAATTGCTCAGGTTCCTTTTCATAAGCTTCCTTTAAGATCTCAAGTTTTTGTTCCTCTTCCCAAGAGTCTAGAACTTGCTTGTTCTTTGGCTCTAGTGTCATTTGGTTAAGTTCTTCATTCAAATCCTCAAGTTCAACTTGGTGATCAATTTGAATGTGTTCTGCTAAAGAATCAACGCATGAAAAATCACGCATACATAGAGGGCAGATGTGCTGTCCACTCTCTTTGAAGTTCTCGAATAGTTCTCTTTTGCTTATTTTTGTCATTTTATTCACCTCGGTCTGAAGTCAATGTTTGTATGATTGCAAATAGTTTCAGTTCATCTGCTTGGATTAGATCCCAAATATGGGCATTAATTGACTTGACTCCCAACTGTCTTGCAATATCAGCATAAGTTCTGAATCTTTCTTCTTGTCCCTTTGGAATAGAGACCAAGATCTTTTTCTGTTTGTTCTGTATCATTTGTTAATTGCACCTACTAATACTAAGCATGATGAAACTATTAAATATATCTCTAAGATATGAGACGCTTTGGCGATTGATTGTTTTGCTGAAGTCTATTTACTAAAAGAAGCTATTTTCTCTGCCTATGATGATACTTGTCAAGTAAAGAAGACTTTCTTGTACCGATCAAGTGTTTAGGTACTTCTCCCAGAACAACGATTTGCTCATGATAGTAGGATGTCTTTCTTCTAAGATTGCTGACTAGCTTCCAGTCCCGATAGACTGCTATATAACGTCCACCAGAGTCTAAGAAGTATTTTGCTATCTTTCTCATTCCAGTTGGAGATGTTACTTCAAACTTGTCTTTCTTTTCTATCCATTCAGAATCATTTAGGAACTTCTCGATAGGAATCTTGATCTCAGATAATTCATAGGCAATGCCTCTAAGTTTTCTTTGTTCTTGAAGAAGATCTGTTGGCTTGACTTTTGGATAGAAGAACCAAGTATTCTCTGGGAATTCTTTCAGTAATGCCTTCTTGATCTCTGTATCCTCTTCTTGTTCAATGATAGTGTGACAGACCTTGGCATTTCCTAGAAGTGTCTGTAATTCCGTCTCTGTCATTCCATTGTTTACAGCGTTATGAATGCGTTCTTGAATGTGTTTTGGAATCCAAGAGATATCATAGGACTTGCCTAGATACTTTCTTCTAGTCATTTCTCTTTCTCCTCTCAAAGTGACTGCTTTTCAAGTCAGCATGGAAACTTCCATTGAAGAACAAAGCACATTCTTTGCAATAGAAGCTAGGACTCTTCTCACGTAGATGATAGAATTCAACAGGCAGCCAAGCTTCTTCCAAGGACAACTCTTTTTCACAGTTCTTACACGTTACCATCTTATTCTACCTCTTCTCCAAAATACTGTTTTCCACACGATGCACATTTGTATCTCTGGTGTCCATTTACTCTTCCATATCTGCGTCTCAATGGACAATCACAGACTGGACAGAGATCATAAATATTAGGTTCTGAATGTTTAGGCTCTTCTGGGAATCCTAGAATGCTATCTATTCTTTCAGAGATAGCTTCCATACGCTTTCTAGTTTGTTCGGATTGCTTTATTGGATCTTCTACTTCTCCCATTCTTATTCATCTCTAAGTAATGTTAATAGCAGAATGACATCTAGGACAATGTGAAGGAGTTCCTTCCGTCTGAAACTCCAGTCCACAACTCTTACATCTGCATTTCTTTCTGCCATATCTTCTTCCATTCATTTCTTATCATCTTCCTTTTTTGAGACTAGATATGAAGGAATAAAAGTGAATACAAGAAGAACCGAGACCGATTCATTACCTGTTCTTACCTTCATTCTAGTCCTGTCTCCCAACTATCTTGACATTGATTTTATTCTGACCAAGTCTTTTGATCTGATCATCTGTAAGGTTGTCCTCAAAGGATACAACAAGTTCTTTCTCCACATTTGGAAGTTGATCAAAGAACTTAAGAGAATTGATATAGCGCCCTAGCTTCTCATCTGATATGTATTCCCATTTGGCTTTGTAGTTAGTAGCTTCTATTACTTTCTTGACTGTACCTGTCTTTCTAAGAATGACTATTAGGTCTACTCCTGCATTGAAGTTCTTGTTGATTAGAACTAGGTATCCTCTCTCAGTGTATTCTTGCTCTAGTTTTCTTATCCTTCTATCTGCTGTCCTAGTATTCTCTTCTAGCTCACTATTAGCTGATATACATCTTAGTATACAGCGATGGTATAGAGCATCATTGGACATTGGAACTAAGCCTCTTCTTTTGGCTTGCTGCCTATTTCAACAACATTTCCCATAACTTGGTATCGCTTGCCATCTATTGTTAGTTTACCAAAGATCATGTATCCCTTGGAACCAGTCTTGAATTCTCTTGCTCTCAATGTCAATGCTCCTTTTGGATTCTCCTCAATTTCAACTATCGCTAATTTATCCATATATTACCACTCCTTGTTATACTCTTACTTCTCCCTACTAATATATAGTAAGAAGTTCCTTTTAAATGTTACTCTCTATGGAAAAGACCATTGCTTTTTAGGTTCAACTTACAAATCTTGACAAATTCACTGAGATTTTGGAGTGTTTTCCCATGGTTAACCAGAAATCTTCTTTTCATGGACTTCCCATGGTTAACCGTTTTTTTAACACATTTTTAAGCTCTTTTGCTAAATTGGCTTTAAAAAAATAGTGCATATTTAGCACACGTACAGATTCTGACTCTGCTGTCATAGCCATTAATACTAGATCAAGATATACTAATAGATTCTGTTCTATTCTAAACAATGAAGAACATACGAAGGATGTGTGAACTAAAGCACCCAGAACTGGGCTTGGAATAGAAAAAGAATCCATCTCATATATAGAGGAATTAAAGATAAGGTTTGTTCATCCTCTTCAAGTCAAAGGAAGCCCAATTCAGTCTTCTCTATCCAAAAGAACTTATAGCCATTAATACTAGATCTATACTTTCATAGGATCTGGTTAACCAATTTCTCTTCATAAACCCACCATAGGGAAGGTCGGGATAGCATTTATATTGCTCTTGGTTTCATCATTTATGTTTTGGAATAAGCATAGACAGGTATGTCGTTGTCTCAACTTGAGAAGGTAAAATCAATCTCTGAGATAGTTACGGGGGTTCTTTGGGCTATTTATATAGTCGTTATTTTGGCTCAAACCTTTGGCTGGTTTCCTCCATCTACAGGGTCACAAATAACGATTCCCCCTGAAGTGAATTGGCTTATTTTCATCATCCTTACAATTGTTATTATAGTCGTTTTAGCAAATTTCTGGAAGTGGCATTCTATCAAACGAATTGATCATGTCTGTGCATACATATTCTTTCCTATAGGAACACTTCGAGAAAACAAGACTCTTGGCTATCACAAAGAACACTACCAAAAAAGACTCATAGTCAATTTCAAAACGAAAATTCCACAAGCGTATCCTCTACCTAATGCTCCTACATGTTATGGTTGGAGAATGATACACAAGTACGCTGACATGTGGTTTTCTTTCGAGGATTCTATCTATCCTAATCCAGATAACCAAAGATGGTGTGATGAAAAAAGTTACCATCTAAATCCGTATAGTGCTTCAAAAGAAGAACTCTTGAAAACAGACGCTTTGAATGCTGAGCCATCTACAACTGATATATCCATAGTGAAAACACGATCTCTCTTTAGTGATAGTAAGCTGATGGAAGCCTATTCGCCGATACATGCAATGATCACCAGAATTAATAGAGTAATTCCTCGTGAAAGTGCCCTTCAATGGACTGTTGGAATGCCAGTGAAAGCATCGTTGATAGATTTTGACAGCATTAGAAAAGTATTCGAACAACACAATGATAAGCTTAGGAAAAAGGATTTGGACATGTGGGTGGAAATCGAGGAAGAAATCGAAGCGAGGAACTATTTCTTTTTGGGCAAAGACCGACAAGCGTGGTTCGATGAATTAGAGGCTAAGTATAATCAACTGACAAAACACCAGAAGGTCAAGTGAGAAAACGGTATACTACCATATCTTGTAAGCTTCAAAGAAAGCCAAATCTTGAAAGCATCCTCCCGTCTGGCTTCTTTTCACTGTTGAGGCTTAAAGCTACCCACTGGGTACCTTTAAACTTGATTCCTTCTTGTGTAGAAGGAATAAGACTTGTATGTATGTTCAAACGATTCAGAGAACTTAGAAAAATGTTGTATTTGACCCGAGAAGGGAGAAACCAGAATAAGAGGGCGGTCTCTGCCATGAGGATTTTTTCCTCTATTTAAACCATAAAAAGGTCTATTTGAGTCTTAAGCACTTTTCAAAAGGTTATCAATTACAAAGTTTTCAGAATCAAATTGAATCAGACCTTTATATACTCTATTGACCATTGTAGCTGTAGAACACAACGACAGTCTTAAGATTTAAGATATGATATAGTATCCATTCACAACCGTAGCAAAAAAATGATTATGGAAGATATTTTTCTAAGATCTTCTGCGCCAGAGAATCCTCTTGTAGCAAAGGGATTCTCTGCACAACACTTATACCTAGAGACTATAGAGAAGCGTGACCCAGTAGTCACAAGTGGGGAGTCAGCCCAATAAGATTCCTAGAAGATTCCCAAGAACAAAGGGCAGAGAAGAGAGAGCATCTAGGAAACCATATTCTATTGATCACTGCTAGAATGATTTGTTTTAGAGAAGGATATGATCTAGGAACATTCTTGAAAGAAAAAATCATCATTAATGGAAAGATTCCCTCATGGTGAAGTTATATAATCTATTTATGATCCATAATTAATTATCAAGTTTCAAGAGCATGGGAGTGGAGTCACATTCGGGCAAGGCAAAAAACCTTGGAGAAATTCTGGAAAAGTGTAAGGCTTAAATCTAAAGAACAAAGATAGAATGAACCTAGAAGGCATATTGGATGTCTAAGAAAGTTGATCAGGTAGAAAAAGAAGAAAAACGAAAGCATGCTACAACTGCTTATCCCAAAAATAGTCTAATGGATGCACTAAGAATTGCTCAATCTATAAAAGATAATGGTGCAGGAAAACCATTTGACAGGTTGGATCTGGCTAAATCCCTCAAATATTCTCCAGCAACTGGCACTTTCAGAATGTTGATAACGGCTTCAACTCACTATGGTCTAACTATGGGAAGCTACAATGCCAAAGAAATATCACTTACTCCTTTAGGAAGATCTATAATGTATCCACAAAATCTCGAAGAAAAGGCAGACGGATTGAAGAAGGCACTTTTCAATATAGACCTCTTCAAGCGGTTCTTTACAGATTATGAAAACAACAGACTTCCAGACGTGGAGTATCTGGCAAATACGCTCAACAGAACCTATGGAATTCCAACTGAAGATTGTACAGACTGCTATAAGATGATAGTCAAGAATGCAGAAGAGTTGAAAATACTCGATGATATCAGTGGTGCTAAATGGATTCACTTGAGCAAACTGTCAAAGGCTGAAGTTACGCAGACCGTAACACAACTTCCTTTAGGTGAAGAAGAAGAGATTCCGCCACCAATCATAGAAGAAGAGAAGCCTCCGCCAACAACTCCGAAAGTGGAGAAGCCTATTGTGTTTATCTCTCATAGTAAGAATGCAACGATAGTAGATCAGCTTAAGACCATTTTGGAGTTTGGTGAATTTGATTTCAAAATTGCTGAAGAAACTGAGACAACAGCAATACCTATTCCAGAAAAAGTCTTTGGCTTGATGAGACAATGTAACTGTGCAATACTAAACGTGAGTGCAGACGAGCAAGAAAAAAAGCCCGATGGAACATATGGTGTTAATGCTAATGTCCTGACTGAAATAGGTGGAGCTTTCCTTCAATATAATAGGAAAGTAATTCTATTGGTTGATAAACGGGTTCAGCTACCTTCAAACCTTCAAGGACTTTATCGATGTGAATATGAAGGCGATGAGCTTGCATTCTCAACATATCTAAAACTACAGAAGACTCTTGCAGAATTTAGGAAGGGCTAGTCTCTTGGTTTGAATAGAAGTAGCTTCTATCAATCTTTAAATCTCTGGATGCCTAAGATACTCTTAAAGGAGATGATATCCCGAATGAAAAAGGAGATTGCGGGAGATATCACCAGTTTTGTTGGATGATTGGGCTGTGCAATGGGTGTTGGGTTATTCAGCTTGTTGATGTTGGCCTCATTGTGTAAACCGAATGCGGTTCGCACGTAATGTGAGGTTGTATCTGCGTTTTGTGAATTGAAAACCATGGAAA
>Ga0315288_10010983_pt1 | contig 11410 bp, 6 predicted proteins | sample YL17G11_20_MG_FD_203454 | JGI IMG/M metagenome (GOLD analysis project Ga0315288, IMG submission 203454) | Sediment microbial communities from Yellowstone Lake, YNP, Wyoming, USA - YL17G11_20 | ecosystem: Environmental > Aquatic > Freshwater > Lake > Sediment | place: USA: Wyoming | collected... | reverse complement strand
TTCATATACGCTTAAAGTGAGTTATGAATTATTAAAAATAGTCGGATATCATTTATCCGCTACATGCCAGAATATTAATTCTTATATTTTCCCCAATTCCTAATAACATCGATTCCTTTATTAAGAACAGGATCACTTTCCCGAATAATATCCTGTTGTGTTACTATAACCTCCACATCAGGGATGATTCCGATGCCTACAAATTCCATTCCATCGGGAAAAACATCTCTTTTTGAAACAACTCTGAAAATTCCTCCGCCGGGTAATGTTACAACGATCGGATTACCGGTGCTACCGGCAGTTTTTTCACCGACAAGCAAAGCCCTCTTCGAATACTTTAACGGAACAAGGAAGTCTTCGGCAGCGCTGAATGTGCCGGGTCCTGTAAGAACTACAAGAGGCCCGGTATACCGTGTTCCGTTGCCAGGCTCAATTATTGACGGACTTTTTTCCAGCCATCCTGTAGCTTGTCCCCATGATCTGTAAGCCGGAACATATGAAAGGCTCTTCCACTTTGAAGCCATCAGCGGTTTGTCAGTAAGGGCACTGACAATATTAAAAGCATTTGAACTGTTACCTCCCGAATTGTGGCGTACATCAAGTATTATTCCATTAAATATGGTGAGATCAAGGAGGTCAAAGGCCTTATAGAATTCATCAACTACTTTCTGGCTTCCGAAATTGGAGATCCTGACATACCAGATATCCGGCTGAATCATTCTCGTTTCAATTAAAGGATCAAACATAAACCAGCGTACCCATTGCCACTGGAAAAATGAACCGTCGTTTTCCGAAGAGTTTCTGGTAAGAGTGACATCCCTGAGAGTACCATCCGGATCTTTGACTCTCAAGGCTATTTTACTATTCTTTGGGCCACTGAAGATTCTGATAAGTCCTATGGACTCGTCAGCCTGGGTAGTACCAAAGGAATAAAATCTCAGGACTTTCTCCTTGAGATACTCACGTATAGAGATATTGTCTCCCATTTCCAGAATCTCCAGCCCGGGATAGATTCGCTGAGTCTTCATTTCATCAGTGTTACCGACCCTTAACACAATAAACTTATCTTCAACAACCTTAAGTTCGACAGGTGGATGATCATATCCCGGCTTGACATACATCCATGGGGGGGAAACTGCTGTATGACCATCGTTTAACAGAGCTGCAAACTCCATCAGAACATCATAATAATCCTCTATATTCCTGGTGCTGATTACACGAGGTATATATTCCCTGGCTTTGCTGTCCCAGTCAATATCAGGAATCCGGTCAAAAAAGGGATAATTGAATTTTGCCTCAGCCCAGATTGTCATTAATCCCCATATTTTTTGTTCCTCGGTGCCGGTCCATTGATCTTTCATCTGAGTTATTTTCGAAGGATCAGGTTCTTGCGACAAAAGACTAACAATCAGTAAAAATGACAACTCGAACATTACTATTGCTCTTTTCATGGCTAAAATTCTTTGATATAAACAGGATCTTTTAATTTACTTCATTTACCATTCTATATCCAATTTAAAAAGACCGGCATAATTAAAATTTGCTGCACTGTTTTCATAAAGAAACTGGTCAATAATTCCAAAATGTCTTTTTAAAGCTTAAAAGCTGGCCATTGATTTGATAATTTGCAAAAGCAGGACTTCTTGATCACATTTGGCCATTCAGATTTCAATTACCCTATGTAACTTTACAAAAGAGATTTAACTACACCTTTTGGCGGTCAATTTTAGTCTGGCCAGCTATGGTCAGGGTCACTGGCTTTTCCAAATAGGAGATGATATCGAATAATTAATTTATATAAAATAGTTGGATATTTCTAACATTTGTATTGGCATTTTATATAAATGTGCCGGTATAATCTATAAAATAATTGCATTGAAAAACTACATTATAACACCGGAAGACTTTTTTACCAGGAAAGAACGTCAACGGCCCTGATCCCGGTGCCCAACTTCAAAATCAAACACCTTCATATTAAAAATGTGAGTGTTATTTATTTCATGCCAGGTTTAGAGTGAAAGGCGGCTGGCTTGACAACTCATATTTAAATTATGGTTTGAAAATGCGTAAAGCAGCATACAGTAAAGTTGATTCGTTTGGTCTTGTACAGGGTGTCTGCGGGGCACCAACTTTAATAAGTCGGGAACAGCAACAGAAGGACAGGTATTTTTCCTGCTTATGGAAGCTGCTTACCGCGACATGCAAAATCAATAGGCTTTATCCTGTAAAATAGGGAAGTCTGGTGACTTTTGGGTCAAAATTCAGTTTCAACTCTATCTTTTTGGCTTCTTTTTCAGAAAGAAAAGGTTCTTTCCCGACCTCCACGCAGGATTCGAGGGGTGAAAAACCGTCCATCCCGACATTTGCAACTGAAATTGGCAGACTTAGTCCATATCTTAAAAGATCGTCCCCTGAAACATTTCCAATAAGGGCATTTTGCCCCATAATTTTAATTGCAATAATACCGACATCTCTTTTAGCAGCAAGAGGTAGAAGTCCATCCTCATTACCATTATACTTTGAAGCATTGATGACGCACAAGATTGCATCAACATCAAATTCATTAAATGATTTCCGGGATGCATCGTTCCACTTATGAAACGAAAAACCAATGTTCTTCACCACACCCTCATTCTTCAGTTTTAAAAATGCTTTGTATCCTCCTGAAGGGCTTAACAGGACATCTACATCTTTCACACTATCGATAGAATGCATACAGTAGAGATCGAGATATTCTGTTTTTAAGGTTTTCAATGATATTTCAATCTCCTTCATCACTCCATCATATGTCCTCTCCATTGTTTTTGAATTGAGAAATATCTGATCCCTGTATTTTGGGGTTAGAAATTTTCCATAACGCTCTTCAGCCAGTCCATTGCCGTAGGATCGTGCAGAATCAAAGTAGGTAATCCCGAGCTTAATCGCATGATCAATATGTTTTTGCAGAGTATCTTCATCTGCCACCCAGTTGCAATAGCGGGAACCACCGCCAAAACCAATGCATGAAACCATTCTGTTAGTCCTGCCTAATCTGCGTTTTGGCAGTACTTCGAACTTCAATCCGGAAACATTACCATCTGGTAAAGCTGCGACTCCTGTAAGGGAGGGAAGCATAGCAGCAGTGGTAGTGATAGCTGCTGTCTGCAAAAATTTTCGCCTTGTAAAATGCGTTCTCTTTAAATCTTTATTTTGATTTTTCATGAGAATTGTACCAATTGATATAGAATGTAAGATATTCATTTTTTCACCTCAAATTACACCTCAGGCCATATTTTTCGATGAATTTCATGTCATCAATTCAAAACTATCCGGCTTAACCACAAAATTCATTTCCTTCCCTAAAAGTACTTATTCTTCAGGAAGCAATTTTTGTTTTGCTCTTTCACCTTTACATAAATGGAAAATCATGTGATCTTGACCATATGTACCCTTACCAGGTTAACCGGAGTTTAATCCTTGTTGCTTTGTTAAGTGTGTTATGTGTAATCATACCCTCCATACGCGGTCCCATACACCCTGATTTTGCATTATAAGTCTTTACAGGTCATTCAAAATTACCTCTTTTTAAAATTTTTAAGATTTGACGAAAGTTCACATGAATTTGTGTCTATCCATTCTATTAATTTTTAGTAAATATCCAGTTATCCAAATTGAAATATTTAAACCGGATAAGAAACGGAATATAAGCTAAATACATTACTTTTATAATTAAAGGAACATGAAATCGCTTTATAATAAGGAACAATTCAAGCCTATGAAAAACTCTGACACCTTTCATGGTAAAAGCCCCGAAAAAACTTCAGGAGATTATGAAAACCGCCGTACATTTCTGAAAAAAGCCTGTGCTGCTGCATTTACTATTGCCGCAGCGGATTTAATTTTCCCGGAAGATCCTGAATCAGGAAGCAGACAAAGTAACAATGAAGTTTTACCCTGGTACCGGCGAATTACACGATGGGGGCAGACAAATATAACAGAAACTGATCCCGCCACTTACGATATTAATTGGTGGAGGAGTTACTGGAAACGAACTAATATCGGTGGCATAATAGTTAATGCTGGGGGTATAGTAGCTTATTATCCCAGCAAGATACCACTTCATCGTCGGGCAGAGTACCTGGGCGGACGTGATCTTTTTGGAGAGCTTTGCAGGAGTGCCCATGAAGATGGTCTGGCTGTTTTTGCCAGAATGGACTCAAACCGTGCGCATGAAGAATTCTATAAAGCTCATCCCGACTGGTTTGCCGTCGATACATCAGGTAAACCGTATAAAGCTGGCGACCTGTTTATAACATGTGTGAACAGCCCTTATTATAATGAACATATTCCCTCTGTTATAAAAGAGATTATTGAGCTGTATCATCCTGAAGGATTTACTGATAACAGCTGGAGTGGTCTGGGTCGTGATTCGATCTGTTATTGTGATAATTGCAGAAAAAGATTCCGGGAAAAGCATGGAATGGAGATACCTTCCAGGGCAGACTGGGATGATCAGGTCTACAGACAATGGATACGATGGAATTATAAACGCCGGCTTGAAATATGGGACCTGAATAACCGGATATCAAAATCATCTGGAGGAAAAGATTGCATCTGGGCAGGAATGAATAGCAGTTCGGTAAGCGGCCAGAGCAGAAGCTTCAGGGATTTTAAGGAGATTTGTGCCAGGGCTGAGATAATTATGCTTGACAGCCAGGCCAGAAGTGATGCTGAAGGATTCCAGCAAAACGGGATCTCCGGTAAGATGATACACAGCTTGCTGGGATGGGAAAAACTTATTCCTGAAAGTATGGCAATGTACCAGGCGGGACGCCCTACATTCCGTCTGTCATCCAAACCTGTCAATGAAGCAAAGATGTGGATGACCGAAGGAATAGCAGGAGGTATACAGCCATGGTGGCATCATGTCGGAGCTTACCATGAGGATAGACGTATGTACAAAACGGCTGCACCGGTAATGGCCTGGCATAAAACAAACGAAGAATATCTTATTGACAGGCATCCAGTAAGTAATGTAGGTGTAGTCTGGTCACAGCAGAACACGGATTTCTATGGCCGCGATGCAACGGAACAGCTGGTCGAACTTCCCTTGCGCGGGATAACCCAGGCACTTATCCGGTCAAGAATCCCTTTTCTTCCGGTTCATGCCGACCATATTGAGCGGGACGCGAAAAAATTTTCCCTTTTGATCTTTCCAAATCTGGGTGTTATGACTGACGATCAGGTGGCTTCGGTAAAGAGATACGTCGCAGGTGGCGGTAATCTTATGGCCACAGGTGAAAGTAGTTTATATGATGAGTGGGGCGATCTAAAATCCGATTATGCACTGGCCAATCTTTTTGGTGCACATATCACCGGAAAAGTTCCGGCTTTATGGGAAGATAAAAATGCCAGTCGGATTCAGGAAACATTACATACATATCTGAGAATCCTCCCTGAAATCAGAAGAAGGATCGATGGTCCACACAATAGCTCAGAACCCCCTGTAAGCGGAGAACGCCATTCAGTTTTTAAGGGTTTTGAAGAAACCGACATTCTTCCTTTTGGCGGGACACTGAATCCTCTTAAAACAGACAAAGGGACAGAAATAATGATGACTTTTATCCCTGCCTTTCCCATATATCCACCTGAGACGTCATGGATGCGGATTCCTAAAACCAGTATTCCAGGTCTCATACTGAACAGATTAAGTCAGGGTAGCCGTGTAGCATTCTTACCTGCTGATATCGACAGACAATTTGGCCTGTACAACCTTCCAGACCATGGTAATCTTCTGGCAAACATTATCCGGTGGACTTCGAAAGATGATTTCCCCCTGTCAGTCGATGGCCCCGGGTTGATAGATTGTCATATTTACCGGCAGGAAAAACGGCTTGTTTTACATTTTGTCAATCTAACAAATGCTGCAACATGGCGGCAGCCAGTCGATGAACTGATACCTGTCGGTCCATTGAATATCAGTGTACGAATCCCGCAGGGTATTGCTGGTAAAGAGATTAATTTACTGGTATCAGGCAAAAAGCTTAAAGCTATTATTAATGAAGGATGGAGCAGATTTGAGATCGACACTGTTTCGGATCATGAAGTAGCTGTGATACTTTGAACTTCATTCAAATTTAGTACTTAGGTGGCACCATGTCGAACTGGTCCAATTTTTGGACACGTCTGCGAAATTGCTCTTCTGTACTAAACCTGGCGTTCAGATAATTTGTTAAAATCTCTTCAGCGACACTTGGTCCAATGATTTGAGCGCCTATGCAAAGAACATTAACATTGTCGTGTTCTACACACTGATGAGCTGAGTAAGTATCATGGCATAGGGCTGCCCTGATACCCTGAATCTTATTGCAGGCTATAGCTGCTCCGACACCGGTGCCGCAAACCATTATACCTCGTTCAGCACTACCGCTTTTTATCTCACCAGCTAAAAGAAGGGCGATGTCAGGGAAGTCAACAGGATCAGGAGTAAATGATCCAACATCTTTCACGCTGTAATTCCATGACTGCAATAACTTGAGCAATTGACCTTTCAGAGGGAATCCTGCATGATCGCTTCCGATAACAAGTTTAACAGGAACGCCCGACTCGTTTTCTCCAGTAATTACTGGATTGACATTGTTGTACATTTCAGCAGCTGTTTGTTTCTTTAAATTATTACGATTATTTGTTGATTTTCCCCCAAATCCTGTAGAAGGTATAGCTAACATAGAAACTGATAATATGCCAGCTTTTTTAATAAATTCTCTTTTTCTCATATTACCTTTATTAGTTATTCAACTCCAATTTCATGCATAAGGTTTAAATACATTTTCTTTTTGGCGACCTCGGCTGGTAGTTCAGCACCATACTGTTTTACAGCAATTTCCAATTCGTTCGTCATTCTTCTGAGCTTATTTTGAAATGCACGATATAATCCTTGTGCAGTAGCTTTATTAGTCATGTGAGAATTTGTATATGGAGTATTCTTCGTACCTGTCTCAAGCTTATCTATCCATTCTTTCGGGATCGTTGCGGTACCTGTGAGTGCTCCTGCCATCCCTCCGGCGCTGGCTGCAGTACAATCTGTATCACGACCGCGATTGTTAGCAACCTTCACTGCCAGCTCCACATTACCTTTTGTAAGTTTGAAAATAGCAAATGAACAGGTTACATTTTCATAAATGGAAGAACCAATATATTTTGTCATTCTTTTATTAGCATAATACGGACTTGCTGAGTCTGAATACATTGAATTCAATTCTTCTCTGAATTTTCTGTCCATGGGATCCGTGTACTTGTCAGCGATAGCCAGCCCATGTTCTATTTCAGCCTTCATTTCAGGTGTAGCGTATTTTAAAGCTGCCTCAATCACTGAGTTTACTGTTGCCCCAGGTAACATAGCTAAAGTTAAAGCAGCGTTATAAACTCCGCCCCAGGCAAAAGCATCATCATTCTTATTTTCATAATAAAGTCTTCCTATTTCTTTCATATCATCAATTGCACCTTCCGGATCGCCTGCATTAAAAGCCGGAATGGGATGAAAGACACGTGCTGTCAGATGAATATGATCACCAAGATCACCAGGCATTCCATACTTTGTTTTTGGCAATTCTTCAGCTTGTATTCCCCATTTTGAATATTCCATTAGTGCTTTATCATAGGGCTGGGTCATGTAATACATATCTTCTATCTCACAATCCCTTACCCATACCTTCATCAAATCCTGGGCAGTGATTCTGTCCTGTTTTTCAATTATTGCAGTAGCTATACATTTCTGACGTTCAATGCCATCTTCTGTCCCCCCGGCAGGATGAGACCAGAAAACATCATAATGATTGCATGGAAGAAACTCATTAAATACACCATATAATTTTTCTATATCTTCCATCCGATCTACTCCTTCAACAACCGCACCCAAAGAAGATCCACCCCTTGATCCAAGTATCATTCCATAAATTTTATCATAAATAGAACTTCTTGGCACATCTCCGTCATCATTTGTTATTGTGTAATAGTGTTTTTCATTGAGTCCGATATTTGCATTAAAAGCATTTACAATTTCAATAATTATTGTTTCATCATCTTCCGCAATGTTATCGTCAGTTATATTAATTGGTAAAGTTTTTGCTGTACTTCCAGCCGGAATAATAAGGCTTCCTGAAGAAAGTTTATAGTCTTCTGTACTATTTTGTGCTAAAGTACCTGAAACAATATAATTAATCTTTACATTTTCGGAAACAGCCCTGGATAGAGTCACCTCAATGCTTCCAGGAAAAGACTCTGAACTACTGGAACAAGGGTAAAGGAACTGAACATCAGGCAGTTCGTTATCCTTAATAACCACTGTTGCACAGTAATTTTCCGGATCAACTGCATATGCTGAATCAGGGATCAACGTAATTGTTACAGTTTCATCACCTTCAAATAGGAGATCGTCGATGGGTTTAATAATTAAGGAAGCCTGAGGATTTCTCATTTTGATATTTTCACGAATTCTAAAATCATAACCATTTTTAGCTGTTCCACTAATAGAAAATTTTACTGTCAGATCTGACAGGGGTGTACCAACCTGAAATAATTGTAATTCTGCTTCATCTGATCCTTCCTTTGACTTTTCATCCCAGACCATTAATGATATTGTTGGTTTTTCAATAGTTTGTGGGTGGATTCGTTTTCCCGTGTCGCAAGAGGATGCGAAAATGACTACAAGAATTGAAATTAAACTAAAAAATAAAGTCCTTTTCATATTTTTCATTGCTTTGGTTTTTACTAACTCTTTTCACAATAATATTTTAATCAACCTTTTTTATTATTCTGCCCAATTTCAGCTCCCTGCTTTATAAGTTGATCCCGTAGCATTCCCACATTAATTTCCTTTGGTGATTTTTTTGATTTCACACTAAGAGCAGCAGCTGTACCTGCTGCCTCCCCCAGGCACATTGTCGGTGCCATAGCCCGCCAGGATTCATAGGATTGCTGATCGGATGAAATACATCTACCCGCCACAAGCAATCCTTCAACTTTTTGAGGTAATAAACAACGGTATGGTATCTCATAACCCTCATGCTCAAGATATCGTCTATATCCATAATAACTAATTATCGGACATGACGACATGGAAATTGAATCATCGAACTTTTTGCCTTCAATAGCATCCTCTGCGGTTGTTTTATAAAGCCCATTAATAAAGCGTGTTTGTCTTATTCCCAATAATGGAGCAGTCTCAATAACGGATGCATCGTCTAATATCGGAGATAAACTTTCCTGCTGTTTTTTAAAATGTTCAAATACTGCTAATCTTGTCTCTATTTCACTTCTGGTTAAGTTATCGGCATTCGTAACATCCAGGTTTGAACCCGGTCCCCAAAAAAGAACAGAATTTTTGGTTTTGGGACCACCGATTTTATCAATATTCCCTGGATCAAATCCTCCGACTCTATACATAAGACAATTAGCCAGATGCTTATCTTTCTCAACATCAGCCTGCCAATATGGAGCACCAGCTTTGAAAGCTACGTCAGCATCTCCGCTTGCATCTATAATTACCTTTCCAAATAAAGCTTGTCTGCCCGAATTATTTTCAATAATTATCCCAACAATATTATTTCCTTCCATAATGGTATCAACAAAAATCGTATGGAATAGAATTTTAATCCCTTCATCATACAACATTTTAGTAAGCAGATACTTTGTCTTCTCACTATCTATCGCATAACTGTAGGATAATTTGCCTTTTTCAGTGGCATATTCTTCCTGTGCGTATGAGGATCTTCCAAGCCCGTTTATTTCTTTCAGCCTGAGGATTACCTCTTCGGCAATACCCTTGCAAGTTTGTAAGCCATCCGGTTTTACCTGATTACGATAACCATTAATATTTGTCATCAGAGAAGCAGTTGCCGTTCCGCCAAAAAAAGGAAATCGTTCAATTATAATTGTTCTGGCTCTATTCCGAACGCTTGAAAGAGCAGAGGCAAATCCTGCAGGACCTCCTCCCACAACAATTACATCAAATCTGCCGTAAACTGACAAATCCTTTTCCGGTTCCCTATAAACATTCGCACTTTGGATTGAAATAGTATTTGGTTCTGTATGCTTACTTCTGAATAAAGAAAATGTACCTATTACTAATGAACTATTCAGAAACATCCTTCGATTTATTTTTAAATGTCCCATCATAATTAATTTTAGAATGTCTTTTTGTCTCTTATGATCAAAGTTACACCTTGTTTAATCCAAAGTCAACTTCACATTATAATTTTCAATTCTTTGATTCCTGGAATAATTTGCTAAATAAGGTCTGGTCAAAAAGCCTCCAAAATTTCCAGAGGCAGCCAATCCAACAGACCACCCAAATCCGGAGTTAAATACTTGTAGTTAAGTTATGTATATTATGTGTAATCAGACCGGACAAATGCGGTCATAAAGAATCGCTTTTGCACTTTACCCTGTAAAATAAGGAAGCCTGGTGACTTTTGGATCAAAATTCAGTTTCAACTCTATCTTTTTGGCTTCTCTTTCCGAAAGTAAAGGTTCTTTTCCGACTTCCACGCACGATTCGAGGGGTGAAAAGCCGTCCATACCGACATTTGCAACTGAAATTGGCAGGCTTAATCCATACCTTAAAAGATCGTCGCCTGAAACATTTCCAATCAGGGCATTTTGCCCCATAATTTTAATTCCAATGATACCGACATCTCTTTTAGCTGCGAGAGGTAAAACCCCATCCTCATTACCATTAGACCTTGAAGCATTGATGACGCACAGGATTGCATCAACATCAAATTCATCAAATGATTTCCGTGAAGCATCGTTCCACTTGTGAAACGAAAAGCCAATGTTCTTCACCACACCCTCGTTCTTCAGCTTTAAGAATGCTTTGTATCCTCCTGAAGGACTTAACAGGACATCCACATCTTTCACACTATCGATAGAATGCATACAGTAGAGATCGAGATAATCTGTTTTCAAGGTTTTCAATGATATTTCAATCTCTTTCATCACTCCATCATATGTCCTCTCCATTGTTTTTGAATTGAGAAATATCTGATCCCTGTATTTTGGGGTAAGAAATTTCCCATAACGCTCCTCGGCCAGTCCATTGCCGTAGGATCGTGCAGAATCAAAATAGGTGATCCCGAGCTTAATTGCATGGTCAATATGCTTTTGCAGGGTATCTTCATCTGCCACCCAGTTGCAATAGCGGGAACCACCTCCAAAACCTATGCATGAAACCATTCTGCTGGTCCTGCCCAATCTGCGTTTTGGCAGTGCTTCGGACTTTAATCCGGCTACTTTAACATCTGGAAGAGCTGCGACTCCTGTAACGGAAGGAAATATTGCCGCAGTTGTAGTGATAGCTGCTGTCTGCAAAAATTTCCGCCTAGTAAAATGTGCTTTCTTCAAATCTTTATTTTGTTTTTACCTGAATACT
>Ga0315288_10010982_pt1 | contig 11411 bp, 7 predicted proteins | sample YL17G11_20_MG_FD_203454 | JGI IMG/M metagenome (GOLD analysis project Ga0315288, IMG submission 203454) | Sediment microbial communities from Yellowstone Lake, YNP, Wyoming, USA - YL17G11_20 | ecosystem: Environmental > Aquatic > Freshwater > Lake > Sediment | place: USA: Wyoming | collected... | reverse complement strand
TTCGTAAATGTGCTTCCGGATCGGCGCTTCTTTATGATTGGGAACCAGCTTTTTTTCTTTCCATTCATAGCCAAAGGCCGCTTGTCCGCCTGTCGGTTTTCCGAGTTTTGCTCGAATAGGGATTGACGCCGCAACTCGGTCTGAGATTTCCTCCCGCTCCCATTGGGCCATCGCCGCGATCATGGTGTAGAAAAGCCTTCCGGCAGGGGAGGAAGTGTCTATGGCCTCTTGGAGAGAAATCAGGTCAGCGTTGTATTTTCTAAAAATGTCAGCGAATTCAAGCAATTCTCTGGTATTGCGGGCAAGCCGAGCCAGCTTGGAAAAAATGAGTCCGGTGATATGGCCGGACTTGATATGATCGAGCATCTTTTGGGTCTCGGGATGACCCATGACGGATTTACCCGAGACCGCCTCAAGGTGATAGACTTCTTTTACTTGCCAGCCTTTGGATTCGGCGTAGTATAGGGCGCGCTTCTCGTGGTGCTCCGGGCTTTCCCCCTTGGCTTGGTCTTCGGTCGAGACCCGAATCCAGATACCGACGGGTTTTTTATTTTCCATTTATAGATTAGTTATCTAGGCCGAATCCTCAAATGGCAACATAGCACAACGATTCGTAAAATAAAATAGCTTGTATTTGATTTGGCGCTTATCATAAAAGAAGCTAAAAAAATGAGGAATATCGAATCCATTGCTTCTAATATGGATATGTTTAATAAAAATGCTATAATTCAAGAAAGGATCCAAAAATAATTAATAAGAAGAGCAGGACTTAATATGAAAAAATTAAGCAAACAACAAAAAGAAGAGCTTATTAATAAAATTCAAGAAGGCCAACAAATTCCTGATGAGTATCGGTTTTTAATTCCTTTTGAAACAGAAAGAGAATATGAGTTGACTTATGCCGGAAAGGAAAGAAAAGAAGACATTTTAGCCGACACATTAAGTGTACCTTTTCAACCGATTAAAAAGTTTGGAGAAATAAAGGAAAGTGAATGGCATAATATGTTGATTTTCGGCGACAATTTGCAGGCTCTGAAACATCTTTTAAAATTAAAAGAACAAGGTAAATTAAGAAATCCTGACGGTAGAAACGGCGTAAAATTAGTTTATATTGATCCGCCGTTTGCCACAGAGCAGGAATTTAAAGGTTCTAAAGGTCAAGAAGCGTATCAGGACAAAATTGCTGGCGCAGAATTTTTGGAATTTTTAAGGAAACGGTTAATTTTTCTTAAGGAATTGCTGACTGATGATGGGAGTATTTATGTGCACTTAGATGAAAAGAAGGGCCATTATCTGAAGGTTGTTCTTGATGAGATATTTGGAGAAAAAGATTTTTTAAGAGAAATAGTTTGGGATACTACAGTTCTTTCGGGATTCAAAACACAAGCGCGAAATTGGATCAGGGGGCATGATGTAATTTATTATTATGCATCTCGCGAAAACAAAATATTCAACAAGCTATCAGTCCCACACAGGAAAGAATATCTCAATCGTTTCAATAAAATAGATAAGAATGGAAAGAAATATTTCGATGGGAGGGGAGAAAAAATATATTTAGAAGATGTTTTAAAAAAGGGGAAGGCCATAGGTGATGTTTGGGATGATATTATGTCTTTTCAGCAAATACCAACTTCTTTAGAAAAATTAGATTTCCCCACTCAGAAACCAGAGGCATTATTAAAGAGAATTATTAAAGCTTCTTCTAACGAAGGCGATATTGTTTTGGACTGTTTTGCCGGCTCCGGCACAACCGGCGCGGTGGCAGAAAAACTTAGCCGAAAATGGATCATGATTGATTCTTCAAAACTGGCGATCTATACCATTCAAAAGCGATTGCTGAATTTGAAGCAGGAAATCGGCAACAAAGGAAAAGCATTAAAGCCAAAGCCGTTTGTATTGTATAACGCCGGGCTTTATTTGGACTCGGAATTTATTGAAAAAATGGATGAGGAAGATTACAGAAAATTCGTTTTGGAGCTGTTTAACGCAGAGCCAAGTAATCATAAAATCAAGGGCGTAGATTTCCAAGGCATTTTGAACAATCGGCCGGTGATGGTGTTTTCACAAAAAGATTTTCTAACTTACGAGTTTATAAATGACTTGCACAAAACCGTCGGCGGTGGCCTAAAAGACGAGATGTATATTATTGCTCCGCAAAGCGTGGTGCGGTTTAATGAGGACTATGTGGACAAAGGAAAAATCCGCTACCACATTTTAAAAGTGCCTTATTCAATTATTCAGAAGATTTTGGAGAAAGATTTTGTCCGTGGGCTTCAGCCGCTTTCAAAATCCAACATTAACCAAACCATAGAAAGTGTGGGTTTTGATTTTATCTATCCGCCGAAAGTCGAATGTGAGTACTATCAGGGTAAGGAAAAATCTTTATTTGATAATTTGATGATTAAAATTAATAAATTTGAGCCAGTCCAGATCAGCAAGAAGCCGGTAGAATTTGAAGATCCAAAGAAAGAAGCATTGAGTATGATAATGATTGACGAAGATTATGACGGAAAGGTTTTTGACATGGACCAATATTTCTTTGGCGATGAAATGGCCAAAAATGATTTTAAGGTCGGTTTTCCAAAACAAAAAGCTGGAAATAAACTAATGATTATTTATCTTGATGTTTTAGGTAACGAGAAAATAGAGGTGAAAGACATAAAGGATTTTAAGAAGAAATGAAAATCGAGGAAGAAAAAGAGACAATTAGCCCAAATGACTTAGTCCTTCGTCTTTCGGAAAAGGCGAATAATTTTGATGTTTCAAAATATGAAGATTTTATATCCGAACTTTGCGGAGAACGGGAATTTCAAATCGATGCAATTAGAAAAATAATTAAATTCTTTTTAAGCGGAGAATACAGAAATATTGAGGATTTAATCAAAGAAAATTATAAAGAAAATGTGCCAATGCAGGAATACTTTAGAGATGAAAAGGAATTGCTAGAAGACGTGCTTTTTAGAGATAAATTAAGTTGTACGATCGATCTGGCAACGGGGACAGGAAAAACTTGGGCAATGTATGCGGTCGCGAGAATCCTACTTGCTGAGGGGGTAGTAGATAATGTTTTACTCGTTTGTCCTTCGCGGACTATCAAATACGAACTTTTGAAAAAGTTTAACAAATTTACGATAAAATCAAATCTGCAAAGTACTTTTCATAAGGCCAAATACAGGAATCCTGGGATTATTCAAGCGAATACAGCGATAAAAAAAGGCGATATTGTTATTGACAATATCCATAAGGCTTATGACCACGTCGGATCATCAATTAAGGACTTAAAAGGAAAAGAGAGAAAAATCCTAATTATCAATGATGAGGCACACCATTTCATCAATGCCAAAATTCACGTAAGCGCCACTGAAAATGAAGAAATGCTAGAATGGGCGAAATTCTTAAGAAATCCGGATTATAATTTTTCTTATATTTTGAATTCGTCTGGAACTCCCTATAAAGGGGATAATTATTTCAAGGATGTCATTTATCGATATCCAATTAGGCAGGCGATCGAAGATAGAATGGTAAAAGATATCAATTATTTAGAAAAGGACGAATCAAAAGGATGGAAACAAAAATTTAAAGCAATTTACAGAAATCATCAGGAGAACAAGGAAAAATATCCCAAAGTCAAAAAACATATAACAATTTTTGTTACCAATAAGATATTAAAAACTGATGAAATCGCCGAAGACATTAGAAAATATTTGATTCAGGAAGAAGGCATTTCTTCCGAAAAAGCGCGTGAAAAGATATTGTCCGTTACTTCAAGTCAGAAACATGAGAAAAATAGGGAATTATTAAAAACCATCGACGAGCCAGAAAACCCTGTTGAATGGATTGTGTCTGTTTCTATGCTTACCGAAGGTTGGGATGTAAATAATGTTTTTCAAATCGTTCCCCACGAGGACCGGGCATTTAACTCGAAACTTTTAATTGCTCAAGTTTTAGGCCGTGGTCTCAGAGTGCCTCCCGTCTATCAGAATGATCCTAAAGTACATCCTCAAGTAACTATTTTCAATCACGACGCATGGGGCTCTAAAATAGACGATTTGGTCCGTGACGTGGCCGAAATTAGCAAGAAGATTACGAGCAGAGTTGATAAGGAATCAAAATATAACTTTTCAGTTTATTTTATTAATGTTGAAAAGAAGATAAAAACAGAAACAAAAACTCCCGCTCAAGGTAAGATTGAATTGCCCAAGTCTTTGGGTTTTGCAAGCAGAAAGGAATTAACAGAGCAAATTTACAGGTCTATTAAAACTCGGGAAGAAACAATAAAAAGAACTAAAATTGTTTTAGAGGATTATTCGATAAAAGAAGCTACAAATGAAGTTTTTAATAATATTTTGCTTTTAGATTTAACACATAATACTAAATTCGCTGAAAAAGCAGATAAAGAATTTATAGGAACTCTTATTAAAAAAGAGCTTAAAGATATTGATGAGGAAACAGTAACGGAAGGCAATCTCCAAAAGGCAAAATCTTCGTTCAATACGCTTTACCGAGAACTAACCGGCCAATCTAGAATTGTCGATGTTTATAGTGAGCCAATTGAAAAATCAACCAAGGAAATGAATGCTTCTTATATTAGCATAAGTGAAGTAAAGAAAAACAAAGGAATAATGTTTAGCGATAAATCAATAATAGCATCTACTCCAAAAGAAATTGAAAATATCAAGGAAGCGTTAGACGAAATAAAGGGCAAATATGCAATAAGGATAGATGAAAACGATTATAAATCTCCTTTGAATATTACTGTTCTTGCTTCCGAGCCTGAATTAAACTTTGTGAAAATATTAACAAGAAAAGAGAATACCAAATTTATTGATTGTTGGGTGAAATCAAAAGATAAAGGATTTTATTCAATACCATATAATTATCGTCCCGGTAGTCATCCCCAGGAAAAGTCGTTTAATCCCGATTTTATTATAAAAAAAGGAAACAAAATTCTTTTTGTGGAAATTAAAGACGATGAAGATACCGATGTTAAGAGTAGAGACAAAATCGCTGGTGCAACGGACTATTTTATAGAATTAGAAAGCAAATTAGGGAAAAGTGAAGGAGAGCACGGTTTTTACTTTTTGAGTCCGAAGGATTATACCGGTTTTTTCGATAAAGTAATAAGAAGTGATAAATCATTTATCGGAGAGTTGCATGCTGATTTGTTGAAACGAAGTAGAGAAGAGTTGAAGGAATGATCAATGAATTTTATTTTAACAGTATCTTATTAGTAAACTATGACTCTTATGATGGTTTGAGGCGACTGGAAGCCGGGTTTTTAGGCCCGAGCCTCCCGATTTCGAGATGACCGCTGTGAAGCGGGATATGCGCCTCAACATAATAGACACGATATAGGGCGGTTTATTCTCACGATCGATAAAAATCCCCCTTTTAATCAGGGACGTTTTGAAGGGAACGGCCTGAGCTTAATGTTTTTTATCTTTTGGAGGACAAGGGTCTGGTCCAAAGCTGTCTTTATCTCGAATAACTCCATGTCTGTCGTGGATAACTAATTCTGTTCCCTGATTTCGGGCGATATCCCTACCGATTTTATCTGCTTCCGCTTTCGTTGGAGTAATTACAGTAAGACGTTTGTTACCTTCGCCTCTTACTCCCCAGTCCTTTCCGACAGGTACAATGTGCTGATTTTTATTTGCCATAATCACCTTTCTTCCGAGAAGAAGTCTTTCCCCAGAAAAGAACGCTTTTTCCTATTCTAGTGGCTTCTTCTTAAAACTTACAATGAAAATATAGCGCAAGATATCGCGTTTGTCAATTCAAAAAGCACAAAATATTGTATTTTATTAAAAAGGAGATGCTTTTGCATCTCCTTTTCCTCTCTGCCACCTATTAAAACACGGGCTTGATAAGGAAATAAAGAACAAATCTACATCTCGTCGACCGCTTTGAAATCCCATCAGTTTCACTAGACTAACCCCTTTTTCCCTAGATTTTAAGACTTTTCCTTCTTTTGAATTATCAACCTAAAACCATAATTTATGGCAGGGGAGAAGGTCTGTTTCTCTCTCATTTGACTTAAATTTTTTATTTTGATATAAATTTCTTAAGGCAAAATAAAGAAATAATAGAATATGGGTGTAGATTATAGATTAGTAAGAAATCCTTCAATTAATACTCGGAGGAGATTATATGACAGAAAAAGTTGACTTTAGTCCCTCTAAAAAATTATTTATCGAGATTTTAACAAAAGATATAGATATACACGATTGCATTCTTGATCTACTTGATAATTCTGTCGATTCCTATACCCGTAATAAACCCAGTGATAAGAGGATGATTAAACTTGATTTTGACAAAAATAAAATTGAAATTTTTGACAATTGCGGTGGACTTCCTTGTGACTTAATAAAAAATAAAGTCTTTAGATTCGGAGTTGAAACTTTTACAGAAAATTTGGGTACAATAGGTTTCTACGGTTTGGGGTTAAAGAGATCAATTTTTAAATTAGGCAAATCTATAATTTTTGAAACCGATGACAAAAAAGAATACTGTCGTCTAGATATAAATGTAGAAGATTGGCTGAAAAATGAAAATGAATGGCGTATTCCATTAAAAAAGAAAGAATCATCTAAGTTAGGACCAGATGAGAAAGGATATGCAAAGATAAAAATTACCAAACTAAACCAAGAAACAAAAGAAACCATTGATGTGCCTTTTGAGAATTATATAAAAGAAACAATTCAAATTTACTATACTCGCTTTATTGAAAACAAAATAGATTTTTATGTCAATGGCGAGGAACAAAAACCCTCTGATATTGATATTATTAGAAAATCTAAGCGCTATTCTCCAGAAATATTAATTGATACTTACAATGGTGTAAAAATTCAGATCGCATGCTGGATTGAGTTGAAGTTTAAAGTAAAAGAAAAACGAATTACAAAGAAGCGAGGTTATCAAGGGTGGAATATTTTTATGAATGATCGTTTAATAATTAATGATGCTGTTTCTAAATTAACTGGGTGGTCAGGTAAAAAAACAGAACTTCCAAAATACCATTCTCTTTGGAACGAATTCAGGGGTGTAGTTTTTCTATCCTCTGAGGATCCTTCAAGGTTACCCATTAATACTCTTAAGAATGGATTTAACACTGAAAACAGAACTTATCATTATCTGCTTAAAAAAATGGTCGAAACTGCAAGGCCTGTTATAAATTATCTTAGAGATAAATATAATAAACCTAAAGAAGAATTAGAAGAAGGAGAGTCTAAACTACTAAAAGAAATCTCTGCTGATGTAATTGATGAAAAAATTGAAGAAATCGCAATTGAGTCGTTCAATGAAAATTTATCATTCAAAGCTCCAATATATATAGGCGCGCCTACAGGTGAAAAAATTGCAAAAATAAAATATGAAAAACCCTACGATCAAGTTTCAAAACTAAAAAAATATTTAAAAGTTAGAACTAATGCAGAAGTGGGCATAAAAACCTTTGATTATTACTGGAAATTAGAGGAATTGGATAATGAATAAAAGACCTAGTTATGAAAAAATCAATTATATGCTTAGGCCAAGAAAACAAATTGAAAGGAAAATTTTAATTGAATTATTTCAAAAACTTCAGAATTACAATAAAAAAATTAATCTCGTTGAATATCATTATATCGGATTAGGATCAGTCTATTATTATGATTTTATCCTATTTCATAAATTTTTAAATATAAATAAAATGATATCTTTAGATAAGGAAAATACCAAAAAGAGGTTCGAGTTTAATAAACCATATGACTTTATTGAATTCAGAAATGTAAGCACAACTGATTTTCTTTTGAACTATAACTTCAAAGATAAGCTTCTAATATGGTTAGACTATGATTCCATGTTGTACGATATAAAGGACGATGCAAAAAACGATTCAATTCTAAATGATATTGAAGAAATTACAAAAAAAAGTAAGGTCAATGATTTCTTTATTCTTACAATTGATGTTACTTGTCCAGAAAATCCAGAACAAAAACAAAATTTTTTAAATTGCTTTGATATATATATTTCAAGCAAGTTTAAAAAAGAAAAATTTATTTACCCACTGCATTATCATTGTGTTATTCAAGATATTTTATTAAATTATATTGAAGAACATCAAAAGTTTCAGGATGTAAAATTTCGTAAATTGTTTTCTTTTAATTATAAAGATAGTGCCTATATGTATACTTTGGGTGGTATTTATGATGAATCTGACAAATTTCAAAAGTCATTTTCAAATGAAACTTTTGTTACCATAAATAAAGAAAAAATAATAAATATTGATGTTCCAATACTTACTTATCGAGAAAAATTATATTTGGATTCAGAGATTTCAAAATTAAAAAAGAGAATTGTAAGAAATAACAAGGAGAAATTATTAAATAGCTTGGAGTTTGAAATTAGATCTTTGGAGGAATTAAAAAGTTATTTAACCTATTATAAATATTACCCCCAATATTTTGAGGGTATTATATGAAATTGGTTGAATATATAATTGGTGATTCAAGAGAAGTTGAAAAAATATTTGCGAAGAAGAAAATTAAAAAAGTTGATTTAATTCTTACTTCCCCTCCTTATTTTGATATATTAAACTATGAAAATTCAGAAAATCAAATAGGATATAAACAAAGTTATGAAAAATACTTAGAAGACATAACAGACATTTATCAACAGTGCTATCGTATCTCAAATAATAATGCTACTCTCTGGATTGTGGTAGATACCATACGGAAAGATAGTGTTACGATCACCTTGCCTTTTGACATAATAAATAAATTAAAATCGCTTTTTTCCAATAATACTTGGATTCTAAGAGACGTTATCATTTGGAACAAGTACAAAAATATACCATGGTTTTCGAAGGGACGTTTTAAAAATCAATTTGAATATATACTTTTTCTTTCAAAGAATAATGATTATAAATACCACATTGATAATGTAAGAGAAATTGCGGATTACAAAAAGTGGTGGTTAACATATCCAGAAAGATATAATCCTAAAGGGAAACCGCCTTCAAATATTTGGGAATGGGAAGATATAATGAGTATCTGGGAATTTATTATTCCAATTCGTGGCTGGGGGAATGGGTATCAAAAGCATCTATGTCCATTTCCGTTTCCATTAATCGAGAGAATTCTTTCTATTTCTTCTGATGAAAGAGATGTAATTTTTGATCCATTTGCTGGCTCAGGATCAGTTTTAGCGCTAGCAAAAGAGATGAAGCGATATTCGATCGGAATTGATATAAATAAAAAATACAAAGAACAATTTGAAAAAGAAGTGCTAATTGGAGCCAAAAAATATTGGAACAATAGAAAAAAGGAGTTGCGAATCATTAGAGGTATACAAACCCGCTTTGGAGAGATTAACTTTAAATTACGTAAGATCAAAGCATGTATTAAACTAATTCAAATATTAAAAGACTTTTTTAAAGACTATATTTTCATTTTGATAGATCATAGAGATGACCTAGAACAGGCATCATGTGTTCTTATTAAAAATTCTAATGTTAAAAATTTAGTTGATGTTTCAATCTTCAATAATCCAATTTCTAATCTGTCTCGAGAATTTAAAATAAAAATCAATCTAGAGATTCTTGACCAAAATCAATTTTTTTCAATTTACCCAGATGTTAAGGAAGTATTTTCTTATTCAGAAGCTCAAAGATTCAAGTTTATTGAAAATTTATCTATAAAAGAATTATTCAAAGAAAAGCGGTCTTCGGATTGTCTATATTCCGATATTAAGTTGAATATAAATAAATATAGTGACCTATATAAAAAATAATAGAAGGTTTTTATTGTTCATATTAATTAGCTTAATTATTACCAATATATCCCATATCAAGCAACAATGATGAGACGAGAGGAAGATGGACCCCCGGAAGATCCAGGCTTCTCGAGAGTAAGCAGGACGCTTTTCGCGAATTATCGCCTAATCATGAGAGACGACCAAAAGGAATAAAATTCTCACATTATGAAAAGGAGACGCTTTTTGCATCTCCTTTTTCCTCTCTGCCATTTATTTAAACACGGGCTTATAAGGAATTAAAGAACCGATCTATGGCTCGTCCAGAGCCTTAAACTCTTCCATGGGAAGAGCGACTAATTTGCCGCCCAGCTTTTCCAGTTCCACGCTTTTCTCCCAGGTTTCTTCCTTTTGGGCGGCCAGGGTCACGGCATTGGCGATCCCGTACTGGTCGTATTCCGGCTCCGCGCCGAAGGCCATCAGGATATTCGCTTTCTGCGACTCGCTTAGCTTATACTGCTCGACCACGTTCTGGATCACTTTTTGGGGATTTCTGATCTTGGCTTCCGTGGATTCGCGGAGAAGCAGGACGATTTCGCCGAATCTGCTGAACAGCTCCCGGATTGAGCGCCGAAGGGAGAGATAGACGATCTCGTCTGATATCTCGTCGCTGTTCCCGATATGGATTTCCCGCGTGACCAGTTCTTCGACGATCATTCCGTTTGAGCATTTGACCCGGAACATTCTCGGTTCGACGCGCAGGGCTTTGTGGCCGGTTTCGGAATTCGTAATGAATATCCCTCCCATGATCAGATCGTCTTTGTGCCGAACAAAGTCCTTGAGTTTCTGGCTTTTGACCTTTATGTTCATCTCGATCTCCGAGAGATAGCAGTCCTCAATTTCGGCATCATGGGCTTGAAGCTCGTTCAGGGCGCAGAGAAGAACGTCCAGATGGTCGATCACCCGGTAGCGGTCGCTGAGGAACGCTCGCACCGAATTCCCGAGACCTCTGATAAAAATGTCTTTTCCGTTTTTACGGAGCCAAGTGTTGACGTTCGAGACGAGCAGGTCGGGCGCGGATTCCTCCATCTTGTGGTAGTACTTGAGCGGGATTTCGAGTTTCTCCGCAAACTGGGTGTGGCAGGGTTTAGTGATGGAGAATAATTCTTCGCCCGGGAGCCTGAGAATGGGAGTATTTTCAGCCAGAGCCATCGCGATCTGCGCGGCGTTCAGTTTTCGGTCCCATTTCAGGGGCTTTTGGGTTTCCAGCTCATCGATCATAGTTTGAAGGTTCATGCAGTCCTCCGTTTATTGATATTGATAAAGAACGAGAGGCAGAGAGGATATATTTTTAGTTTAAATCAAGCAGAAAGAGATAAAAGAAGGGAATAGTTGCTGCTTTAGGGAAAAAATCCTTAGATTAATTGCACAAAAAGATATACAAAATGTCAGAAATTCAATTGAATCAATTAATTTTTCGCGTAGAGGCCTATGTTTTCCGCAGAAATATTTGCATTTATTGTGGAAAAAGAAAAAAAGAATGGAATGAGCTTATTTGAATGCGTACTTTTTTTCGCTGAAAAGTCTCAAGCAGGTTTCTACCACCGCTGGATCGTAAAGGATTCCCTTGTTTTTAGATATTTCACCTAAGGCATTTTCCAGTCCCAGACTTGGCCGAT
>Ga0315288_10010979_pt1 | contig 11413 bp, 10 predicted proteins | sample YL17G11_20_MG_FD_203454 | JGI IMG/M metagenome (GOLD analysis project Ga0315288, IMG submission 203454) | Sediment microbial communities from Yellowstone Lake, YNP, Wyoming, USA - YL17G11_20 | ecosystem: Environmental > Aquatic > Freshwater > Lake > Sediment | place: USA: Wyoming | collected... | reverse complement strand
AAATACATCACAAATGGAACGCTCACACCAGAAAGAGTGATGATGGGCATAAGAGCCATAGTCTACGACGACGCCATAGGCCACATTTTGATCCATGACAGCGACATCTTGCTCACGTCTTTCAGACTCAGAAGCGTACTCGCCGATTTCATAGACTGCCTCATACTCTCATCAGCCATCAATCGATGCGACGCCTTAGTAACCGAAGACGGCGACATCCTAGACCTGAACAAAAACAAAGAATTCAATGAACTTCTGGCAACAGCAAACTCTAAATTCAAAATTCGAAAACTCGCCGAAATCCTATAGTCGCAACGACCAAATGTTTCCCATTGTCATAGACGCGGATTCAAACGTAGCGCGCACGCTTGTTCCTAAATCCGTTTGCTGTGGGTTATTGGTCTGCTGAAAAAAAAGAATTCTTTTTTTTATCATCCCGATTACACGTTTGGGACGTGAGAGGCATCATTAGAAAACGTGACCTGAACATGCTGTAGCTGAAAAATGGAATTTAGGAACATGCAAGCTCGCCAGTGTATTCATGCGGCGGCTTCGCTGGTCCTTTTTTGCATTGTTCAGAAAAAGTTTGGCTGGACTATCGTGCGTGTTGAAACGGTTGAAAAAAGGAGTTCTTTTGGTTGCTTGGCGGGTGTTTTGGGGCTTGCGACGTTCGATATGGCATACAATACTGTTTTAGGGGATTATGGCTGAGTTTTGGGAGTTGCCTATTTTTTGCGGGTTTGGTTTTCTCTTAGTAGTGCTGCTGTTGCGAAGGTTAGTGTTAGTGCGGTGAGGCTGAGTGTTATGGGCGCGAGGCGTATGCCCCAGGGTGTGTAGTTGAGGAGGAGGCCTACTATGGGGACGAGTGCTAGGCTCAGGCCCATGCTTAATGCTATGCGTTCGATTGTGTCTAGGTTCTTGTCTGTCGTTTTTATGGGAAGCTGCGTTGGGAATAGGGCTTTGATGAAGGTGTAGCCGGGGAGCCAGAGGATGAAGATGGTGCCGAGGACGTAGCGGATGATTATGAATGGTTGCAGGTTTTCTGGGATAGTGAACACGGCGGCGATTGTTGCCAACGTCAGTGCGACGGTGATCCAGTACCATGCTGTGTCGAACGTTTTCAAGGAGGCCTTGAGGCTTACGGGCACGTATGTTGGTTGAGTGGTGAGTTTGAGTTTGCCGTCGTTTTGCAGTTGCATGATCTTGTCAAGGATTTCCTGTTTTGACGCGGTGCTTGTTTCTTTGACGAGTCGGGCGAGTTCACTGACGGTTTCGGGTTTCTTTTCTCTGACGATCTGCAGTATGGTTGTACTGAGGTCTAGTTGTTCAGGTTGACTTGTCAAAGCTGGTGTGCCTTCTGAAAACGAGTGTTGCGTGTTGGTATATATGGGTTAGCTGGAGGGAGTGTTGTTTCGTCTGTCGTGTTCTGGGCAGTTCTGGGTTGGTGATGTTTGGGTGTTGCAGGTGCATGAAAAATGGAAGAAGTTGGGTTATGCTGGTGTTTTCACGTTTAGGGTTGGGTTGTTTTTGCGTTTGTATGCGAAGAGGGCTAGGCCGATGAGTGATGCTGTTACGGCGAATAGGGTTGCGGGTTCGGGTGTGACCAAGTTTAGGTCGTGTGAGTATGGGTTGAAGATGAAGTTGCCTTCTTCAGTGTATCCGTACGCGTCGAGGTGTACTTTCGCATCCGCTGAAGGTGTGGCGCCATTTCTCAGTATGATCGTTATGTTGATTGCTGTCTTGTATGGGGTTCCCGGTGGCGAGTACAGGTTTCCAAGTGGTGCTTCGGCGTAGCCGAAGAATTCTGCGGAGTTGAAGACGCCGTGTGGCGCAAGGTCTGCGGGTGGAGTGCCCGATGTGTTCCATTGGCCGATTGGGGTTCCGTTGATGAGGATTGATTGGATCGAAGTGTTTGCGGCGTTGTTGATTGAAACGACCAGTTTGGTGTTGGTTGAGTTTTTCTGGGCGCATCCGAGCCATATCAAGAACGGGCTATTCCAGTTTCCAGATGGGACGGCGACGCTTTGAGCCAGCCAAGGATCAGGGTTTACGTCCACATAGTTTGGGTCATAGCTTTGCGGGTCTGGCAAGGGTTGGGGGCCTGGAAGCGTTGAGGGGTCTTGACTGTAGAACCATAGGTGGCCTCCGCCGCCTCCGGCGAACGCGGGTGAAACTAGAAACAGCAACGTCATAAGCGTAAGGGATACGACGATTGATAATCTAATTGGGCGGGTCTTTTTTGAAGCCATTGTCCTTGTCTCCTGAAGGATGGAAAGTCGCTAGGCTATTTAAGTGGGTATGTAAAAAAGTTATATATTATTCCTCTACCGAACGAGATGTTGCTGGAAGATGTTTTTGCTGTTGAACGGGTTGTTTGTGTGGGTTTTTTCTGTTTTTTAGATGTTGAGTATTATTGTCACGATTCTTAATGCCACTGTTGTGAGGAAGAGGGTTGAGAAGGTTAGTGCAGAGGTTCTTAGTCGTTTTCTGCTTATTTTCAGGTTTATTTTGCCGTAGTAGGGGCTGAGGAGTTCTGAGGTTATGAGGAGGACTATGGCGGTTATGGCGAAGAGGAGGCTTATGTCCCAGATGCTCAGTGGAAAATTCATTGGTTGGGCTACTCCTCTTCAAGTGTGCGGTATTCGATTTGGACGGTTTCGCCGTCTTCGCTGGTTTGCTGGGTTTCTATTGTTGTGGGTTTGCCTGTGGCTTTGGCGATGGCGCATGCGATGGCGCTGGTCAGTGGTGAGCCGAGGGTCGCGATGATGCTTGTTGGTTGTGTGAGTTTTTTTGTTGTGTTTTTGTATGCGGTTGATGTTATTTTGACGTTGATTTTGTCGTGTGCGACGGCGATTTGGGTTGTTATGTTGTCTAGGGGGGTTGAGGTTGTGGTGGTTCCCTGTTGTATTTCGATGTTTGAGGCGATTTCGAGGTTTTCGATGAGGAGTCGGGGGAGGTTTTCTTGCAGGTAGTTCAGGTCGACTCTTGTGAAGCTGGTGTCCAGTGTGTTTTCGAAGAGTTTTGTGAGTTCGGCTCCGGGCGGTGTGAGCATTATGCCTTGGGCTGTTCTGGTGTAGGGTTGTGTTTCGAGTTTTTGGGTTTGCTCGGGTGTTGGCAGTTTTCCGTTTTTCAGTTTGGGTATGTAGGCTTTTGTGGTTTCTGGGTTGTTGAGGTATTTTGGGGGCAGGTAGACGGGTTGTCCTTTGAAGTCAAGTCCTTCTAGTGTCTGTTCAAGGGTTGTGAGCAGGGACGTTGCGGTTGCGTCTAGGACTGTTTCTTTTACGTATTCTCCTGTTTGTATGTAGGTCAAGATTGTTCCCCAGAAGACGAGGCCCAGGCCTATGAGTGCGGGGATTTGGGAAACATAGATGACTGACGTGACTAGGGCTGCGGCGCCGAGGATGAGCAGGAGTATTCCCGCAGCTCTCGACAGGTTAAGCCTGACGTTCATCTTGATTGAGTGTTTGGGGTTGGTTGGCATTCGCATTCTCCTTGCCGCTGTTCGTTACTATTGTTTTCTTGGGAAGGTTATTTGTGTTTTCCATGTTTGTGCGGGTTCGTCTTGAACGTTAGTTATTATGGTCTTAACTATGCCGATCTTTCCTAGTTCGGCAAGTTTTTGTTCAAGCTGCTGCACGTCGATCGATTGACCGGCTTCCTGTTGGAAGGCTGATTGCAGTTTGTTTAGTGTTGGCAGTGTTTTTTCCTTCTGCATTTTCCAGATTGCGTTCACAAGTTGCTGGTCGGTGTTCGAAAGCTTGCGGTAGGGGATGGCGCTGGCTTTTCTCTTTTGTCTGTTTTCGAAGAAGCAGAAGACCACGGTGACTGCTAGAAATACTGTTGCGGTTTCTACTAGGGCTATGCCGTTCTTGGAAATTGTCAAGGCAACTGCAGTCCATATCTTGATAGGTTGCCAATACTCTGCTATTGTGACTGCAATAGGCAGGAGCTGGTCTTCAACTCCCGCAATGTCGTCAGGGTTTTCTGGGTAGGTTAGAAGGCTTATTTTCACTTGTTTTTGCTCTGTGCTGTTGCTTATGGTGAGAATTGCGCTCGCGTACCAGTAGAGCACAAGTTGAGTTTGGCTCTCACTTTTGTATTGGAAGGCAAAATATCTTGCGACGATAGGCGGGTTCTGCAATATTGTAACGTCTTTGAGGTCCAGTTGTGTTGCATAAGCCTGTGATCCATGGGCTTCAGGCCACGCGATCAGGCAGACTTCCCAACGGTGCAAAGGTCCTGTTGTCTCAGCTATTTCAAGTGCCACGTAAACTGTTTCTTTGTCTTGGCTTTCTGGCACATACGAGTAGACAAGTGAAACATCCTGTCCTGACAGGTTTTCGAAAAGAGTGTCCCGGTACCGGAACTGGGTTGTGTATCCTGAGATTAGGGGAAAAATCTGGGTGTTCCCTTGCTGGCCTGAGGGAGTCGGGATAAGAATTTGAGCGGGCCCCTGCGTCAACGCGAAAACTGGAGCTTGGATAGACATCAGAAGGATTACGGTTATGACTATGGACGCGATTTTCGCTGCGTCACTAGCTCGAAAACGAATTGCCGAGTGCCTCAAGAGCTTGCCGCACGTGTCGCAATAGGCTTTTTTCTCGGCTGGCTTGTTGCAATCTGGGCAAGTGTTTGAAGTTTTTTTTGCGAATATTTGGGTTTTTAGGACCTTTTCTGCTACTGCTAGGAGTATGAGTGTGCCTAGGAATATGAGGATCCATCCTCCTAGGAGGTGGAATATGTCGTAGGCTACTGTGCCCCATTGGTAACCGATGAGAACCGTTAGCGTGATGCGGAATATGTTTAGTAGGTAAATTAGCGGGAAGCCGATGGCGAGGAGGGTGATTTTTTTCCATGTTTTGTCTCGGACTATGTAGGCAATGAAGGCGGCGAATATGATGAAACCTATGAGGCTGTATATCCCTGAGCAGGCGATGTCGACGGTGAAGGACATTGGAGTGTTGTCTGGGCGAATTATCTTTATTGCCGGGGTGCCCGATTCGCTGATGATTGATGAGTGGAAGCCGAAAAGATTGACTATGGCGTTTGCGGCTACGGTGCTGATCACGCTGAGCGCTGAACCTACGCGTTGGACTATTTCGGAAGGTGGCGGAGTGAGGAAGGCCAGGAAGATTATAGGAAATATTGCTTGGCGCAGGGTTTGCGGGTTGAATAGAACAAGCATGAGTCCTGCTGCGAAAATAGGGAGGGTCAAGATGTGATATTCCAGCGGAGTGAATGTTGAAGATCCTTGCCAGTAAAGGATGACAGCCGTGGCGCATAAGAGGATGCCGCTGATTAGTGCAGATTGCTTAACTATTCTTTGGCTGTTGTCTGCAGAGATGGCGGCTTTCAGCATTTTTCTTTTGCGGTAGATCAGGTAAATGAAGATTACTGGTACGAGTAGTATGTGGCTTGCTGCTTCGTCGTTCAAAGCGTTGTTGAAAATCATGCGTAAATCTTGGAAGTACAGCACGACAACTGCAATTGTCAGTGTTGCCGCTTTCAGAGATAGGGTTAGGTTGCTAGGATCTATGAGGAAGGCGTATCTATGAACTAAGGTGTTTTTCGTGTTCTGCATGAACAGACCCTTACGACGATCATGTGCTCGGACTTCGGGCCGATTGCCATGTGTTGGTAGATGGTTTTTGGTGATTGTCTACTAGTTTCGGTTGAAATGTGACTCTTAAGAGTTATTCTCATGGAGAAGATAGACAAGTCACCTAGACATGTTGCAATGCTTTAGATGTACCGATTCACCTGTAGTGAGTGACTGCACATTACTCGGCAAATGCGAAGGGTAACCGCAAATCTGGATTTTGGGCATGCACTACTTGACATTTGAGGAGGAGGGAACGGGGGTTTCCTCTTTGCACCCTGTTGAGATTTGAGAACCCGTACAGGTGAGTTCATGGTCTTGGTGAACTGTTTTCTTGTGGAACTAGGGAGTCTTCCATACTCGTCCAAAGTTTCTAGCTGATATTCCCACGTCTATCATGGTAACTTCGCCGGTTTCGTCTATGTCGGCGTAGGGGTTCCATGATGGGTCTCCGAACTTTCCGCCGAAAGCTTTTGCGACTACGCCAACGTCTCTCATATCGATCTTGCCGTCGTGGTTAATGTCGCCGAGCATGTACGGGCTTCTCAGAGGATGATAATCTATGTTTTGCGTGTCAATCACGTAAGGAACACTTCCAATTCCATAATTGTTGAATGCGGTTTCAGTGTAGTCACTCCAGTAGTTTCCTTCGATACTGTTGTTCCAAAAGTTGGTGAACGATGCAATCATGACTGCTTGGTATCGGTTATTGATGAAGTTGTTATGGTAGATGAGGTTACCCGTGCCCGTTAGACCAATGCCTTCAGCAGTATTCACAAGTGTGTTGCGTGACACGCTGTTGTAGCTGGAGCCACCGCAAAGAACGATTCCACGGCATGTGCTGCCTGAGACGTAGTTGTCTGTTACTATGCTGTTATTAGAGTAATGTAACCATATTCCTTTTCCAGAACAGTCTATCCTGTTTTCTTTGATCTGGCTTTCATTGCATTCTTCAAGCACGATGCCATTGTAAGCATTTGTGATTGTGAAACCGCTGACGGTGATAGATGTTGAATTGGCTCGAATTACCGTGCTCTCTCCGTCCCCGTTCAATATTGTGGTTTCCGCATTCTCTCCAGTCAAAGTCAGGTTCTTGTCTATGAAAAGGTTCACGTGATACGTGCCAGGTGAAACCTGAATTGTGTCTCCTGGATTTGAATTGATTACAGCCTCCTGTATTGTTGCATAGTCTTGAGGAACTCTCACTATGATCGAGTTTGTCTCGCCATAGCCCTGCGTCAATGTGGATGCTAACGTAAGTATGACGAAGAATAGCAGGATTTTCTTGTAGTTCATGCTTTAACTCGCCTTGTCCGAACTAGTCTCCTCGACCGCATGTATGAATCTTTCTGTCCATTCCGAAATATTCAAGTTTAGGAAATACGAACAACTGTGTTTCCGACTGATTGAGACTCAGAATCGCTGTTCATAAGTCATGTGTCAGAAATCATTTAGGGTGAAACGACAACAACTCCATTTACCAGTTGGAGAACAAGAAAATGCTTTACACCAGTAGTCTGTCTCCAGTTGAGAAGACCAGCAAGAAGAAGATGAAGACTTACGTTATCATGGAAAATCACGGAAACGACGTTGTAGTGCCTGACAGCTTGGATCTGGATCAATGCCGCAGGGGAGCAATGACTTGGGAAGGCTTCAGAGTCAATTATCTGACAAAATTGATGACACCCGAAGCTGAAGAATGGATGAGACGCATTGCCTCAGAATCGGTCAGCGAAGATGTCGCCCTTGTTAGTGAAGAAGACGCGAGAAACTGTTACCGTGTCCTCTTGGCGGAAAGGATCATGAACATGTTCAGTGGACAAATGAAACTGCGATATGTCGGCGAGATGAACGAAGATGGAAGTCTGAGTCAAAACGTTCTCCCTATGGGGCAGGCATGCACACATTTAGAATTGCAGGGTCCATAAGTCCATTTCAGAGTCACAGGGTTCATTATTAGATCGTAGGAACGACATTTTTCAGGAATCCATTCGAAATGCTCATCAACTTTCTTGTAGGCTCCATACTTGCATGCTTTCACACATTCTGTGCAGTCCTTGCAGACATCCATTTTCAATGTAGCGTCATACTTCAAGGGTGCATCGGTCAAAATGCAGGCAATAACATTTAGTGGGCCGAGTTGTGGGTTTACTATGAATTCCCCTTTTCCGAAAACGCCGAGTCCAGCGGAATAGGAAGCCATTTTGAATGAAAGTATGCCAGACCAGCCATGCGGTTCTGTCACGACCTCAAAGTTGCTTTTGGTCAGGTGACTCTTCACAGCCTCGATGCATCTTCTAGCCTCCTGTCGACCTTGCTTAGTTTCGTCTTTCAGTCTGATGTACGTCAAGCTGAAGTGGGGGCCCCATCTGTAGAAGTAGGTTCGGTCCTCGTTCAGTTTTCGCCCGCACGCCAATATTATCACGCTTTTGGCACTTGGCATCAGATCGGAAGGCCTGTGCCCTTTCTGTGCGCCTTGTTCAAACTCTTTCGCAGATGCAAACCCCACGAGCTCTGCTCCTGATGCTAGGCCCAGAGATCTGATTTCCTCAGACAGTTTCTCACTTTCATGATTGATGTGAGGATCGGGGGTTACACTCGCCTCTGTAGACTCGATTGGCCTCTTTAGCAGTATTCCATAGCAATACCCTTTCGACAAAAAGCAAACGCATGAACCAGCTTCTTTAAAGCCATTGTCTCTGAATATTCCTTGCGAAACTTGTCTGAACTCATTCTTGACGTAAATCCCAGCATAGGCTTCTTTGCAACCTTTGGCTTTCAGATATTCGAGGGCTGCACCGACGAGCCTTGTTCCTATACCCTGAGAACGGTACTCCGGAAAGACAAAAAGCTTTGATATCCAAGAACCAGTGACTTTCAGCAAAGAAGCGCACGCGCTAGCTTCCGTAAGCTGCCCACGGCTATCATGCATTTCTCGGGTAACGTATCCTATTTCTCTTTGACTAATACTTACTGCGCCCAGGACTTTCTCGTCTCTCTCTGCGACCAGTATTTCTTCTTTGAACGGAAAAGTAGGATTGCTCTTGAAATAGGGAGGCATTTTGGAAAGACGTTCTAAGTCATTTCTAGTTGCAGGCCTGATGATTACTGAATTCATGTTGTTTGACCCTTGGATGTAGGTTGCATGATATAGTTGCATGTTCGAATGCTAAAAGTTTGCTCTTTTGACATGTTATTGCGTGTAATTATCTAAGACGCGGGGAATGTCGATTTTGCAGGGCCTTCTTCTTTTTCTTGTGCACTATTACTGTCAGGAGCGCAACTATTGCTGAAAGAGGTAGAGCAATTGATGATGGAAACTCTGGTATGACGTGAAAAACGTAATAGTATTCGTGATTGTCATTTGTGGCTTGATTTCCGTTGTTATCATAGGCGATTATTTTGTATGTTACCCAAGTGCAGTTTTCGTGTCCGGGAATTGTTGTTTGATAAATGTTTGTGGAGAATCCAGTCATGTTTAGAGATGTCCAGGTTGTTCCATTGTTTATGCTGTACCATAGGGTAACGTTGTACAATCCTGAACCTGCCTCAGTCACGCTGACCGTAACTGTAACGTTTTGATAAGCCGTAACATTTTCAGGTGGCTCCTGCACTGGAACACTTATTTCAGGGGAGATATCGTCGACAAAAAACGCTTCCAGAGTATGATTAGCATCCATGGTGACGGTTATGGGGTTTTCCGTTCTTTCTTCTCCATCAAGCAGCCAATAATCGAATGAGTAGCCTGAACTTGGAATAGCGGTTACGTTCACTAATGACCCTGCTGTGTAGTTGTATGTTCCGGGAAGAGAGTCGGTTGTTCCGTCTTCTGTGGAAGCTATAGTTAAATTGAAACAGATTGGGGGATGTCCCACTGTGATGATGGAAGCTGGATGCAGATTTGTTTCTCCAATCAATCCTAGAGCCTCTCTCATTGCCTCTTCGTCGACGTCTGCTTTACCACAATCAGCCATTAATCCCCAAGCCGCGCTTTCTAAGTAAACGTTTTGAGTTATCAGTCCAACTTCGATGTAAGTTGTTTCCACTGTTAATATGCGGCTGTCGTTCCACGCAATCGCAATGATAAGCGGAGCTGAGGAAGCCCACGTGTTGTTGCTGGCCGATGCGATACTAACACGTCGGTCTTCGGCAACAATGGTGATCAAAGTGTGTTGACCGGGAACATACTCATAAACTCCAAAAGAATTAGCCGCGTAAATCTTCATAGGATAATATGAGCTGGCAGAGGGAACGGTTCTATGCTGCACCCCCGTAACAGTGTCCTTGAAATATGAATATCCATAGCTCGCCCACAGCACCTGCGAAAGTTCCTGCTGAGTTATTGAATCGTTGCTCCACTCACGTGAGGAAGAAATCATGCTCAATGCTTGCTCAAGTGATGTTGCGCTGTCTTGAATTTGAGGGAGTTGTGGTGAAGATGGCCTGGTTGTTGGAACTAGATTGTTGTAGTCAACGTATGGAGGCAGAGGGTAACCCAGCGGCATCTTGTAAAGAACCTTTTCGTTATCCGGCAAGCCTAGGCCTTGCCGTATATATTCCCTGTCGAGCCATGTGCCGCCTTCACAAACAGTCCCCAGATTCAACGTATTAGCCATCAGGTAGATGTTCTGAATTGCATTCCCTGATTCAGCATTTCCCCAGAGCACATCGCTACAAACGCTGCTGTTGGAAACTATATACAATTGTATCGGAGCAAGGTACCCTCCACCGAGCCCTCTATAATCTCCGTCTTTCCACAAAGCTAAACTCTGGTTCTCAGGAACAAATCTGTAGGCCGCTGTCCCGTTGCAGAAATAGATCATTATCGGATAGTTGCAGAGACTCGGAACTGTTCTGCCGCTTCCTGAATAACCGTAGGCTGCCCATAAGACTCTGGAAACTAATTTCCAAGGAACTGAAACGTTAGAATAATAGTCGCCATAGTGAATCGATATCCTACGACTGATAACGGTCTCGACGGGAAGACCACTCAAATTACCGACAAGATTTCCTTCGAGGATGCTTTTGCCATAATCAGCCATCATTTTTTCGCTAGAACCTGCCGCATTGCCTATGAATACGATGTCTTGTTTGAACAGATTCAAAGCTGCGGAAAGAAGCAGTACCATAACACATGTAAGCAAGGTCAGTTTTCTTTTCATATTTAGTTCTCCGAACATTTATGGCTGGTTATTTCTAAGACGAACATATACTTCAAAGAGACTTCGTTTTTAGATTGCGAATTTCTTTCCATTTACAGAGGAAAAGCAACGACAGCTGCTTGTATTCCAGCTGTTTTTAGTTTCCTTGCTTCTTCGTCCATGAAGATTTTGGTGTGATAGGATATTCCCAGACTTCTTGTCTGTAGAAGCATGTTCTCCAACATGTACCAAACTTCCAAAAAAGCTCTATTTGTCTTTTCGTTTCAGGTCATTATGATCCCCGATTTCTTGTTGTCCAATTCAGATGAGATATTTGCGTCCATCGCAAGTTTTATGTCATTTGCAGCATTTCCAAATGCCCGCCAGATAGAAGAGAAGGTTGTCCAGTTCAAATATCCAAACAGTCTGTTCTCTTTGAAGAAGTGCACAACTTGGTTGCTCTGACCCCCACCCCGCGGGGGGATGGTGAGTCAACAAGGAGGAGATTTGATGTAATGCGGTGTTCTCCCTGTTGCGGCCCATAGCATTTGGGAGAGTTCTGTTTCATCCGCTTGTTTGCCACTCTTGTTTGAATAGTGCTAAAATGCTTCAGCTCTGGCAGACATTCGACTCTGTCGTATCTTTTGGATTCACTGAGGTTTTTTGCCCTTCC
>Ga0315288_10010977_pt1 | contig 11413 bp, 15 predicted proteins | sample YL17G11_20_MG_FD_203454 | JGI IMG/M metagenome (GOLD analysis project Ga0315288, IMG submission 203454) | Sediment microbial communities from Yellowstone Lake, YNP, Wyoming, USA - YL17G11_20 | ecosystem: Environmental > Aquatic > Freshwater > Lake > Sediment | place: USA: Wyoming | collected... | reverse complement strand
AATGCCGGTGGTACCGTAAAAGCATTAGTTTACATCGACGACGATATTCGTTACTTACTACAAAATGACAACATTGGAACTACGTTTGCTGCATCTCACGTTGGTCAATACTTTGACCTAGTTGGTGCAACCGGGGCGCAATTAGTCGATACGTCTTCAGCTTCAGTTACTCTTGGTACAGTTATCTGTCTTGAGTATAACCCTACAATTGACCCAGTAGCTTCTGATGCTACCTATGGTGTATTTGCACTTGTAAATAGTGCTCTTGAACCATACGTTGCTGGTTAATCTAAAGAAAGGATAGTTTACTATGGCTAGTTTATCGTCCCAGTGGGCAGACATCCTTGACGTTCGTTTTCGCCAGATTTATGGTGAGGAACTCAAGGCTCTGCCACAAGTGGGACCATCCATATTTCACCAACTAACGTCTAGCCGTAACATTGAAAAAGATAGTTCAGCCTCTGGCTTGAGCACTCTGATTCGACGTTCGGAAAATCAAGCGATTAGTTACGAAGATGAAGTCCAAGGTTTCGATGTGACTTATACTCACGTCAATGACGCTTTGGGTACCTCAGTTAGCAAACAGCTTTGGGAAGATGACCAATTCAACGTCATTCTTCGCAAGCCTTCGCACTTAGCTCGAGCTAAAACTCGAACTCAAGAGCGCATGATGGCTGATGTCTTCAACTACAGTTTTACAGCTGGCGGTGGTGGTCTTTCAGCATTTACTTCTGGAGATGCTTTGGCTTTGTTCTCTAGTGCTCACACCCGTGAAGACGGTGGTGCAACACAGAGTAACCAAACTACTTCAGATCTTGCAGAAGGTCCAATCGAGAATGCCCTAGTTGGTATTCGTTCTCAGCTTGACCACAAAGGTCAGCTATTCATGGCAAGTGGTGATACTTTAATAGTTCCCCCTGCTCTGGAAAAAGAAGCTAGAATTCTACTCGACTCTAGTGGTCGTGTTGGAACAGCTAACAACGACATCAACCCCTACCAAGGACGTTTGAAAATCGTTGTTTGGGACTTCCTAGGTTCAGCTTCACCTGGCGGTAGCGATACTGCTTGGTTCGTTCTTGATAGTTCTCTGCACCAACTAAACTTCTTCAATCGTATTGACCGAGGTTTAGAAGGTCCGGAAATGGACTTCGATACTTCTACTGCAAAGTGGAAAGTTGATGTTCGACACTCAGTCGGATTCTCTGGATGGCGTGGCACTTACGGAAGTAAGGGCGACAACTCCTAAATTTAATGTTCGATGCTTTCTCCTTCTTCTTAGGAGGAGAAGCCTCTCGACGAAAGGATTTTCATGGCAATTTCAGACGGAACAGCTCCCTGGGCTTCTCGTCAGAGTTTTGGCACTAACCAGTATAGGAACTTGTACAACAACTCCTTTGGTTACACTGTCACTAGCAAGAAAGTAGCAGCCGCTTCAAATACGGCTGTTTTAGCTGCAACGGCTGGCTCTTTGTCGTCACAAACCGTTACTACTGGGATAACTAATCCCGATGTGCCTCGAGCACTAAAAGTAGTAACTGGTGGAACGGCAGCCCATATAAATGATGGGCGAGTCATCGTTAGTGGATTTAACTCTGAAGGCAAAGCAATCACCGAAAGTTTTCGTACCACACTAAGTACGGCAACGACTATTAACGGTGTATTGGCTTTTGCTCGAGTTACTCAGGTTGTAATAGATCCTCAGCTCAATACTGGAGCAACCATTTCTGTTGGTTATCAGAATAAGTTAGGTATTAAACACCGCTTATTTCCTGCCAATACGACAGTTAGGGTTTACACCAATACTACAGCTTACGGAGCATTGACAGTACAGGCTGCCCCTACGGTTGTCGCAGATAACAATTATTTAGAGAATAACCTCGTCACACCGGCTACTACGCCTGACGGGACTTTCAACATAATAATTGCCTATTCGTATGACAACTGGTCGGATGGCTCAAGTCTCAATGACTTCCCAGAATACTTGTTCACTACTTCGACTAGCTCGACTAGTAGTTCTACATCGTCTACGACGATTACTACTTCTACGTCTAGTACGTCAATTAGTACATCAAGTACTTCGACTAGTACGTCCTCTACCTCGACTTCAACTTCGAGTACGAGTACCTCTACGACCACTACTCCATAAGGCAGTAGTGTTAAGTGGGCTCGGCAATTCGTCCGAGCCCTTCAACTAAATAAGGAGAATATTATGTCAGGAACTAAATCACAAACAGATATCGCTAATAGTCAGGATTATGATACTACCTTTACGAATGAATATTCATTCGACCAAACTAACGGTACAATTCTAACTCCAACGTCTGGTAAGCGTCTTGCTATTAAAGGTGTTTATGTTGGCACAACCGCTACTACCGGTGAATGTCGTTTAATCATAGCCGATAGTACAGGTACCGATACGGTTGTAGATTTCTTTGGTAATGCACAAGTAGGTTACATCCCCGTGTTAATAAAGGGCAACCGGAATGCCCCTCTTAAAGTTACTTCGACCCTTGGTGCAGACAAGAATTACTTCATCTTAGTTAATTACCGAGAAGAGTAAAGTAGACTAGTTTATGCACAGTTAGTCAAAAAACTGTTGACTCAGGCTATTGCATAGGCGTAGGCTTATGGTTAATGGGAGAAGTCAAGCAAGTCTTCATTCTAACTAACTTCACTGGTTACTTGAGGTCTTATAGTCCTATAATAGTCGTGATGGAACAATTAAAAATGTTCACAAGGGCAGGATATTCTCCTGTCCTTATTGCTTCCGATAGTTGGGACCCACCAAAAGATTCCATCTACGCTACTACCGAAACAAAACTTTTATCTAACGTGGCTTACCAAGACCCTCCCGAAGTTAATGATATGTTCAGGGAAGATGTAGATCTTATTTATGAACAGCTAAAAGATATTATCCCTGATGGTTCAGTAGTCATCACTCATGACCTAATTTTTTTGCCAGACTACGTTAAGCACAATATTGCGGCACGAAGACTAGCTGAAGAGCGACCTAGTATTAATTGGCTGCATTGGGTACACTCGGCTACTGGACCAAATACCCTAATCGAAGAACGGGCAATGTACGGTGAGAAGTACAAAGAACTCTTATTATCTAAATTTCCTAACTCAACGGTCTGTTATCCGAATGCTCAAGATATTCCCCGAGTAGCTCGTAACTTTAGTTATGAAGAGTACGAGGTAGTCGAAGTTCCTCATTCCACTGATCCAACTGAGGGGATGCACCCGATAGTCCAAAGACTCTATGATGATAAAAAACTAGGCGATGCAGAAGTTTTAGCTATCGCTCCGATGCGACTGGACAGAGGTAAGAATCCTCAGATGATTGTTAGGATTATGAAAGGTTGCAAAGATGCTGGACTTAGCTCTCATGTTATTTTCTGTGACTTCCAAAGTACTGGTGGCGATAAAGTAACGCTTCGAGAAGACTGCAAGAACTTAGCTAAGCAATTAGGTGTAGAGGACAGAATTACCTTTATCTCGGAGTTCGATGATGCTTGTCGGTTAGAAGTATCGCACGATATTATCTTAGACTTATTCACCTTGTCTAATTACTTCTTTTGTCCCTCTCGTAGTGAAACTTATTCTCTAACCACCCAGGAAGCTATGCTCAAAGGTAATCTGTGTATCCTGAATTATGACTTTGCAGCTTTTAGACAGATATACGGAGATAAGGCTTTATACCGACAGTTCGATGGAGCTGAGGTAGCAATGGATGGTTTTGACGGCAAGATAGACACTCAACATAGTGATGTAGACGCTTATTTTGAACATCGCTTTGGTATTGCAATGCGAGGCTGGTTACATCACGAAAAAGTCTTAGCTGGTAAAACTTGGGTCAGGACTCAGCGTAATCCAGATGCAATATTCAGGAATCACATAGAACCTTTATTAGAGATGGGTGAGGAACATGTCGAAACAGTCGCCAAAGTTTAGTGTAATCATTCCTTGTTATTCAGCCAGAGATGAAGGAGTAACTGATGCGGAGATGCGACATTATAGAGCTAAACAAGTACAACGAGCCATTAAGTCAGTAATTGCCCAGCAATTCACTGATTGGGAACTAATCATAGTAGACGATGGTTGTACTGATGAAACCCCCCTAATACTGGATAAGTTTGCTAAGTCAGATAAACGTGTTAAAGTGGTCCACCAAGAGAATCAAAATAGAGCCATTGCTAGGAACAGGGGAATGGACGAAGCTAAAGGGGAATGGATATGTTGGCTTGATTCAGATGATGAGTATTCGACTCATTACTTGCGAGAACTGAATCAAGCCACTATAGACTTTCCCGAGTATGATATATTCAACTTTGGTTCAGTGATTCATTTTCCAGACCATCAGACTCAAATACGTTCAGTTTACGCCCCATTAGAAGAAGGAAAGGGTCATGAATATTTTCGTTCTGGTCATATTGGTTGTGGCTCATTTATATTTCGTCGAAGTCTATGGAACTCAAATAAGAAGTATCGGATACCTGACGAAGTTAATCCTTACCAGTTCGCTGCCGCTTCACACTTTGATATGCGTTTTACGCCAGACAATCCGGACTGGAAGTTTATCGAGAACCCAGCAGAAGCTTTTACAGATGGAGTTTATCGACATGGTTTATCCCTTGGTAATCCTTGGGGCGATGACTTTATCCAATTCTTTCAACTTACTAGGGACAACCACTCTAAACCCTTAGATGTGTTGTTGTATATACAATATCCTAGAGCTCATGAGGAGGTTTATACCGAGTTTGGGGAGATATATGATTGACCTACATCTTGTGAGTTGGAACCGCCCTAAAATGACCGAATTAGTTATTCGTACTATCCATCGTAATACAAATAGAGATGATTATCGTTTAGTGGTATTGGATAATAATTCAGACCTTGAAACTAAGCAGATGTTAGCGCACCTTCACGATAACGGTCTAATCGACGAAGTTATCCTGATGCCCTCTAATGAGGGTCTAGAAGCGGCTAGGCAATATTTACTCATAAATAATACTTATCCCGATAGTCGATATTTTGTATGTATAGATAATGACTGTTTGCCTCCTAAGAACTGGCTGCCCGATATGATTGACCTAATGGAGAAATATGAAGATTTTGCCGCTATATCTCAACGTACTCAGGTGATGATAGGTACGGGCAATATTTTTGATGTCGCCGATGATTTAGGTGATGATATCGTAGAGTTTCCACATCCCGGTGGATCATTTAGGATTATGCGAACCCAAGCTGTTAGGGATGTCGGTGGTTGGGATAGGAAGGCTCCTGGGCGTGGTGCCGAGGAACGTTTTATATGCGGCAAGTTACGAGATGCCGGATATAGAACAGCCTTTGCCGTTAAAATACAGTGTCTCCATCTATTCGGTACTAGAGGTCTGTTTGGTACCGATAGGTGGGGATATGAGAAAGATTTGAAACCTGAAGATACTGGTCATTCAGATATTAGTCATCCAGCCCTAACTAATGGGGACGATTTAGCCGAAATAATAAAATATGCAGGAGCTGTTGATGCTGAGCGTTATTATTCAGAATAAAGGTGAAGATAATGTCGTTCAATTGACCTACGAGAATCTTTGGCATGAACTCAAAGATATACCAGGGGCTGAATTAATAATTTCGGAAGACTGGTTTGATTATATTCCTAAGATAAAGAATAACTTTGTTTGTTTCGTAGAAGCTGACTGTTTAGTCAGTGAGGGCTATTTTGATAAACAGATTAAAGAAATCCAGAACAATCCAGGACGTAAGATATCTATGCTAACGGCGAAGACAGCGGTTAAATATTGGGATAATTATTTCTACGGTTATTCCGTTGGTACCAGTATCATGCCTATTGCAGAACAAAAATCTAGTTCAGCCTATCCAGTAGAGATAGGTTATATGCCAGGGGCAATCATAAGAGTATCTATGCTAAAGGATACCTTAGACGAGGACGCTGAACCAAGTAATGATTTAGTATATTTGTCTAGTGAGTTATCCCTAACTTTTTGGCGACAAGGGGCTGATGGACAATCAAAAAAAGTTCAGAATGGTAATCCCGTCTACATAAACCCTAACGTTACTTATGTGACTACCGAGGGTTACGTTAATGATATAGGTAAGTTTTCATTTGATATTGCTGACCTGAAGGATAAATTTGCTAAGGAGAGTATATGAAAGGCGATAGTGATATTAGCAGTTACTGGGCTCATCAGTTTACCAAGAATGGTCCAGAGAAACAGATTGGTGAAGAAAAGATTATGAGTAATACTTTTCGCCCTATTATGGCTCAGCCCATGATATGCGTTCACTGTCATGTTGAATATACTCAGATGGTAGATAATCAGCCCCCTGGTCCCTGCCCGGCTCGTAACACTAAACGAGAGTTAAAGAGGATTCGCTCATGAGTGAAAACTACTGGGATAAACTTATGGGGAACGACGAAGGAGCATCTAGTTATATGTTGTCTTATGGTGAAGGTCCTGGTTCTCCTCTCAGGAATAAATTAAGTACTTTAGTGAGAACCGAAGACTGGGTACTTGATGTCGGTTGTGGACCAGGTTGGAATTTTGACCATTTTCTCCAATACGGACCAGCCGTATATTATCGAGGTAGAGATTATTCAGAACGATTTATTCGAGTAGCTACTCAGCGAGTTGGTACGAATGTTTTTGAAGTAGGTGATGCTCGTAATCTCAAAGAAGCAGACGGCTCGTTTGACGTAGTTATACTGCAAGATTGCGTAGAACACGTTAATGGTTATGAAAAGCCCGTTAGGGAGGCTCTACGAGTGGCTAGACGGCGTGTTATCGTGACCTTCTGGCACTTAACTGAGGATGATGACCACATTAATATTAATCCTGAAGAAAATGACCTAGATGGCTGGGGAGCGTGGTACTCTCAGCCTAAATGGGAAGAATACCTTAATACTTTACCTGTAACTTGGAAACATGAGACTTTGCCCCGTAAAGATGCTAAACATGATATTTACGTTTTAGATAAGGAGCAAGTATGACTAATTTAGTGATTGGTATGGGTGAAGTAGGTAATGGTTTATTTAAGGTACTCCAAGAAGAGGGTTCAGTTTACGCTAAAGACCTTAAACCGATGTTAGTTGGTCATAAAATAGACATAATCCATATTTGTTTTCCTTACAGTGAAACCTTTAATGATGAAGTTAAGAAATATATTAAACTTTATAAACCGGAATTAGCGATAGTTTATTCAACAGTTCCAATCGGTACTTGTGAGAAATTGGGTGTAGTTCATTCTCCGATAGAGGGTAAACACCCAGCTCTAGGGTTAAGTATTCAGAACTCTGCTAGGTGGCTAGGATCATCAGATGAGAAATTACTTTATAGAGCCGAAAAGTTTTGGAAGAAGTTTGTCTCAGTCCGTAAACTACCATCAGCTAATTTCACAGAATGGCTGAAACTTAGGAGCACCTCTAAGTACGGCATTAACCTAGTCTGGACTCAGTATGAGGCTGAGGTATCTAAAAAATTGGGGATGGATTTTAGTGCAGTTCGACAGTTTGATATGGATTATAATCAATTATATAGAAATTTAGGTATGCCAGAATACCAACGTTATATTCTCGACCCACCAAAGGGTAAGATAGGTGGACACTGTATTGTACCTAATGCTGAGTTACTTAACGAAGATTACCCAGATGATATGCTGGATATGATTGTGGAGATGAAATGATATATGAGTGGGATGATTTCGGAGCAAATCACATAATCTCTGATCAATGTCAGAGCCATGATTGTCGTGACCAACTGGATAAACTCCATATTCTTAATCCTGCTTTTAAGGCTACCTTGTTTGCTATCCCTAATGAGATGACTCCGGAGCTATATAGATGGGTAGAAGATAATTTATCATGGATAGAGTTAGCAGTACATGGCTTTTACCATCATTCAAACTATGAATGTGAAAAAATGACTTATGATGAATTTGATAATAATATAAAATATCTTGAGTTTACAAAATTCGATTCTATGTTCCAGCGGATATTTCGGGCTCCAGGTTGGCAGATAAGTACTGAGGTTATGCAATGGCTGGCAGATAATAACTGGATAATTGCTGACCAGAGTTACAACAATGAGCGACGACCAAAAACTCTCAAAACATGGCTTAATCATAATGGAGAGTTTAGCGTAGAAACAGGTGAGCCTACCGCACAGATAATCGAGGCTTATCATGGTCATACTTGGGATGTAGGTTGGAATGGAATCTATGAAGATTTTGATAAAGTATCGGATCTAGTAAAGAATTGTAAAGAATTTAAATTTGTATCGGAGTTATTCGTATGAAAGTATTTATAGATGCTGGTTATTATATAGGTAAGGCTTTGGAGTACTATGCTCCGTTCTTAGACGATAGTTGGAAAGTATATGCCTTTGAACCTAATATAGAATTAAACGTAGAAGAATCACTGAAACGCTTTCCTTTCCCAGTAGAATGGATTAAAAAAGCTGCTTGGACAGAAGACGGTGAAGTAGAGTTCAGATTAGTAGGTGGACGCAATGATGCTTCTCATATAGACGGTATTCGAGATTCAGTAGATAGGAAAATAACAGTACCAACTATAGATTTCTCTAAATTCATAGCTGACTTACCTGATGATGCTACTATCTGTGTTTCTATGGATATAGAAGGTGCTGAATACCCTGTTATGCGTAAGATGTTAGAAGACGGTACAGCTCATAAATTAGCTTTACTAGACGTAGAATTCCACCACCGTTTATTAGTCGAAGAAGATAATGCTACCTCTTCAGCACTAAGACAAGCATTCGAGCGTGAGGGCGTGTTAGTCAAACTAAAGTTGGAGTTATGATGAAAGTTACCGTAGTTATACCAAGTTTATCAGGAGTAGGATCTCCATATTTAAGATTAGCTGTAGAGAGTCTACGAGCTACTACTGATTGGGATATCATAGTAGTTACTAATGGTGAAAAGAACCCCGAACCCTTAAATATAGATGGTATTACTACTAGGCTGCATACTCGGGACCAAGGACAGTGTATAGCCACTAATATAGGGGCTCAGTTAGCTGGAACTTCAGATTATATATTTATCTCTAATGATGATATGTATTATGCACCTGGCTGGAATAAGAACCTACGTTTTGATCATCCAGTCTTCTCTCCTAATTTAGTAGAACCTATAAACAACCCAGGGAGTGCAGAACCTTTCCTGAAAGTAGATGGTGGTTTCTTGATAGAAGATTTTGACCAACCTCATGTTGATAAATTCATAAAGTCAATGATCGGTACAGATACTAAAGAAGAACCAGGCTTTAATCTACCCTTATTTATTCGTACAGATTTATGGAATATGCTTGGTGGTTACGACGTTAAGTATGATCCTTGGGGCTCTAACAGTGATACAGACCTTCAAACTAGGATTAACCTAGCTGGAGTAATTCCTATGCGCTTGCGAGATGTTTTAGTCTACCACTTTAGTAATAAGAGTGGCACGTTCGATGGTACTCATCAGGATTTCTATCGGAACAACATAGAGTATTTTAAGGATAAGTTCGGGTTTGACCGAGATGAACTGGGAAGTGACGTTTGGTATAACAAGGATATGATACCTACCGACAAGAGTAAAATTAAATACAAGGAAGGTAAGTATGAGTCTTAGTATTGATGAGTTAGAGGTTCTAGACAGAAAAGCTAAACCTGGAGCATTTTCTACCTATGATGCGACGATAGTGATGCCAGAGGTACAGAAACTTAAATCTGGACAAGTATATCTAGAGGTAGGTGTTGATAAGGGTAAATCATTGTCTATTGCTCGAATGGTGGCAAAAGAAGGAGTAGAAGTACATGGTGTAGATCTACGGAAAAACCCTAGAGTTTCAGGTGCTATATTCCACCAAACCGATAGTTTTACTTTTAAACTTGGCAAGAACGTAGACGTTATATTTATCGATGGTGATCATACTTATGAGGGTTGTAAGGCAGATATAGATAACTGGTATTCTCAGATGGCTAAGGGCGGAGTGATGTGTTTCCATGACTGTGATGAGAGTTCGCCCGGGGTTGTCAAAGCAGTAGAAGAGTTTGTGGCTAATAATGGTTTTAAGGATGTGTATTACGACCCAAATCAACGGTGTAGTATGGCTAGGATACGACTACCATGATTAAGGGACTAACCTCGGTTATAGTGGTTGGGTACCACAAGACTGCTATTTCGGCACACATGACAATGGCTTGCTTAGCTAATATTACTAAATATACAGATACCGAGGATTATGAATTAATACTTATTGAAGATGTCCCGGAATTTAAGGTTAGAGATGATTACCATGTACTCAAGATAGATAAGCATATTATTTTGAAAAAATATACTAATTACTCCACTAAGATGAATCTTGCTGCCAAAAAAGCTAAGGGAGAATTTATTGCATTCGTACAGAACGATGTGTTTGTTTGGGAGGGCTGGCTGAAAGGACTTAGATATTACTTAGAGAATGGTTTAGGAGATGCAATCATTCCCTCTCAATTCCCTAGTACTCGCCAACATATATTAGATACCTATACCCAAACTTACGAAGAAGGTCTGAATGGTGGCACTAGGGATGCTTGCATGATAATGATTACTAGGGAAGCTTTTGATAAAACAGGGGGATTTGATGATAATCTCCAAGTATTTGTAGAGAAGGATTTTTATCAGCGCATGAGTGATGCTGGGATCAACCAGATTACCACGAGCAAGGTTGATATTACCCACATTACGCTAGGTACGCACTATCAGGACATGGATGCTATGGATAAAAAGATGCACCACGATTCATTAATACAAAATAACGGGGTTAATCCAGATGACATTAAGGAATAAGACAATACTCATAACTGGTGGCACCGGTAGCTTGGGCAAAGGGCTATTAGAGAGTATTAAAAACGCCAAAGAAATTCGTATTTTATCTAGGAGCGAAACTGGGCAGATACCGCTTAAGGCTCAATACCCTAATGTAAAATTTATTTTAGGTGACGTTAAGGATGGTATGTCAGTAAGAAATGCCGTCAGAGGAGTAGATATAGTTATCCATGCGGCAGCTTTTAAGTTTTTGGATTTAGCTGAGAAACAACCCCGAGAATGTGTTTTGACTAATGTGCTTGGCTCGTTAAACGTAATAGATGCTGTTATGTTAGAACCTAGTGTGAAGTTGTGTGTTGGTATATCAACTGATAAGGTGGTTTATGCTCGGAATGTTTATGGAGCCACTAAACACATTATGGAAAAATTATTTAAAGAAGCGAATGGTCAGACTAAGACAAAATTCACCTGTGTACGTTATGGCAATGTTCTAGGCACCACCGGCTCAGTATTAACAATCTGGGAGCGTCAGCAAGCAGAGGGGAAGCCGTTGACTATCACCGATAAACGGATGCGACGCTTCTTT
>Ga0315288_10010976_pt1 | contig 11413 bp, 7 predicted proteins | sample YL17G11_20_MG_FD_203454 | JGI IMG/M metagenome (GOLD analysis project Ga0315288, IMG submission 203454) | Sediment microbial communities from Yellowstone Lake, YNP, Wyoming, USA - YL17G11_20 | ecosystem: Environmental > Aquatic > Freshwater > Lake > Sediment | place: USA: Wyoming | collected... | reverse complement strand
CTTGGGCTTATACAGCGTTCCTCCGTTGGCTATGTAGGCGAAGCTGTTGATTACTTCCATAGGAGTAATTTGAAGGAATCCCTGTCCGATGGAAAGATTATAAGTGTCTCCGTCCCACCAATCATTTCCCCAAACTTTTTTCTTCCATTCTTTATCCGGGATAAATCCCTCCTCCTCTCCCGGCAAGTCAATTGCCGTTTTTTGGTTCCAGCCGAAAAGCTCCAAATATTCTTTAATTTTTGTCGGGCCTAAACCTTTCTGATTCTCAAATCCTCCTCCCACCGTATAGAAATAAACGTTGCAGGATTCGGCAAGGGCTTTCCTTAAGTTCGTCCAGCCGTGAGTCGTCCAGTCTTTTTTGATGGTGGGCGAAGCCGGGTCCCAGATATTGGGAATCACAATTTTACCCTCGCAATCAAGTTTTTTCTCTGGGCTAATTATGTTTTCTTCCAAAGCGGCGGAAGCTATCAAGGGCTTAATGGTGGAACCCGTCAGATATTTTCCGGAAATCGCCCGATTGAAAAGCGGATTGAGACCGGAAGAATCGTCCAGTAACTCTTGAAGTTTCCCGGAATCCGCCCCCTTTTGAAACAAATTATTGTCAAAATCGGGCAAAGAAACAAAAGACAAAACTCCTCCGGTTTCGGGATCCAGGGCCACTCCAACGGCTCTTTTAGCTCCCACAATTTGAAGTTCTTTTTCCAATTCTTCTTTTATTTTCTTTTGCAGATCGGAATCCAGCCAAAGAACCAGGCTTTTCCCCGATTCGGGGAGCGAAACGGTTTCCTGCGAGAGTATATTGCCCTGGGCGTCCCTCTCGATCCTCAATTTACCGGGATTCTTTCTCAGGGTTTCTTCGTAGAAATTTTCAATGCCGGTCCTGCCGACATAATCCGAAATCGAATAAAAATCGGGGGCTTTCTCAATTTCTTCGGATTTTATTTTATTGGTATAACCGATAAGATGGGAGAAAACCTGACCGTCTTTATATTCTCTGATAACGTTGTTTTTGATGGAAAACCCCGGAAGTTCTTTTATTTTCGTCTGGAGCAAAATCAAGCTTTGATGGTCGAGATTTTCGGAAATCAAAATCTGAGTTGAAGTTGACTCTTCGATTTCTTTTTTTAAATCTCTTTTTACGATGGCGGAAACTTCTTTTATTATCCTTTCTTTTTCGGAATCTTGCTGGGGAAAATCGTCTTTCTGACAAATCAGATCGAAACTAAGCTGATTGAAAACGATCTGATTGAGATTTTTGTCGTAAATCACCCCCCGTTCGGCCTGGATTTGGGAAATTATAAATTTATTTCCTTCCGCCAGAATGGAAAAATTTTTGCCCTCGACAATTTGGAGTTGAAAGGTTTTAGCCAAAAGAATAAAAATCAGAAAAATTGAAACAATGTAAAAACCCTGGAGGATTTTTCTCAAAAGAAGCACCTCCAGTTTTTTTTCCGAAATGCCCAATTCCTGTTCTCTCTTTTTTGCGAGAGAATCCAGGAGGATTTCGTGAGGTTCGATGAATTCTGAATTCATTTCACCTTTGAGTTCAATATCGTCAAAGTTTTTTGATGACCGGAATTTTAACATATCTTTTAAAAATAAATCTGATGAAAAGCGCCGAACTTACCAAGATTAAAGTATATAATCCGAAAAATCCCGTAATACTAAAAGAAAAAACATCCAGATAAAATCCGCCTGCAAATGCGGAAATTTCCCCCCACCAGGACCTGGAAGACGTAAAAAGATTAAAAAATATTACGGCGATAAAAACAAGATTGGGAACCATGCCGCGAACGTCAAAAAAAACTGAAAAACTGGTTTGTAAAAGAGTCAGAAAATACAAACCAAAAATTAAAATTAAAAATTTTTTTATCATTTATCGAGTCGCAACGAGATGTCGAAGAGATTTTTCTTTTCTTTATTTCGCTGCGGCGAAATGCTTAATGATGAATACGCTGTCTAATTCTTCGATTTTAAAGCTCGGCTTTATTTCCGCCGTTTGAAATGGCTGAATGTCCGTTTTTTTCACTTCCGTAATCTCTCCCACCAAAATCCCCTTCGGGAAGATTCCTCCCAAGGCCGTGGTAATCACAAATTCTCCCTTGGAAATCTCCTTATTTTTAGGAATGAGATCAAGATAAAGCCGCAAATTGCCTTCTCCCTTGACGATGCCCGAAGCATCTTTGTCCTGGATTTCGGCGCTAAAAGAGCTGTCTTTATTTGATATTAAAATGACTTCTGAAAAGTTTTCATAAACTTCGCCGATTCTTCCCAGAAGAATTTTCTGGGAAGTTATAACCGGAAAACCTTTCAAAATTCCGTCTTTGGAACCTTTATCAACCAAGATGGAATCCTGAGATACGTCTTTGCCGGTAATCTGGGCGAGCTCCAGCTCAAAATCTTTTTCCAAACCGATATTCAAAGCGTTTCTCAAATCTTCATTTTCTTTTTTTAATTCTTTTAAGGCGGCTATCTGGCCGCGCAATGCCTGGTTTTCAAGATAAACCGCTTCCAATTCTTTTTTCAGAATTTTAATTTCCAAAATCCCCCCGAAAAAATCGGAGACATTATCGCCCGTTTTCCAAAGAGTTTTTTGAATCGGTTGGGAAAAAGAATAGAAAAAATTTTTGACCGGTTTGGAAAATCCCGTCAGATTAAGAAAAACGAAAACAGTTATTAACGCAATAACAATTATTCCAATTTTTAATTTAGGAGATATCCTCATATTATTTCATACATTATAGCATATTGGGTGGGCGATGAAGCTTTGCTTCATCTTCCCTTTCGGCTCGCTCCGCATAGCGGAGATTGACAGGCGATGAAGCTTTGCTTCATCTTCGTCTTCGCTTCCGTTTTGCGGAAGCTTGACCCTTGACAGACCTTTTTGGATAAATATACTTATATTAGCATCTAAAAACAACATTAAAAAAGGTCGTCATGATTTAAAAATAATTGTAGCGAAGAATTAAGAATCTGGCTTCGCCAGAATCTTATTCTTCTTTATAATTTTTCATTCTATTCAAAATTATGTCAGAAGAAAAACTTCACCTTTTTCGCAGCTATGAAGACGATGGAGAAAAAATTTCAGAATTAGATGAAGATATTAATCCCAAAGAAGAAGAAGAAAAAAAAGACGAAGAAGAAGACGAAGAAGATGAATTAGACGAGAATATTGAGTAAATAAATAATTATCTAAAATAAAAAACAACCCCGCCAGAATATATTCTGGCGGGATTGTTTTTAAAAAGGCGCTGAGGTGGCAGCTACCTACTTTCGCGCCCCAAACTGAGACACTATCATCGGCCTTGGAGTATTTCACTTCTGTGTTCGAAATGGGAACAGGTGGGACAACTCCAGTATAACCGCCACCTCAGCGCCTTTTGCTTACGGACATTAATTGCTAGCCAAGAAAAATGATTTATTAGTGCTACTCGGCTCAATCCGTTGCCGGACTTACACCTGTAGTCTATCAATCCCGTAATCTCCGGGAAATCTAAGAGTCCTAATCTTGGGGTCTGCTTCACGCTTATATGCTTTCAGCGTTTATCAGGTCCCGACGTTAGCTACCCAGCAATGCTCCTGGCGGAACAGCTGGTACACCAGAGGTCAGTTCCTCCCGGTCCTCTCGTCAAATAATCCTCGCATTTCTGCGGGTTTAGACTATATCTTTGCCCATTCCCTTTTACGGAATTAGGGCACCGACATATTATACGAGTTTTTGCGCTCATATCCCTCCGACGCGTGTCGGAGAAGTCGTTACGGGGTCAAATCTAAGATTTTTAATAATTCATCTTTGGTCTTTTTCCTTTTCGTCACGTAATTATTACTTTGAATAATGATTATATATCCCATTAAACGTAATAATTCTGAACGAGTAAGGCGACCGCTTTGCTTCTTGCTCAAGAGATTGGCAGCTTTGTAAAAAGCTTGCGCTTGATTTTTTTTGAATCGAAGAAACGGTAATAAGGATTTTAAAATATTCCTTGTTTGCATAAATCCATTAATGCGTAATTCGGTCATACCGTCATTACGACGCGATATATAACCAATACCAAAGATATTTCTAATCCAATGGAGCGGTTTTTCATGACGACTATCTTGATAAAAACAGATAGTGCACATGAAGCGCCGTTTTAATCTTCCATCTTTGCGTTTCTTGATTTGAAGCATTAAGCTTCCGTCGCCATCAAGAAAACCAGCAATATAGCTTAAATTAATCTTAGATCGACTTCCCACGGTATTGCCTTATTAATTATCTGGTCCTCAAGTACTCGAATCACAATGAAGAGTGGAGAAGAATGAATATTCTTCGAGTATATTGTATCACGAGATGCGAGGACCGCAAAATTCTCGTAATCTCTGCAACCAAATAAATGGCGGGGCGATGAGAACGAGGTTCTCATCTTCCCCTTCACCTCGCTTCCTATGGAAGCTCGGTTAATGAAGGTTCCACCGTTATTAGTCGGATTGTCATTACAGATTACTCTGTAAAGTAGCAATTTCTTACTAGGGAGAATTCCCCTCAAGACTCAACGCCTGCGGTAGATAGGGACCAACCTGTCTTACGACGATTTGAACCCAGCTCACGTAACACTTTAACTGGCGAACAGCCAGACCCTTGGGAGCTTCTTCACCCCCAGGATGTGTTGAGCCGACCACTAAATTCTATTATTACTAATAGCGCAGACTATACCTTTATTTAAAACATCCACATTTTAAATACCAACGTTTTATAGTATTTTACATACTATCTTCATCTCGCCTTTTTGGCAAATGGCGAGAATCCAGTCGTTACGGGGTTGCGAAATCCTATTTTATACATCATCGAAGGGATGATGTATGGACGAATAATTTTAATCAATTTTTTGGTTTCTTCTTGATTGCAATACATTCGATATCCTTTATCACGATCTCTATAATATTTTATTCGGATATCAAAAATATTTTCAAAACATCTTTGTAGAAAATTTATTTCTGGCAAAGAAAAAGAATAAGTGCTAATGTCAATTTTATTTCTAGAATATGAACCGTCGTCCATAATCCATACAGCTAATACAAAAGGGCTGAGTTCTTTTTTAATTTTTACAGGAATAATTTTTCTTCCGTTTTTATAACTATTTCCTTCGTAAAAGTTTTTGTATATTTTTGTAAAAAATGGATGTCGTATTGTTCTGAACCACCATGATTTCGTGTATTTTTCGCCATTTTTATCATATCTATAACTTATTTTTGGTTCAGTAAATACAAACGATTTGAGTATTTGGTATTTCCAAACAACATACTCTTTTTGTACTAATCCATGTTCTACTTTAAAATTGACATTTTGGGCACCTTTGCCCAAACGCATTGTTCCATCGCCAAGAAGAGATCCCGTGATCAATGCTCTCTGCTTCAAACTCAATGTGAGAGATTTTTTGATCGGAATCCACTTTTTATGCCAATGTTTGTTTTCGCAACTTCCCACGGTGTTGACCATATATTAATTATAGCAAATTTTGCTGGGTTTTATATATGGCTTTCTCCGTTATGAGTTGGTTTACTTCCTCGACAATCGGCTATTCTATCGAGGTGCCGAACAGGGCCGTTGATATGGACTCGCGGGCCCTACTAGCCTGTTATCCCCGAGGTAACTTTTAGCTGATGATCTTCGGATTTTCTACTAAAATCCGTCGGTTCACTAAGTTCTGCTTTCGCAACTGCGCGGCATATCCGCCTTGCAGTTAAGCCAGCTTGTGCCTTTACACGACCACTCCGATTTCCATCCGGAGCTAGCTGACCTTTAAACGCCTCCGTTACTCTTTGGGAGGCAAGCGCCCCACTTAAACTGCCCATCAGGCACTGTATCCCGCCCTCTAAGCCCATCACCGAAGTCAACTAACTTATTGTATTGTTTAAAAATACGACAAAGTTAAATAAACTTGGTCACGAGCATAGAGGGCGGGATTAGAATAAAGGTTTTGAAAGACGGGTGTTTCATTGGCGGCTCCATCCCGACCGAAGTCGGAACTTCAAAGCCTGCCCGCTACGCTACGCATCCAATACCAAAATTCAATACCTGACTACAGTAAAGCTCTCGGGGTCTTTCCGTCTAGCCGCAGGTAACCGGCATCTTTACCGGTATTGTGTTTTCACCGGGCGCCTCGTTGAGACAGTCCCCAAGTCGTTAATCCTTTCATGCGGGCCAGAACTTACCTGGCAAGGGGTTACGCTACTTTAACACGGTTATAGTTACCGCGGACGCTAATCGGCGCTTCGGGCAGTCAGCCATCACCTTGCGGCAATGACCGCCGCCTTTAACGTTCCGACGCTGGTCAGGACTCAGCCCCTATACATCTTTTTACAAATTAGCAGGGACCTGTGTTTTTGTTAAACAGTCGCCAAGGGTACTTTAGCTGCGACCCCAAATCCTTGCGGATTTAGGGTAGGTCTTATTGCGAACGTACGACCACTTTTTTGCCGAGTTCCTTAACGAGGTTTCACCCGTTCACCTTGGCGCATTTACGCCAGCCCACCTGTGTCAGTTTGAGGTACGAAGGCCGGCAAAATAGTATACTTGAAGTTTTTCTGGGCAATCTTGTCTTTGAGGCGTCCCGCCCAAAGGCGGGACTCGGAAATCCAATAATCCTCCCAAAAATTTTGACTGCGTCGCTTCAAGATTATTTTGCGGCCGGGCCGGAATATTAACCGGCTATCCATCATCTTTCCCTTTCGGAAAAAGACTAAGGCTCGCCTAACCCTTGGTTGATAAACATTGCCAAGGAAACCTTGGGCTTTCGGTGTACCGCTTTTTCAGCGGTATTGTGGTTACTCATACCAACATTCTCACTCCCTATCGCTCCATCAAACCTTACAGTTTGACTTCACTGCAATAGAGACGCTCCCCTACCACGAGCACATAAAAATATGTACTCATCCTTATCTTCGGTACTAAGCTTAGTCCCGGCAATCTTTAGCGCAAGACTCCTTAGTTAGTAAGCTATTACGCACTTTTTAAAGGATAGCTGCTTCTGAGCTAACCTCCTAACTATCAATGGAATCTCACTTCCTTAAAAACACTTAGCCTAGTTTAGGGACCTTAGATGAAGATCTGGGCTGTTACCCTTTTGACCACGGAGCTTAGCCCCCATGGTCCTACTGGCGTCTAATTTTTCCGGCATTCGGAGTTTGATTGGTTCACCTGAGTAAAACTCAAAATAAACCATTCAGTGCTCTACCTCCAGAAAAACAACATGACGCCGCAAGCCCCAAAGCTATTTCGGGGAGAACCAGCTATTACCAAGCTCGTTTAGGTTTTCTCTTCTTGCCACAGATCATCCCAAGATATTGCACGGTCTACGGGTTCGGGCCTCCCCCCAGATTTCTCCGGGGTTCACCCTGTCCATGGCAAGCTCGCTTGGCTTCGGGTCTTAAATACAAAGCTAAAACGCGCTTTTAACACTCGCTTTCGCTACGCCATCTCCCGAAACGGGATTAGACTAGCTATGTATTCAAACTCGTTGGTTCGTTCTCCAAAAAGTACGCCGTCACCGAAGCACATAACAAGTTATGTGCTCGGCTCCGACTTTTTGTAAGCAGATGGTTTCAGGTACTATTTCACCGCCCTCACCGGGCTACTTTTCACCTTTCCCTCACGGTACTGGTTCACTATCGGTGAGATTGAGTATTTAGTCTTGGCCGGTTAGTACGGCCTGTTTCCCTCAGGGTTTTCGTTTCCCGAGGTACTCAAGATAGATAACAAGGAGCACGAAGTGATTTTCATCTACTGGACTTTTACCATCTTTGGTACCCCTTTCCAGGAAGTTTCGATTAACCAAACTTCGTCTAGGTTTTCTCCCTCAGAAAGCATTGTTAGATACAGCTCAAAGAGCTTCTATCTAACAAGGCTCCCGACGTTAACTTCTTACAACCCCCTCCACTTTTATAAAAAATGAAGGGTTTGGACTCTTCCCTCTTCGCTCGCCGCTACTAGGGGAATAAACAATTGTTATTTTTTCCTCCGCTTACTGGGATGTTTCACTTCAGCGGGTTCACTTCCCGCATTGCTGCGGGATATCCCGATTTATCATCGGGATGGGTTTCCCCATTCGGAAATCCCCGGATTAAAGGTTGCTAGACACCTACCCGAGGCTTATCGCAGTCACGCCACGTCCTTCATCGCCTCAATCTCCCAAGGCATCCACCATCCGCCTATAAGAATCTTGGCTAGCAATTAATATCCGTAAAAAAACGGATACATTGAAAGGCGAAGAGAACTTAGTTCTCTTCTTCCACCTCGCTTTCTTAAGAAGCTCGGTCTTAGATTCTTTTATTTTCTTTGTAACCACAATTTTTAATTTTTTGTGAAAACAATAAATATTTTCAATTGTCAACGTACTTTCCGTTCTGTTTTTTCAGCGTCTCTGTCAATAAAAAATCGTCCCTTTAGAAGCGGGACGATTCTGAGACATAAAAAATCTCAGAATGTTTTAGCCGCTTCCTTTGTTTAAAATTGTCTTCGTTATCATCATATATTGAGTCCCGCAACGCGGGACGAAGATGAAGAAGAGAATTTATTCTCTTCGCCATCTAATTTGAATTTTATCAAATTAAAACTCCTTGTCAAGGGCTTGAGTCCGCCCTGGGCGGACGAGGGAAAAGATGAAGGCAAACTTCAAAGAAGGTAAACTTCATCGCCTGCCGAAAGAAGAAGAGCGAGATGCTCTCATCGCCTGCCCGCCGAGCTTTTATTTATAAGGGCGATGAGATAAATCTCATCTTTCTCCTCAGCTAACGCTTCGGGAAAAGATTTGCCTCCGCCAGCTGGCGGAGGCAAAATAAAACATGCCAAAGGCAAAGAGCTTTTTGAGTGTCTTAAAAAATTATTCTTTATCCTTTCAATTTTCTTTTTAAATCCTGCAGTATCTCGGCAGCTACCTCTTTTCCGCCCAAACCGAAAGCGATTCCCAAGGAAATCACCAGCATTGCCACTAATCCCTGGAATAAGGTTTCCATGAAAGGACGGACAATACCCAATTGGTACAAAATGGCCATTATGGAGAAAATCCAGATTGACCATTTAACCACCGCGCTTATCATCTGGCCGTAGCCGATTTTGATGCTTTCCACCGCCACTCTGACAACTTTTTCCACAATATCAACCACAATTACGGTGACAACAAAAATCAAGGCTGCCACTATAACGTTGGGAAGATAAGCCAATACTCTGTTCAAAAAGCTGGCAAACTGCACAAATCCCAAAATTTCCACTGCCGCCAGAAGAAAAACAATCACCAAAACCCACTTGATAATCGCTCCGATAAAGCCCGACACGTCCACCTTAATGTCGGCTTTCGCCAAAACATCATCCCAGCTCCCCTTCTCAAAAATCTGATTGAATTTAATCTTCCTCAAAATTTCAGTAATCAGCCTTCCTACTCCTACTGAGATAAACCAACCGATGACAAAAACAATTATTGCTCCGATCAAAGCGGGAACAAATCCCATGAACGCCTGCCAAAGATTTTGAAGAGATTGAATCGTTAACGTATACCAGTCTAAAAACATATTATTAAAATTTCTAATGATTAGTACTCAAAGAAGACTTCGTCTTCTTTTCTACCTTCGTCCCGCTGTTGCGGGACTCGGTTTCTAATTATTTCGACCTTTAAGGATATTAATACATTATATAAGCTGTGATAAAAACAAAAAGAGCCATCCTGTGGATAACTCTTTTCGTTTTTGGTGGACCCGAGCGGATTCGGACCGCTGACCTCTTCATTGCAAATGAAGCGCTCTACCAACTGAGCTACGGGCCCTTATGTGGGCGTATGTGGACTCGAACCACAGACCCCGTCATTATCAGTGACGTGCTCTAACCAACTGAGCTATACGCCCGAAAAACAACTTACTTCTTAAAATATAGCAAAGAAAAAATAAAAAACAAGGTTTCGCCTTGTTTTTTAACTCGGGTTTTATTAATTTTACTTTAGTTCTTTTTCGATATCTTTGATTTCTTTGCCGATTGACTCTTGCGCGCTCTGAAGTGATTTTTTAACGTCTTCACAAATTTTCTTTTCTTGTTCGCTAAATCCGGGCTGTAAATCAAAAAGAGCAATCTTTTTTTCCACTTCTTCTTCTAAAGCAGAAAAGTTTTCCAAGAGAGAATCTTTGGCTTCTTTTACTTCTTTTTGTAATATTTTTTTAATGTGTCGAGCTTTATATGTAAAATAAATCGCAGTTGTAATTCCTAAAAATAAAATTAAAATTAAAATTAAAATTAGATTTTTAAAAGTAATCATTAAATTGCCCAAGATAAACCCGCTAAAAGATGCTTCAACTTTTCGAGAATCGGAAAAGTTGCTTACGGCTCCTCTTTCGTCTTGCACCATGGCTGACAAATAATACGTCCCCGGTTTAATTAATTCTTTTGTTGAAAAAAACCACTGTCCCTGACCGTTGCTAAAAGTTTGCCATTTTTTAATTTCTTTATTATCCTGTTTCAGAAAAATTGTAACCTCAACTTCGGGAAGCGCAATTCCCTCAATATAAAACATTTCTTCTCCGGAAATATATCTCTCCGGCCAGACGTTAATTTTGGGAGCCTCAATAGGTTCAATATTTAATAGCGTTTGAGTTCGAACAATATTACTTGCTTTATCTATCGCTCTTACGATGATAAGGTGATTACCGGGTTGTAAAATAGGTAAAGAAAAGGGATTAATTTGGGCAAGCATCAAATCAATAAATTTCCTTTCGCCAATCTTAATTTCATACAGATTAATTCCTGAAGCGTCATCTTGTGTTTCGAAATATAGATTGGGTTTAGGGTTAGTAGAATCGCCGGCATTATCAATTGTTACTTCAAAAGGATGGGGGGGATGAGTATCAATTTGAATACGATAGTGAATAGTTCCACCCCAGCCTTTTTCATCTTCTAATCGAAGATGGAAATACCAGATTCCATCGGGAATTCCTTCATAACTTTTGTTTTTTAATAAACCCTCGGAATTAGTATCCGGTATGGTTTCTGATGTTTGATCTAAGATAAAACTTGCGCCCTTTGCGGCCTGGATTAAATTCCATTGAAATCGCGGCGAATCGTTATTGTACCACTCGTTTTCCTTTGGGTGGGTAAAAGAAAATACTTTTGCTTCAGATTCTTTTTGAATCGTTGCCGGTTGATAAATAAAATATTTTGCTCCCTTGATGAAAACTAAAATGTTCGTTCCTTGGCCATCATCGGCTAAAATTCGAGTTTCGTCAAAAGATAGGTTTACTTCTCCTTCTTTTTTTGTTTTGAAGTTAATAGTAATTACATTTCCTTCGCCATTAAAACCGGGATGGGGCAGTCCGCCAATAAAAGAAATTTCACCGGTTAAATTGGAAAAAATCGGTTCTTTCGGCCAAAGAGAAAATATGGAGTTATTTTTTGAAA
>Ga0315288_10010975_pt1 | contig 11414 bp, 4 predicted proteins | sample YL17G11_20_MG_FD_203454 | JGI IMG/M metagenome (GOLD analysis project Ga0315288, IMG submission 203454) | Sediment microbial communities from Yellowstone Lake, YNP, Wyoming, USA - YL17G11_20 | ecosystem: Environmental > Aquatic > Freshwater > Lake > Sediment | place: USA: Wyoming | collected... | reverse complement strand
TACTCTCCAACCTCCTTTAGAATCTTGTCGATATGCGGATTCGCCAGGAGATTATTATCATAAAAGACAAGTTTCCGCTTCTTTATCAAAGGCAGCACCGACTCAACGGACGTAAACTCCGGCTCAATTCTCCACGTCCCACAGAAAGTGCATCGGCGCGTACACCCTCGGGAAGTATGAATGATTTGATAATCCAAATCTTCCGGCAGGAGAGAATAATCCACATCCACCTTCTCCGCAGCCCCCCGCCGATACAGCCCGCGCCGTACCCTCGCAAATGGCGACCTCTTTTTGCAGTCGTTCGGCATCAGTGATGCGTATATCCCGCCTATCTCAATTTGCGCCCTCGGATATGCCTTGTGATAAAACTCTGCTGCCTCATGCACATACTGCGACCAATAGGTAAACAAAGACGTTATCAGAATCCTGTCCGGGCTGAACCCGCACCGCTTCAACCCGCGCACCAACTCCACCCTATCGCCGCGCTCCTTGTGATAACTCCCGATCTTGAGCAAACCAACCGGCAAGAAATGCGAGTGGTTCTTGCTCTTAACCGCCACGGGAAAATCGGGTTCAGCCAGTAGTATCTTCATCTTTCACTTGCCATTCTCGCCGAAATCTTAAGCGAAAACGGCGGATTCTTCAATGCCTTCTTAAAGGCTCTGTATTTTATCTCTTCATTCTGCAGTTCCTCTGAATCTCCCCACTCAACCACCACACTCGCTCCGTTTCTCCCCACCGCGTATGTTCTCATAAATATCCGTTGCTCCTGCCCTCGCCTCCTGTAATCATCCCAAGTATCCAAGTAAATAAGCAGCGCGGCCATGGGAATGATTGAGGCATCCACAGGGAACAACTTCCACTTCTTCGCCAGCCTCCAAATCCTCCAGTCGTGCAAGAGAATGCACAGCGCAGCCGGTACTGCGTGGGTCAACACGAACGGCCTATGTCGTCTCTCGTCCGCTGCACCAGCTTTCTTGAATATGTCCCCGAGAAAGTCAAACGCACTGATGACAGCGTGACTTCGCATTTCATCATAGAGGCGGATCCACTCCTCGCTCGTTGCCACCCCTTCGGGATCTTCGATGGTTCCCCCATCCCACATAGCCCCGTTGTTGCCACTCGCCACAAACGCAGCCAGAGAGCCCAAGATGCGTCTCGCCGCCACATTCCATGTCCGACTCCATCGCGTGTTCTTTCCCCTGACAATAACCTCCAGATCTTCGTCATCGAGCTCGTCCAACAACATTCGCTCCCCATACTCTTTTGGCCTCCCTATATCGTGGAAAAGTGCCGTCAATAGCCATGCGTATTCGACGCACATACTCTTCTCGGCACCGACACAGAACCGGCGATGTGCGTCCTCAAATACACCGTAGAACTCATTTATCACAGGGCATCCTGCCAAAAACACACGAAATGAGTGAAACACGTGCTCGCTCGCTGCCGGTGTAGTGAACCGAAGAAGGTTCTCAAAATGCGCCAAGCGCATGAACTGTCCAACGTTTCCTTTGAAACTCGGGTGCTTTGCGAGCAACGCGTCAGCAGTCCTCAAGACGAGTTTGCGCGTTTCTTCCTCATCCTGACCCACCCGTTTAACTTCATCCACAAACGTGTCCAACAATTTGCAAAACACCAACTTATCTAATCCAACCACCGTATTGAGAATCGCCTTCGGAAACCAACCCGCTTCCTCTTCAAGTTTACCCCTTATCTCCTCCCCATCCAAGTCGGTCCTGACAATTGTCTGTACTCCCACCCCAAGTATTATCACCTTAAGTCCGATCTGATGCCTTTTACAAAACTCCTCCAACTCGGGTGCCCGTTCGTAGTTCTCCTCAAGTGTTGCGATAACAACACGTAGGTCTTCATGTTCCGCCAACAGTTTACACACGATGCTCCGATACTGATATCGCGGCATCACCCCGCTCAACAGCAGGTCCACAGCCAAAACCCGATTCCCACTCCTCGACTTCAACACAAACGTAGGGCGCCACCGTTCTCCCTTAAGCCACTTGGGCCCTTTCGCAAAGGGAAGCCCCGCGTAAGCCTTCCCCAAGTGTTCTTTCAATATCCTCTCGTATCGGTTCATAGGCGACCTACCTCATCAGCTTGTTGAACTCCGCCAACTTCTTGGTTATCGCACTTCTCAACTCCTCAAGCACCTTCCTCGTCTCCTTTGCTTTCTCCCGGAAGCTAACAAGCTCGCCTATGTCCACTTGCGCTAACAATGCTTTCAATAGTTCTCCTGCGTCTACAACTTGGCTTGCCACATCCAGTTGCCCCTGCGCTGGAGGGAACCTCTTCTCAAATTCTGTTTTCACATCTTCTGCGCTCGTCTCCTCATCTTCAATGAAGCGATCCAACAGTCCTTCCAAAGCTTGCTTCTGATCAGTGCTCTGTGCCCGCGAGATTATTGGAACTATGTTCTCCATCAAGGCACGTGTGCTAGTAAGAACCTTCTTCTTAGCCTTTGTCACCAATACCTGCCGAACGCACCGCCTCCCCACCCGTTTCAGAAGCGCGGGGTAGTGCTGTTCCAGTTGCTCTACAAAACTTGCTTCAAATTGCACAAGGTGACTCCACAGCAGCGCCCCCTTTTCCACTTCTTTCAGTGTACTCTCTTGATATCTGATTCCTCGTTCAAGCGACTTGAGTTGACTATCCGTACATCCGGTTTGGTCTTGTAGTTGTTCCAGCAACTCCGCATCCGTTATTTCCCTCCCCCTCCGCTGCAATTCCTTCTTTATGCGCTGGAGTGCCCGCGCTTGCGCCACCGGCTTCCATTGCTTCCGCAGCATATGAATGTGAAACGCCTGAACAACTTCGCCCATACGATCCTCAGATCCCGCAATGTGCGCAGGCACCCTTCCGACCCCGGTATCAAGAGCCGCCCTTAGTCGCCTCTCCCCATCAACCAGCGTGTATTTCTTCCCATCACGACCACCCTTCTCATGCACAACGATGGGCACAAGTACCCCAAAACGAGCAACCGAATCTTTCAATTGCTCAAACGTCTGGTCGTTCTTGATCTCTTCCTCGCTTTCTCCTCTTGGGTTTTGCCCACTGAATCGGACCTCATTCGGAGATACCTCCTTTAGTTTGTACCCGTGAGCCATTTCCAAACCTCCGTAAAAACTCCGTTCTCAACACATCTACCACTTTCCTCCTCCTGACCGTCTTGGATTCCACCCCTCCCCCTCGCTCACTTTCAACAACAAAATACCCGCTCTATCCCTTCAATCCGTGAGATCTGCGGAATCCGCGATTTCTTTCGTGTCAATTCGTGTGCATTCGTGGCAAAATCTAATTCATTTCATCTCTGCGATCTCTGTGCCCTCTGCGGCTAAATTTTTTGAAAATCTTCAGATTTTTCCCCTTGACTTTTCGACCCCTTTTTTAGCCTGGAAATGAGGGTGCTCAAAAAACACCCAAAAACCACCAATTTCCGCCAATTTCCACTCAGTTTTTGTCAAAAAGTCGCCAAAAAGCTTCAAAAAGCGCGCAAAATCGTCAATATTAGCAAATCCCTATGTCACCACCTTAACCGCTTACAGCAAAAGCACTTAACCCCATTTTTTGGCCTGAGTCCTATTTCACCACGTGTCCACTCTCGACCCCCAAAATCCCCGTTTTTCGCGCAGAAACGCAGCTTCACCCCCGAAAATCGAATTTTTCACCCCCCGCCGCACCGCAGAATCCCCGTTTTTCGGCCAAAAATCACGACTGCTCGCGCACCTCCACCCACTGAAATGCCCCCGCCACAGCCGGGCCAATCACCTTTGGTTTCGATTTTCGTGTTTCGGTAATTCGAATTTGTCCTTCGACGGTGCTCAGGCCCCACGGGCCCCTCGCGGGGATGGTGAGCCCCGTTAGAAATGGGAAGATTTCTAACGGGGTGAGCTTGTCGAACCATTTCGGATTTCGAGCTGCGGATTTAAGATTTCGCCCGCTACGCGGATTTGTGGTCCATCCACAAATCCCTCCAACTTTCTCGCCCGGACGGGGTGCTGGAGTTTGCGTATCGCTTTGGCCTCGACCTGCCGAACCCGCTCCCGCGTAACCTTGAAAATCCGCCCGACCTCTTCGAGAGTATAGGTATATCCATCCCCGATCCCGTACCGCAGCTTGACAATCTCCCGCTCGCGGTACGAAAGCGTCTTGAGCACCACGTCAATTCTCTCCTTGAGCATCTCCTGCGTCGCCGATGCCACCGGCGAATCCACACCGTCGTCCTCGATAAAATCGCCGAAGTAGCTGTCCTCGCTCTCGCCGATGGGCCGATCCAGGCTGATCGGGTGCTTCGATATCTTCATCACCCTTCGCGTCTCCTCCTCGCTCATATTTGCTTCCTTGGCGACCTCCTCAACGGTAGGCTCTCTGCCCAACTGCTGATGCAGCACCTTGCCCGCAATCCTCAGCCGGCTCATCGTCTCTATCATGTGCACCGGGATACGAATCGTCCTCGCGTGGTCCGCTATCGCCCGCGTAATCGCCTGCCGAATCCACCACGTCGCATACGTGCTGAACTTGTATCCCCGCCGATACTCATATTTATCCACCGCCCTCATCAGCCCGGTATTACCCTCCTGGATCAGGTCCAGGAAGCTCAGCCCCCTGTTGCGATACTTCTTCGCGATGGAGACCACCAATCGGAGGTTCGCGCTGGAAAGCATCCGCTTTGCATTCTCATATTGGTCGAACACCCTGTCGGTCGCACGCAGCCTTTTCTCTAATTGCTTGGGAGTCTCCATTACAAGGTCCTGCAGACCCGCCAATTCCTGCTTCATTGCATCGATGTCTTCCGCCGTAATATAGCCGTTCGGCCCCGCCGCAATAGTCTGCTCCAGCTGGTGCATCTTCTGGCACACCCCGTGCAGCTTGCTTTTCATCGGCGCAATTCGGCTCGTCCGCAGGCTCAGCTCTTCCAACAGCGTTGCGACCTTTCGCTTATTTCTGTATATCCGCTTGAGCAGCTCCTTCGACTCGCTCATTTCCTGAGCATTGAGCACTTTCCTGAACAGATTCTGGTTGATTGTCAGCAGCGCGTCCACCGTCTTGAGGTTCACCGGCATCCTCTTCTTGATAACCGTCTTCGTCGTGTCCACAGCCGTCCCCGTCTTTAGCGTCCGGTCGAACGACATCGCGCCGCTATAAACCTGCTGCAGAAGCTCAACCGAATTCCTTGCGCAGTAGTCGCACTGCAGCATCTTTCGCCTGAACCCCATCCGCGTTATCTCTATCTTCCGCGCCAGCGCAATCTCCGACTTCCGCGTCAGCAGCGGTATCTGGCCCATCTGCGTCAAATACATGCGAATAGGGTCGTCGATTCTGTGGGGGGGCTCGGCCTCGACGAGCTCTCTTTCGAGCAGCTCGTCGTCGTCGTCCTTGAGGCGCGGTTCGGCGTCGGGTTCTTCGATTTCGGGAACAGGGACGTCCTCGGGCGCTTCAAATTCGTCATCGTCCGCGGCTTTGTCGAGCTGGTGAGACTGTACGTCTGCCTCATCGTAGAGTGTGATGCCCATTTCGTCGAAGGTCGCCAGGAGCCGGTCGAGGCGGCCGGGACTGATGGCCTCCTCGGGTAGATTGTCGTTGATCTCCTCATAAGTGAGGAATTTTTTCTTCTTGCCCTTTGCGATGAGCATTTTTATCTGCTCTTCGGCGTCGAGAGGCCGTTCGGGAATCTGGGGGCCTTGTTCAGTGTCGCCCTGGTCAAGGACTTCCGGCGTGTCCGGCTCTGCTTTTTTTCTTGCCACAACTGATATCCTTAATAACTGTCAGCCTAATATTACTACGTTCGTTCGGCCCTAAAGGGTCGGTACTCCCGACAGATATGGCGGCGGGCCGGGACTCGCCATGCCCCGACTTAGCTGCGCTTCGATATCGAGCGTGTCAGCTTTCTGCGCCGCGGGGCGGTTCAGCGGCAATACTCCCACCCTGAGCTACTAATTGACAAAGGGGGGCGGGGCATCCACGAATTCGCCAATTCAACCACATAGATATAGTCAGCCGGGGGCAAAAAGTCAAATCGGGGGGTGAGAACCGCGTTTTTAGTGCTGGTAAAGGGCATTTTGTCGGAAGCGGACATGTGGTTTTTGGGACTGCGGAATGAGGTTATTTGGATTCGGCTTTGAGGTCGTCGTAGTGGCGGAGGATTCTGTCGAAGCTGCTCTGGCCGGCGAATGCGCCTTCGTGCTCCTTGCGGACGCCGGCAAAGGTGGAGAGGATGTATTCGACGTCGTCGCGGTCAATTCTATAGAGGAGAAAGTAGGCGGCGTCGAGCGTCGGAAAAAGGTTTTGTTCGCCTGGGACCATCATTTGCCCTGAGTTAATACACAGATTTGCTGGTGCAAACCGGGGACGTTCCGGCGCTATTTTAGAAGCGGGCGGAGAATAGGCAAGAGAAAAGCTCGGGGAGTCTTATGGAGGGGTGGTGCTCGGTCGAGATTGGAGAGGGGTAAGCCTTGCAGGGGAAAATCCGGTTCTTCCGAATAATGGATAGGTCCGGATGAAGGCAAAATCCCCCGAAAGTTGGCTGTTGCGAGAGGTAAACAGGTGAAACTCCGGCCTGAGTGTGGTATAATGAGTAGTTAGAGTTTGAAGTATTGTGAAGATGCGTGCTCGTGGGGTATCCGCAGACGGACGTGTTCTTCCTGTCAACACAAATGAATCGGATTGAAATGCGCAATTGGATCAGGAAATCACGTTTGATAGAGACGTCAGGGCAAGGCCGAAAGCCTCGGCTCAATTGGTGCGGGCCCAAGGCCCCTCCGCTGGGAGTTTCGGCACTGGCCGTCCCCAGCGGGTCAAGTGGGACGTGGGGGGGCAGAATACCGGCAGCGGTCTTTGTGCTGTTTTCGGCCTTGATCGGCTTATGCGCCTGCCCGGCTGGCGGCAGGGCAAATTCATGGACGAGCGGCGTCATTGTTGGGTTTCTTGGCGCTACGCCGACTGATATAACGGCTCCCGGCGACCTTGTAGTGGGGGTGCCGAACGACAACGACTGGCCCGGCGGCGAGTCGCCGCCGCTGGCAATCGATGATAATGTCGGCACCAAGTTTCTGCACTTCAAAGGCGCGACACAACCGACGGGTATTCGCGTAACACCGTCCACTCCGGGCACGATTGTGGGGGGGCTTTCTTTCACGACGGCCAATGACGCTCCTGAGCGCGACCCGATTGCCTACGAGCTATATGGGTCCAACAGCAGCATCAACGGGCCCTATACGCTGATTCACAGGGGGGAAATAGCCGATTTCAAAGGGGCGGTTGCCTGGCAGCGACAAACGAAGAATACCACTCCCATCCAGTTTCCAAACGGGACTGCTTATACGCATTACCAGTTGCTGATCACGGCTGTCCGGAATCCGGGCGGCGCCAACAGTATGCAGGTGGCTGAAATTGAACTGCTCGGGGTCCCGGCGGGCGGGTGGCCCCCGGAGGTAGATGCCGGAGACGACCGGATCGTTATTCTTCCGAACACCACCGTCAACCTCGACGGAGTCGTAAGGTATTATGGGGACTACCCGGAACGGCTTACGATGGAGTGGTCCGTGGAGGGCTGCCCGTCGGGTGTGAATCCGCAAGAGGTGGTTTTTGAGCCTAATGAGCTGGTGGAGGATCCGACGGCGGAGCTGCCTCCTGTTTCGGGACCCTACACGCTGAAGCTGTATGCAACCGACGGGGAAGCCGAGGCGTTTGACTTAGTGCACATCGCCGTTGTTGAGTCGATGTGCCCGGTGGGTAATCTGAACAAGGACTGCATCGTCAACATGGCGGATTTGCTGATCCTGGCGGAGCACTGGCTGCTCAACTCGGGCCTGGCCGGCGGCACGCCCGGCGATCTGAACGGCAAGGACGGCGTTGAGATGACCGATTACTCCCTGTTGGCGGCCCACTGGAAAGAGGAAGGGCCATCGGTGGTCATCAATGAGTTCATGGCCATAAATAACAGCAAATATCCGCTGGAGCCGGGAGAGCTGCTGGATGAAAACGGCGATTCGTCCGACTGGATCGAGCTGCACAACACAACAAATGTTACGATATCGCTCAAGGGCTGGTATCTTACTATCGACGCTTACGACCGCACCGGCTGGGAGTTTCCGGATGTTCCGCTTGGGCCCGACGGGTATCTAATCGTTTTTGCTTCGGGAAAGGACCGCGACGACCCGGAAGGCGAGCTGCACACCGATTTCAATATCGGCAGCGAGGCGGGTTACCTGGCTCTTGTCAAGGCGGACGGCAGGACGGTCGCGCATTCGCACGACTATCCTCAGCAGTTCCCGGGCATCTCATACGGCTTGGCGGCGCCGGGCAGCTCAACTTCCGCAACCGAAGAGCTGGTCCGTGAGGATACGGACGCATACGCCCTGATACCTCAGAATGATGCGCTGGGGTCAAGCTGGACGGACCCGAATTTCGACCACTCCGGCTGGAAGAAGGGGCGGACCGGCGTGGGCTACGATTATCCGGGACTGGTGGGCCTGGACGTCGGCGAGATGTACAACGTCAACCGGACGGTGTATATTCGCATTCCCTTTGAAATCGCGGACCTGAGCGGCCTGCGAAACCTCGTTCTGCAGATGAAGTACGACGACGGCTTCATTGCATATTTGAACAATAACATCCGCGTGACCGGCGCGAACGACCCGAGCAGCCCAACATGGCAATCGGGGGCGGAGTTTGGACACGCTGACAGCGAGGCCGTGAACTTTGTCGATTTTCCGCTTCCGGAGGAGTATCTCTCACACCTTCGCATCGGGCGGAATGTCCTGGCAATACACGGCCTGAATTACGGAATCACCAGCACGGGCCTTTTGATACTGCCGCGGCTCACCGTCGAGCGAGTCTCAGGCGGCAATGTGACAGGCTCACTGGCCGAGGGTTTCTTCCGTTATCCCTCGCCGGGTTACAGCAACGCCGCCGGGATCGCCAACCTCGGCCCGGCTGTCCGCAACGTGACCGAGAACCCGCCTCCACCGAATGATAATGACAACCTGGTGATTACAGCCGAGGTATCGCAGACATACGGGCCGGTTGACGCGGTCAGTCTCGGCTACCGCATCGGCTTGGGGGCAGAAGTGCGGGTTCCAATGGCGGACAACGGCGTCGGCCCGGATGTCCTGGTCGGCGACGGCATCTTCACCGCAACCATTCCCGGCGCGGCGTATTCTTCGGGCAATATGGTTCGCTGGTACGTGACGGCCACAGACACCGGCGGGGCTGAGACGCGAGAGCCGATGTTCTTGGACAGCCAGAACTCGCCGGAGTATTTCGGGACGGTTGTGACGACTCCTTCGGTCAACACTCAACTGCCGGTATTCCAGTATTTCGTCCAGAATGTCTCTGCCGAGGGAACCCCCACGGGAACCAGGGCTTCGGTGTACTTCCTGGGCGAGTTTTACGACAACGTGTTTGTCCGCTTCCGCGGCGCCAACACCACGCACGGCCGGAAATTCGAATTCAACGACGGACACCATTTCCGCTTCGATCCGGACATTCCGCGGGTCGACGAGATCAACCTGAACGAAAAGGGAGCAGATTCGACATCCCTGCGCCAGCCCTTGGCCTGGGAAACCTACTATAACGCCGACGTCCCGGCGAGCCTGTCCTTCCCCCTGCACGTGCGGCGGAACGGCAGTTATCTGGCCGTGCGCATCTTTGTCGAACAGCCCGACCGCGATCTGCTGCGCCGCAACGGCCTTGATCCCGACGGCGCCCTGTACAAACTGTACACGGACTTCACGCGGGGAAACATAAGCGATGAACAGGTTCCCCGCAAGAAGACCCGGTTGGACGAGGACAACAGCGATCTGCAGGCCCTGGCCAACGGCATCAATCCGGCCAGTCCCAACCGCTTTACATATATGTTCGATAACGTCAATATCCCCGCGATAATTGAATACTGGGCCGCCACGGTCATCATACATGATAACGATCAAACCCATAAAAACTATTACGGCTATCGCGATACCCGGGATCCCGGCAACAATTCCGACGGCACCAACGAATGGATGTACCTGCCGTGGGATAAAGACCTTACCTTCGGAGTCACCGGTATCGATAATGACATGCCCGGCGATATACGTTCCCCCAGCCATCCCTTCTATGGGTGTTCCGAGCACCAGAAGATCGATTATAAGTGGAATGGTCTGATCGACGCTCTTTTCGATAATCCCGTAACTCGCGAGATGTATCTGCGGCGGCTGCGGACGCTTATGGATGATTTGCTCCAGGCGCCGGGGACACCGGCGGGGGATCTTAAGTTCGAAAAACGAATTGACGAATTGAAAGCCGCTACACAGATTGAACTGGGAAGCAGCGGCTGGAACAGCGATGTGGACTGGATTAAGACCACTTATATGGTGAGGCGACGCCAGCATTTGTTTGTCAATCACAGCATCAACAATCCCGGCTATGATCAAAATGCCGGTATTCCCGACAGTCAGCCTGCCAATCCGATGATCACTATCGGTTCGATCGAATATAATCCCGCCTCCTACAACCAGGACGAGGAATACATCGAGCTGGTGAATCCGAATTCATACGCGGCGGATATATCCGGATGGCGGCTGGCAGATGCGGTCGAGCACGAATTCCCGCCCGGAACGGTCATACCGGCGGTCGGCAGCCTGTACGTCACGCCGGACGCCTTTTCCTTCCGCAACCGCTCGGTCAGCCCCAAGGGCGGCGAGCAGCGATTCGTCCAGGGCAACTACAAGGGACATCTGTCCAGTTGGGGCGAGACTATCAACCTCTACGACGCGGAGGACAATCTAATCGACACCTTGACCTATCCCGGCAATCCGAGCGATGCGCAGCGGTATCTGCGAATCACCGAGATAATGTATCACCCGACAAATCCCGAGCCGGGCAACCCGTACAACGACGAGGACTTCGAATACATCGAGCTGAAGAACATAGGGGCCGCGGCGCTTTGGCTGGAGGGGGTGAAATTCACGGACGGGATAGATGTGAACCTGCCGAGCATCAGTCTATCACCCGGAGGTTACCTGTTAGTGGTGAAGAACCAGGCAGCATTCGCCTCGCGCTATACCGTGCCTGGGGGGGCGCAGGTGGCAGGGCCATACGAAGGCCAGTTGTCCAACGGCGGCGAGAATATCAAGCTCGACGACATAACGAACAGCACCATTCTTGAATTCGACTACTCGGACGGTTGGTACGCTATTACCGACGGGATGGGGTTCTCCCTGACAATAAAGGACCCCAACAGCGCCGACCCCAACGAATGGGACAGCAAGAGCGGTTGGCGCACGAGCGTTTATGTCAACGGCTCGCCCGGCTGGGACGACAGCGGCGAGATACCGCCTGCGGGCACTGTTGTTATCAACGAAGTCCTCGCCCATTCGCACGATAACGCCTCCGACTGGATTGAACTGCATAACACAACCAAT
>Ga0315288_10010974_pt1 | contig 11415 bp, 13 predicted proteins | sample YL17G11_20_MG_FD_203454 | JGI IMG/M metagenome (GOLD analysis project Ga0315288, IMG submission 203454) | Sediment microbial communities from Yellowstone Lake, YNP, Wyoming, USA - YL17G11_20 | ecosystem: Environmental > Aquatic > Freshwater > Lake > Sediment | place: USA: Wyoming | collected... | reverse complement strand
CGGGGTCAAATTGGTCATCAGGGATTTCTTCGCCTTTAAGCGGGAACCCTTCAGGATTCTTTTTAATCCTTTTTATTATCGCTTTAAATTCATTAAAACTTATTTTATTTTCTAATCTGGATATTTTGGAGACTTGAGACCAAAGAAGGAAATTAAGTTTAACAAACATTAAGGGTCTATCCAGGGGGTCTAAATCTAAGCAATCTCTAGTTTGCTTATAACTCTGATATGATTTACTTAAATAATAAATTATTAATTCTAAAGATTCTAATTGTTTTTTAGTGGGAGTAAAAGAACAGTTAATCTGTAAATTGGCTTCAATGGCTACTTCTATGAATCCTAGTTCGCCTACTATATCAAGGGCCCCCTCAATACATTCCAATCCGGCTTGGCGTAAAAATTGTTCATGTCTGTAAGCACCAATATCACTTAATGTGCCATAACAATTTCCATTTTTATCCATATATTTTGTAGCGAGTATATCTTTATCTTGTAATTTAAAAGGGGCTAGTTTGCTTAGAACAAAATCTAAATCATAAGGGCTATTAGGATTTGCTTTTATATAGATATGCGGCCATTTAAAGAATCTTATTAATAGCAAGGCCGCAAGTGTGATTCCTAAAAAGGTTTGTGCCCTTGTCCAGCCGCTTGTGGGCTGGATAGCATTTTCTTCCCCGAGGAACGAGGATTGATAGACTGATCGAACTGGCTGATTTTCATTTAATATTGTAAGCATAAATTACTCCTCTGGCTCATCAGTTATATGATGTTTGTATCTGACAATAATAGGGTCAAACCAATTTAATTTTATTTTACTTTTACCTGGCCCCCATAAAACCCAATGAAAATGTCCTCTACGCGGTCCTTCAGCCATTGAATAAATCCTTTGATGTTGAAAATTCCAATTAATAGCTATAATAGGAACAGTGGCTAAATTTATATTAGATTTTATTTCTGCTCTTTGAGAATGAGTTAGATGCCCTCTAGGTCTTAAATCTTCAAGGTCTGGTTCCGATGAATTAATATATAAAACTATATTTATAAAAAACTTAAATATTTCATTAATCTTATCAGTATTTATTGATGTAGCAGTTTCACCTAATAGTTCACATGGCATTTTTAGTCTGTTGTAAAAATATTCATCTAAAGCAGTTATACTTGTCATTAATTCATAATTCTCTGGTCTTGATGAATGACCTAGCACTAGGGCAATCCACAGACTTTTTTCAGAAGTTTCTTTTTCTATAAAAATATAAGCTCCCGCGACAGGTATATCATCAAGATAAAGTAAATTATCTGGTACAGAAATAAAACTATTAAAAATAAATGGTAATTTTTCAACAGGTATTTCCTTCGTGACTTGCAGCATAGCTTCACCAAAATCTTTACCTACTCTATAAACTTTTCTATTTTTATCTTTTTTAAAATTTAAAAGGGCTTGTAATTGTACAAAAAGTGGGGCATATTTTTTATCACCGGAGGCTACCGCGTCAGCAATTTCCTTTATAAAATCGTTATTTACCATTTTAGATAATGAAGCTCTAATTTTATCTGGGCCACGACGATCTAATACTAATTCTGGATGAAGTATGTTATTAAAAATAATACGTCTAGGAGTTTCTGGATTTTTTAGTGGTGGTTTTTCCCATCCTAAAGCTCTAGAAAGAGTGCCTTCCAATTTCATCAAATTTATTTTTTTATTTTCACGCTTTGGAATACATAGTTCAACCTGGGAATTTTCTGAACTATAGACAAGCGATTGACCAAGCTCAGTATCATCCTTATAAATATCAGTATTAATCTCACAATAATTATATTTATTATTTTTTATTAATAAAATAATATCAGCTAAAGAGGCCGATTTTACATTAAATATATAAGTATCAGGGTCTACGTCATGCTGTGAGGGCCGAGTGAAGAAATTAATTTCTAAATCATCAGGGTAATCTTCGCCCCTGATTCTATCTTCTTCTCTATATTCTGATACAGCTTCATTTATTTGATCTTCAGTCAGTCCAGCTTCTTCCCAAATTTCAGCCATCATGAGTTCATTTTCAGAAAAATCTTGGTATTTTTCAACTTTCTCAGCTTCAACTTCTATTTTCTGAATACTGAAAGCCTCCGCTAAATCTTTAAAATATTTTTCTAGTTCCCCCAAGGATAAAACTTCGGGCTTCATTCCACCTACTTGTTGCATATCCTTTAAACCAAAAATAGGAATAGTTTGTTTTTCTTTACGAGCAATTATTTTTTTAATCATAGAGGTAAACATTTCAGGCATCTGTTTATAAATAATTTCAAGCTCAAATAAGATTTCAAGGCCCTTGATGACTTGCCTTCTAATGCTCTGATATTTTTTCTCAGGTAAATCTTCCAGCTTTTTAATCTGCATAATATTCATATCAAGCATATAATAAGTGGTATAGAGATGATCCATGATAGCATCTAAATCTTTTAATGAAATTGTTTTACTCATTTTAAACCTTCTTTTTTTGTGTCACAAGGATGGTATCAGGCCCCAGGCGTTTAAGCTCGGTTTCAATATCACCAATTCGGGACGAATGACGTTTTATTATTTGGGCTTCAAGCTGAAGCACATTAGATTGACTCTCTTGTGTTGCTTCGACTCTCTCTATTCTTTTTACGATTTGGTCATTTTCAATTCTGACATTTTCGTTAAATTGATTAGTGGCTTTAATATTCTTGTCTATCTTCTCCTCAAGGCGATCCGATTTGTCTTGTGCTCGACTAATTCCGGTGGATAGATCAGCCAGCTTTGTTTGTGCTGTGATTAAGTGCTCTCCCATCTGAGCTTGAAAATCTACTTGTTTTTCTGCAATTTCTGTAATTTTATCAGAATCCTCGGCTTTAGATTTTTTAATTACATTGAAGCTAAGATCAGTTTTTGAAACATATCTAATTAAAAAATAAGTACAAAGGGTAGCAAGGCTACCGATAATAAATACCAGTATCCAAAACAGTAGCTTCATTTCATAAGGTAAGCCTTCTGGAATTGGCACTAGTGGCCCCCTTTACACCCGTTGTTTTTTACCAAACATAAAAAAGTAAACTGCGGAAGCGGCAGCCACGACAGCAGCAACGAGGCCCCATCGAATTGCTGGTTTATTAACCTCTAGTGAAATGGTGGAGGCTATTTCGGCAGCATTATCATAAAGCTTTGAAGCATATTGAGTAATTTTCTGCTGGATCGTGGCTTCATCAATTTTCTCATAAACTCCGGTCTCGGAATTTAAAGCCATAATTTTTGAAATATTACTCGGTGTAGGAAGTGCGAAGTGAACCGCATTTTGGGCCGCTTTAATTGAAGGCTCCCCAATTCTGCCATAAAACGAAGAAACCAAAAGCCAGTAAAATTCTTCAAGGCTCATATTTGTAGGATAAACGTCTACGGCCATGCCAGCCTCATGAAAACTCTTTCTAGCAGCGGTGGGTTCGCCCTCGGAGCGTAATAATTCCTGTAATTGTTTTGTACGAAAGCCAGAGACGACTTCAAAGGGGCCTACGGTGGAGTAAACTTCTTCGAGGAAAGTTGCCAACCATTTTAAATTAGCTAGTTCATCAGCGTTTGGAGTGTTATCAACATCATGGCTTGTTTTAGTCAAAAGCTCGTAAGTAAATTTGGGAGTAAAATCATAATGCTCGTCAGCACCTATTGTTTTTCGTGGAAAAAATTGTGTAGACATGGGTTCTCCTGTGGTGATATAGCAAATAATGTAACTATGTAATCGGAAAATTTTAACGATTACTTAAATAGAATAGAGAGGGAAGTTATGAAAAACAAGAAAGCAATTAAAAATCCTGACCAAGTACCAATAAAAGCTTCACTGGAAGCTCATCCAAATAAAAAAGTAGCTGAGAACCGGACTTTGGAGTGGCAAGCAAGTCTTTCAAAAGGAAAGTTTGACGCAAGGAATAATCCAACAGTAATTTGTCAGCTTCGTTATCGCAAGGCACTTCCACAAAGTAGACTTGCTGATGCTATTGGGGTGAGTGTAGCAAGCTTCGGAGCTATAGAGAGAGCGAAAAGAAATGTTGTGCTTAAAAGGGCCGAGAAAATTGCTAAGCTTTTAGATACTACGGTTTCAACATTATTTCGCAAAGTGTCTGAAAATAATTTTGTTGCGATAAAAAATATTTGACAGTCTGTGGGGACATGGTAATGTCACCACAGACATACGAAAGGGCAAGAAAAATGGATTTACCAAGTGCAAGTGATCCCTGTGAGCGAGAATATAAAATCCGATGCAAAGTAAATGTCATCACAAAAGGTTTTCAAACTTGGAAGGGTCAGCAAGTCGATGACAAAATGTGTGTGTTATCTTTTGTGGAATCAAGAGATTTAGTTCGTTTTTTAATTGCCTGGTTGCCTGAAGAACAAAAAGAGCATTTCGAGCTTGTGATATTTTTACGTCATCCAGTTTTTTCGTCGTGCAGGGTTGCGCTTCATCGCCGAGGCCCTGAATTTCCCGATCATTATTTTTTCGTAATGAGCAAGGGTGTGGAGGACGAGTTAATTGCTTTGAATCAAAAAATTATTGACGTTGATGTACTTCCCGCTAGTCAAGATTCTGAGGCTGATGAAGCCTTAGAAACTAATGAGTCATACGATATAGTAGAGTAATTTATCACTCAATAATGGGTGATATAAATAGCTGGCATAGCCAGCAGGAGATTATCATGAATCAAGAACAACAAATCGGTGGAACCTACGGACGACCTGTAAACGTAAAAAAAGGTGGCATGGGAAAATGGGAAAAATGTATTCGCTTCGTGGCAGGGCTTACAGAACCCACAGAATTTTTAACTCCGCTTGCTGAGAATATGCCTTTGATCGGAAAACTTGGTTTGATTAAAGAGACCAAAGAAGCCAATGCACAAGGGTATAAAAACACTTGGGGCTATTTTGAAGATTTAGGTGGTCAACTTTTTGCAGTTCAACTTTCCAATCAGCTTGAAGGTCTTTTGTCAAAATGTTACCAAATTGGTGACACTGTTCAAATGATTTACAAGGGCAAAGTTGATTTTGGTGGACGCCCAACACATAATTGGGAAGTCAATTCTGTTGACGTTGATTCTCAGGAACAGCTTCCTATATAAGCGCGAAGCGAAAAGAGAGCGGATACCCAGTTCGTCCTTATTGTAGATAAAAAAGAAGCCCAGTTAATCCTTTAACTGGGCTTTTTGCTTTTTTTGGCTTGCGTGGGCTGACTCAAAGCAATTTATGATTTGGAGATCATCAGCCCTCATTATGTCTTATTAAAATATAATTACAAGTTTTATATATTTAGGATTGTCAACGGTTTTGTTCCGGTTTTTCTTACCAGGGGATTTGAGGGGGGATTTGAGGGGGATTTTCCCGCTATTTGCGGGAATTTTCCCGTTGAGGGCTTTCACTAGGGCCTATTATGGGGTTCTATGTGGCATATATGAGGACTTTTATGGATATCTGCCAAGCTAAAGCTTGGCCCTTGCTTTATACAAAATCAGACATATAGTCTTATATGAGGCCGATGATGGCCTCTGAATTAAAAATGGAGTTTAAATCATGAGTAAAACTATCTCAAAAGCCGAACAAAAGAAAAAACAAGACAAAAAGTTAGAGCAAATCAAAAGAAGTGCCAGGTTAGCCGTAGCGCAAGCGGTGGAGCCTGAAGAAGATGATAATTTGGAGCTTAATTTTGCCGAAGAACCAGAGGATTTCAACGAAAGTGAAAGTCATGAGTTTGATGCTGAGCCAGGGGAGAGTATTCAAAGCATAGGAAGTGAAGTTGATATATTCGACATTGGAAAATTCTATGCCGAGAAGAAAAACGAGCCTTTAAAGTTTATGATTTACAAAAACAATGAGCTTTTAGTGACAAAATCGTGGCCTTATTCCTACGAGCAGCTTCAAAAGGACTACGGGGCTGGTTATTATCGAATTGATGCAAAATCAATGACTACGAATCAATATGTAAAAAGACAATCAAAAATGATTGCAGATTCACCTAATGCTTCAACCAGAACTGAAATTCCAGAAGAAATTTCCACTGACGTACCTACACAACCACAAAGCGAAGGGTTAAATTTCATGCAAATGTTCTCTTTCATGAACCAAATTAATGAGAAATCCGAAGCCAAAGTCAGGGAGGCCACAATCGCGCAAGGAAATAACTCAGCCACAATGATGACCGCTTTGGTGACGCTTATGCAATCTCAGGCCACACAACAACAAAACATGATGATGGAAATGAGCAAGCAAAGCTCGCAAATGATCGGTGAAATGAATAAAATGAGCTTAATGATCTTTGAAAAATTAAATTCTAAGATTGAAGGCAAAAAAGAAAACGGGGTTGATCCAATCGCGCTTCAAAAACTTTTAGCTGATGCCAGGAAAGAAGCTAAAGACGAATTTAAAACCACTATTGAATTGATCGACAAAAAAGCCACTGAGAAAGCAGAAATGATGATGGCTGCTCAAGATGATGACGATGATGATGATGATGAACCAGCAAAAGAGTCTTTAACTGATACTGTAATCAGGTCAATACTTCCAGTGATCGGACAATCAATGGCCCAAGCTGCTCAAAATCGGCCCCAGGCTGCGGCTGCGCCAGTTACCCAAGCTGCGGTTGAAGCAGCACCGTCAAAACCTGTCACGACTGACAGAAAAGCTCTACCGCCTAGAACAATTCCAGCGCAACCAAAGCTTGACTCGTTAGGTTTTGCTACGGCCCCGATGAATGTTCATGATGGAGTGCCAAAAACTAATATTGATCCGACTATAGTAAAGAAGTTTGACGAAAAGGCAGAAAAAATCCAGGCTATCGCGCTGCCTATAATAATTTCTGACCTTCAAACCAAACAAAATCCTAGTCTTTCATCTATAAAAGTAATTTCCACTTTAATTTCTGAAGGCTACAGCCGACAAGAAGTCGTTGCAAATTTCCACTTCGATGAGATAATGAAAACTGTTGAAAGTTTTGATATACCCGAAGATTCAAGGAAGTGGATCAGAGCTTTTGCAGATCAGTTGCAAAAAGATTTGAGGGAAAGCAATGATAATCTTAAAACCGTTCAAGCGTCAAAGCCGCCAATCACAGCCGCAAGCTTTGGGCGAAACGCCGCAAGCCCAATCGTTTAAAGTTGGTGAAGGAATATTTGGTAACATTGCTACAATAAATATGATGCGTAAGGTGGCCCGTAAAAGAACGGGCCATCCTGCGGTTCAATGGTTTACTAGAAATATTCTTTTACAATACGCTGTAGATTCTCAAAATTTTGTAGATGAATCCAAGGCCGTTGGTGATTTTATTAAAAGTAATGTTAGGTATGTTCGTGATCCCGATGGTATCGAACAGCTTCAAGACCCCTTGACGATGATCGAGAATATTGGACGAGGCGTGTCACAAGGTGATTGTGATGATATGGCCTTGTTGATTGCAACTTGTCTATTATCTATCGGGCATCAGCCGAAGTTCAGGGCTGTAAGATATGATAGTAATTCTGGAAATTTTAATCATATTTATGTAGTTGACTATGACAAGAATTGGGGCGGCCCGTCTGTTAGGATAGTTTTGGATGCAATTATGAAGCGGCAGCAAATAGGGTTTGAAGTAAAACATCTCTCAGGTCAAGATTTTAGTGTGTAACATAATTGGAAAGGTAAAAAATGAATTATTCCGATTTTCAACTCGCTACAGGCTCCTGCTTTGCAGTCGCAAGCTCGTTGAAAATCGTCAATCCAGCAATTTCACTAGGATGAAATTGCTTTTTGCCTGAAGGCATGGAGGAAAAAATGGAACGAGCATGGGGAAACATAACATTAGGAGCTACAGACACCGTTCATAATAATATGGGTGATGATTGGTCAAATTTTTTAGCAAATTTCACATCAGGAGTAAAACAAGCGGCTTTGACTACAGCCGCCCAGAGTAAAGACGTTCAAGATTTATTAAAAGACGTATCTAAAGCGGGAGCCGTAGCAGGAGCCGAATCTATTTTTGTTAAACTATATTTAAAAGCTAAAGAAAATCCTGTCGTAACCGCTGGCTTAGCTATTGTACTTATAATTCTTTTATATGCTGGAACAAAAGCTATTTTAAGTAGAAAAAAATTAACGACTATTAACGCTTAATTTTTTAAGCAAGACAAAAAGGATTTTGTCATGAGTATGTTAGAGGATCGCATCACTAGGATCAATCATCTTGTTGATACATTAACAGTATTGACTAATACTCAAATTTCAAAAATATATGGATTTACTCTTACCTCAGATCAAATTTATATATTAACGAATTATCCTTTTATTGAATCAGATTTTTCATCTTATCAGCCTTGGTCAAAAATTGTAGATATTTTAAAATATGATTCACCTTATGCTGTTTGGACATTAGATCGCAGGATTCAAACAATTAATTATCAAATTAATACTTTAAAAACTAAACGCTCTTGGTTAATAGCCAATCCTTCAAAATTTCCCTCAAGGATGGGAGGCTCTGAAGGGGCGGCTATTAATGCTATTTTACTTGCTTGGTTAGATGGATTGATTTCAACGATGGGTGAAATTGTGCTTGTGTATAAATATATTCAAGACCCCACACTTGAGCAAGCGCAACAAATTTTAAATAATGCCGATATGATTCAAAAAGATTATTACATTGCACTTCAAACTTACAAAACTTCCATGAAAGCAATGTTTGACCAGCTTATTCAGGCAAAAACAAATTTATTAGCCATAGATCAAAAAAGATACGCGGTTGCTAATGAATACATGAGCTTTATAAACGAGCAGTATGCAAAACGGGTAACTTTGCCTCTGGGTTCAATTTCACAAAACAGAAGGCAGCTTTTAATTCATAATTTTTTATATTTATTAGCTGGCTCTAGCCCTGCTGACTTAATAAATAATTTTCCAATTTATGCCTGGATTTTTAATTATAAGACTGTTGATCCCAATAGTCTTATTGCTATTAAAAATGAGCTTTCTTATGAAGATTATGCCTCGCTTCGACAAATATTAAACACGGCCATTATTTATGCCGATCAAATTGCTCAATTAAACAATACATATAAGGATACAACTTTTAAAATCCCCAGGCTTGAACAGGCTTACTATGCTCAGAAAGCTGCCGTACAACAATATCTTGAGGGAGCCAGACAATACTTAGCGGTTTTAGGTCATATTCCCACTACTGATGATTTAGAAAAAGAGTTTGATACTTCTTTAATCATACCCGCTGAAGTTATTACTGAGCAAATGGATGCAAGCAATTTAAAACAAGCCGATCTACCGCCTGAGATTGTTTATCCACCAGTAGAAACAAAACCAGTCGTTTCTGAGCCTGTAGTTGAAGAAATAGCCCCGCTTACAATTACAAATGATATTCAAATACCCGTAACTGAAAATTTTGTTTTCCCTGATGAATCGGCTCCACCAGCCTCACTTCCTGTAATTGAAGAAACAAACAATACTACAATTTTAAATGAGATGCCCGCGCCAGTTATTGAACAGAAAAAATCAAAACTTCCCTGGATACTTGGTGCGGGAGCCATTGCTTTGACTATCTTTGGGGGAAGTAAATAATGCCATATAATGACATTGATTATACAAGCGAAGTAAACGGTTTTATGCTTATAGCATTAAATCAGGCATTTAGTGACTACGGCCCCTCAGTATTTGCTTTAGATTTATCTACAAATTATTATTACCCGACTTTAGTTGAACAATTTAAAAAGTTACCCGCTAAAGCTTTCAAAGCTTTTTTGGTAGCCATTCTTAAAAATGTTGATCCTACAATTATTGAAGATGCTAGAAAAGTTTTGCGCCATTCACTTCGGGATATTTGGATAAAGGTTAATAAAGAAGAAGCCATAAGAAAAGATTTATCTTTTATTGAGCAAGAAAATCAAAAAATTTATGATCTTGAAATAAAATCTCTGCAAGACCAGGAAGCAGGATTTTTGGAAATGGTTTCTTTCACGATGGATGAGCAAACACTCCGTGAAGCTCAAATAAGATTAGCTTTAGAGATTCGTTACCAGAAGCTTGCAAGATTAAACCCGCCTGAAGAAGAATTAAGAAGGGCTACAGCGATAAGAGATTTATTAGATAGAAAAGATTTTGAAACGGCCCAAAACGCTATTTATGCAAATGAATTATTAAGTGAATTTTTACTAGCTTTCATAAAAAGTTAAAAGGGAGGCATAATGCCAACATTAGCTCAATTAGACGATGGCACAATTTATCAAACTGACTCAGATCATAACGGCGAAGGTTTTGGTAGTCTACCAATGCAATCCGAGTTTGGTGATGTTTACTACCAAGCTCCTGCGCTCAAGGCCGAGTGTTTGCGAGAAAAGCAAAGACTTGATTATTTAGGTGCGGAAGCTGTTGCAGCGGCCCAGGCTGATGCCGCAGAGCTTGAACAGTATCAATTATCACTTACGCTAAAACAAGCCGATGAAAATAAACAATTCTTTGAAAACTCCGAGGAGTTTAAAACTCAACTTAATTATGATGCCACTTTACAAAGTCTTTCTCTGCCTTCTTATCCAAACGCCCCTGGCGTAGATGAAGCCATACAACAAGAAGGTAGAAATAAAACAATTCCTTTAGCTGATGTAAATTATATTGATGAAAAATCCGCTTTTTTCAATGTAGATGAAGCAGAAGCCGAGCAATATGCTCTTTATAATGATGCTACCAGAAAGCGTACTGATGAATTAACAAAGCAAGCTTATCAAATTACCGAAACCGGAGAATATAAAGAACCCACCCAAATTACTATGACTGATGAAGCCGTGACAATCGGGGGTCAAAAAATTCCTTGGAAATGGATTGGAATAGTTGCTTTAGGACTTTTAATATTAAGGAAATAACATGGCAACGATAGTTAATTTTCCAGTAAAAACTAGTGAGGAAATAAAAGCTGAAGAAACCGCTGCTACAGCAGTTACTAAGGGAGTTCTTTTAGCATTAACTTTAACAGTAATTTTTTGGTTTTTAACAAAGGGGAAAGTATGAATCTTCCGATTTTCAACTCGCTACAGGCTCCCGCTGCGCGGTCGCAAGCTCGTCGAAAATCGTTAATCTAGCATTTTTGTCATACAAAAATGCTTTTTGCCTAACGGCAAAGGAGCAATTATGGGAATTATATCAATGGGTAAAGATGGACAAGTTAGAGATGGAGCAAATTTGCCTTCAATGATTTATGAATCAGATATGATGTTACATTCTGAAAAAACTTTAAATCAAAGAAACAAAATTCTTGAAGCCCAACAAAAAGCTGAGCTTGATTATATAAATAAAATTCAATCCGAGCGTATTACTGCTGAAAAACAAAAAGAAAAACAAGCCAAGGCTTTTCAAAAAAGAGTTTTAAAAGAACAAAAACCTTTTCTAAGTAAAAGAAA
>Ga0315288_10010973_pt1 | contig 11415 bp, 15 predicted proteins | sample YL17G11_20_MG_FD_203454 | JGI IMG/M metagenome (GOLD analysis project Ga0315288, IMG submission 203454) | Sediment microbial communities from Yellowstone Lake, YNP, Wyoming, USA - YL17G11_20 | ecosystem: Environmental > Aquatic > Freshwater > Lake > Sediment | place: USA: Wyoming | collected... | reverse complement strand
ATTGAAAATAAAATGTTTCAGAATTCATTATATTAAATCTTGTTTGATTGATTTCTCCTATTGTATATTGATTAAAATTACTTACTTTGTTAATTTATAAATGTTTGGATTGGGGGTTGCAAAAGATAATTAGCATGTTTTTACAGATGTAAAAACATACACATCTGTTATATTTAAGTATTTGTATGTAGAGCTTTTTCAAGTCAGGGCTGCTGAATAGGTTAAAAAGATTATTTCAATCCTGCTTTTTTCAAAACCTCATTTATTCTTCCCTTGTTGGAGTTATAAAATTCTATAATTGACTTTGTATCTTCGGGCGTTATCTTCTGCGCATAGTATTTTGAGCCGTTTCTTTTGTATCTAAAATTATCCAGTGCGGACATAAATGCAACATCGAGCCCTTTTTTAGCTAAAAATGAAATAGAGCCTTCATGAGAATAAGACTTATACCCTTCAACAGCCAGTAGGGCATCACAGAAGTCTCTTAAAGCGTCATAGACGCTTTCGAAAATTATCTTTGGAAATGCTTCAGCATCAAGCTTCATCGCATCAGATGCTCTTTCTTCCATATCCCTGACTAAAGAAATTGCAAGCGGTTTATCCAGAGATACCTTCTTTACATCTTTTTTGTTTACATAATACTCAAAGTCTCTCATTCTTTCTTCTTCAGATACCCGTATAAAAGCATCCCATTTATTAAGTTTATATAAAACTCTCCTGACATTTCTTTGTAGTCAGTTATAATAAGATGAATTTTTCTTTTTAATTTATCTTCAAATTTCTCAAGAGCAGCAGTCTTTACGCTATGTTTCAGCGGTTTTACGGCAACAATGTCAATATCACTTCTTTCTGTGTCTTCTCCCTTGCTATAACTGCCAATGACTGAAATAGATTCTGGCTCAAGAAGTTCAGCAAGATGTTCAACAATGCCTGAACTATAGATACTTGTAAAATTAAACTCTCTTTTCTTTCTCACAAAACTTTTATTCTCTAAGTCAGCAAATATCTCAATAAGATGCTTTTTCTTGTCAACCTGCACAATCCCTTCTTTTTTCAGCTCTATAACAGCAGATTTGGCACTGTTTGGATGGACCTTGGCAAGCCTTGCTAATTCTCTCAGATGAAAGTGGTAGCTGGGCCTGTCAAATACAAGTTCAGTTATTCTATTGTATATTTCTTTAGCCATCTGTATAATTAATTGTACAGTTGTATAATATATTATATGCTTATAAATGTTGTGATTTAGAAGGTGGATGGAGGTAGGTGAAAACAATTAACTTCTATCAATGACATCAATAATAATGTTCATAAAGGCAATTATTTATTCTACTTAATGTATTTTGTCTATTTGGATGAATCTGGAGACTCAAGATTTAGAGAAAACATAAGAGAAGAAGATGATTTCTTTATACTTGGAGGTCTTATAATAAAGGAAAAAGATTTATTTAATGCAAATAAGATATTCAGAGAGTTCAAGGAGAAAACATTCCCTAAGGACTTATGGGATTATCCATTACATGCCGTAGAACTCAACCAAATCTCAAAACATAAAAAAACAAAGTACAAAGAATTTTTTACAGATGAGCAAGGTAAACAGATATTAAGAGAGGCCTATGGCATAATAAATACCTTGCCTATAGAAGCTATAACGGTAGTCATTGATAAATATGAACTGAAAAAGAGATATAAAACACCTAGTAATCCTTATTATCTGGCTTATGAAATCCTATGTGAAAAAATACAAAAGATTGTGAAAAAAAGAGGAGACGAAAATAACAACTTTGCTTTAATCAACCTTGCAGAATGTTGTTTTAATTTAACTAACCAGCTAAATGAATTGCATTGTAACTTCAAGAAAGATGGAACGACTTATAGTTCATGGGACAACATCTTACAGATATTAAATATAGAGTCTAATGAAAAATCATCATTTTACGACATAGCAGACTTAATTTGTTATGCCTTTAGAAGACATTATTATGGGTGGCTCTGTATAAATCTTAATAGACTGCCTATTAAAGAGGATTATTTATCTTTAATGCAAAACATCTGTACCTTAAAAATCGGGCATATTCTTTTTAATAAAAGCATTCATGTTAAGGTATTTCCAGAACCTAGATTTCTTAAAAAAGACAAAGAAACTAAGTAGCTACGTGCACCGTGCAACCTAGTAGAGAACACCTCTTAGGATAAGAGATGTACTCAAAAGGATTAGTGCATTTTTATTTATAAATCTATGTAACTTTTTTCTCTGGCATGTTATGGGGCTTTTTTGACTATAAAAATTTTATAGGAAAAACTTATATGCTCTTAAATAATTATGTTAATAGGAGGTAATTATAATGATATGTCAAGAAGATTCAAGGACTATTTGTGAAACTGCAACTCGTGAATGGACAAATGAAGATGGAACAAAGAGTAAGAGAAGCATAACTGCATGTGGCTGCGCAAAAAAAGAGGATGTAAAAAAACGATTTAGAGAATATTAGACTTACAAATGGATGTTTCAAAAAGTATTGTCATCTAATTTATATACTAACAGATTTATTCTAACCTAAGTTGACTTTTTATGCTTGTAATTAATCTTGTTTATTTCCTATTTTAGACTTTATGTTATTAGTCAGAATTACTATTAATTCATTCCATTCTTCAATTTGATAAAAAAGATTTGGAAAGCCCTTCTCTAGTTCATCCCCTATTAAACCAATTGGATTACCTTTGGCTTCTTTATATGCATCAATCCATCTTTGGTCTATTTTACCGCTAGTATGAATATAACAATTTCTAGTCTCTTTAGCGAGCTTTAGCTCTTTTAGTTGTGTTTCAGAGATAATATCATTATTTTCATCAAAGAATTGTTTTATATTTTGCCATTTGCTTGTATCTAATTCTGATGAACAAAGAATCTTTGATGCTTCTTTAAGCAAATCTTCAAATAGAGAAAACAATACCTGCAAGTTACCTAGTGTAAACTCTCCATCTCTGGTTGTAAGTATTGAGTGTATTTGATGGGGAGTATAAACATGTCTATTATTGTTCTTTGAAGCAGGTAATCCAAATTCAAGTTTTTTATCCCAATTATCTGTATTTTCAAATTGTGCCTTTATTTGATAAGAGTAACCCCAAGTTGCCATATAGAGAGCTTTCCATCTATCTTCACTTTGATTTATTCTAGATGTAATTGATAGTATACTGCTTGATATTTCCATTTAACTTCCTTCAATAATCTCTTTTTCTTCTTTTGATAGCCCATATAGATTATATACTATCTCGTTAATTTTCTTTTCTAATGCTTCTATCTGTTTCTTGATTAAGCCTTTTTCTTCATCTAAACTAAGATTTTCTAACTTTTTGTTCAGTCCGATAATTAAGTCTACTGCTTCAATAACTTCTTTGTTTTCAGTTTTGATTAAAGGAACTGCTAATAATGGCTCTTTGTCTATCTGTAGCTGTTCGCCCTGTCTTTTTCCTTTATGATACAACCAAAAATTAATTACTTTAGAGTTTAGTAGTCCTGTTAAATATTTTAAGTTTATATCTTGTGGTTTTACAATTAAAAAAGCCCTTGAAACATAGCAGGAAAAATTTGTGTAAGTAAAAGATACCTCTTTTGTTTTTCTTAGGGAAAATATCTTCTCTCCTTCAAAAAATCTTTGTTCTCTTGGCCTATTTAATCCATAGGGTTTAAACGCAGATGTTAATATTCTTTTAAATCTATCAAGATGTTCCCTGATATGGGGATAATTATTAATATTCTCTCTAACCTCTAAATCGGCATAAATAATCCAATAGTTATTATCTGAATTACCCCAATATTTTTTCAATTGTTCTGAAAGATAGTAGGGTTTTATTTTTTCCATTTCTTTTTTGTTGAAATCTATCTTTTTCATTTCAGAATTACTTAAAACAAAAATCCCATCCCCTTTTTTTGCTTCTTCTTTTAAAGTTTTAAGATGGGTTTCAGTAACAAAGTCTTGTAATACATCTATCCCATTTCCAATATCTTCAGTTTTCAAGAAATAATTTCCTTTACTTTGTATTTCATCTAATATTTCTCCTACCCGGTTATTTGTAAAATTAATTGGTTTGTCCTTTAATTTAATAGGATTTATCTTAGCTTTAAATCTTTCAATTTTATCGCCGTCTTTCTTTGTCATTAAGTAATTTGCTAATTCTTCTTTAGAGATGTCTTTATCAAGAACTTTATAATAATCGACTGAATATGCCTTGTTAATCTTTTGTTTTTCCAATACAAAAACCATTGTTTGAATACTCGCATCTTTGAAGACTCTAAAATCATTAAAATCAAAGAAAGAAATTATTTTAGACTCTGCTAATACCTTATTTCTCAATATAGAAGCCCCTGAACTTGTAACCCAACTATTTTGTGCTATGTAGCTATGCAAACCCCCCTCTTTAAGCAAGTCTAATGCCTTACAAGTAAAAAAATTCCAAAAGTCCATTTTCCCCTGATAATATTTTTTCATATCTGTTTTTTTAACTGCTTCAAAAATCTCTCTATTGATATCTTCCTTAACATAGGGCGGATTACCTATAACAACATCAAATTTGAAAGGAAATGCTTTTTCCCAATCAAATGGATTAATTTTATTTAGCTCTTCCATAGGAGAATCTAATTTTTGTTGTGAGAAATAAGAGGAGTCAACCACAGAATTACCGCACCTAATATTATTGTCTATATTGGGCAACGTTCTTTCTTTGAATAATCTTAATTGCTGATTAACCGATTCTTTGGTTTCATTTTCAAGAACTTTTAATAAAAGACTTAATTTTGTAACTTCTACCGCTTGTGCGTCAATATCAACTCCATAAATGTTATTAAGAAGTATACTTTTTCTCACTTCTGTTGTTAAAAAGTAATTGCCCTTTTGTGTTTGATAAATCTCTTTTTTATATTTTTCTGGATTTTTCTTATAATATTCTAAGAGATACTCTAAAATGTAAGTATAAGCCCTTATTAAAAAAGTCCCAGAGCCACAGGCAGAATCTAAAATTTTTATATTTTCTATCTGTTTAGGTGTTTTTCCTTCTATTAATTTTCCTATGGTGTTCTTAACAATATAATTAACAACAAATTCAGGAGTATAATAAACTCCTCCCGCTTTTCTCACTTCTGGCTTTTCTTCTACCTTTGCCTGATGAGATGATGTTAACCTGATTGTTTTACCTAAAAATTTCTCATAAACTTTGCCTAATATTTCAATAGGCAAAACTGAAAAGTCGTAAGGAGATTTAGGGTAATATAAATCTTCAATTATATCTTTTAACACTTTATCATCAACTATAAGACTGGGAGTTAAGGTATCTTTCTTAAAATCAAAAATACCACTGTTATACTTGTCATCGGAATCTTTGAAATAAGGCATTAAATTCTTGTAAATATCTTCTTTTTTGGCAATTTCTCCTAATTTCCCATATTGTTCAATATTCTTATATTCTGCGATAATTAAAAACAAAATTCTGTCTATTATTCTTTGGATAGCATAATTTAATTCAGAGATTGTTAGGATTTGATTTCTTAATGCTATGTTTCTAGCCAAATTATCTCTCCATTTTTCAATCTCTTTAAGAAATTCATCACCTACTTCAGTAGTTCCCCTTATTCCCTTGTTAGATTTTACATATCTTTCAAAACTGCCCTTGAGCACTGCTTCTTTGGAAAATATATCCCATATCTCATCAAACTTAGTTTGATACTCTTGATATGCAATAACTTTGATTCGTGCCACACTTGAACTATCATTTTCATTTGGTTTAACCCTGCAGTCATATACTATAAATTCTTCAAAGTCTGTTAAGATTGATATTGGAATACCTAAATTCCATGCATAACGCCTTAATTGATATGCGGATTCTTGACTTTCTTTTATATTAACTGACGGCTTTTTGGCTTCAACAAAAAATACTCTTTGCCCGCCTATTCTAAGCGAGTAATCTGGGGCTTTTGTTTTGCCCTCTATTTTTATTGCATCTTCATTTATAACTTCCTTAAATTGTTCAGAAAAACCCTGCTCATTATCTACATCCCACTTCAAAATCTTTAGAAACTTATCAATAAATTCCTTTCTTACTTGTGCTTCTTTATAGGTTGATAACTTATACTGATTTAGATTATCCTTAAAAATCTGGATTAATTTAGCCACCTCTTGTTTAGCTATTTCCTTATCCATAATTCTTTTAAAGAAAACAATTATTTAAATCCTACTTTTGAGAGGGGTTTGTGTGTAAAGTCCTGATTTAAGGCTACTTTCTACATGGAAATTTTTGTCAGAAAGATATAAAAAAGAGTGTCTACTATATCTTCTATGCTAATCGACAAAGCAAGATTAGAAGAAGCTTTGAAAGAGGCACTTAAAAAATGAAATGGATAAAAACAAAAAATGATGCTTGGATAGATTTAGACAAGGCTTATTATATATGGATAAATAGCATAGGAGGGTTTCATACGGTAGTTGCTTGTTTTCCTTTTGGAAATCAAGATAGGAAAGAGCTTCCCATATACAAAGAAAGTATTGCAATCCAAACCTTTGAAAGTCAAAAAGAAGCAAAAGAATATTTAGATAAATTGCTGTCAAAATAATTGAAAAGAGGTAAACAAAATGCCGATAGGAGAAAGAGAAAAACTGTTTGAAACTGATTTATATGAAGCTTATGGCGAATTAGTAACTGAAGGACTTCAACCTCCTAAATATCATGTTTGGATTTATTATAAGCGTAGTCACCTCATAGGGCTTGAAGAACCTCAAATTAAAGAAATTATTCAAAATTTGAAAGATTTTGGAAAATGGGATAAATTTAAGAAATTGAAGAAAGAGCTTAATGAATAGTAAAGTAACAAACAAGGAAATATTTTTTCGTTAACTTTTTAATTAGGCTAATCTTATAAGAATTATGGAATTTTGGAAGAAAGTTGGACAATATTGGGCTTTTGTTATTTCTCTTATTTTACTTGCAATTATAACCTATTTTTCTGTGTTCTATTCGGACATATCCAAGGAGTGGTTTATCCTGATTATAACTCTTTCAACAATAACAATCTTTGTAGATACTTTAATACAAGATGATGATTTTAAAAGGGCATTAGAAAGGCATAATACTAAACTTGATACTCAAGGAAAAATAATTGAAAAACAAATTAAGTTTAATGAAGACTTCAAAACTAAAAAAGAAAATGCATTAAAATTGCTTAATACTTTAGTTAATAATAGTCTAATTGATAGAGAAGAAATAAACAAACCATTTGAAACTACAAAGATATTTGCTCTTTACTGCTTTCCAACTACTCTGTACATCAAGAAAGACAATAAAATAATTTATGCTATGAATAAAAGATTATACCCTGATTTTCTAAAAATGATGGGTTTTATAAAATTACATACAATAAGAGGACTTTTTTATATAATTCAAAAAGATAGATTAACGAATGAACTTCAGAACACTTTTGCGTTAAAAACACATCTTTTGACCAAAATAGATGAAAAATTGTCCGAAGAATGGAAAATTTATTTATCAAAATTGAAGAAAAGTAAGAGAGCCATATTGAATAAAGAATATGAAAATCTGAAAGGTAAAAACTATAAAGATATGCTTCTCTTTAATGTTCTCTTACTAAATACGGATATTGACGAGAATAATATAGGTTATCTTAATAAGAAAAGAGCATTTGGAAACGACTTTCATAACTTTATAAAACAACAAATAAACCTTAAAGAAATAAATATTCCAAAAGAATCAAAAGCTAAAATAGTTGAGTTTATCAAAAATATCTCTTTCACTTTATTCTTTTATGGAGAAAAAGCAGAGGTTCTTAGAAAATTAAAATCTGTTGAGAAAAAAGTTAAGGATACACTTGACATAACAGATTGGCGTGAGTATCTAAATAAGAACAATAAAGACTTGGCAGATTTGATTGCAACTGCAGGGTTTACAGAAAAAACATCTCTTGAATATGCTAAAAAATTGAAGAAAAGAGTAGAAGATTACTCAGAGGCATTAAAAGAACTAAGAATAAGTTACTAATCTTCTTTAATTAAGTAAAGAATTTAGGCAAGACTTCTTCAGGGAACATAGCCTTACATAATCTTTCAAAAGAAGAGTAAAATTTTATTATTTCTTGGGGTTTATTTATATCTTCTAAGTTTAATGCTTTGTGCTGTATTTCATTCCTTAATTTGTGGAAATGCATAATTTTACTTCTATCTTCTTCCTGTAAACCACTTATTCTTTTAAGACACCAGTGGAACCTCTTTTCCTCCTTAGCCCCCATCTTGCTTTCTCTTATTAAAAATGATTTCATAAGAAGTTCTGTAGCTTGGTCTAAAAGTAAAATAATAATTCTTTGTTTAGTAATGCTGTTATCATCACGAATATTTGATGAAAAATTAATTAAATCTAATGCAAAAGTTCGCATATATTCCCAGTCTACTCTTTCTGGCATTTTAATCAGACTTCATGCATTCAATCTGAGCATTAATATTAGCTTCCTCAATCTTGGCCAAACCCATCTTATGCTGAAGACTGGCTATTTCTTCCCTAACTTTGTCCCTTTTTTCAAACTTCTCTATAATCTGCTTAACAGCTTTTTGCATAGTAATTAATATAAGAGCAAGTTTAAAATACTTTTCAACCTCTAAGAAGTGGTTAATTATATTATTTTTTTAGATTATATCCTTTAAATGTACCGCTTCGTTTTCCTTTAATTGACTTATTCTTTTTTTAATCTCTTCTTTATTTGCTTCTAATTCTATTAGAAATTTCTTGAATCCACTATTTGCACCAGAAGGATGAGGAACTCCTATAATTTTTCTTTCTGGAAATATTAAAAGGCAAGTAGAGTATGCTTTATCTCCTAGGGCTAGTATTGGACAATCTGTTAAATTAACTTCTTTTTTAAGAAATGTATGAACACAATTTCTGATTGTTGAGTAAGGAAGTTTACCATTTTCTTCTGACTGACATTTAACTATTTCAGTCCATAAAATTGCTCCATTAAAACCTAAAATACTTAAAATTTCTCGTGTCCTTTTAAAATAAGAATGTTTATACAATATATGACTTTCAAGGGCTTTGGTATAATTTTCATAAGAAGTTACATCTTTTAATGTGTCTTTATATTCCTCATCGTCTTTCTGTATCCTTCCCGGGTTCATTCCAACTACAATAATCATATTACCTGCATCTCTACTCTTTGTTTCTAAATAAAGACCCCTAGGAGTTATCCCCTCTTTTTTCTTATTTTCTACTTTATCGCATATAGACTCACAATTAACTATTTTTTGACCCAGATTATTTATCTCAATTTGCAGTTGTTTGATATTCATCTTCCCTCGCACCACTCACAGACTTCTTTACTCATTTTTCCTCCATATACTTCTTGATAATCTCTGCTACTGTTTCCTTATTAATATTCTTTTTCTTGCAATAATCCGAGTTAAACCAGTCAAGCAGTTCTTTTGCCCCTCTGCTCGAATTACAAGAGCCACAACACATGACAATATTATCTTCTAAAGGCAAATTTTCATTGGTTAGATGTTCAAAAGTCGCTTTATCCTTTGGTGTTCCCTTTATATCTAAATGTTCTTTCAATTCTATATGGCAATAAACACAAAATTTGTCTCTATCTCTGACTTTCTTTTCAAGCCAGTCTGGAATGCCCCAGCTATTAGTCATTCTTCTCCTACATCCTTCCTTTTGCTTAAGAATAGCCTAAAATCCTTGACAATATCGACAGCGTCTTTGATTTCGTCTTTAATATCTCCGCTGATTATCTTGCTGTTCAGCTTGGGATAACAAACCATAGAACATTCTTCGTAAACTCCCAAATCTTTCATCAGCTTAATGAACTTTGCTTTTTCCTCACTATTTTCTGGCAGGACAATTTTATCAAATTCTTTAACTGAGCATTTCATATTGCTTCCGTAAACAACATCAATTCCAAACTGCTTTGCATAAGCAATCAACTTTTCTTTGAATTCATCCTCATTATCTCTGAGTTCTGTAAGTTTAGCCCTTATTTCAGAAAATTCATCAACTAATTTGACCCCCTCATTCTCCTTAAATTTTTTAACATCTTCTATTTTTTCTAATTCAACTTCATGCTTAAAGCTCGGACATTGTTCTTTGTAGAGGCAATAGCTGCATAAGGCGGACTGTTTTCTGGGAAAATTATTTTCTTTTGTTGCTTTTTCTATTTCTTTAATCATTCTAACCACATCCTCCTGAAGTTCTTTCAATTGCTCATCTGTTCTTTCTGAAACAGCATCTTTGTTGAAAGCCAGCATATGCCAGACTAATTTAACACTTTTTGCATCTTTGAATTTGTTTTTAACCCAAACAGAATACAATGCCAGCTGCCTGTCAGAGTCAGCTTCTTCCTGATTTTTCATTCTTGAATTTGTTTTATAATCACAGACGTAATAGTTGCCCTTGTCATCACATCCTAACTTGTCAATTCTGACATGCCATTGATTTCCGTCAGGAAGTGTCATTCTATCTTGAGTCTCCAAGCCAAGAATTGTCATCTGTTCAAATGGCTTCATTCTGTCATAATAATCAGACAAGAACTGCTCGCCCATCTTCTTGTAATTCTTTGCATCAAGCCCATCTTTCACAATCAAAATATCATCGGAATATTCTTTGTCCCACAAATCCCTGTAAAATTTAATCAGTGTTTCTTTTGAAATTCTCTGTTTGAATTTCTTTCTTTTGTATAAATCTTCAAGAGACTGATGAACCATATCTCCCATGAATGCTTCAATTGTTGTTGGAATTTCAACTTCTACCCGGTCAATATAGTGAAGTTTATACTGATAAGGGCAGTTTTCATAAGTGCTTATTCGGGAGTTAGAATATGTTGCCATTTTAGCTAAGAGTAGTCCATTTATCCTTAAATTTATTATCTCTTTGGAATGAATACCAATGTCCGGACTTGCTATGATTAACATCAATATTCTTAGCGACAATACGGCTTTTTACTATATAAAAATCAGGCTTAACATTTTCTTTTAAATTAACAAATAAATAAATAAAATTATTTGATTTGATATTTTTGGCTTCTTTATTCAAAAGCCAAAAGGATTTGGTTCCATAGGGATTATTGGCTTTTACTTGTATATTGAATGTTTTCTTTAAATTAGGTGTAGAAACAATAATATCTACATGTGGAGCATTTCTTGATGTAATTGTGACTATATATCCTCTTGATGAAAGTTCTGTCGCTACTGCATAAACACCCGTCATACCTGTAATAAATCTTTTATAATTTTTTACCATTCTAATCATATATTATTATTTTATCAATTGAAAAGGAAATTTTATTATATAAACTTAATGAAAAAATAAGATTGCCGGTTTGTCTAGAACTAGTTACTTTTTATTTTTGTCTCTGATGGCGTA
>Ga0315288_10010970_pt1 | contig 11417 bp, 12 predicted proteins | sample YL17G11_20_MG_FD_203454 | JGI IMG/M metagenome (GOLD analysis project Ga0315288, IMG submission 203454) | Sediment microbial communities from Yellowstone Lake, YNP, Wyoming, USA - YL17G11_20 | ecosystem: Environmental > Aquatic > Freshwater > Lake > Sediment | place: USA: Wyoming | collected... | reverse complement strand
GAGAATGACATTTTAGGGTTTGAAGAAGCGGTAACGAAACCCGTTGGCAAACTAACGAACGAACTCAATCAATATTTATTCTTAAAAAGGACACAAGATAGATTAATTCAAGACCCGGAAACGCGCAGGGTGGGAACTTGGACAGTCGAAAAAGCCACGCAAGGGTTAAACGAGTTAAAGGCAAAAGTGGGAGACGAGGCATTTAAGAATATCGAAACCGTTGCCAATGGCGCATACCAGAAAGAGATGGACAAGGCATTGCGGTTACAGGTTGATAGTGGACGCATGAGCGAAGGAACTTACAAGGCAATTAAAGAAAGTAATGATTTTTATGCGCCGTTTAAGGTCTTGAGATATATTGATGATTATATGGTCGGAACGGGCAAGAAAATCTCCGGCACAGTTGATCTAACCAAAGCGATTAAAGGTATATCTTCCGAAGATTTCAAGCTCGGTGATATTCTCAACGAAAGCCAGAAGCAGATATTTAAGTCACGAATCCTGGCCGAGAAGAATCTTAAAATGCTTGAACTTGATAATGTGGCGAAACTCGATACTTCCGGCAAACTGATAAAACCAATGGCCGAAGATGCGAAAGTCCCGGAAGGGTATAAAGTTGTTACCTATTTTAAGAATGGGGAGAAACAACGGTTAGCGGTTACGCCGGAATTAGCGAAGGCCGTTGATGGGCTTAATCCAGGCGAAACCGGACTAATTGCGAAGGTGCTTATTTCTTCTGCTTCCCCTATGCGATGGGGAGCGACGGGAGCGAATCTCGGTTTTCAGGCGGTCAACATCCTGGCCGATTCAACCAGAACCGCCCTTATCTCAAAGTATGGGATAAGAGGCGCAAGCGATATTATTAAATTTCCTGCCGATTGGTTAGCATCTTTCTATGCGTCAATGACCGGGAATTTCGGAGCAAAGAACACACTCTACCGTGAATTTCTTGCAAGTGGCGCAGCCAATTCAACCATTCAAAGAGGTTTAACCGCAGATGTATTTACACGTTCCTTTGAGAAACAACCACTATTACAAAAATTAAACATTGGCAAAACCATCTTAACTAGCGTAGAAAAATTCACCAATGCACTTGAAGAAACGGCAAAGGTGCTGACCCTTAAACGCGGATTAAGATTTGAAAACATAAAAGATTTAGCAAAGACCAACCCGGAACTAGCTGCAAAGAAAATAGCAGAGATAGCAACGGAAGCCCGAAACTTTGGGGGATCGCCAGACTTTTTAAGAAGGGGCGACATTACCAAAGACCTTAATATATTATTTATGTTTTTCAATGCCCGGCTTCAAGGTGCGGCAACCGATGTCGCCCGACTAACTGGCAGAACCGGAGGGAAAGAGGCAGTATCGGCTTGGACCCGATTATCCTTAGCAATAGGTTTGCCAACCACCGCATTGACACTATATAACCTCGCGCCAGAGAACCGGGAAGATTACGACAAACTTACTCCAACAGATAAAGAAAATTATTGGCATATACCGAGGAATAAATATTATACCAACGATACGACCGGGGAGAAGATAAGGGAATATTGGCGCATACCCAAAAGGGAAACCATGCAGTTATTCGCCAACTTGATTGAGCAAGGGATTCAATATGCTTACGATAAAGACCCGCAAGCGGGAATAAAGATGGCTGGATCACTATTAGAGAATATTTCACCAATAAACATAGAAGGGAAGAACCTATCTGAAAGGGCGGAGAGTGTTATTGCAAGCACTAACCCGGCGGCAAAGATTCCGGTTGAATTTGCGGCAGGCAGGAATATGAGATTCCATAGCGATACCGTTCCTTTCAGTATGCAAAAAGCATCACCAAAGGAACAATATCGTTTAACCACTCCTGAGATTTACAAGAAAATTGGATCGACAATAGGGATATCTCCCTTGCAAATACAACAAGCAATCGATAGTGCGACCGGAGGATTTGCTGGACAGTTTGCAATAAATAAACCAAAAGAAGGTCGAAGTATCTTTACCGAATTACCGATTGCAAAACGTTTTGTCAGGGGTAAACAGGTATATAACCCGGAAGAAGATGTGTTAAAGCAAACCTTACAACAGCAGGTAGATGTTAAATTAAACCAAAATCGTAAGGCCAAAGAATTGATTGATCTGAATAAGACTAATCCAGAAGAAGCCGCACGACAATTTAACGCAATCCCTTCCAATGAGAAAAAAGCGATTTATACCAAGATAGTTGAACTTCAAAAAAACGAACAATTAGGACTTACTTACAGAGACATCTTGACAAAACAATTACAAATAGAAAACGGAGAAAGGGCCAGATATATTTATGATACAGCGATGAAAATGACCCCGGAAGAAAGGGCTGATTACGCAGGGGCTCTCATTAAAAAGAAAATAATGACAAAAGAGGTTGTGAGACAAATTTATCTATTGCAACAGGTAAGACAATGAAAAACTATTTAACGACCGTTCCGAACGGATCATTGCTAAAAGGGTTACTAATCGTTACGTTTGTCAACATTATAAATTCTTGTTTTTCTTTGTCCCATTTAAAGGCATCCATTTTCCCTGTAAAATTATTCAACCTCAACCATATTATCTCGGAACCCTCCCAAATTTTTTCGCACTTATATATCCCGCCTTGTAAAGCGACACCGGCACTTAAAATGATTACAGAAAAAACAATAACACAAATTAGTAAAACGAACTGCTTTTTCCCCATAATTAATAGGTCAGATAGTATTCGCTTGTTTGATTGTGCCGGTAGTGGTTGTGGCCGTATTCTCCGGTGTATGGATTTAGATTCCCCTCATAAGAGTAATTATCTCTTACGGTATAGTTGGAGTCTGATCGGTAATATCCGTTTACATATATTCCATCACTTCGATAATGCCCGGAGACGTATTCAGCGAGTGAGGCAGAAACTAACAGAGTGGCGAGAAGAAGTCCGAGAAGTAGTTTTTTCATATATGCCACCTCCTAAAGCATTGTCCCCTTTTCTGTTGGAAATGTCAATGGTTTTAAGGAAATATTAAATGGCACAACTCTACCAAGACCCTTTACGCCCACTCAAGGTTTTAACGCCTAATACAAATGCAACGCTATCTGATTTAACAATAAACCAGAGTAATCTTATAAACGAACTCAACCAGGTTTTGATAAATACGCTTGAACAAAATCGGCAACGGTTGGTATTAGGCACAACCGGTGCAAATACCGGGATGGCATTTGATAGGTTAGATGTTGGCCCAGACGCTTTAGAGGCAGACTTTCCTTATGCTATCACCATCAGTTCGGCGGACGATACCGGCTTAACCGATTCTACTGAATATTATGGAGTAGTGGGGGAAGCGAAAGCCGATGCTACACTAACCGGAACGGGAGTGGGGGGATTTGCCAAAGGCTCATCGGCACAAAACGGAACTGGTGTTTATGGGTATGGTGTATTCAATGCTCTCACCGATACGACGGTTATTTATGGTGTATCAGGTAAAGCGACCGTATCTGCTTCTGGTAGTGGTTATGGTGTGTATGGTTGGGCTAATAGTTATGGTGGGGCTGCTTACGGTGTGTTTGGCAATGTTTCGGCTACGGCTGCCGCTGCTACATTATATGGCGGTTATTTTCAGGCCATAGATGCTAACGGTGCTTATAATGTTGGTATTCAGGCAATGGCGGCGAACGGATCGGTATCTAGTATTGCTATTTATGCCGATGGCACGACTAATTCGTTTTATGGTTCTGCCGGAGTTCTATACAATGCTGGCAATATTGAAACCGATGGGATATTAAAAGCAGATCATATAGCTGAAAAAACGCTGAATCATACGGTAGTATTTAATAATAACATCGGTTTTAGTGGTGATACCCCGGCTATAAACGATCCACACGGTAACGAATTATTAACTTTTGTTCATGTTGGAACGGCGGTAAACCAGATAACAATAACTAATGCAGCAACTACCGCAGCGCCTACAATTACTGCAACTGGCGAAGCGAATGTTCCCTTAAAGATAGACGCAAAAGGCACGGGGACTTTATCTCTAAACACGGTATCAACCGGTAATATAGTTTTTGGAACTGCCGGAGTTACTTATTATTTTTACGGAACAGTATTAAATACTGGCGGTTATATTCAATCGACGTTTGATGGTGGTGGTAACGCCGCTATAAATGGCGTGGCAAGCGGAGCAAACGCTTCTAATATTGGTGTATATGGTCATTCAGTTGGATCAGCAGCATCAGACAACGGTGTTTACGGGTGGTCGGAGGGAACTGGCACAGCGAGTTATGGAACGGTAGGTGCTGCCACAGGAGCGGCCACAACGAATTATGCGATATATGCAAATGCAACTGGTGGTAGCACCAACTATTCGTTTTATGGCGCAGCCGGTATATTAAAGAATGTAGGAACGGCTAATATCAACAACCTTGTAATTACTGGTGGCACAAACACTTTTAACCTAACCAATGGCACGGCAATTTTAGATGTTGCGGCAGGTTCAACGGTAGATATAAACGCAAGTTTAACGGTTGAATCTGCTTCGTTAATAAATCAGGATGTTACCTCTGATGCTTCTCCCACTTGGAATCAGGGAAATTTTACTACCGTTCACACCACGACATTACTGGTAGATCATATTGGAGAACACGCCGCAGCTCATAGTATTTATTTTGATAATACTATATATGGTGGAGCCGCTAACTTTACCAGCAATGTAATTATTACAGGCGGATATTTACAGGCAAGTTTTGCTGGTGGAGGCAATGGCGCGATAAACGGTGTAGCAACTGGCGCAAACGCTTCTAATATTGGTGTATATGGTCATTCAGTTGGATCAGCAGCATCAGACAACGGTGTTTACGGGTGGTCGGAGGGAACTGGCACAGCGAGTTATGGAACGGTAGGTGCAGCAACCGCAGCCGCCACTACAAATTATGCTATTTATGCCAATGCTACTGGTGGTGGAACAAACTACTCGTTTTATGGGGTAGCAGGCAATATTTATAATGCAGGAAGTATTGTTGGGAATACAACTATCCAGGCCAATACGGGTTTTATTCCCGATGCTAATGACGGAGCTTATTTAGGTTTAGCAGCCACGGCATTTTCTGATTTATTCTTAGCTAGTGGGGCAGTAATAGGTTACGCAAATGGCAATTATACTCTAACTCATGCAACCGGTTCCCTTCAAGCGAGTGGCCCATTTTTAGTAACTACTGATGCCAATACAACTGATTTTCCCAGGGCCTCTCTTGTTTCTTCAAGCGGCAATACTGCATATACATCAACACATTATACTGGCGTAATAGGAGAGGGGGTAGCAGATGCTAATTATGCTGGTTATGGTGCTTACTTTTTTGCTTTAGGTTCTGCCGCACAACTTGGTTGTGGAGTAGCTGGTTATGCTACCCCCACAGCGTCAGGCGCAGGTTGTTATGGCGGTTATTTTACAGCAAAAACCTCTAGTGCTAATTATTCCGTAGGCGTATATGGGAATTGTGGGGTATTGGCCTCTACTAATGCGGCAGTAGCTTACGGTGGTTATTTTATTTCTGCAGAAACTCACACCGGAGCTAATAACGTAGCCGTTTATGCTCAAGCGGTAAATGCGAGTAGTTCTGGTGTTAATTTTTCCTGGTATAGCGATGGCGGCCGGATGTATCAGCAAGATGTGGCTTTGTTTGGTTCAACTGCTAATACAACGGATTTTAGTGCAACTCAAGTGATTATTAGTAAGGCCAACACAGGAGTAACCAGTTTTGCTAATGCAACTGGATTGGCAGTCGAATCGGCGGCAAGTGGTTCAACGGTTGGAATAGGAATTTATAGCGTGGCAAATACGAGTTCGGCGGCTGCGTGTTATGGTGTTTATGGTAAGGGCAAAGTCGCTGCCGCTACTGATGCTTATGTTGCTTATGGGGGAGTTTTTGAATCCAATGATACTCATACCGGGGCAAACAACGTGGCTATTTATGCCGGAGCGGGAAGCGCTTCTGGTTCGGGAGTGAATTATTCCTTCTGGGGTGAAGGTGGTATTTTATATAACGCCGGTGATATTTACACGGTTGCATTTACTGATATTTCTTCCACTTTTACCACTACTTCAACGGGATGGGCATCGTTTACAACAAGGGTAAGTTACTATAAAAAGGCGGGGAAGTTAGTCCATCTTTGGTTTACCGTAGAGGGGGTCAGCAATTCTACTAGCGCTACGGCGGTTTTACCCTATGCGTGTTCTGGAGTCGTTCAGTTTGGTCTTGCCTATGCCGTCGATCACAGTCTTTATATCAATGGGGCGTTTGCCAAGACAACAAACAACAGCACCACCCTAACATTTTACACTTCTGGTGGAGCAGCATGGACGGATCATGTCAACAAATATGTTGCAGGGTATATTTGTTATCAGGCAACGACATAATGCAAAAAGATAAACTAATACACTTTCTAGCCAGTTGCGGATTATCATTAATATTTTCCATGCTAATCGGTTGGGAATTGGCGGCAATCTTTACCTTCGCAATCGGTGTAGGTAAAGAATTATACGATAGCCAGCAACCGAGTAATTACTTCGACTGGTTTGATCTGCTTAGCGATGGAATCGGAATAATAACAGGAATAATTATATGGACGATCTAAATTGTCTTGATAGGGTTTTCAAGCGGATAGAAACGATTGAAAAGTCCGGCTGTTCCAGGGGCGAGTTGCAAGAATCCGAAATCCAAAATATCAGGGAATCTATTACCAGACTTGAAACCATCGCTCAAAAGATGGCCGATAAATTCGAGGCAACCATGAAAGCTATTGATACTAAATATTTGGTCGGACTTCTTCTGATTGTTTTAATTGCTTTTATGGCGGGGATAAACGTCGGAGAGATATTAAAGGGTTGGGTTATTAAGAGCGGGACGGGGCTACCATGATCCCTTATTCGCAGAGAAACCCAGTCTGGGCCGGATTGGAATTGGGAAAAAGTGGTTTGAAAATGAAGGATTTTGGCTGCCTCGTTACCTGTCTGGCAATGTTACTTGAGAAGTCCCCGGATATAATCTTAAACCTTCTGAACAAGGCCAATGCTTTTACCGATAAAGGGATATTATATTGGCAGGTTGCGGCAAAAACATTGGACTTTTTCTTTGATGGGATTGCTAAACAACTTCCTTCGATAACCTATTTCCCGGTGATAACCGAAACCAATCACTTCGCAAAGAAAGGCATACCACAGCATTTTTATATTTTACTGGATGGGAAGAATTGCATTGACCCTTTAGACGGGGTTAAAAAGCTGAATCCTTATAACATCGTTTCCTATCGTTTAATAAGGAAGAAAGTAGACATTTACCCGGCTAGACCATTAGAGGTTGAGGTTAGATCGACGATTGACATGACCAAAAAAGAGGGTTTAATAGACAAGATTATGGGAGTGATAAATAGTGGACATGAAAAGACAGCAATATGAATCGGTATTTGAGGCAGAAGAACGGCATTTTAAGGAAGAAAATATAGACCTTAAAATTAAATGGTGTAAAGAGCATGGAAAAGATTGCCAAAATTGTGAAAGCGCCTGGTGCGAATTAAATAGTGAATATGGGAATTATGATAAGCCGAAAGTAAACTAGGGGAGGTGAAACAAAATGGATTGGTTAAAAGTAATACAAGCAGGATTAAAGGTGGGGTTTTTCGCCTTGTTAGGTATCATAGGTGCGGTATTGGTGGGAGCGTTAGCGTTATCCCTCAATTATAAGCCGGAGGGAGCCTTGCCACAGGTTATAATGACCTATGTTGTCGCTCCATTGATTGCTTTATTGATGGGTTGTATAAATAACTGGTTAAAACACAAAGACGATAAATAATATATTGCCACTCCATTCGTTAAATAGCAAAGTAGCCAAACATTATTATATAATTTGGACTTAAAACTAACGGTGGAGTGGTTCTTTTTATCGGGCCAAAATATATAGTGAGTAGGATGGTAGGGGAAGATTTCAGACAATTCCCCGTTGTGGCATCAATCTGTTAAGATCATGGTTTATTTTGTATGTTTCAAGATGCTCCATTGGCGGTAAAGGTGTAAGTGCTTCTTTTCTCTCTGATTTTGGTATAAAATCTCTACCAATTAATTCATCGATTGAGACATCAATAAGGTTTGCCACTTTAATAACCGTTTTAAGGGTAGGGTTAAATGTTTGTCCGAATTCTAATTTATAGACCGAAGCAGATGACACCCCTAGTTTTTGTGCCGTATATGTAACCGACCATTTTAATTTGTAAACCCGATGGTAGTGTAGTTGCCTTCCTAATTCTCTTAACATCTGTTTATCCATAATATATTATAATAATATATTACACTATTTTTAACCCATTGTCAATGAACCTTGCCCCTTAAAAAGCGAAGTAGAGATTTGGCTTGCCAGACAAGGGATTGCCAATGTTATTTCTTGCAATGACTTGAAATTTCGGGGATTATGCGATACCCGGAAAAGACAAGATTCTACTTGACAAATACGCATGAAAGCTTATACTATCATTATGATTGTTACTGCGCATAATATATCAACCGTTGTTTTATTGATGGTAAATAATAGATTATCAACGAACGGTTCCGATGTTATATCGGAGCCGTTTTTATTTAACATGGAAAACAGTAATTGTAAATAAGGCGTAAAAATGGCAAAGAGAAACTGCCAACAAACAAATGAACGGTCATCTAAATATTTCGGGGAGGCCATACGCTCGTTCATGCGAGTTTCTCTGTGGTCTCCCTTTTTATTTGGAGGGAAAAATGGTTAGCAAGTTAAAGGTAAATATTGAAGCAATCAGGGCGAAGGTCAAAAAAGAAGTTGAAAAGGTTTTGGATAGCAGGAAAAAGTCGGCAAAACGAAAGGGGGTGATTTGAATGAAGGTTAAGTTGCAACCGGAGGTCATGGCGAAGTTAATCGCGACATGGCGAAAACTTGGGTGGGAAGTGGAGAGGATGGTTTATGGTCAGATTGTTTTAAGGAAAACATAAGGAGGTTAGGTTATGGCATTAAGTGAAACGCAATTGGCAGAACGGGTTAACTATCTTGGGGGAAGCGATTGTTCTGCGATTCTCGGTCTTTCTAGGTTTTCTACTCCCTTACAGGTTTTCATGTCAAAACTATATCCTAACAATAATGACAATGAAAATCGAATAGGTGGGAAAAGAGAATATATTTATTGGGGGAATAAACTAGAAAATAAAGTTGCAGAAGCATTTACTGAGGTTACGGGAAAAAAGGTTTACAAAGTAAATGAGACGCTGGTTCATCCCCAATATCCTTTCATCCGGGCTAACATCGATCGCCGGGTAGTGGGAGAAGATGCAATCCTGGAAGTAAAGACAGCAACCGTATTTAAGGCAAAGGAATGGGAAGGCGAAGAAATACCGATTGAGTATATCTTCCAAGTGCAACATTATCTGGCGGTTACGGGCAAAGATAAAGGTTATTTTGCTTGTCTTATTGGCGGCCAGAAATTTATCTGGAAAGAAATCCGGCGTGATGAGGAACTCATAAAAGAGATAATCAACGCCGAGGTTGATTTCTGGAATAGGTTTATCTTGACCAAAGAACCGCCGATGGTAACAGGATCGGAACGGGATAGTGTGCTTTTGGAGCGGTTATATCCAGAAGCGAAACCCGATTTGGCAACGATACTTCCGATGAAATTCGAGGACTTGATTTCCCAAAGGGAAGAACTTCAAGTCAAGATAGCCGAACTTGAAGAATCGGTCAACAAAGTTGACAACGAGATCAAATCGGAACTCAAGGATTGCGAATCGGGAACTGCCGGGAAATATCTTATTACCTGGAAAAACCAGACGAGGGCTTCGGTTGATACCAAAAAACTCAAGGATGAATATCCCGATGTTTTTAGTCTGGTCCAAAGGCAGAACAGCTTCCGGGCATTGAGATTCAAAGAAACAAATAGGGAGGATAAATGATATGGCAACTGTAAACCAGGCAAAAGAACTTGTTAAAGCAGGACGAACGAACCTGCAAAACATTGAGGAATTTTTGAGGAAATCCACACCTGAATTGGCAAAGGCATTGCCAAACAATATGAACCCGGCAAGATTGAACCGGATCGTATTATCACTTCTCCGTATGTCTCCGAAACTTCAAGATTGCACACCAGTATCGGTAACGGCGGCTGTATTCCAGATGGCGCAACTTGGCCTGGAACCCATCGACGGCCAGAGTTATATCATCCCTTATGTGAACTCAAAGAAGGATGCCAAAGGGAATTATATTAAGGTTCAAGAAGCGCAGTTTCAGATTGGTTATAAAGGGTATATATCTTTGTTTTACCGCCACCAATCATCGGTATCAATCTTTTGGGGTGTGGTGCATGAGAACGATACTTTTAAGTTTGATAAGGGGCAGAACCTTCTCTCTCATACCTTCAATTTAAGGGTAGATCGGGGATCCCCTTATGCTTATTGGGTGAAAGCGCGGTTAGCAAACGGCGCGGAAGTTTTTGAGGTAATGAGCAAAACAGAGATTGAAGTTCATGCCAAAAAGCATAGCAAATCATACGGAACCGGACCGTGGCAAACCGACCCGGACGCGATGGCGTTAAAGACGGTGTTGATCCAACTGATGAACCTAGTGCCAAAGTCGGTTGAGATTCAACGGGCGATTGCGATGGACGAAACCACCAAGTCGCATATTGAAAAAGATATGTCAATCGTGCCTGATGAAACTAATTGGAATGGTGAAACGATTGAAGCCGAAGCAACGGTTAAACCGGATGAGATTAATATGACAACGACACCGGTAAACGGAGGACAAAAATAATGAATAGTTATATTGAGAATTACGACGATGTTCCTGAAAAAAGCTATGACCTTATTCCGGCAGGGGAATATCCGGTAAAGGTGTTGGATTCAATGATTGGTCCTTCAAAATCTTCCGGGCAAGATACTTGGTATTTAACCCTGATGATTAAAAGTCCTCCGGCATATATCGGACGGATGTTGTTTCTAACCGTCGGGATGAGCGATACCGCCAAAGGGATTAGGAAGGGCGTTACCGAGGCGTTAGGTATCGTTCACAAGCCGGTAGACATTATAAAAGATGTCATGAATAAAACGGCAATAGCTATTGTTTATCACGAATTATGGCAGGGGGAAAACAAGCCAAAGGTTAAACGATTGAAACCAATCAAGGAAGAAGTTCCTATATGGCCGGAACAAATGCCAGAACCGACGGTAAAGGTCGAAGAAGAATTGGATGATACAACTCCGTTCTAGTGGGAAAACCGCCGGGGGAGCATTTTTAGCCTCTCCCGGCGGCCATGAAAGGAAGGCTTCGAATGAAAGCCAGAGAAGTTATTAAGATATATGATCCGCAGGGAAAACAAAGGATTATAGGTTGGTTAGAAGGCCCGGTTTTTGTTAAACAAA
>Ga0315288_10010968_pt1 | contig 11418 bp, 12 predicted proteins | sample YL17G11_20_MG_FD_203454 | JGI IMG/M metagenome (GOLD analysis project Ga0315288, IMG submission 203454) | Sediment microbial communities from Yellowstone Lake, YNP, Wyoming, USA - YL17G11_20 | ecosystem: Environmental > Aquatic > Freshwater > Lake > Sediment | place: USA: Wyoming | collected... | reverse complement strand
TAGTTTGCCAAACTCGGTTGCGGCGCCGGTTTTGAGGACTATCGCTTCTCCCAGGCCGCTGGCTACTGAAGAGCCCATAAACGCATGGTCAATAGTATCATAAAGTGATTCCGTCTGATTACTGGATTCTTGAGGACTTTTTTTAACTGGAAAAGATTCGCCGGTTAAAGCCGCTTGGTTAATATAGAGATCATTGCTTTTGGTGATTTTCACATCAGCGGGGATCATTTTGCCAGCAGTCAGTTCGATTCGATCACCGGGAACAATCTCTCTTATTGGCAGTTCAATTAATTGACCGTCGCGATACACGCGAGCGGTAATTTTGACCATCGAGCGCAGTTTTTCGGCGGCTCGAGAGGCGTTGTGTTCCTGAATAAAAGAGAGAACGATACTGAGAATCGCCATGGCAATAATTATCCAGGCGTTGACTTGTTCGCCTAGAACAAGGGAAATTATCGCCACCAGAATTAAAGTGATTATTAAAGGATTGAGAAATTTTTTAAAAAATTGATAAATGGCGCTTTTTTCATCGCGGCGCGTAATTTCATTGGGGCCGTACATTAAAAGACGGCGATTCGCCTCCGTCTGGGTTAAACCATGCTCGTCAACTTTTAAATTTTCGAGAATCCCTCCCGAGTTCATATTTTCCTCTAGATCAATTATAGTTTATGGGCAAAAATATTGCCATCATATCATATTAATGATAAGATGTTATTGAGGAAATTATGCCAGAAGTTGATCACAAAGAAATCGGCCGGAAATTAGGATTATTTAGTTTCTCGCGTAAAGTCCCTGGGACCTGTTATTGGTGGCCGAAAGGGAATACTCTTTTTAATCTGATCGTTGACGATCTAAAGATGAGATTGAAAGATCAGGGCTATCACGATATTGGAACGCCAGCTATTATCAGTCTCGAAACTCTAAAAAAAAGCGGTCACTACGATAATTACCGCGATAAACTCTTTTTTGTGGGCAACGAAAAGGAAATGGATGAAAAGAAAGTCAATTGGTGTCTTAAACCAATGAATTGTCCGGGCTCGATTACGATTTTTAATGAGGAAATGCGTTCGTATAAAGATTTGCCGATTAAGTTTTCGGAAGTTGGCACGGTTTATCGCTATGAGCAGCCAGGTGAAGTCAATGGTTTATTCCGTGCCCGCGCCCTCACCATCGATGACGCTCATATTTATTGTACCGAGGATCAAATCGAGCCGGAAATTATCGAATTAATTAAATTTATTTATGAAACATACAAGCGGTACGGCTTTGAGAATATTTCGGTCGAACTTTCCACTCGGCCGGAAAAATCAATCGGTACTGATGAACAGTGGAAGAAAGCGGAAGACGGTTTAGTTAAAGCGCTTAAAGATGCTAAAATCGACTATAAAGAAAATAAGGGCGAAGGCGCTTTTTACGGGCCGAAAATTGATTTTCATATAAAAGATTCTTTGAATCGCTCATGGCAATTGGGGACAATCCAGCTCGATTTTGCGATGGCGGAAAGGTTGGACGCCAATTATATCGATAATGAAGGTAATAAGAAGCATCCGGTGATGATTCACCGGGCTATATTGGGGTCAGTCGAAAGATTTATGGCGGTATTAATAGAGCATACTGCCGGGGCGTTGCCGAGCTGGCTTTCACCGGTGCAAGCAGTAATTTTGACGGTTTCTGATAAACATCTCGAATATGCTAAGAAAGTTGCCAAAGAAATGGCAAGCGCTCGCATCGAAATCGATTCACGTAACGAATCGATCAATAAAAAAATCCGCGATGCGGAAACTCAAAAAGTGCCATATATAATAGTAGTTGGCGATAAAGAAGAAAAAGAGGGCAATATCACAGTCCGTGAGCGCGGATCAAAAGATTTAAAAACTCAAAAAATATCTGAATTTGTTCAAACATTCAATGGCTAAAAACATTGAGATCGAAATCCAGGTGCAATTGGAAAACATTCGTCCTCTGAAAGCTTTTTTAAACAAAAAGGCAAAATTGTTGCGTAAAAGTCGGCAAATTGATTATTATTACACGCCGGCGCACCGGGATTTTCTCAAGAAATATCCGGCTGTCGAATGGCTAAGATTAAGACAGACCGATAAAGGAAGTTCGATTAATTATAAATATTGGCATGTGGATGAAGAGGACCGAAGTCATTATTCTGATGAATATGAAAGCTCTATCGATGATATCGGTCAGCTGAAATTAATTTTAAAAGCGCTCAATTTTAAACAAATTGCCGTTGTCGATAAAAAACGTCAGGATTATAAATATCGTTCTTATATTATTTCTGTCTGCCAAGTTAAGAAATTGGGGGAGTTTGTCGAAATAGAATTCGAAGGTGGCACCGATAAAAGAGCAGTACAAATTACTAATGGAATGATTGAGTTTTTGAAAAAGCTTGGTGTCGGCAAAATCACTCGCAATTACAACGGCTATCCATATATTCTCTTGTTTCCTAAAAGAATTAAATACGAAGAATACTAAGAATTAATTAATTTTTCGAGTACTAGCCAACGGCGTTTTTTTTCTTTTTGTGGCACATCGTCTTTTAATTTTGCGGCAACGGTTCCAGGGCGAGGGGAATATTGGGCGATATAGGCCTTGTCGAATTTAATTTTCTTACAAAGTTCAACGGTGTTATTAAACTGCGTTTTTGTCTCACCGGGGAAACCTACTATTATATCAGTAGTTAATTTAATATTTGATATTTTATTTTTGAGTTTTGATATCAAAGCAAGGTATTGCTTGACGGTGTATTTTCGGTTCATTTTTTTAAGAACTTCATCATCGCCGGATTGCAAAGGCAGATGCAATTCATGAGACCATTTTTTGAGATTGGCAAACGTTTCGATGATTTCATCGGTCATATCGTGAGGATTTGAGGAAATAAAATTAAATTTGAAATCACCGGGAAGATTATTAATAGTTTTTAATAAATGAGCAAAGCCATATTGATAACTATTAACATTTTGGCCAAGCAGTAATATTTCTTTGGCGCCATTTCTTAGCGCGCGTTTAATATCGGAAATAACATTACGTATCGGTCTGGATTTTTCTCTCCCTCGAGTGTAGGGGACTGCGCAGTAAGAACAGAAATTATCACATCCGGTCATGATAGGGATATAAGCAAAGCTTTTGTCTCGCTGGTGCTCGTCATAGGTGATAGGGGATAGGTTGTGAGGGATAATCTTGAAAAAATCATTATTATAGAAATCGGTGTAGCCAATCCCCTTTTCGGCGAATTTTTTCTTATCAGTTGGCAAAACGCAGCCGGTAAGGATAATTTTTTTCTTTTGGGCTTGCCATTTTTTTATTCCGCCCCAAATCCGATCAACGGCTTTCTGGCGGACGGAACAGGCATTGATGACAATTAGATCAGCGAGCTTTTCATCGGAGGCCTCATATCCTTGCGATTCAAGAATCGTGGCAATTCTTTCCGAATCGCTAACGTTCATTTGACAGCCCAAGGTAAAAATAAAATATTTCATCGTCTTTTAAAAAAGGGGTGGCCCTGAGCTTTTCGAAAAACTCAGGGCCGTTACAGTGGGGTGCTAGCGGACCGCCGCCATTTCCTCCGCATGTTCTTCCTCGCCCTCCGTGATGAGCAGCTGGTAGACCATCTTGGACACCCGTTTTGTGCTGCGGTAGGTGCCCATGTGTTTGGGGTGTGTGCCCTCCCAGAGCTGATGGGTGTGCCAGAGGGCGTTCATCCTGGTATCAGGACCTTGCGCCTGCTGGGTCTTGCCGGTCCTCTCGAACTCGGCGATGACTGTTTGGTAGACAGCATCGCAGAATATACGAAGCTCTTGGGCAGTCCCCCGATGGTGGCCACGGCTTGCACGACTTCTCCTCGTCATCGGAACCACCTCCTTTTGTGGCAACTCCGTATCTTAAAGAAAGGCCCCACCCCTAGGCGCCCTTCCCGTGATTTCTATATTACTTTTCTTCTTGTGGTTGTTCCTCGGTTGGCACCGCTTCTTCAGTTTTTTTCTCGGTGGTCGCAACTTCTGCTTTCTCCGCGGCGGCCTCGGCCTCCATTGTTTCAATGTGAGCCTTTTCGGCTTCAGCTGCTTGAGGTTCTGCTTCAAGTTCAGCTAATTCCTCTTCGGAGCGAGGTGGGGTAACTTGGGCTATAATTTCCTCGCCGTCATCGAGAACCTTAATTCCTTTAGGTATATTTAGATCTTTGACATGGATGAGATCATCAAAAGTTTTTAAAGCCGAAACATTGACTGTTATTTCCGAAACGAGTTTATCTGGCAAACACTCAACCTTAATCGAATCTTTATTGGTGATTAAATTTCCCTCGAGTTCTTCAACCGCTGGGGCGGTGCCTTCAAATTTTAAGGGTATTTCTGTCTGTATTTCTTGGCTCATATCAACTTTGTATAAATCAACATGCATGATCTCACCATTGACCGGGTGGCGTTGGATATCACGAATAAGGACTTTAGCCGGTTTTTCTTCGGGGATTCTAAGATCAATAAGCGTCGCTTCCCCAGCTTCTTGTGTCACGCGACCGAATTCAGCCTTGTTTAAAACAAGGGGAATCTCTTTTATATTTTTCCCATACATAATAGAGGGCAATTGTCCATCTTTTCTCAAACTTTTTACTTTTTTGCCAAGCAAATCTCTTTTTTGACCTCTGAGCGTTATTTCTTCCATAGGGATTGAAAATCTCCGTTAAAACTCTCTAAGCTGTTATGAAGATCAAGCACATCGTTAGTGTTTATTGGATCAGTTTTTTCTTCCATTTTCTTAAGGGTAGTCATAAAAAAGGTCATGTGTCCATTCATGCAGATTGTCTGGACGATCAATGTTTTGTCGAAAAGACCGCGGACCCGCAATTCACCAACTTTGTAATTTTTCCCGCAGACCGGGCAATACAAGTCCTTTTGTATCTGTTGTATTATTTCGTATAAATTTGGCATTTTTCCCTCCATATTTTATCGTAACAATATTATACCCTGGTTTCGGAGAAATGTCAAATCATCCTACTAGATCTCGGCGGCGTTTTTTGGTTCTCTTTTGGGCCTCATATTTGCGCCACTCATCAATCTTTTGGTGATTACCGGAAAGCAAAATTTCGGGGACCTTTTTGCCCTTAAATTCTATTGGCCGCGTAAATTGTGGGAACTCCAGGAGATTATCCTCAAAAGATTCTTTTTGGACGGATTCTTTCCGATCAATAAAACCAGGAACATGTCTTGAGACGGCATCAATTAAGACCATTGCCGGTAAATCGCCAGAGGTCAAAACATAATCGCCGATAGAGATTTCTTCATCAACTAAATTACGAATTCTCTCATCAAAACCTTCAAATCTTCCAGAGATTAAAATTAATTCTTTCTGTTTTGCCAACCTTTTGCCAATTTTTTGATCAAATCTTTTTCCCTGTGGCGTTAATAATATAGTTTTGACTTTTGACTTTTGAGCTTTGAGCTTCAGAGTCGATAGAGCTTTATCAATTATATCGACTCTGATGACCATCCCGGCGCCGCCACCATAAGGCGTATCGTCAATCGATTTGTGAGCGCCTAAACCAAAATCGTAAAGATTATGAATTTTAATATCGATGATTTTTTTATCGATTCCACGAGCAATTAAACCCGTTTTAACAAACGAGTCATAAATTTTAGGTTGAGTTGTAATGATGCGATAAATCATAGGATTTAGGGACTTTTATCAAAAGACCGCCATTTAACAACACAAAGATTGTGGCGATCTTTCGATATTTTTCTTTTTAATTTAAAGGGGTTTCTTAGACCACTTCCGTGGCTTTACCTTCTTCGACGGGTTTCTCTTTTTCTTTCTCTTCTTTTTCTTCGGCAACCTTGACATCGCCGCGTCCGCCTTCTGGTTCAACAATCTTTAAATTGACGCGGGCATTGTTCTTGGCGCCCAAGACCCGAAGCAAGGTTCGAATTGATTTAGCGGTGCGACCTTCCTTACCGATAATCTTGCCCATATCTTCAGCATGAACGGTGAGCTCAATTAGAACTCCCATTTCATCGACTGATCTTTTGGTTTTGACATCGTCTGGATGATCAACAATCGCTTTAACAACATTTTCGACAAATTCTTTATCAGCTTCTGCCATAGTGTGCTCCGATTTGCGATATCTTTTTAGCAGTTCGACCGTGACTGCTACTCTTGCTAGTTTTAGTGTATCAATATATCACACTCTCCGCAATAAATCAAGATTCTTTTTCTTCTTTGGGTTTTTCCTCAGCTTTTTCTTCGACTGGGGCTTCGGCTTTTTGCTCGGCCTTTACTTCTTTGATGGACTCTTCGGCCATTTCCTTGAGTTTATCTTCTTTGGGCGCGGCTGCTTTTTCGGCTTCAACTTGCTGTTCAAACGCTTCCTTAGCCGCTTCCTTTTTGGCCGCTTCCTCGGCTTTTTCTTTTTCTTCTTGGGCTTTTTGGGCCTCAAGTTCCTTTTTGGATACGGCTTTGAATTTTTTGATAACGATTGATTTATGTTTTAGTCCTTGTTTTTCGAAAATTTTAGCAACCGTATTGGTTGGTTTTGCACCCTTATTCATCCATTCAAGGGCTTTTTCTTTATCCAAAACTACCGCTTTGGAAAGCGGATTATAATGACCCAGCATCTCGATATATTTACCATAAACAGACGCTCTTTCATCAGCAACAATAATTCGGTATGAAGGTTGTCCTTTTTTGCCTGTCCGGCGAAGTCGGATTACTAACATAAGATAATTATATAAAAATACTCCTATAATGTCAACGATTCTGGTCAACGGTTATCGAACGGCTCGCACGTCTGAGCCGTTGAGTTTTAACCTGTAATCTTGACCCAATCCAGTGATATATCATAAAAGTGGTACAAAATATTTGGGGAAGGTTCTTAGCTCGCCTTATATTTGTAAAATCTCCCATAAAACATTGCCGGCGGGGAAGGAAAGAGTATAATAAATTTAAATTAATAAGTTAAAGGGGGATAAAGGAGAACGATGAGAAAAATTTTAATCTTAATGCTCGCGCTCTTGATCTTTGGCGCACTTTTAACTTTCACCTCGAACGCCAGCGCTAAGAATAATAATGTCAAGTTAAGAGTTTTTGAACATTTTCCCAAAGGTAAACCGGTGGTAACATCCTATTGTACTCCAACCACAAATCCCATTCCCAATGACTATGGTTTGGCTGGTTGGCAGATGCCGGTGGCGGGAATGGGTTACAAAATAAATTACTCTTCAGAGCCAAGCAACCTTTCCAATACTGCTGTCCGAAATGCCGTGGCAAACTCCTTTGCTACTTGGTCAGCGGCCGATTCAAAACAGATTTTTAATTATACGGGCGCAACATCGGCCAAAACCGCCAGGTTCGATGGCACTAACGCGATTTTATTCAAACCAATTACTTCTTCGGCGATCGCTATTACTTATGTCTGGTACTATCCGAGCACGGGCCAATTGGTTGAATCGGATACCGTTTTTAATAAAAACTACAAGTGGAGCATTAATTCGAGCGGTCCTGATTGTATTAGCTCATTAAGCTACGATGTCCAAAATATTGGCACTCATGAATTTGGTCATTGGATCGGCCTTGATGATCTTTATAGCCCTACTGATAAAGATTTAACTATGTATGGCTATGGCGAGCTCGGAGAGTTAAAAAAAGATACGCTCGGTAAGGGTGATATTACTGGCGTCAATGCTATTTTGCCTTAACGGTTATCTTTTCAAACCACTCCGGTTTTGGGCCGCGATAGCCCCTCATAAATTCTCGCCAACTCGTTGGCTTTTTCCCCTCGAGTTGGACGCAATCCAGAACAAGATGGTCGTTTTCCAAGTGAGCTTGGTGAATAATTAAGCGTTTATTATCGATAAAGGTATATGATTTAGGCCAAATTTTAAAAGCGCGAATTTGTCTTTCGACTACTGACGGTTTTTTCTTCCAGTCAATAAGGCCTGCTTCTTTTTTAAATATTTTTGTATAACTTGCTTTTTGCGGATCCTGGGGGGCTTGTTCGAGTTTGTTATGGGCGAGTGGCGGTAGGGCTTTAACTAATAATTTCAAAGCAGAAGTCGCTAGACGATCACGTAGCATCCGGTAGTCATCGTTTGGCTGAACATCTGTTTCAAATTGGGCAAGTATCGGACCCTCGTCAATTTTATCAGTCATTTTGATGATTGAAACGCCGGTTTTTTTATCGCCTTTTAAGATCGCTGTTTGGATAGGGGAGGGCCCACGATATTTTGGCAAAAGCGAAGGATGGATATTTATGGCGGCAATTTTTGCCTGAGAGAGGATCGAGCTAGGAATTTTTTGGCCGAAATCTGCGCAGATAAATAGATCAAATGGTCGCTCGCCAACATCCGTCAAAAGTACTGATTCCAAATATTCTTTCCCAAACCTTTTCGCCGTTTCGGCGACGGGAGTGATTTTGATTGTCTGATCGCGACCCGCAGGTTTTGCTTTTTCGGTTAAAATATCTAAGTTTAGACCAAGGTGAATTAAACCTTCCAAGATGATACTGGCAAAGCCGCCGCTACCGACGAATAGTATTTTTAAATCTTTAAAGTTCGGGTTTTTTTCAAAAAACTGTTTTTTGGCCAATTCAATAAAAACAACGCCGTTTAAGTGATCGACCTCATGCTGGAGGATCCTGGCTAAAATGCCTTTCGGCGCGCTCTTTTTCTTGAGGCCTTTTTCATTTCGGTATTTAATTTTGATTGAAGAGGGCCGGAGAACTTCTAGCTCGATTTTAGGCACGGAAAGGCAACCCTCTTCGAAATTTTCTTTTTTTTCGGAAAATTCAATTATCTCGGGGTTAATATAGATCGTTAAGGGGATTGGCTTGATCTCAGAATCTTTGTCAGTCGGTTTAAACTCAATCGCGATTGTCTGATTTTGATAGCCAATTTGGTTGGCTGCTAAGCCAACTCCACCTTCATGTCTTAGAGTCCTGACCATTGCTTCAATTTGATTTTTGAGTTCATCATTAAAAGAGAAAACTTTTTCGGTTTTTTTCTTAAGAATTGGGTTGGGAACGGTAATTATGTTGGGTTTTTGCATACAATTTTTCCATTTGGTCGGAGGTAGCTTCAACTGAAAACTTTTTGGCGTTTTCATTAGCTTTTTCGCCCATTTTTTTCCTTAAATCTTCGTCATTAAGCAGATTTTCTATTTTATCAACAAAATCATCAACTTTCAAGCTCACAAGATAGCCATCGATTTCGTTTTCAACCAGATCTGATGGCCCCATGATATTGACGGCGACGGCTGGTACGCCGGCGGCCATGGCTTCGGTGATAACAATACCCTGGGTTTCGGTAATTGAAGGAAAAGTAAATATATCAGCGGCGCCAAAATAACGGTTTGTTTCTTGTTTTGGCTGCATGTCGGTAAAGGTAACAATTTTATCGATGTTCCATTGGCTAATTTTACTTTGATAATATTTCAGTTCTGGGCCACCGCCGATTAGTAGAAGATGAAAATCATCTCTTTTAACATGCATTTTTCGAATTGCTTCAAAAAGAAAATCGAGATTTTTTTCCCGTGCCACGCGGCTGATATAGAGAAGCAATTTTTTATCTTTAGGCACTTGCCACTTTGTTTCAATTTCGCTGCGGCTATACGGATTTTTATAGTCAGATACATTCACCCCCGTGGGAATCGCTTCAATCGGTTTTTTAACGCCATAAGCAATTAAGATTTTTTTCATTGACTCCGAAGGAGTGACAATTTGGTCATATTGGTTTGAGATAGTCCGACTTTGGCGGATTAAGTATCGACGCACAAGTGAAGGAAAAATTGGCGAATAGTGGGCGTATTCGGCAAGCAATGTATGGTAAGTCAGAAGACAGGGGATTTTCAGGATTTTTGCTGCTCGAAGTCCCAGAAGCCCTAGGCCGAGAAGATGCTGAGAGTGGATAAGATCAAGATTGTAAGAGGCGATTTTTTTTGTTTGTAATCGAGCAATTTGCGGCCAGGAAATTGGGTAGCGTCCCCCCTTTCCTTTAAAAGGGATCATAATCGGATACCGACAGGCACAATCATCATCGCTACCACAGACGGGGTTATCGGTGGTAAAAATAAAAAATTCATGTCCTCGTTTTTCTAATTCTTTCCTGAATGTATTTATTGAGACAACGACGCCGTTGAGTACGGGATTATAACACTCGCTGAAAATCCCAATTCTCATTGCGCCCCTTTTGTGATATATCGGCTTGCAAAGCCGTTATAGCATTCGGTAAAGATTCCAATTCTCACTTTATCGCCTCCTTTATCTATTATTTTACGAGATATGATCGAGTAAAACAAGGTTCTGCGAACGCAGTGAGCAGGTTCTTATTTACGAGGTGTAATTGAGTAAAACAAGGTTCTGCGAACGCAGTGAGCAGGTTCTTATATCAGAGTAGGTCGACCGGGTCGACATCGACAATCCAGCCTTTGGGGAGTGTTCGTAAAACTATTTTTATTTTATTATCGAGCGATCTAGCGGTTTTGATAACAATTTGATATTTGAATTTTCCACGCGCCTTCTCAATAAAAGGGGCGTAGGGTTGCGAAATAGCATATTGCTTATGAGCATTATAACTTGACAATATTTTATAAACTCGCGAAGTTTCCTCTTTAACTTTTTCTTCATCAGCGTTTTTATAGAGGAGGCGAATGAGATGAATAAATGGCGGAAAGTCATATTTTTTTCTTAGGGCAATTTCATCTAAGAAAAATTTCTCATAATCCAAATGGGCCAAATCGCGAATAATTAGACTTTGCGGCAAATGAGTTTGGATTACTCCCCTATCAGCAAGGCGCAAAAATTTATAGAGAGTTTGAAAAGTTTTTTGGGGACTGTTAAAATCGGGAAAACTTAACCCCTGATCGGCATCAATTAATCCGACTAAACTTATTTTAGGGAATTGGAGCTTTAAAGCATAAGAAGTCACAATGGCAATATCCCAATTATTTATTGAAGCATCATCGAGTTCTTTTTCAATTTGAATGATTTTGGCTAAAGGAAAGAGATCTTCTAAAAATTTTCTGAGTCTTGCCGTCCCCAACCCAAAAGGTTTTAGGCGGATGCTTTGGCATTTTGGACAAGATTCTATCAACGGATATTTCTTTTCACATCGAAAACAAACAAATGCTGCCTTTTGGGGAATAAGCGGCAAGCCACACTTTTCACAAGTGGCAATCCAGCCGCAATCTGGGCAGGAAAATTTGGTTCCTTCACCTTTCCGATTTAAAACTAAAAGCGTTTTTTGACGGTTTTTTAGCATATCTTCAATCTCGTCCTCCAGGCGGTTTGAGATGAGGTATTTTTCACTATTCATATCGACAATGGCGATGTTTGAGGTCCGATCGGATTTTTTTAGTATTCGGGACTTTTCACTTATTGCCCTATGGTATGTTTCAACTTTTGGGGTGATGCTTCCCAAAACTAGATTA
>Ga0315288_10010964_pt1 | contig 11420 bp, 9 predicted proteins | sample YL17G11_20_MG_FD_203454 | JGI IMG/M metagenome (GOLD analysis project Ga0315288, IMG submission 203454) | Sediment microbial communities from Yellowstone Lake, YNP, Wyoming, USA - YL17G11_20 | ecosystem: Environmental > Aquatic > Freshwater > Lake > Sediment | place: USA: Wyoming | collected... | reverse complement strand
AGTTGCGCACGTTGACTATCAGGTCAAGAATTGGAAAGACCTGAGCCAAATGCCGGTATCCAAAGAAGCTGAAATCAAATTACATCATCCCGATTTCATTCCAAAGACAAGAACTCCATACCTTTCATTGCCGAAGACAGCCATACGGTATAGGCAGTCTAAACAACCACGAATGTCTAAACAGGTTCTGGTTCAGCAAGTTAAGGGCGGAAGCATATTGTTTTCCCGCAAGCGTGTTAGGGGCACACGAATAGTCGGGAGAATGGGGAGGGGAAAATGATGTGGTGGGAAATTGTAATGGGAATACTCGGATTTATTATTTTGTTTGGTGCGTATTTAGTCCTTGCTTTTGGGATGCTATTCTTCCTGTGGATATTATTGTCGTTCCTTGAGAGGAGTTTTAATCGGTTTGCGTGTAAGGTAAGAGCATATAGCCATAATTACTCCACCCCAAAATTCCCACTCGGCAAACTGACCAGTAATTTGGTCGATTGTATTAACTACACTTGCAATTACTTTCAAAAATGTAGGGTTGGAATACATTTCGGCATTTGTAGGCAAATAGGGAGAGGGCATATAGCCAGCGACAAAATGGTTAACCCAAAGCCCGAACAGAGATATACAGAGGAGCACAAATCCCCAGAAACTTTTCCTTCGCCGTTGTCGCACACCGCCACTCTACCACAGGAAAAACAGGGGGTCAACCAAAATGGAACGTTACCCTTGAAGTCTTTTTGAACTAGCCATAGGTTTTTTTCCTCTTCTTGATAAATAGATAGAAGACCGACCCGATGGCCGCCACACTCACCACTATCGCTACCACCAAAAGCCCGTTGGTGGTTGGAGCGGGAACTGGTGCTAGTGCAGGCTCAGGGGCCGGCGCGGGTACGGGCAGCGGTCGTCGCCGGTGTGGGAAAGGGAACAAGAAGGGGGACAGTCACCTTGCCGCCGACTATTTGGCCTTGTACAGCTCCCAGAAGCTCACCAGTTCCTCGAACTGGACCATACCGCTCTCGCCGATGTTCTCAATCTCGATTCCCGCTTCGCAGGCCGCGGCTACCGGGTTCAGGCCGCCCAATAGCACCATCCCCACGCGGTTCAGGCCGAGGGCAATCTGGCAGACCGGCTCGCTGGTATTGCCCAGGGCGAAGACGCCGTTAATGCCTGCCTGCCTCAGGGACTCGATGACTTCCCGTGCCGCGGCGCGGGAGGGGGAGGGCAATTCGCGGAAGTTGGCCAGAATCTTGCCGTTGCCGGTGCGGACGGCCTCGCCCACGCTGGTCATCCGGGCGCGGATATACTGCTCCGAGGGGTCGAGAGAGGTGCCGGCATAGTTGATAATGGCAACGAAGCGTCTCGGCTTGTGGTCTTTCACTTCCAGGACGCCGCCGAACTTCGACTCGATGGGGATGCCGGCTTTGAGCAAAACGCCGTTGACGACGACACTGCAGACCGTGGCCAGCCCCACCTTCCCGGCCGGAACCACAATCGCGCCGAGCTTCTGGCCTTCCTCCGCCGTGACAACGAGGTCGCTGACGCAGATACCGGCTTTGTACGGTTCGCTCATCAGGCTGAGAGCTTTCTTGAAGTCAGCCTTCTTGATAAGAGACGTGTTGATGGGCACCTGCCCCGTTTTCCGGGTGGGGTTGAAGGTAGTCTGGAAAGCCAGCAGTTCGAGCTTTTCGTGGATGAATCCGACCTGCTCCGGCGCCAGCGCCATCTTCAGCTCTTCCAGGCCCTGGGTAGTGAGCATACGGCCATCGTGGCCCATCGGCTGGGTATAGCCGCGCTCATCGGTGATTCTCAGGTGGTAGCGGACCGCTCTCTCGCTCAGGTAGACGCCGTGGCGCTCCAGCTCGCGGGCGATGTGGATTGACCCGAGCGGCTCGGCCGACTCACTCAGGACTTTCAGGACGGATATGATTTTTCTCTCTGTCTCCGTGCTCGCCGTCTGGACCATATCAACTCCTATACATTATTCCTGAACCGACTGGTAATGGGCAATCGGCGGTCGCGGCCAAAGGCGCGCGGCGTGATTTTGACTCCCGGCGGCGCTTGCCGGCGCTTATACTCGCTGGTGTCCACCAGGCGCGCCGCTTTCTTGACCACCTGCGGGTCGAAACCCATATTGATGATTTGCTCCACGCTCTTGTCTTCTTCCACGTAGGCCGTCAGGATGGGGTCGAGCAGGTGGTACGGCGGCAGAGTATCCTGCGCTTTCTGTTCGGGGGCAAGCTCCGGCGAAGGCGCCTTCTCGAAGACGGTGCGCGGGACAATCTCCTTGCCTTCTCTCTCATTGTGGTAGCGGGCAAGCTTATAGCCCAGGGTCTTGGGCACGTCCTTGATGACGGCAAACCCGCCCGCCATATCGCCGTAGAGCGTGGTGTAGCCGGTGGCCATCTCGCTCTTGTCGCCGGTGGTGAGCACCAGCCAGCCAAACTTGTTGGACAGCGCCATCAGGAGATTGCCCCTGATTCTGGCCTGAATGTTCTCCTCGGTCACATTGGGTTGAGCGCCGGCGAAAGCCTTCGCCAGAGTGTCCAGGTACACCTGGAAAATCTTGTCGATAGAAATGTGCATCAGCTTGATGCCCAGGTTTCCGGCAAGCAGTTTAGCGTCCGAGATGGAGCCCGGCGACGAATAGCGCGAGGGCATTGACACGCCGACAACGTTTTCTTTGCCCAGCGCATCGACGGCGATGGTCGCCACCAGGCTGGAATCGATGCCGCCGGACAGGCCAATGACCACTTTCTTGAAGCCGTTCTTGTGAACGTAGTCACGGGTGCCCAGGACAAGGGCGTGGTAGACTTCCTCGATGGGCCCGCATTCATGCACCTGCCGGGGAGACAACGGCGGCTTTTCGGCCGTAACCGGTGCCTCGGAGATGACTATCTGCTCGGCCAGGCCGCGGCGCTCCTTGACCAGCAATGTCTCTTTGCGCCAGCGCGGGTCGTGAAGACGGGTGCGGAAAACGCCCTCGATGTCCAGGTCGGTCACCACCAGGTCTTCCTCGAAGTGGTTGCCGCGGGCAATCAGTTCGCCTTTTTCATTGAGCACCAGACTGTTGCCGTCGAAGACAAGCTCGTCCTGCCCGCCGACCAGGTTGCAGTAGGCGACGATGGCGATGTTATCGGCGGCGCGGGTGGCGAGCATTCTTTCCCGCCAGGCGCTCTTGCCGGCGTGGTAGGGGGAGGAGCTGATGTTGATAATGACCTCCGCCCCGGAATAGGCCTGGATGGTGGCCGGACCGGCCTCGTACCAGATGTCCTCGCAGATGTTGATACCGATGCCTACCCCGCAGATGTTGTAGACGGGCACGCGACTCCCCTCCTGGAAATAGCGGTTCTCATCGAAGACGCCGTAGTTGGGCAGGTATACCTTGTGGTAAACATCGGCCAGCTTGCCATCGTGGATGACGGCCGCGGCGTTGAAGAGGTCTTTGCGGGCATCAACGAAGCCGGCCACCACGGTAAGCCCGGCGGTGTATTCCACTACCTGGTCGAGCGCCTTGAGGTTTTCGTTGATGAACTGGGGCTTGAACAGTAAGTCTTCCGGCGGGTAGCCACAGATTGCCAACTCGGGGAAGGCGAGCAGGTCGACTCCCTGAGACCTGGCATGGTCTATGGTCTCCTTGATTTTGCGGACATTGCCTTTGAAGTCGCCGACCGTGGTATTAATCTGCGCCAGACCAATCCGCAGTCGGCGGACGCCCATGCCCGCCGGAGAGACAAACTGTCTTTGACTCATAGAATCGGCAAGTATCTCTTGATTTCGTATTCAGTTACCTGAATACGATAGTGGTCCCACTCTATCTTCTTGTTCTCGATGAAGGCATTGAAAGTATGGGTACCCAGCGCCTTCTTGACCAGCGCGCTCTTTTCGCAGAGTATGATGGCTTCAAGTAGACTGGACGGCAGGGAGCCGATGCCGCGCTCTTTTCTCTCTTCATCGCTCATCTCGTAGACGTTCTCTTCCACCGGCTCGGGCGGTTCCAAACCTTCTTCAATTCCGGCCAGACCGGCGGCGAGCATCACGCTGAAGGCGAGGTAGGGGTTGCAGGCGGGGTCGGGCGAGCGGAGCTCGAAGCGAGTGGCTTCCTCATGGCCCGGCTTGTATTCCGGGACACGGATAAGGTCGGAGCGATTCCGGCGTGCCCAGGAGAGGTAGACCGGCGCCTCATAGCCCGGGACGAGTCTCTTGTAGGAGTTGACCCATTGGTTGGTCACCGCAGTGAACTCCGGCGCGTATTTCAGGATGCCGGCGATGAAGCTGCGCCCAACCTTGGAGATATAGTAAAGGCCGTTCTTATCGAAGAAGGCGTTACGCTTCCCCTTGAACAGCGACTGGTGGACGTGCATGCCACTGCCATTGATGCCAAAGACCGGCTTGGGCATAAAGGTGGCATGGACACCGTGCTGCATAGCATACTCCTTGACGATAAGCCGGTAGGTCATCACGTTGTCCGCCATCGTCAGCGCATCGGTGTAGCACATATCGATTTCATGCTGGCTGGTGGCAACTTCATGGTGGGACTTGTCAATGGCGATACCCATTCTTTCCAGGGCCATTACCGTCTCGTTGCGGAGTTCGGTGGCGGCATCGCGAATAGTCATATCGAAGTAGCCGCCCTCGTCCCACATTTCGGTGCTTTTTTGGTCTTTTTTCTCATCTTTGAAGTAGAAGTATTCCAGTTCCGGACCGACGTAGTAGGTATAGCCGAGGTCGGCGGCACGTTTCAGGTTTCTCTTGAGGACACCCCGCGGGTCACCTTCAAACGGCGTGCCCTCGGGTCGCAGGATGTCGCAGAACACACGGCCGAGGGCGGCGCCCTCAATCGGCTTGCCGTCTTCAGTTAACTTCCAGGGGAGTGTCCGGAAGGTGTCCACATCGGGCATTGCCACCATATCGCTCTCATCAATGCGGGCGAACCCGGAAATTGACGACCCATCAAAGCCGAAGCCGTCCTCCAGCGCGCGCTCCAGCTCGGAGATGGGAATGGCGAAGCTCTTCAGCATGCCAAGGGTGTCCGTGAACCACAACTCGATGAATTTGACGTTCTGTTCCTTGGCCATCTTCAGGATATATTCTTTTCCCTCTCCAGCGTTGGTTGTCATTTATTCTCCTTCCAAAGTTAATCTTATTATAGTTCGTCCAGACACCATTGTCACTAGGTTGACATCTAAGTACCTCCTTGAATCTTAGATGTCTTCATTTTAGCGCTCTATTGTTACCAACAGATTACGGAATAGTTAAGTTCTGGTTACAAACTGCGACACTACCGTACTACTGCCCCGTCCCATTAACGGGAATAGTAACAGACAGAATAGTGTATAATCAAGGGAGTAGAAGCCAGGCGGTAAGTATTAAGGAGGTGTCAGGAATGGAAGCAGGGAAATCAGGAACTCAGAAGGCGGCGGCTTATGATAGGAAGGTATTGGAGGAGGCTCACGAGCGAGCTGCCAGGGCCTATCAAGAGGCTAAGAAACAGGCGGACATAGTCTATGAAGCGGCTAAGAAACTTGCCGTTGACAAAACGACAAAGCAAGAAGTTGACAAAGCTCATAAGGAAGCCATAAAGGAAGCCGAGAAAGTCCGTGACGCAATCATAAATGAAGGCATGGTGCTTTTCACCGCTACTTGGAAGCAAAGCGAGAAAGACGCTGAGGAAGCCATAACCAAATCGAAGGAGCGCGGTGACCTCGCGCAAAAGGACTATAAAGAGGCTAAGAAGCAAGCGGATATAGTCCATGAAGGGGCAAAGAAGCAGGCTGGTGATAAAACGGCTAGGCAAGAAGCCGATAAAGCCCATAAGGAAGCCGTGCAGCAAGCCGAGAAAGACTACAAAGACGCCATCGGCAAATCACGGTAGGGGAAGTCGTCCAAGGACACTCCTCGGCGTCAGAACGTATTTAAGAGCTAAGCGCCCTTAAAGCGGTAGCCGATATTTCTTACAGTCTCGATGTAGGTCTGGTCGGAGGACTCTTCGATTTTGCTGCGGAGGCGGCGGACGTGTACGTCAACAGTCCGGTCGCCGCCGTAGTAATCGTAGCCCCAGACCCGGTTGAGGATGGCATCGCGGGAGAAGACGCGGCCGCGGTTGCTGGCAAGGAACCGGAGCAGTTCGTATTCTTTGAAGGTAAGCTGGATGGGCTTACCTTTGATGCTGACTTCACACCGGGCAAGGTCAATGACCATATCGTCGAATTTGACTGATTCAGTTTGCTCGGCGCCGCTGGAACAATGAAGGAGTCGATTTATCCTGAGCACCAGCTCATTGATGTCAGGGGGCTCGACGATGAAGTCGTTGATGTCCGGGCTGACTGTAGCGCTGGCGAGCGCCGGCTTAGCCATTAGGGCGATGAGGGGCAGGCGCTTTTCCTGCCGTATCTTGCGGGCGAACTCAAGCCGTGCGGCGTCGCCGGAACGCCCATCGAGGGTCAGCAGAATGACATCGGGCGGCTGCTCGGCGACCTGCTTAAGCAGTTCCTCTCCCCGGGACGCCATGGAGCAGACAAACCCATTCTGCGTAAGGCCAAGAGCAAGCTTCTTTGCTTTGTCGCCGTCCTCAGCAATGATGAATACGCGCCGCAAACCAGTCTCCTGTTAAAGTATACCACTAAAGCCGGACGGGAATGCCGCGCTTTGCCAGATATTCTTTAGTCTCGCGGATGCTGTACATACCGTAGTGGAAGATGCTGGCGGCCAGGACGGCATCCGCTTTGCCATCGACCAGCGCTTCGTAGAGGTCTTCCAGGTTGCCGGCGCCGCCGCTGGCAATCACCGGCACGGTAACGGCTTCAGAAATCGCCCGCGTCAGCTCGATGTCATACCCCGCCCGGTGGCCATCGGCATCGATGCTGGTGAGCAGGATTTCGCCCGCCCCTAGCTTGACCGCCCGTTTTGCCCAGAAGACAGCGTCAAGGCCGGTCGGCTTCTGACCGCTGTGGGTATAGACCTCCCAGCGCGGCTTACTATCGTTGGCGACCCGTGCGGCGTCAATGGCAACGACAATGCACTGGCTGCCGAATTTCTCCGCCCCTCCCGTGATGAGGTTGGGGGTGAGGACGGCGGCGGTGTTGATGGAAATCTTATCGGCGCCGGCGTTGAGCATGCGGCGGATATCAGCGGTGGTGCGCAGGCCGCCGCCCACGGTCAGCGGCATAAAGACTTCCTTTGAGATGCGCTCCACGATGTCGACCAGCGTGTCGCGGCCCTCTGGTGTGGCGCTGATATCGAGGAAGACAAGCTCGTCGGCGCCCTGCCGGTAATAATAAGCCGCCAGCTCGACGGGGTCGCCGGCGTCACGGAGCTGGACAAAGCTCGTCCCCTTGACCACGCGCCCGTCCTTGACGTCCAGACAGGGGATGATTCTCTTAGTTAACATAAAGTATTACTTCGCCTGCCGGGCGAATTCGATGAAGTTCCGGTACATCTGAAGCCCGTGCTCGCCGCTTTTTTCGGGGTGGAACTGGGTGGCCACCATGTTTTTGTGGGCGAGAGCGCTGCAGAACGGGATGCCGTACTCCGTCTCGCCGGCCACCAGCGACTTATCCTCGGGGTCGGCGTAGTAGCTGTGGACAAAGTAGAAGTTAGCGTTGTCCGGGACATCTTTGAAAATAGGGTGCGCTATTTTCTGCTTCACCTGGTTCCAGCCCATATGGGGAATTTTGAGGCCGGCGGGGAGCTTCCGGACCCGGCCGCGGAAAATACCCAGACACTCGTGCCAGCCGCCCTCTTCGGTGCCGTCAAAGAGAATCTGCAGGCCCAGACAGACGCCAAAAAACGGCCGGTTCTCCGCAATGACCTGCTTGATAGGCTCAATCAGCTTCAGCTTCTTGAGCGCGGCCATAGTATCGGCCGCCGCGCCCACGCCGGGGAGAATGATGGTCCGGGCGGCGAGGACGTCTTTGGGGCTGTTGACCACTCTGGGCTGATAGCCTAGTTTAGCGATGGCGTTGGCGACACTGCGCAGGTTGCCGGCGCCGTAATCGATAATAACGATAGCCCTATTTTCCACTGCTTCTATTATCCCAGACTGGCGGGCGCGGTTACAAGTTCAGACAGGGTGGGTGGCGGGGCTGGTGAAAAAGTCGCCGTCAGCGCCGACTCGCTCCCGCGACGAAGCATAGTAGCCCAGTTTGGGGTAGTAGAGCGCCATCTCCATGAAGTCGGCGAAGGTAATTCTACCTTCCTTGTGGAGGCGCTCTTTGATGACTTCTTCTAGGTCGCTCACGCTATCGACATCTTATCACGAAGCATCGAGTGAGCCAAGCCGTCATCTCTGATGCACTTGACGCCGAATACGGCCGAGAAGTGGCTTACTAGAGGGTTGGTGGTAGCTTCAACTTCTATCGGATGGCCAAGGACTTTGGAGATTGAGGTCATCACCACACCACTGATACCGCAGGGATTGATATAGTCGAAGTGCTTCAGATTAGTATTAACGTTCAGGGCAAAACCGTGCATGGTGATGTGGCGGCTGACGTTGATGCCGAGCGAGCAGACCTTCTTGTCGCCCAGCCAGACGCCCGGGTGTTGCGGATTCCTCTCCCCAACAATGCCGAAGTCGGCCAGAACTCGGATGATTACCTCTTCCAGTTTGCGGACATAGTCGCGGACGCCTAGTTCAAGCTCTTTCAAGTTCAGAATCGGGTAGCCGACGAGTTGCCCAGGCCCGTGGTAGGTGATGCTCCCACCGCGGCTGGTGTGGAAGACCTCGATGCCTTCCCGGTTCAGGACTTCGAGTGGAGCTACAATCTCGCTCCGGCCGCGGAACCGCCCGATGGTAAAGACAGGCGGGTGCTGGAGGAGGAGTAAAACGTCGGGGATACGGTTGGCGGCCCGTTCCTGCGCCAGCCGCTGCTGTAGCCTGAGGGCAGGCTCATACGGCACCAGGCCGAGGTAGCTGGCGAGACAATCGTTCATATTAGTCCTTCTGGTGCCAGCCGAGGTCGGGTTTCCGCGCCGCGGTGGCTTCGTCCAGCCGGCGGACGGGAGTGGTGTGGGGCGCCGAGTGGAGAATTTCCGGGTTCTCTTCAGCTTCTCTTGCAATCGCTTTTAGCGCCTCGATGAACTCATCCAGCGTGGCTTTGCTTTCCGTCTCGGTTGGCTCAATCATCAGCGCCTCCTCAACCACGAGTGGGAAATAGATGGTCGGCGGATGAAAACCAAAGTCGAGCAATCGCTTGGCAATATCGAACGCCTTGACGCCCTTCGCCTTCTGCCACTTGCCGGAAAGGACGACTTCGTGCATGCAGGGACGGTCGTAGGGCAGGTGATAGTCTGGCTTCAGCTTTTCCTTGAGGTAGTTGGCGCTGAGGACGGCATCCTCGCTAACCTCTCTGAGACCTTCCGCGCCGAGGGAACGAATATACGCGTAGGCTTTAATAATCGCGCCGACGTTGCCGTAGCCGACTCCCAGATTACCGATGGAGTGGGGTGGGGTGGCGAAGACATATTTTTTCCCCTTCCGGGAGGCCCAGGGGGTGGGCAGAAAGTCGGTCAGCACCGACTTCACGCCAATGGGACCCGACCCCGGTCCGCCGCCCCCATGCGGCGTGCTGAAGGTCTTGTGCAGGTTGAGCTGGACGCAATCGAAACCGAGGTCGCCGAACTTCACTTTGCCCAGCAGTGAGTTGAGATTGGCGCCGTCGCCGCAGAGCAGGGCGCCCCGCGCGTGGACAAGCCGGTCAATCGCCTCAATCTGGGGGTCGAAGAGGCCCAGGGTAGTGGGCATGGTCAGGGTCAGCGCCGCCACTTTGTCGTCCATCATCGCGTCGAGGGCTTCGAAATCCACGTTGCCATTCTGGTCCGAGGGGACGGTGGCGACTTCATAGCCGCACATCGCCGCCGTGGCGGGGTTAGAGCCGTGGGCGGTATCGGGGACGAGTATTCGGGTGCGGTTCTCCCTGCGGGACTGGTGGTAGGCTTTTATCATTAAGACGTTAGCCAGTTCACCCTGCGCGCCGGCCATCGGCACCAGGCTGGCGGCATTCATCCCCGTGATTTCGGCCAGGTACTCCTGGAGCTCATGCATAAGCTGGAGAATACCCTGAACTGACTCGACCGGCTGGTAGGGGTGCACCGAGCTGAAACCGGCAAGTCGCGCGATATCCTCGTGCCACTTGGGGCTGTATTTCATCGTGCAGCTACCCAGGGGGTAGAAACCGAGGTCGACGCCGAAGTTGAGCTGGCTCAGGTTGAGGAAATAGCGGACAAGCTCCACCTCGCTGACTTCCGGCAGGTTGAGGTTATTGCGCAAAAGTTCTTTAGGCAGTTCGGCGCAAGGCACATCTAAAGCGGGTACAGTGCAGCCCGTTTTGCCCGGCTGGCTGATATCCGGCAACAAATAATGACGCCTCATCTAAAACTCTCCTAAGACGCCGACCAGGCGGTCGATTTCTTCCTTCGTGTTCATTTCCGTGACGCAGAGGAGCATACCGTTTTCGATGGTGTCGCTGATATCCAGCCCGCCGATTATCTTCTGCTGGTACAGCGCCTTGTTGATTGCGGCGGGCGGCGCCGGGCAGCGTACGGAGAACTCCTTGAAGAATGGTTTGTCGGAGGCGAGTAAATAGCCCTTCAGTCTGGAGATGGCTTTCGCCGCATAATGGGCTTTGTGGTAGCATAGCTCGGCGACCTGCCTCAGACCGCGCCTGCCCATCGCGGCGAGGTAGACCGTTGCCGCCAGCGCCACGAGGGCTTCATTGGTGGTGATATTGGAGGTCGCCCGCTCGCGGCGGATATGCTGTTCGCGCGTTGAAAGTGTCAAAACGTAGCCGGGGTTGCCTTCCGCGTCCACCGTCTTGCCGACGATTCTGCCCGGCATCTGGCGGATATAGTCCTTGCGGCAGGCGAAAATGCCCAACCCCGGTCCCCCGAAGCTGACCGGGTTGCCCAGCGCCTGCCCCTCTGCCACCACGATATCCGCCCCGTACTCACCCGGCGGTCGGAACAGGCCGAGGGAAACGGGGTCGGCGATTGCCACAAGCAGGGCGCCGGCATCGTGGGCTTTCCGGACGAGGGCGCTCAAATCTTCGAAATAGCCAAAAAAGTTCGGCTGTGGCACGATAAGGCAGGCGCAGTCGGCGGGGAGAGGTTGGTCGGGGGCTATTTTGACCAGGGGAAAACCGCGGCCACCCAGGTAGGTCTGCACCACTTTTACGTATTTCGGGCTGACGCTGGGAAGCACGGCCACCTTGTCTTTCTGGGTGATGCGACAGGCCATCAGCGCCGCCTCGGCCGTCGCTGTGCTGCCATCGTACAGTCCGGCGTTGCTGACCTCCATCCCGGTTAGCTGGCAAACCATCGACTGGTATTCATAGATTGCCTGGAGGGTGCCCTGGCTGGCTTCCGCCTGGTAGGGAGTGTAGGCGGTGTAGAACTCGCTGCGGCCGACGATGTGCCCCACCACGCCGGGG
>Ga0315288_10010963_pt1 | contig 11420 bp, 13 predicted proteins | sample YL17G11_20_MG_FD_203454 | JGI IMG/M metagenome (GOLD analysis project Ga0315288, IMG submission 203454) | Sediment microbial communities from Yellowstone Lake, YNP, Wyoming, USA - YL17G11_20 | ecosystem: Environmental > Aquatic > Freshwater > Lake > Sediment | place: USA: Wyoming | collected... | reverse complement strand
GGGAAGGTATCCTTCAGATATGCTTCGGAGATCATGGACAACATCGAATACTGGGAGAAGGTAATCAAGATTGGCAAGGCGACGACATTGACGCGGGCGAAGAGAGCGCTGACGATCATGGGCAGACAGGAGGAGGAGGCCGAGATGGATTCCTCTAAGATCCTGTATCCATTGATGCAGGCCGCTGACATATTCGAGCTTGACCTCGATGTGGCATATGCCGGTTTGGATCAGCGAAGAGCTCACATGCTCGCGCGGGAAGCCGCAGAGAAGCTCGGATGGAAGAAGCCGGTCGCTCTGCACACTCCACTCCTTCCAGGTCTCAAAGGAATGGACAGAATGGATCCGGTCTCCACAAAGATGTCGAAGAGCGATCCGGACAGCGGAATACTCATACACGATTCACCTGAAGATATCAGGCGAAAGATCCACAAGGCCTTTTGCCCACCGACCGTCGAGGGAAATCCAGTTCTCGCGCTCTATCGGTTCATTATCTTCGACAAGCTGAAGTCCGTTCGAATTGACAGGCCTGAGAAATTTGGCGGTTCCGTGGAGTTCGGCAACTATGCGGACCTCGAATCTACGTACTCCGCCGGCGCTCTACATCCGATGGACCTCAAGAATGGAGCTTCAGAATCGCTTGCGGAGATACTTCAGCCAGCTAGGAAGTACTTTGAACGCAATCCAAGTAGATTCGATGAGATGAGGAGAGTTCTCGCCTAGCCTCTTGTCCTTTGCAGACAGTCTGACGTGCAAAACATCTAGTGGCGATCGGTCTTGCTGTGATTTCTTATGAAATCTAGCGCGCGCTGCGAGCATATGTTCAATATCGCTTCGACATCGCCGACGCCGACGAGGCCAGCTGCTCCGCCATGACCTCCACCATCATTCGATGTCTCCGTTCCGACGTCTCCCAGCAGTTTCCCAAGGTGGAGTCCCATCCGGACGACCTCAGGTCTGGCCCTGGAACTAATTCTGAAACTCTCATCCCTCTGTGAGCCAACGAAGGCCACATCCGCTCCTAACCCTATGAGAGACTTGCATACGGAGCTTTCGTATGCACTGCCATGTGAGATCGCGACGATTAGTCCGTCGGTCCTTTCGAATCTAAGTCTCTGTGCCCCTTTGAGCTGAGATATGCGCTCGGAGACATCCGGTTCAATTTCAATGAGGTCTACGACCTCGTCGATGTTCAGCCCTGTCCTCTCTAGTATCTCTGCAAAGCTGCGAAGCAAAGTTGGAGTCGCGTAGTTGAGATGACCGCTATCCGTGAGCATTCCTATCAGCAGGGCGAGACCGACATCTCTGCCGATCTCCACGCCAGATTCCTTCAGAAGCTCATAGACGATCTCCGCACAGCTCCTCTTCCTTTCGTCGCAGTAGTATGTGCATGCCGGCCAACGTTCGGTTCTCGTGTGGTGGTCGATGACAATGCAGTTCTCCAGTGATCCATCAAAAGAGCCAAGCTGGTCCGGGGAAGACGTATCTAAGATGACCGTCACGTCATAGTTTTCGGACGGCGGTCTCTCCACTATCTTGAAGTCGAGCTTGGACCCGATGACCTTCGACAACCTGTCGAGTCCTCCCGGGGCGACGACATCCACATGAGGAAAGCTTCTATATATTGCGAAGGCGCAGCCGAGAGCGTCAGGGTCAGCGTTTCCATGAAGAAGGACCAGCTTCCTTCCGCTCTGGAGCCTAAGCGCAATCGTCCCAAGCATCTGTCTATCTAAGAGGGGCATCGACATATATGCACCTTTCTGGCGAATACGCACCTAGGTGATAATCATGACCAGTCACTCGGATCAGTCATCAAGCCACCCGGTCGTTATGGGAGGAAATGTCCTTGTGCTTATCAGCCTGTGTCTTCCTGACCCTTTTGTTCGACACCTAGCGCCTTTGAAAGCTGGTCTTGCAGGCTCTGGTATCTATCTCTCATATACTTCTCCTGCCGCTCAAGCGTCTTTATCCGCACGCCTGTGGACTCTTTGTCATCCTCGATCTCCTTCAACACGCTGTCCTTGTCCTTGGCCTTGATAAGCAGCGAGCCGACGCTCTTGTAGATTGGAAAATCTTCCGTGGTCTTGTTGAGCTCTTCGATCGTTCGCTCCATCTCTTTTAGTTGTGCCTCCATCTGGTACTTCTGTCCAAGTATCGCCTGCAACTGCTGTTGGAGCTGCTGGAATTGAGCAATTTGATTTTGGATTTTTGGACTTACATCATCCATCTTTCTCACCTGCCTTTCTGGTCACGTCCTCTGCAACCTTGATCCACCTGAGATAGGAGTTCAAGGCCGCCCTCAGTGCCGACAGATCGCTCGCCTCTATATTGAGAACAAGCTCTCCTGGTCCCGAGGATATCTTGACATGTGTCCTCGGTATCTCCCTACCGACCTCGGGTGAGATCGCCCCGAAGACGACATTCGATTGTGGGGAAAAGAGTTTCAGTGTCGCGCTGTGCATTACATCCCCGCTCACTTGGCCTTGGTCACTTTCTTGACGTTCGGCCTTTCTTTGTAGAAGATCTTGGAGCCGCAGGCCTCACACTGGATCCCAACCGTGTTCACGTTTGAGTGTATGGGTTTGTTACATTTTCCACATTTGTACATTTCAGATGCCCCCCTCCGTCTCCTTCTTCTCTTCCGTCACGATTCTCTTGATACTGGGAGAGTATGAGCCCGCTGCGAATTTCGTATCGCAGTGTCGGCATACCCAGATCCCAGAACTTATTCGCTTCACGTTCTTGTGGTGACAGTTCGGGCATTCATATGAGCCCCGCTTGACCTTCTCAACGTCCCTTATGAGCTTCCTTATTTTCACGCCATATCTGGGACCGAACCTGCCCGCACTTCCTACCTTCGCTGTTCCTTTCGCCACATTCTCACCCGATCAGTTTTCTGAGATCCCTACCCAGCCTTTGGGACGTCTCGATTATTCTCTTCGCTTGTTCAAGCGTCAGGGAACCCTCAAGCCCTTTCTGCATCGCCCTGATATCACCGTTCTCGTCAGTAGTCACTGTCAGACGTGCTGCGGCGACCTTTTCCTCATCGAGAGTTGGATCGAATAATATAGAGTTTTCTATCTGAACAGCGGTGCAAGAGATGGGCGTGTTTCTTGTAGGCAACGGAAAGTCCTCTCCCTTACCATTCATCGCGGCTGGAACCATGGCGGTCTTCAGTGCTGCGACGGCGCCGAGGAAAGCAGCATCGAACAGGTTGCCATCATAATCAAGGACATACATATCTACGAAGCACAACCAGACTTCTTCGCCAGGCGTAATGCATAGAGCCGTGAGATCGATCATCTCGCTTTCTCTGATTCCGCGATCGACCACTCTTGCGAGCTCGATGGAATCCTCATCCGGTGGTCCGGATTCAAAGTTGGGAGAGGCCAGCGGTATAAGCTCTGCATTTGTTGAAAGCACTCCTTTGTCTGGGGTGTCCGAGAACGGGGTTCCTATTGCAATTTTGACACCCACAAGGACATCTGTGTCTCCGAGCTTTACTCTGGCTGAGCCTTCCGCACTCTCGACGAATCTTCGTTCGATGCTCACTTGTCTAAACTCATCCCATGTCCGACCATCTACTCTCTTGCCCTTTGAAAGAAGCTTATGGATGTGATCCCTCTTTATGTCCGACATTATTGCACGAGCCATGTTCAACCCTCCAGTTCTTGTTGATTACGGGGAACCTCTTCCTCAAGACCCTCGACATCCTCAACCGCATATCTTCTCTTTAGCGCATCCTTCTGCAATTGGTAGATCTTCTCACATGCTCCAAACCCATATTCCATCGCCTGGTTGAATTCGTTCATCGTCATATGACCATCCATCTGCATCAGGAGTATCTCTCCAGTGCGGGGGATGATCGCCAATGGCAAATCCGCCTGACCGTAGTTGTCCTCCTCCTTGCACAAATCTAGGACTACTTGTCCATCGATCTTTCCTACGGCCACCGATGGAATCATGTCCTTCATCGGTATGCCTGCATCTGCAAGCGCAACAGAGGCGGCGGTGAGACCTGCGCATCGAGTTCCAGCATTGGCCTGAAGTATCTCGATGTACACGTCGACCGAGGTCCTCGGGAAGTACTCTGTGAAAACGACGTATTCGAGTGCCTCAGAGATGATTTTCGATATCTCTACGGACCTTCTGTCAGGTCCAGGTCTCTTTCTGTCCGACACAGAGAACGCAATCATGTTGTATCTGCACTGGACGAGAGCCTTCGAGGGGTCCTGGAGGTGTCTGGGATGACACTCTCTCGGTCCATAGACAGCTGCGAGGACCTTGTTCTTGCCCCACTCCACATACGCAGAACCGTCCGCCCGCTTTAGGACTCCCGCCTCAATCTTGATCTGCCTGAGCTCGTCGACCTTCCTACCGTCGATTCTCAGGCCATTCTCATCTATCATCTTTCCTACCATAGAATCACCTTACTGACTCGGTTTCATTACCGACTCCAAATACTCCTTCACCCTCTCAGTCAATCTCATCGTCTGAGCGTCTTCGTCGATCATCTTTATTGCCTTGATAGCAACGACGATGCTCTCGATATCACCATCCAACCATATCCTGCCATTCTGACCAACAAAGATCCTGCAGTTGGTGTGGCTTTTTATCAACTGAATCATCGATCCGCTCTTGCCGATGACTCTCGGCACCTTGCTATGGGAAATGTCGATTATCTGTCCCCCTTGTAATTTCCTCAATCCCTGATCCTTCATGGTCACCTGGACTCTCTTTGTCTCATCAACCATCAGGACCTTCGCCAATATGGTGTCCCCAACGTTCAGATATCTCGCAGTGTCCCCGAACTCAACTCGCCAGGGCACTTCATTCACATGCAAGGGCGCTGGATATGGGGAGTTGATGTCGATTAACCAGTTTGAAGGGCCAATATCTATCACTTTCCCAATGACATTGTCTCCGGTCACTGGTATGTACCTTCCGCCGAGCGGTATGACGTTCACATAGTTCGATTTGGTGCTCTTTATGCCTAGCTGCGAGGCGAATATCTTGCCGTCCTCGACATAGGTCCCGTTTCCAGGCTTGAGTTTGCCAGAATCGAGCAGTTCTCCGGGAACGACGATCTCTCGCGCCGGCCTCACCATGCCATCTTTACTCATGATTTCACTTTCCTTCATTCAATCAGTACTCACAACCGTATACGCACTTTATGCTTTCCATATTTCAACGAGCGGTCTATTTCAGTATCTTCGTCTCAACATTGCCTTTTGTTCTCTCATTCAGTCGACCGAGAAAGTCATCCCTCATACCTGCTGGCAGCTCTACCACTCCTATCCAGCTGCCGTTCTGTTGCCACTCTTCCTTGGTGATCCTGCCCATATGAGAAATGTCCTCAAAACACCTACCGTACTCTTCGCCAGAGAGCTTGACCGCGATTCGGATCTTATCGAACCTGATTGGAATCAGTGGACGCAGGGCGTCCAATACGGTCTTGACCTGCGCCTCAACCGACTTGAACGGATCGATGTGCACTCTTGCTTCATCCATTGCCATTTCTATCCGTTGCGGTGGGTGAGGAGCACCTGTCTGCGGGTTGATCGCATTTCTGGCAATCTCGGAGACTATTCTCTTACGTTTGCTCTCTTGCATGTCTCGACGTTGTAGGGTAGTCAGTTGCACCTCGCCCTTGAGGATAATCTGTTTTGCAACCTCTATTGGATCGTTTGTGCCAAAGACTTCCTTGATTTTCTCATCCGATGCTCGAGTGCCCTTCCTAGCGTTGCGGAAAACTTCATCGACGACCATGTAATCGATCAGTTCGACTTCCCGTCCTTCCCTCAGGTGATTGACCACCTTGGGGTCGATCAGAACCTCGAAGCTCTCGCCGTGTGACTCAAGGCGAGCTATAATCGCATCCTCGATGTCGACCATCGGAACCACGGCTAAGAGGCGTTCGCCCTCTCAATGTAAGCCTCGACCTCAGACTCCTCCATGCGTCTGAAGTCCTCATCACGTCTGACCATTCCAATCTCTACAGCTCGAGGATTGAGCTTCTCCTCTTCCGTTGCCTTCTTCAAAGCTCTCAGGCCGAGGACGACCGCATCGCTCATCTCCATGTCCTCGGCATATCGTTCCTCGAAGACCTCCATCACAGCGTTCCTTCCCGCCCCGATGCTGCCCGCTTTGTATGATATCAAGGCACCACTGGGGTCGGTCTCGAATAGGTGCTCTCCCTGGTCGTCGACTCCGGCTACGAGTAGCGCGGTCCCAAAAGGCCTGACTCCGCCATACTGGGTGTAGTTCTGCTTGTAGTCGCAGATGCGTTTCACCAATGATTCGACGCTCATCTCCTCATCATATGTGATCTTGCTTATCTGCGCTATGACACGCGCCTGGTCGACCAGTATCCTAGCATCGGCCACCAGTCCTGAGGTCGCGCACCCAATATGTCTATCGATCTTGAAGATCTTCTCGATGGATTTCGGCTCCATTAGTCTGCTAGCGATTCTCTTGTCGACGATCAAAACCACTCCGTCCTTGAATTTGAGGCCGACGGTCGTGGTGCCTCTTTTCACTGCCTCCCTAGCATACTCCACCTGGAAAAGCCTTCCATCAGGAGAGAACACTGTTATGGCTCTATCGTATGCCATCTGTCCTGGTTGCATTAAATCACTCCTCTATTCTCGATACGGTTCAAGCCTAAAGTTCTACATAGATATATATCTTGTTCATCATCGTGAGCCGGATTATCGGAATCTGGCATGTGAGGCCGTCAGTCCTTGACTAGCTTCGCCTCGAGGCTCTACTGCGACAGTATTTGGATCAAAGGTTCTCTGATACACCTTCGTTTTCTTCTTGTGTCGCACTACCTTGGATGAGAACCTTCACCACCGCCCCGGACGTGAGGCCTGTACTTCTCTCGCAAGGTCTTAAGGGTACCAGAGGTCCTCAGAGATTCGATTCTAATGCATTTGGATGCGGTCGAGTCAATATCCGCAAGCATTCTGAGTATTCCCTCCTTCTCGAGATTAGAGCAACGGACGATGCCTAGTGTTCCATCGAAATCGATGAGCCTCGGTGCCCTGATTCCAAGATCGTCCGAAGTATCATTGAGCATCGTTGTCATGACCTGGGCAGAGACAGGCGAATCCGATACAACTCGGAACGCGATGTATCTGCGCCTGCCCCGTCGGTCCTTTACGACCATTTGGACTTATCACCGCACTTTGTCTAGTATCCCCTGGTTGAAAGAATCCCGACCGAGGACCTGATTCGACTTCACTCCTGTTATGACGACCATGACCTTCACGATGCCCTCACATTCGGGCTCGATCGTGCAGCCCCATATTATCCTTGCCATCGGATTGATGCACTTTCCGACCATCTCAGCTGCTTTCTCAGCCTCGGCCAAAGTCAGGTCATTTCCTCCGACCACCCTGATGAGGGCACCCCTCGCTTCATGGGTATCCAAGTCTCCGAGCAGTGGTGACGACAGCGCCTCGTTCACGGCCTCCTCTATCCTATTGTCATCAGACCTCGACTCACCGATTCCAATCATGGCGACTCCGCCGTTTTTCATTATGGTCATGATGTCATTGAAGTCCACGTTCACAAGGCCAGGCTTCGTTATAATTTCGGTTATGCCTTTTATGCTCTGCATTAACACTTCATCTGCGACTTTGAAGGCCGCCTCGAGGGGAAGCTTCGGTACGATCTCAAGCAACTTGTCATTTGGAACGACAATTGTTGTGTCGCAGAACTCCCTGAGTCGGTTGATGCCTTTGACAGCATTGTCTGTTCGGATCCTTCCTTCGGCCTTGAATGGAAGCGTCACGACTCCGAGCACCAAGGAGCTCCTCTGTCTCGCAAGCTCAGCTACGAGCGGAGCAGTTCCGGTACCAGTGCCTCCGCCCATTCCTGCCGTAACGAAAACGATGTTCTGTCCATCTACATACTTCATCAGATCGTCTCTAGCTTCTTCGGCTGCCTTTCTTCCTACTTCGGGTATAGCGCCGGCCCCGAGCCCCTTCGTCAAGGTCCTTCCTAGGAGGACCTTGTTCGGTGCCTGGATGGAGAGAAGATGCTTCGCGTCGCTATTTGCGGCTACGAGAGTCGCACCGACGATTCCTGATTGGTAGAGCCTTCGTACTGTGTTGGAGCCGCCTCCACCGCATCCAACGATCGCGATTTTCACTCTTAGCGCTTCAACGATATGCTTAAGCTCATCATCATCCGGGCTAGCTGTCCGCCCTCCAGGATTCGCCTCTGCTTCCAATCCCTTCTTGACGTCTCTTTCCTGCTCAAGAGCTCTGTCTAGAACTGATTTCATGTGCACCCATCCTCGTCTTGGCATTATTATATTAATTGTATTTAAACCCATTTCTCTTTTGGATTCTGACGGTTTGGGTCGCCAAATCTTTCCCATTCCCTGCGGGATTGTCGGATTCCTGTTCTCGTTTCGCACATGTAATCTCAGATTAGTTCGAAAACCACTCCGCAATTTCTGCAAGTGGATTCACTGGCCGCTAGCTCGTTGCCGCATTCAGGGCACGAGTCACCGATCAACGCTCCACATTCGCAGACTTCCTCGCCCTGAGGAAGAATTCTCTTACATAAGGGACAGGTCTGAGTATCAAGATGGTCGAATCGCTCCCCGCAATTCCTGCAACCGCTTTCATCCTCTGAAATGGATGTTCCACATTCCGGGCACTTGAAACGCCCCCCCTCTTCCACGAATATTGCGCCACACTCGCACGTTCCGGCACCAGCCGGGACGTTCGCACCGCATAGTGGGCAAAGAATGTAGTTCACTTTTGTCCCCGTAATCGGAGCAGTCATCTTTTCACTGTTGGGTGTGCGGAGTGTGATGAAGCCGTTCTCTGATGGTGTCCTACCGTCTCTCGTTGTGTAGTGGCATTCGCAGTAAGGACAGTATCCTGTTCGAGATATGCATGTCGAATGGAACGATTTCCCGCAACTGCACTTGACATATTCCATGTCCTGTTTGACTCTCCCGAGACAGATTTGGCATATGAGTGGCTTTACTTTCGGACCAGTGACTTGGACTTTGGGTCTAGAACCACGAGATTTGTCATTCCGATTCTCTTTGCCCTCTTTTTCATTTTCTGGGTAGAGTCTCGAGCCAATCAAGGATCGTTTGATCAGTATGATCGTCGCCATGACTGTTGCACCAAGGAGAAGTGCCACTACGATTAGGAAAAACACGATCCATGGACAGACATCGCGGGTATAACCTTTTGCTGCCAATTACTACTCTTGATACCTTTAGTCCGATCGCCGGAGAGGAGATTCATAGGAAATAATGGCATCAACCCTTTCCATAGAACTTCCCGCAGACCTGGTGCGAAAAGTATAATAACTATCGTTAATATGAGCCCCTTCGGCTTGCATGGTGTGTTCCACACAATGTTGAAATATTGCGTGGTGATAGGGTGTCTGACACGCACCTTGAGTCCGAAAGGGTTGTCAACAGGACCTTTGAAATCCAATCGAGAGTCATGCGCAACTTCTTCCGACATCAAGGTTCTTAGGGTGGAAGGTTCGAGATGACAGAAGAGCAAGAGGCGAAAATCGGAGTCTTTGTCTGCAGATGCGGCGCGAACATCGGACGCGTCATAGATTGCGAGAATCTGCGTGAGTACGCATCTAAAATGAAAGACGTCGAGACATCTGTAACTCACGATTACCTTTGCAGTGATGATGGGCTTCGCAGCATGCGAGACGAGATATCAAAGACTGGTGTCAGTGCGATCGTTGTCGCCGCGTGCACACCAAGGTTGCATGAGAAGACCTTTAGAGATAACATCGAGGCCGCCGGCATCAATCGACACATGCTTCATATCGCCAATATTAGGGAACAGTGCTCATGGGTCCACTCCAATGAACCGTATAGGGCCACCCAGAAGGCGAAGGACCTTCTGAGAATGGGTGTCATGAAGGCGAAGACCTTCACACCGGTCGAGGCTGCCACCGTTCAATTGAATCGAGACGTCCTTGTCATCGGAGGAGGGGTGGCTGGAATAGAGGCGGCCTATGATCTCGCCGAACTTGGTTATAAGGTGCATCTCGTCGAGAGAAAACCCGTACTTGGGGGAAACATGGCGACATCATTTACATGTCTTCTCTGGTGCCACGAGGTTCCAGGCACACCTCAGAACATCAGCTTTCGAAAGGGAACGTTTCCTACGTGCGACTGCTCAGGTTGCACCATCACTCCCAGGTTGGTGGAACTAATCAATCATCCAAACGTCAACGTTCTCACGATGTCTCAAGTAAAGGAAGTAGGCGGGTACGTTGGGAACTTCAAAGTAAAGGTTGTCAAGGCGCCGAGGTATGTCGACGAAGGAAAGTGCGTTGGATGTGGTAACTGCTCGACGGCATGTCCGGTCTCCGTGAAAAACGAATATGATTATGGATTGGCGGACAGGAAAGCAATATTCCTGCCATATCAGCAGGGAATCCCAAGGAAGTATCTCGTTGATATGGATTCCTGTCTTCGATCCAAAGGGGTAGAGTGTTCTCTTTGTTTGGACTCGTGTCCATTCGAGGCTCCGAACTACTCCGATCGGGAGAGAGAAATCGACCTCGAAGTAGGTGCGATAATCGTGGCGACAGGGTTCGAGACATACAAACCGCACGTCATTGGGTACCTCGGTTACAAGGAGTTTCCGAACGTCGTCACTATCATGGAACTGGAGAGAATGCTTGACAAGGCCGGACCCACCTCAGGCATCGTGGTCAGACCATCGGACCGAAAGGTGCCAAAACGAATAGCGTTCATCCAGTGTGTCGGGTCGAGAAATCGCAGGATCAGTGAGGGCTACTGTTCGAAGGTCTGTTGCATGTACACGATGAAGAACGCACAAGCAATCAAGGAGACCCATCCAGAAGTAGATATCACTGTCTATTATATCGACCTGAGGGCAGTCGGTAAAGGGGTCGAGGAGTTCTATCATAGGACAAGAGAAGACTACGGTGTCGAGTACACGAGAGGGAGACCGGCCAAAGTCCTCGAAGATAAGGCCACGCAGAATCTCATAATCCGAGCAGAGGAGACCCTTCTCAACAAGATAACAGAACGCAACTTCGACCTGGTCGTCCTGTCCGTTTCTCTCGTGCCGCCGGAAGGGATGAAGGAACTGGCTGATATGCTCAAGCTCCGACAGAGCCCGGATGGTTTCATACAGGAGGCTCATACAAGAATGAAGCCCGTCGAGACCTCGATCGAGGGCGTATTCGTTTGCGGGTGCGCTCAGGGACCGAAGGACGTCCCCGAATCGATCGCCCAGGCACGGGCGGCTGCACTCGAGGTTGCGATACTCATCGGCAAGAAGGTTTTAAAACCCGAGTCTCTAAACGCCTTCGTCGACCAAGAGAAATGCATCGGTTGCGGGCTATGCCAAGAGACCTGCCCATACGGGGCAGCCGTGCTGGAG
>Ga0315288_10010962_pt1 | contig 11420 bp, 6 predicted proteins | sample YL17G11_20_MG_FD_203454 | JGI IMG/M metagenome (GOLD analysis project Ga0315288, IMG submission 203454) | Sediment microbial communities from Yellowstone Lake, YNP, Wyoming, USA - YL17G11_20 | ecosystem: Environmental > Aquatic > Freshwater > Lake > Sediment | place: USA: Wyoming | collected... | reverse complement strand
GCCCATCGTTCAGAGGTCCGAGCATTGGGACGGTGAAGTTGCAGGATGGAGGTCGTCATCCTCGGATGTTCAGCCGCCCCACGCTCCAGTACCTCCCCGCCCCTGTAACTTGTGGGGTAGGATCAGCTTTGGGAGAGGGTTGGGGTGAGGGGCCAGGCTTCGCGGATCGGCCGGCCTATATCACGGAGTGCCCCCGGGCCGCACGGTGACCGCGCTCGGGGCGGATAGGCTTGATAGCCGCCACGTTCTCCGGCTCGTAGTCGATGAGCTTCAGCCAGTCTTCGAGGTGGCTGGACTTCGGGAAGATCTCGTTCTCCTTGAACTCCAGCTTGACCGCCTGCTCGAGGTCCGGCAGGCTCACGCCCTCGGACTCGCTGCTCTTCGCGATAGACCGCTTGATGGCCAGGTCCTTCGCGCGCTCGATGATGGACATCAGGACCGCGCCACTGAGAAGGTCACGCCAATGCAGCGTGTCAACCTTCCCGCTCACGAGGTGAACGTTGAGGAACTCCGTCTCGCGTGAGCGGGCGAAGAGCCGGTCCAGCGACTGCTCTACGAGCCAACCCCTCGCCGCCTCCGTATCACCGTGCTCGGAGACGAGATCGGGGTCGAGCGGCACCGCGGCATCGAGGTAGATGTCGAGGATGTCCTTGCTCGCGCGCCGGTCCGGCCGGCCGATCTTCACCTTCCGGTCGACGCGCTCGGGCCTCAGGATCGCAGGATCAATGTAGTCCGGACGGTTCGATGTGAGCATCACGACCACGTTCTCGAGCGCCACCAGCCCGTCCATCTCTGCGGAGAACTGCGGCACGAGCGTGTTCGCGATGTTCAGCCCGCGGCCGGAGCTGCGCGTGCGCAGAAGCGACTCGGCCTCGTCGATGAAGATGAAGACGAGGTAGCCCTCCTTCGCGCGCTCGCGGGCCGTGGAGAAGATCTCGCGCACCATGCGCTCGCTCTCGCCAAGCCACATGTTCAGGATGCGCGGCCCGCTGATGTACATGAAGTAGTCCTGCACCTGTCGGCCCATGCGCTCGCTGTACTCCCGCGTGAGGTTGTAGGCCGTGGCCTTACCGATGAGCGTCTTCCCGCAGCCAGGCGGGCCGTAGAGCAGAATGCCCTTCAGCGGGCGCTTGCCGAACCGGGCGAACAGCTCGGGGTGGAGTAGGGGAAGCTCGATCGTGTCGCGGATGAGCTGGATCGCGTCCTCCTGCCCACCGATCTTGGACCATGGGATCTCCGGCACCTTCTCGAAGTAGAGGTCGGAGGTCTCCGTCTTCGCGAAGGGCTCGATGGCGACATGCCCGGTGGGATCGAGGAGGATCTCATCGCCCGACTTCAGTGTCACGTCGAGCAGTTCGGCCCCGCGAAGCACGATGCGGCTGCCGATGCTCGCCGGCTCGGAGCCGACGCGGATGCGCCCGTCGGGGAGCGCCTCCGCCACCTTGACGATCGGGCCGTCGGAGGCGTACCCGAGGCCGCCGACGATCACGTAGGCGTCGTTGACCCGCACCCGGTGCCCCACGCGCAACTGCTCGGCGTCCATCTTGGGGTCGATGTTCGCGTAGTACTCAGAGTCGCCTATGACGATGGTGGCCACACCCTCGTCGGTCGCGCCAAGGAAGGTGGCGACGCGGTTCGCGGGGCTCGTGAGCTTCTCGTAAGCCTCCTCGAACTCGCGGATGACATGCAGGGCTTCCTCGCGCTGCTGCTTGTCCACCTCGAGCTGGTGCCGCAGCACGAGCAGCGCCGGCAGCCGCCGGTCATCGTCGGCCGCGCTCGCGATGAGCTGGTCGACGACCGCCGTTGCCTCGATGTGCGTCTCGAAGAGCGCGGGATCGAAGTCATCGCCCGTGCTCTCTTCAGCGCCTTCCTCGCCGGCGCCCTCGCGCCCCACGCGGAAGATGCGGTCCTCATCGTGATCGTAGTCTCTGCGTCGTCTTCCCGACATCCATTCACACCCTCAACGGGCCTCGCGGCCCATACCCACTTTTACCCCATTCCGCCCGCTGACGCCTCCCCCGTGTGTTCACCAACGTCCGGGCCGGGCGGCGCGCTCCCTCCGGAAGGCCCAAGACTGCCCGCCGCCGAACCGCCAAACATCCCCTTCGATCGGGAGGTGCCCCGTGCTTCGCTACGCCATCGTCTCGCTCATCGCCGCTTCGATCGCCTCGGCTCAGGGCGGGTTCCTCGACACCGCGAAGGAGCCATCGCCCTTCGTGCCCGATGCCGCCCGGTGGATCGGGCAGCCGGATTCGCCGGCGGGGTGGGCGCACCACATCCGCTTTCGCCGCGCACTGGACATGCCGGATACGCCGCGACGCGCCATCGTGGCGGTCTCGCCGTCGCAGTACATCGAGTTACGGATCGACGGCGCCCTCCTCAGCACCGGCTGCGACAGGCATGAGGCGCTGCCCGTCTTCGTGGACGTTACCGGCGCCCTCGCGGCCGGATCCCATGAGGTGACGGTCGACGTGCGGTCGGAGTGGCGGCCGCAGCTATATCTGCAGCTTCGGGCCGAACATGCCGACGGGCGGTTCGAGGACATCGTGTCCGACGCGTCCTGGGAAGTGTGCCCCGTGTCGGACGAGGGCGCCGCCGGGGACTTCGTGTCTGCGACCGACTCGGGCGGCTACCACCGCACGCCCGGCGCAAGCTGGATCGGCGTCGAGTTCGCGCTGCTGCCGCGGGAGCAGGTCCGCGAACACCTCGACGCGCACAACCAGACACTCCGGAAGCAGTGGGAGTCCGACCGCGAGGGGCCCTTCTCCGAGTTCCGTGCCCGGTACGAGCAGCCCGGCCTCGAGGAACGCTACGCCGAGTTCTGCCGGCTCGACAGAAGGACGGGGCAGTTGCTGGATGCACAGGGCCGCGAGATCCACCTGTTCTTCACGATCTACGACCAACAGAGCGCCGACGGCAGCGCCATGTCGATCGCGGACTTCGACTACGACCAGCTCGAACGTGACCTGGACCTCATGGCCGCGGCGCACGTGAACCCCTACATGCGACAGATGGGCTGGGACCGCCTGCTCGACGGACGCGGCGAGTGGCAGCCGTGCGAGAAGCAGCCGAAGGGCTCGGACCTACCAAAGTTCGCGCTGATGCGCGACATTTGGGACTACTTCCTCGACCGTGTGCAGGCGCATGGGCTGCACGTGGTGCTCGAGGCGGACTTCTACTGGTCGGCCAACCCCGACGTCATCTACGCGCCCTACCGGTCGCGGTACCACATCTACCCTGAGGCGCTTGAAGCGGAGGCGCTCGCGACGCGCAAGATCATGAACTACTTCTCGAAGCGGCCCTGCGTGCTCGGCGCCATGGCGGGTGAGGAGGACATCCTCCTCGCGCACGATCTCACGAACCCCCACTTGCGGGCGCTCTACAGCGAGCACATTCGCGCCAAGTACGGGGACATCGCGACGTTCATCGCCTCACACCCCGGCGGGTACGACTGCAGCGCTCCGACCGGGCTTCGGCGTGTCGAACGCCAACCGGAGTTCATACCCGGCGTCACGAAGGATGCGGTGATGGCGCCCTCGTTCGTCTGGAAGGCGGGGCTCTTCGATGGGCTCCGCTCACTCGACGACGTCCCGCTGCCGACGTGGCCGCCCTACATGACCGAGGAGAACCCAGAGGTCGCGGCGAGGGGGCATCGCTCCTACAACGACTTCACGCCCGACGATCCCCTGTGGATCGACTACTACGAGACGGTCGAGGAGCATCTGCTCTTCGACATGCTCTGCCGCTGGGCGACCATAGTACGCGAGGGCTGCCCGAACCAGCTTTTGTTCTACTCGAACGCCCAGGACATGACGACAAGCTGGCACTTCCTGCACCTACTCCGCCGGTCAGACCTGCCCTTCGATGTGATCGGCGTGGGCTGCCATGACTCCACCTTCTCCTGCGCGGAACTGGAGCCGTGGGCGACAACGCGGAAGACGATCAAGGTCGTCGCCGCCTATCGGCCGTACGTGAACGCCAACGGCGCGCTGCCCCTCGGGATCGCCTCGGGCGAAGGTGAAGGCGGCAAGGAGCCGGAGGACATACTGAACTACTACCGCGGCGCGCTGTTCGATGAGATCGGCGGCGGCGCCGCCTGGACACAGACCTATACGTGGACACACATCTCCGGCGGTCGCGATGGCGGGAAGCCGCACGAGACCCCGCTCGTGAAGTGGATGGGCGAGTTCCTGTCGGCGCACGAGCACGACCCGTTCCCGCTGGCTCGTGAGGTGCCCGTCCTCATCCTGGGCAATGACAACCTGCAGCATTCGAACCGTAGCGGCCTCGACTATGGCAACGCCCTGGAGCTGGCGCACGAGCTCACACAGCTCAACATCGACTTCGACATTGCGATGGCTTCGGCGCTGACCAGAGGGACCGACGAACGGTTCCGCATCGACGTGGATCGCTACCGGTTGATCCTGCTGCCCAGTGTCGCCTGTGATCTTCCAACCGACGTCTGGCGCACGCTGGGGCGATGGGTCACGGACACGACTCACCCGGAGGGGCGTACACTGGTCGTCGGCCTCGCCGAGGGCCGAACTGCCTACATGGCGCCGGCGGATGGCTTCCCCGCGGCACTGCAGCGGTTGCTGGGGCGAACTGACTACGACGGACGCAGCACCATCGGGGGGCCGCAGGCTGTTCGCGTGGGCGATCAAGAGTTCACGGTCACGTTCGGCCCCGGCACCCCGATCGGCGTTCTCTCCGGTGACGACGTGGTGCTCACGCTCGCCGACGGCCGCGGGCTTGCGGTGGCGCGCGAGTACGGGGGCAACCGTGTCCTTGCCGTCGGCTTCCCCCTCGGGCTGAACACGAACGACCTGTGGGCGGTCCCTCCGAAGCAGGAGCCCTACGATGCCTATGCCTCGCTGCTGGACCTACTCGTGACGGAGAGCGGCGTGCCTCGGCCGATCGTCGCGCCGCACAACGTGCGCGTCTACCCCAGCGCCGACGGGCGCACGCTGCTGATCCGCGAACGGTACAACATGCCAACCCAGGCGCACATCGAGGTGACACTGCCCGAAGGCGTGTTCTATGCGGAGGGGATCCTACTGCCGAACGGGCGCACAGTGATCGACATCCCGCTTGGGGCGTATGAGGGGATCGCGCTGTCGGCGGTGCAGTAGGCGTGGACGGTGGCTCTCGTTCCCTCCCCCGACCCCCTCCCACCAACTCGTGCGGGAGGGGGCTTAGGCGACCTCGCCCGCGCCGTCGGCGGCCTCGCATACCCATACGCGCGGCGAGAGGTTGGCGCGCGGCGGATAGGCCTCGTGGATGCGTTGCGTGAACCGCTCGACCGCATCGGCCGCGACAAGGTTCACCGTGCAGCCGCCGAACCCGGCGCCGGTCATCCTAGCCCCGAGGCAGCCTTCGACGCCCTGGGCGATCTCCACCATAGCGTCCAGCTCGTCACAGCTCACCTCGTAGTCGTCGCGCAGGCTCCCATGTGACTCCGCCATGAGCTCGCCGAAGCCGGACAGCTCGCCGGCGGCGAGGAGCGCTCTTGCCCGGAGCACGCGCTCGTCTTCACTCACGACGTGCCGGGCGCGACGCAGCACTACGGGCGATAGCTCGGACGCGAACTCGGCGAGCATGTCCGACGTCACATCGCGCAGCGCCCTAACCTCCGGGAAGCGCCGCGCGGCGACGGATGCAGCGTGCTCGCACTCCGCCCGGCGCTCGTTGTACTTCGACCCCGCGAGGGTTCGCGGCTTTGAGGTGTCGCACACAACCACCTTGACGGCCGTGGTGTCCAGCGGGACGTGCTCCGTCGAGAGGTCGCGGCAGTCGAGGAACAGGCCGTGCCGCGCGCGCCCCATGGCAGAGATCGACTGGTCCATGATCCCGCAGTTCACGCCGACGAACTGGTTCTCGGCTTTCTGACAGAGCAGCGCCAGCTTCGGCTTCGGGAGCGCGATGTCGAAGATGCTGCACAGCGCGGTCGCCACGGCCACCTCGTAGGCCGCAGACGAGCTTAGCCCTGAGCCCAGCGGCACATCGCTCGCCAACACGGCATCGAACCCGCCGAGCGGGATACCTTCCTCGGAGAGCGCCCAGACCACGCCGCGCGCGTACCGCGCCCAGTCTGGAGGTGCGCCGTCGCGCGGCTCGGCGACCGGGAACTCGTCCGCGCCACCCATATCGACGGAGTGCAGGGCCACTCGGCCGTCATCGCGGGGACGGATGGCGGCGCCGAAGTCCATGTCCAGGGCGCACGGCAGAACGAAGCCATCGTTGTAGTCGGTGTGCTCGCCGATGAGGTTGACGCGGCCGGGCGCGCGGAAGAAGCGGACGCCGTCCAGACCTCCCAGAGCACGCCCTGCCGCCTGCCTCAGCCTCTGAACAATCGCCATGGTCCCGGCTTTCCTCACAACGGGGTACCCATCCCACCACGGGCGTCGTCATTGTACACAGGGGAACCGGGCCGGGGAACCGCCGGGACGGCGAGACGTCCGACAGGCAGGGGCCTCTGCGCGGTTCGGCTATCCTCCGGGCGCCATGCTCGGCGCTGAATGGAGTCACCTCCATGCGATACCCGCTGGTCGCCCTCGGGGCCGCCGTACTGCTGCTCGCCACTACCGGCTCGCCCCCGGCGAGGGCGCAGGAGCGGATCACATCGGTCGTCCGGAGCGGCGAGCTGATCTGGGCGAACCGTTACTCCCCTCGGTTCTCACACGATGGCACATGCGTCGCATACGTCGAGGAGCTTCACCTCGGCGGCTCGCGCACGGAGTCCAACGTCTGGTTCCTGGATCTGGGCACACTCCAGGCCACGCGCGTGAGCGCCGGACGCGGAGGGTTGGACCCCGCCTGGTCCAGCGATGGAAAGCAGCTGGCGTTCATCGAGCCTGGCCGCGGCGCCGCGGCGCGCGGGCAGCTCATGGTCTACAACCGGGCGTCGTTTGCCGTACGTCCCGTCACCGTACACGACGATGTCTTCCAGCCCGCCTGGTTCGGGGGAGAGGAGCGCTTGGCCTACCTGCGCCACACCGACGAGGGAGGAGCGTGGCGCACCGCCATCTGCACCATCCGGGCCGATGGCAGCGACTACCAGGAAGTGAAGTCCTGGTCGCTGGCCGAGCTGCCGGGAAACGTGGTCTGGGCGAACTCCGGGCGCGCGGCTTGCTACTGGGCCTACGCGCCGGCGGAGATGGTGGAGGGCCGCGCCATGCGTCGGCTCGTCCTTCGCACCATCGATCTGGACACGAAACAGGAGCGCGACCTGCCCATCCCGCCGGACACACGGCATGTGGGACGCGCATGCTGGTCGCCCGACGACACGCAGATCGCGATCGAGGCGACGTTCGACAAGAACCTCACCGAGATCTGGGCCATCCCCGCGGTGCCGGACGCCGGCGCCGCTCGCCGGGTCACCGTCAGCGAGGCCGGCGAGAGCTTCTACCACCCCGCCTGGATCGCCGGTAACGATAGCATCGTCTGTGTCAAGTACCCGCGGGAGGATGCGGCGGGCGGGCGCGCGCTGCCGCTACTCCTCCTCGTGGATGCGCGGTCCCACGTCCAGAGCGTCCTCACACCGGACTGGGCGCGGCCTGTCGACCCGTCGGCGGACATGGAGCTGTGTGCCGCCCCGACGGGCACGACGGTGGTGGTGGCCGCCGATTCGGAGCTGCGGTTCATGGAGCTGGGCACGGAGCGCCAGCGCAACATGGTGCTGGCGGCGGATCGCATCCGCGAAGTGGGCCGGGCGCTGGTGCGCTTCGCGGCGGAGCGGAACGGCGGCATGATGCCTCGGCCGCGCGAGGGCGAGAAAGCGGACACGTTCTGGATCGACCTCATCAAGGACTCGGTGTCCGGTGAGGGGCTGCGCTCGCCCGGCGACCCGGACAACGCGGCGAAGACGTCTTTCAGATACCCGGAGACGGCCTACGGGTTGGATGCGCGGCTCGTGTCCAAGGACCGGGAGAAGGTCATCCTGATCGAGAGGTCGGGCATCCACCTCGGCGGGCACCACGAGCTGCGCATGAACGGCGAGGTGCTGTTTGTGCCGGACACGGAACCCCCGGCGCCGCCGGCGAAGTAGCGTGGCGCGGGCCGCCGTGCCCGCGAGCTTTGGGCGGGAAGAGGTGGCGGGAATGCGGTACGGTCTGCTGATCTCCTGTGGCGTTCTCGTCGCGGTGAGCTTCCTCGGCGAGCGCGCCCATCCCGCGGAGGTCGTCGAGCGCGACCAGTGGTTCGCCGGGTACATGGGCGAGTCGAAGCTCGGCTGGGCGCATCTGGTCACGGGTATGGACACCCTCAACGGGAAGCCCGTCGGGATCGTGCGCCTGAACGCGACCATCTATGCTGAGGCATTCCTCGGCGCGGGGGCCAGCGCTGTCGAGTACGACCTTGTGCAGCACATGGACGCGGGCACACTGGCGCCCATCCTCCTGGAGAGCCGCGTGAACCTCGCGGGTGAGCCCTCTACGACGCGCATCCGTTTCGACGAGGGAGTGCCCTCCTTTGAGGTGACCTACGGCGGTCGGACGGAGCGCGGGACTATCGACGTCGCGCCCGATCAGGCGCTCGAAGCCGACCTGGGGTTCCTGCTGCAACCGAAGCCATCGACGCGCCAGACTCACTTCGTCAGCTTCCTCTCTCTCCAGGTCGCCGAGGGCGCGGTGACCGTTCTCACGGACGACCTGCCCGAGGGTGCGACGAGCGGGGTACGCAGCGTGTGCACCGTCGGGACGATGACCGCCTACCTTGACGCCGCCGGGAAGATCGTGTCGGCTGCCCTGCCCATGGGAGTGCGCCTCGAGCCCCGGCCCGAAGCTGAAGCCCGCGATATGGGGCCGGAAGGGTATGTGCCGCCGGTGAACCTGGGCATCGGATTCGGCGGGAAGAGCGACCGCCGGATTGACGACCCGGATGCCGTGACCGACCTGACGGTCGTGCTACGTGGCCTGCCGGCGGGCTCGGTGCCGTCCATCGGAGGGCGCCAGGAGGCGGAGGACCTGCCCGACGGCATCCGCGTGCACACCCAGTCGGATGACGTGCGCTCCCTCTTCGATGCGGCGCCAGACCTGCCCATCCCCTGGGACGACCCATCGCTGCTGGCCGAGGAGCGGTTCCTGGACGTGAACGCGGCGCCCGTGGAAGCAGCGACACGCGCGGCGGTCGGTGACGAGCACAACAGCGCGCGGGCGGCCTTCGCGATCGCGTCGTGGATCGACGCGAACATCGAGCCGGGCGACTTCGTCGGGCCCATCCGCTCGGCCAGCTCGGTACTGCGTACGGGCAAGGGCGTGTGTCGCGACTACGCGGCCCTGTATGTAGCCATGGCGCGCCGAGCCGGGATCCCCTCACGCGTCGTCATCGGGATGGTGTATGCGCGGGACGGCTTCTACCTTCACTCGTGGGCGGAGAGCTACGTCGGCCGGTGGGTGCCCGTGGACCCGACTCGACCCCACGAGGCGTTCGACGCGACTCACATCACCCTTGGCCGCGGCTCGCTGGCCGAGGTCTGGGACACATCGCGCTACACGGGCACGCTCACCGTCCAGATCGAGAGCTATCGCGACTAGCCCGCCCGCAGCACCAGCGCCCAGTCCTGCTCATCCGGCGCCACGACCGTCGCCTCGCCCAACTCGGCCGGCCGCCGGTCTCCGGTGCGCGGATCGACCCACTCGGCGCGTAGGAGCGACTTCAGTCGCGATGCCCCGTCGGCGGAGAGCAATGGCTTCGCGACTGAAGTCGCTCCTACGCCTATGGGCTCGCCCTCAGGGAGCCGCAGCGTGGCCGCTCCTCCACGGGGGAGATACACCAGATACGTGTCGTCCGGCTTGGCCAGGCAGAACCCCTCCGAGGTCACCTCGGGCGCGGGGACCATCTCGACGAAGGGCAGCTCCTCGAATAGAGCGCGAAGATGGACGAGCTGCTTCGCCGCGACGCCCATGCTCGTCTCGCCCGTGTAGAACGCGGTGTCATGCCAGTCGCCGTAGGTCGCGTAGCCGCCCGCGAGCGCGATGGCCCAGTGGCAGCGCCGAACCCAGTCGGCATTCTGCCGATGCCCCGGCTGGTCGCCCTCGCCCTCGTACCCGTATTCCTCATTCACATACGGCTTCGGGACAGCCGAGTACCTCAGGGCCCAGTCGTAGACCTCCTGCTCTGTCCCATACTGCTGGGTGATGATGTAGTCGGCCCATGGCGATCCGCCGTATGCAAACTCGGCATAGCCGTGGGCCGACGCCAGGCGATCATACGGGTCCTGCTCCTTCACGAGCCCGCCCATGAAGTCGCCCCAGGCCGTGTCGCGGTACTCGTTGTGCTCGTTCCCCAGATCCCACCACACGTTGTCATAGGCCGCCAGCCGCGCGACGGCGTAGGCATAGAGCCGCCGCTCGTTGTCTGTTCGTGCGCCGTACTCGTCGGGCAGCCCCTGCTTCTCGATCGTCATGATGCAGGTCGCAACGATCCCGCGCTCCCGCATCAGCCTGACGGCCATGTCCGCCCGCTGCCAGTAGGCAATGTTGAAACGCGAGAAGTCGTACTCGTGAGGCGCTCCGAGCCAGGCCGGCAGCGGGTTGACCTGGCCCGGCGGAGCGCCGTAGTTGGGCTCGTCCCACCCGCCCGGCCGCCCGTCGCGCGTTGCCGTCGGGGCTCGGTCATCCTGGTCCCGCGGATACCCGGTGAGGAGGAACCGGATCTTGTTGAACCCGTGCCGCGCGCAGTAGTCGATCGTGTCGCGGATCTGGTCATCGGTGTTGCTGGTGTCCAGAAGGTGGTACGCCGTGTACCCCAGGTGGTAGAACGGCCGCCCGGTCCCGGCACGGAGGAAGTGCTTCGGGTGGCGGGGGTCCACGATGGCAGGACCGGGGCTGTCGCTCTCCACGCATCTCAGCCGGCCCTCGAACGCTTCGTCCAGGTTCGGCCCCGCGAGCGTGATCCTGTACGCGTATGTCTCCCCGGCCCGGTCGGGGCAGAAGCGCAGTCGGTACACGCCACCATCCTGGGAGTCACAGAAGCCCGCGACCCGAATGGACCGGCCGTCGGCGAGCGAGAACACCCCTTCCACCTGAATGTCCGTGAAGGGGTTGCCGGCTGCGGGCTCCGCCCGGATAGTGGACTCCGCGGCATCGTAGCGCGGCACGGCCTCCGGACCGTCGAGACTCGCGCCCAAGCCCGCCACATACACGGCCAGCCCCCAGGGTCCGAGCACCATCCCTCGCATCGCTCCTTACCGGTTCCCCCAGGGGCCTTTCGCCGGCCTTCCCCAAGGCCCCTGCGCAGGGCCACTGCACCACCCGCGGGGACGCCGGTGCCACCGCGAGGCAAGTCGCCACCGGCAGGGACGACGGCACCACGCGGGGAACGGAAAGGCTCTGGGGTACGAAATGGCCCCGCGACGGTGGGTGGGTGCACATGGGACGTGTGGCGGTTGCAGCATCGCTCGTGATGGTCGGCTTGGCAGG